>Ga0114980_10002870_pt1 | contig 11982 bp, 6 predicted proteins | sample S_140806_EF_Meta_FD_87018 | JGI IMG/M metagenome (GOLD analysis project Ga0114980, IMG submission 87018) | Freshwater microbial communities from Lake Simoncouche, Canada to study carbon cycling - S_140806_EF_MetaG | ecosystem: Environmental > Aquatic > Freshwater > Lake | place: Lake...
CTCAATTTTATACACAAAATGTTTCTTACGGAAAATATGCGGAAGAAATAAACAAAAAATACTGTTTAGAGAACGGGTATTCTTATATCATTGAAAAAGATGATAAAAAATTAAGAGAATGGACAGAAGATAGAGCCTTTACATGGATAAAGCCTAAATTTATAACTAGCATATTAGAAACGCAGCAATTTGACTACGTTTTATTTCTTGATATAGATGCTGTGGTATCTGACTTTGATAAAAAAATAGAAGAATATATAGATGAAAATTACGAAATTATAGCCACCCAAGACTATAGCTCACACTCATTAATGAACGCTGGTGTGCTATTAATTAAAAATTCAGAATGGTCTCTAGATTTCATGAAAGATTGGTGGGACTGTGGTCATTATTTGAGCGGATCAGAAGTGCCCGAACTGGGAGGGTTTGGTGATATTGGATGTTATAAAAATGCTTTATGGCATGATCAAACCTGCCTTACCTACTTGTACAAGAGAGCAAATAGAAAAAACCATATAAAAATAATATCAAATAGAAGCTTAAACTGGCGCGAGTATGGAGATGGCAATTTCATTTTTCACGCATTTGCTTATGGACATATTAGAAATAGAAAAATTGATACGGCATATTATAAATTATTTAATATAAAAATAAATGCTGAGGAAAAAAATCTAATAGAATTAGCAGAGTTTTATTCCACAGACAAAGAAACAGATCATAAATACGTATCAAATTACTATCAAAACAAATTAGAATCTTTAAGAGAAAGTACAAAAAGATTTTGTGAAATTGGCCCGGACATAAATTCCATGAAAATGTGGAGAGACTATTTTAAAAATGCAGAAGTTATTGGGTGTTCTAATAAAAACTTGAATGAAGAAAGACTCAATGTAATTAATTTAAATCAATCTAATGACAAAGAATTAGATGAATTTTATGATAACCAAGAAGAATTTGACATCATTTTAGATGATGGGACACATAAAATGAGGGATCAGCAAATTTCTCTAGCAAAGTTGTTCAATAAATTAAAGCCAAATGGAATCTATATAATAGAGGATTTGCACACGAGCATAGAAGCAAAAATGCCAGAAAAATTAGCTTTTGGTTGGGGTGATCCTGATAAAACTACTACTTTGGAAATGCTTGAAAAATTCATAGAAACAGGCGAGATTGTATCAGAATACATTTGTGAAGAAGATAAAAATTATCTAAAAGAAAATATTGAAACATGTGAAGTTTTGAGAAAAGATAATAATTATTTTAGCATAACATCTTTTATAAAGAAAAAATAAATATGTACTTGAAAATACCATATAAAATTTATTACAACACAGAAGAATTTCCTTTTAGAAAAATAATATCAAATATGATGGGAGTTACTTCTCTCGAAGATTTGCATGTTTTAGAAAATTATGAATTACTAGAAAGATCTAAAGATCAATCCACAGTATGGCATAAGCATTATTATGAAAAATTTGAAAGTGAATTCAAGCCAACATACTTGAAGCTTATCAGCTATATCAAAGAATGTTTTGATTATCAAGAAATAATTTACCAACAAATACCAACATTTAGAGTTCAATTGGGAAATGGAAATATTGCTGTTGGCGAGTGGCACAAAGACAAAACCTATAACCATGGAACATCCGAAGTAAATTTTTGGATGCCTTTTACAAGTACAAATGAACAAAATTCAATATGGATGGAGAGCGAAGAAGATAAAAAAGACTATAGGCCTTACAAAGTAGAATATGGGGAAATTTTAGTTTTTAATGGAGCGAATTTGACACATGGAAATCAAAAAAACAAAAGTAATGACACCAGAGTTTCTGTAGACTTTCGATTGGTCGAACCAAACAAATTCATGCCAAATGAAGCGGGATCCATAAACATGAATACAAAATTTGATGTTGGCGGATACTTTGAGAGGAAATAATGATATCAATTGTTTTTTATTGTTTCATGATAAATGATTGGAAAGAAAGACTTTCTAGACAAATTAATAGAATTGTTTCTTCCGGCCTGTATGAGGGTGCGGATGAGTTATTCTTATTTGTCACAGACACCTCAAATAGTTTACGGTCACAGGTAGAAGAACTAATAAAAGATCTTCCAAAGATTAAATTAAATTATACAGAAGTAAATTATGGAGAGGGGTTTTTAGCTTTATCTAAACTTGATGATTTAGCAAGAGAAGATAAAGAAAGAAAGTTTTTATATTTTCATACCAAAGGCGTCTTTAATAAATATAAAAATTTTGAAACAAAAGAAATTTATGAATTAAAATTAAGAGGCGTTGATTGTTGGGTTGAAATGATGGAACACTTTTTAATAGATAATTGGAAAGAGTGCGTTGATAAATTAGACAATAATGATATTGTGGGAACAATTTGCAATTCATTTTGGTGGTGGGGAAACTTTTGGTGGACAAAATCTTCTCATGTAAAAAATATTCCATCAATTAAACAATTTTACAATGGAAGCAGATGGAGTGTTGAAGCTTGGATTCACGAATCGGCTCCAAACAAAGAACAAACAGTTAAATATTATGAATTTAGACCAACGCATTATGACCTATACTACAGCGTGTTGCCAAAATATTTTTACGATAATTCTATAGACCTAAGTGATCTAAAAATTGATATAAAAGAAGCAAAATACGGATATTTTGCAGAACAAAGAGACGAAGGAAGATGTACTCCTCAAACCACAGATAAATTTATTGATGTAACAGACAAAGTAATAGAAATGATTGGAAATGACCCAAGAATAAAAATAGAACCAGATAGAGTTGTTGAATCTGGCGTTGATATTGCTTATGGACAAGAAAAATCACTCAGAATAAAATTCTCTACAAATATAGATCCTAAAAATGAATATGTTGTAACATCATTTGGACACTGGAATTTTAAGATTGTTTCTTAATTGCCTTTTCAATTCTCTGATCTTTGTCGCTTTTAGAAATAGATTCTTTTCTCTCAGGTAACATGTGCGGAACTCTTTCCCAATAACCCCAATGCTCTTCATTTTTAGGATTTTGAAAAACCAAACCCATTTTGTGATACTTCAATATTATCTCTTCAACTCTTTTTTTAGACAAATTAGACTCTTTTGAAAGAGCCGAAGTGCTTCTCCATTCAAATTTTGGGTTTCTAGCTAAAACCTTAAAAAACCTAGCTTCTTCATCTCCTTCTTTAGTTCCTACTGTATAGACTTCGGTCCATTTTTTAGGTTTTATTATTTTTTTTGACATTAATTTCTCCAATATACTAAATTATAATAGTTAGTTTCTATATAATTTAGGTAAAAACATGAAAAAAAGCAATATGAACAAAAAAGAAAAGTCTGAGCTAAAAAAGAATAATCTTGAAAAATCACAAGTAGGAGAAGGGCTTTTTGTATTTCAAAACAGAAGCAGTCAAGCAACTTTACAATTGCCAAAAACATCTTTTGATGGTAAAAAATGGATAGGCCCAAATCAAACTTGGAAAGGCGATAGTTTTTTCTTGAAAATGATACCAAGAGAAGCATTTTTAGTAAAAACACTTATAAGTCCAGATGAACAAAAACAAAAAGAAGAGGAGAGAATTATGGCTGAAAACAAACTTTTGCTAGATCAACCAGATCAAGTAACACAAGAAGGAAAAATTGAACACGTAGTAGAAACCGGTGATGTCGTGGAGCTAAATGAAGGTTCTACAAAAAAGAAAAAAAAGAAAAATGAAAGCGTTGATAATCCAAATACTTTATTGACAGAAGATCCTATCGCTGGCGTGACCATTATTCGTGACTGAAATGCAAATCAAATCTTTATTAGCAACCTCCAAAATCAAGGATCCTTATTTTCATAAATCATTAATATTGATGATAAAAGAAAATAAGGATTCTTATGTTGGTCTAATACTAAATAAATCAATAGAAGAAAAAGTCAATGAAATTTGGGATGCTATAAATCCTAATGCAAAAATTTTTAAGAATAATAACATAAGAAATGGCGGTCCAATTTATGGTGCTGTGACAGTTATACATAAAATTAAAAAATATGCAGAGGATGAACTATTTCCAAAAACCTATCTAAGTATTCATCCAAATAACATAGAAAAAATAATACAAAATAAAACAAAGCCTTATGAAATGTATATTGGCTACTGTTCCTGGTCGCCTGGTCAACTTTCGTCAGAGATGTCGTTAGGAAATTGGGTATCTACCGAACCAGAAGATCTTATGATATTTGGAGATAACTCAGATTATTGGAAATTCAAAAAAGAAGAACATAATAAAAAAATATTAGATAAATTAAATATAAAAATACAAAATCACGTACTTAATTAATTTGAAAATGAGGCGCAATTATTAAAGGTATAATTTTAGCAGGCGGTTCTGGCACTAGGCTAATGCCACTTACAAATATTTGTAATAAATGTTTACTTCCGGTTTATAAAAAACCTATGATTTATTACCCTATTCAAACCATGGTAAATAGCAACATAACAGATATTTTATTGGTTTGTGGCGGAAATAGTGCTGGGGAGTTTCTTAGAATACTCGGGAATGGAGAAGAGTTCGGACTAAAACACCTGCATTACACATATCAAAGCCAGCCAAGAGGAATTGCAGATGCTTTAGGACTAGCAGAAGAATGGGCCGATAACGAGCCGATAACTGTGGTCTTAGCTGATAACATTTTGGAAAAATCAATTTTTGAATTTGTTCAAGACTTCGAAAATAACCCAGTGGGAGCAAGAATATTTTTGAAAGAAGTAGAGCACCCAGAATGGTACGGGGTAGTTGAACTAGAGAATGATAAAGTAATATCAATAATAGAAAAGCCAAAAAATCCCAAAAGCAACCTTATTGCTGTCGGTATTTATATGTACGACTCTAGAGTTTGGGATTATATTAGAAAACTTTCACCTTCTGCTAGAAACGAATTAGAAATAACTGATTTAAATAATTTGTATCTTAAAGAAGAGATATTAAAAGCATATAAAATTAAAGGAGACTGGGCCGATTGTGGCGAAAGTTTAGATGGTTATTTCGATAGCTGTGTGAAAGCAAGCAAATGGGCTTAGTCATCTTCTTTCCTGCTTAAGAAATTACTCATGAGAATTTCATTTGCAGACTTATCTTCCCACTCAAGAACATCCTCATCATTTCTAAAAATGTTTAGTTTTTCTAAAACTTGTTTTTTACCGTAGTTTCTATTTTCTAAACTTCCATGATAAAGATGTATCGCCTCGCAATCAGACAAATATCCGATCTTCAAATTATTATTCTTAATATTGTTCATATATGAATTATAAGAATCAACTAAATCTTTATGATAACCATAATTATCTGGCGTTAGTTCATTATGATTCAAGGCCATGGCAAACAAAGCATCACCAGCACCAAAAACTTGATACTCGTAAAGCCCTCTAATATTTTGGAAAGTTGATCTTGTCATTGCCCAAGCAAAGCCAGGGTGAGAATTTCCAAAATCTAATTTCTGATTCAATCCAATGAATTGTGTAGAGCAAGGATTTTTGCCAATTATATCGCCATTATTTTCCTGCCAAACTGCATATTCATATGGCTGAACAACATCGTTGGATTCGAGCATTCTAGAAGTCAAATCGTACCAATCAGAGTTGGTAAACATAATATCAGTATCCAAGAAGCACAATTTACTAAATTTGTTCGGTATTTTTTTAGCTAAAATATTTAATAAATTCTCTTTATGAAACATTACTGATTTCGAGTGAACGGTTGAGTACGCATCCTTAATCAGTAAATTATCGTAAACTAATTGAATTGTAAAGTTTGGTATTCCAGCTTTGTCAAGCTTGTCTTTTGTTTTTATATAGTTATTTAGAAGCTTAGCAGATTTGGTCGGAGAAAATATAGCCATGCAAACAGCCATATCTTTTCTTCTTGGATTATTATATTTAATTTTGCTTTGTCTGACCGTGCTTTCTTTATCATTGGCCTTTCTAAATGGAAAGCCAGGAGGATTTAGAATAACCGAGCTTTGGGTCGGGTTCGGACCGTAAATAGTTGGAGTTGTAGTTGCCGTTAAAGTTGGAGATGCAGTTAAAGTTGGAGATGCAGTTAAAGTTGAAGTAGGTGTTCGAGTTGCAGTCAAAGTTGGAATTGCAGTTGTAGTTGAGGTTAGCGTTGGAGTTTCTGTTAAAGTTGGAGTAAGTGTTAGAGTTGGAGTAAGTGTTTTAGATGCAGTTAGAGTTGGAGTAAGTGTTTGAGATGCAGTTAGAGTTAAAGTTGGAGTATTTGTACTTGTGGGCGTTTTGGTCAAAGTTACTGAGGGAGTCAGTGTTCTTGTTGGTGTAGGGGTAGAAGTCAATGTACTAGTAGATGTTGCAGTTGAAGTAGGAGTCAATGTTTTAGTTATAGTTCTAGTTAAAGTTGGGGTATTTGTATTTGTAGGCGTTTTAGTCATAGTTGTTGTAGGAGTTGATGTTGGAGTTCTAGTGGGGCAGTTGACCTCCTTTACACATCCTATTACACTTATTTGATTATCATCATAATTAGTTACATAAATTTCTTCCAAGTCAAAACTAGATCCTATAAATTTCGGACCTCTTCCTATATGAATATCTCTAATGGCATTAGTTGCTATATCAATAGATGTTACGGAATTATCTTCATAATTTGAAACATATAGTCTATTAATTTTTCTATTATAATGCAAATAAAAGGGTTTGTTTTTTACAAAAATATTATTTACAACCTTGTGAAAATTAATAGAATTTGGCTCGACATCTATGACTGATATAAAGTGGCAATAGTTTCCATTTATTTGTCCATTATTTGCAAGATATAATTTGTCATTACAAGTGCTCACTGCCATTCCCAATGGCAAATTGAAATTCACAAAATTTTCAGGGAGATATGCTGAGTGCCTTCCAGAAATATATCTCACAACTTCATAATTATTTTTATTTATTACACTAACTAATCCAACTTCATTATTTGAAACATATATGTAATCATTATAAATGGCAATGGCCATAGGTTTATGTTTAGGAGGTATTACCGGCAACCAGTAATCTAATTTGGCAACAGATATTGTTTCTACAACTCTATTTGTAAAAGTATTTATAACTGTGAGTGTGTCGTCATCTGAATTACATACGTAGGCCCTATTTAAATTTTCATCTATTTCTATTGAAATTGGACCTCTTCCTGTTGGTAATAATTCTACCACTGAGTAGTCTGATAGTCTTACTACACTTACAGTATTATCCCCGTTATTTACTACATAAATATGATTTGATGTTTTTGCAACACCCATGGGTTTGGATCCAACAGGTATTGTTGCCAACAAGCCGTTCGTAGCCAAACTAACTGCTTTCAACGTGTTATCTAATTCGTTGGAAAAATAAATAATCAAATTATCTACTAAAATTCCATATGGTCCGTTTCCGTATAAAATAATATCTATAAGTCCTTCGTGACAACCACTTGTTATGCAAATTGGAGTGGAAATTATTTTCCTAGGAACAGATCTCGTTATGGCGAATGTTTGGGTTCTAGTCGGAGTTGCAGTTTTACTTGATGTTAGCGTTTGAGTTAAAGTTGGCGTAGAGGTGCTTGTAGGAGTATTTGTTAGGGTTTTTGTTAGGTATGGAGTTTTTGTTAGTGTTGGAGTTCTTGTTAAAGTTCTTGTCAAAGACAATGTGGGGGTGACTGTAGGCGTGCTTGTTAAAGTTTTAGTTAGTGTTGGAGTTGGATCTATTAGATTGTATAAACAATTGACATCCAACGTCATTGACTTAATATAATAACAACATTCACAAACGCCTGGGTTTTGGGAGCACCAATATGAGTCATTTGTGTTTTTTACCTGAGATCTTGAAGTTGTAGATACAAATTTGCCATTATCTATATAATTTAAATTTGTAAGAGATACATTTGGTTTTGCATTGTAGTCAAAATAATCTGGGCTTGAAGTAACCATTCTCCAGTCTGCTAAGTTTTGACTAACCCAAAAAGTAGTTCTATAAAATACTTGAGGTATTAGAAAATCATTTGTGCATTCATCGCACCAAGGATTATCCACTCCAATGTCCCAACTATCTCCTAATAAAACCCAACAACCACTTCCATAAGAAATTTTATTTAAGTTTTCACAATTCAATATTGTCTGAACCGACCAGTTGATTCCATCAAAAGACGTAGCAATATATCCTTTTGGTCCTGTTTCTATATTGTCGTATTTAGATTGCCTCGCCGCTCCATTCCTGTCTAAGATAAAGGAGTCGTATCCTACGGCAATAAACCTATTATTCTCAAATGAAACATCCGTCCAAATAACTAAATCTGCTGTTGGAATATTGTCTAATAAAGCCCAATCTCTTCCATTTTGTTTAACTAAAACAAAAGATTGATAGTCTTGTTGATTTGTAAAATAATTACTTATCTTTTTATTTCCTATAATTACATACGTTTCATTGCCATAAGCAATATTTCTGCGCATTCTACTAGAATAATTGTCAGATTCATTTATCCTGTATACATTATTAATTGGAAGAGGATCCAAAGACCAGTCTATCCCATCAGAACTTTCAGCTAAAAAGTATTTATTATCTTTGGACATTACAAAAGAAACAAATCCACCAGAACAATTACTTTGTTCTATGTAATTCAAATTGTACCAAAAAACATCTTGAGATATATTGACATCTCTTATCTCCCAATTTTCAGCATCATTACTAAGCATAACTTTCTTGCCAAAAATTTCAGTAAAACTTCCTTGATAAGATTTTCTATAAGTTACTGGAGTTCCACTATATATATATTGATTAACATATTGGTCTTGAAGTTGACTGTTGTATCCTCCTTGAAACAAACTAGTTGCTAAAAATTTGCCACAACCAAAGCTTAATCCAGAAGTTCTCCATTCTAAAATTTGACAATATTCGCCGTTAGTTGTCGCTCCTCCTGTGCACGTTAGGTTAGGGTTGTGAGCATTTTTAAGTAAAGAAATTCTATGAGCTGGCATGGACATATAGTCCGCATCGATAGGAGTATATAAAGAATTGTCGCTTGTCCAATCTAATTCTTGTCCTGATGTATAAGATTTTGTATAAGTTAAGAAAGGATAAGTCAATAACTGGTTCGCAATCTTTTTGTAAGCTGGGCTGCCTTCTGAGAAGGATACAATCAGATCTTTATTTTGTCCTGTTATCGGATCTAATATTTTTCCTTTAGTAGAGTAAGGATAAGCTATTGGAGTATAAAAAACAGAATTACTGTTCCTGGCATAGCCATCTGTATAAGGATACCCTGGCATGGGCGTGAAAGTTAAGCAATCCTCACAGCATCCAACTTTTGGATCGGGACGATTTATATGTTTGTCTCCACAAACAACAATATTGTCAACGAAAGGACCAAAAACTTGGTATCCTGATGAGTTCATTACAACTTGACCACCCCAACAAATTGGTACAAATTCAATAGTGAAACCATTATAATTCAAACCAACACCTTGAAAAGTAAATGAAAAACTTTTTCTTTCCCAGCCCATGGATTCGTAAGATTCCATGCTCTTGTCTGATGTGTCAAATTCAAAAGCTTCGCAGGCCCAAATAATAGGATCTAAACCATTAATATTCGCTAGACTTCTCACCCTAACGAGTATTCCCTTGAATTGATTTATATTTAAAGGATTGTTGGTAGAATCACCAGACATATCAAAACTTACGGTTATCCTTTCGCCCGGCCTTACTGAGGAAGGCCAAGATCCATCAAAATTATAAGTTAAATTATCTCTTCCAGATGTTATCCACCCACGAAAAATAGAACCATTTCCATATTCATCTGCACTTACAACCGTGCCATTTATATCTACCACCCCAAATACTGATGGTGGAATAAAACTTGGATCAACCCAACTAGAGGTTTCTCCACTTGCTCCTATAATTGTTTTTAAATCGCTTCCTTCCCACCAAATTTTAGAAGAATTATTTGGATTGAATCTAAATCTTTGGCCATTATCCCTATAGACATTGTCGTCCGAACCGCCATGTTGAGGCCATATGTTTCCATTTCTGGCCCTATGAAGATTTACATATGTAGATACTCTTTTTTCAGGAGGGGTCCAAAAATATTGAACGCCTGTTGAATCGTCGCCCACGATTGCAAAGTAACTATTGGATGGTATTTGAACTAAATTATTAAAACCTCCATCCCATATCAAATTAGGACTATCGGGAGCATCACATATTTTACATTCGGTTCCGCTCGGAGTAACATCTATTCTACAAGGATTTCCATAAATATTATTCGGTGCACATTTTTCAGAAGTATCGCACTTAATAGTTGTGGTTGGGGTTGGTGTTGATGTTTTGGTTGGTGTTGATGTTTTGGTTGGTGTTGATGTTTTAGTTGGCGTTGATGTTTTAGTTGGCGTTGATGTTTTAGTTAGTGTTGTAGTTAATGTTGGCGTTTTAGTTAATGTTGGCGTTGTAGTTAATGTTGGTGTTCTAGTTACTGTTGGCGTCAATGTTAGTGTTGGCGTTAATGTTGGCGTTAATGTCCTAGTTGGCGTTAATGTTGGAGTTTGTGTTCTTGTAGGAACGAAAGAAGCATTTGTTCTAGTTAAAGTTAATGTTGGCGTTAATGTTGGAGTTTGTGTTCTTGTAGGAACAAAAGAAGCATTTGTTCTAGTTAAAGTTAATGTTGGTGTTCTAGTTCTAGTTGGAGTTGCTGTTGGAGCTAGGCAATCAATAGGAATAATTCCATCTCCTACGCTATCTGCTCCTACGCAAACTGGGGCGAAATTGCTTTGTGTAGCATACAGCCAATAACCAGCATTATTACTTCCAGCCTTGTAATATGCAGCTTTATACCATTCGTTTTCAGTGGGAATGTGATATTTAGCTCCAATGTTTTTAGCAACAGCATTACCCTGTACAGCTCTATTTAATGCGTAGGCTCCATTTTCAGTCGTGCTATTGCTTTGTGGCCCTGTGGGCTTGTTGTTATGTAGCCAGTTGCAGTATCTTGCACAACTGAACCAACTGACGTAACTCACAGGTTTATTGCCATAATTTGTTTTTACTCTATAGGAATAACTACCGGACGTTCCAATCCGATCAATTCCTCCTCCTGGTTCGCCCATTCCAGCCTTATAAAGACCATATGAATCCGTGGCCGCTACGCTATTTAAAAATTGAGCATATTCTGCATTTGTTACGCAGTATTTGTTTATATAGTAATTATAGGATACTGATCCATAGCCTGTCGTGTCTGAGGCATTGCCAGCATCACCTACGAAAACAAAGTTTGAAAGAGAAAAAGAGTTAGAAAAACTTGCGATTCGAAAACCGAAGCCTACGACACCCCAGAGTCCCGGAGCGTCGAGTTCTCTGTGTGAGGATGACAAGAAGGAAGTATCACCTTCGTTCCAATTGCTACCCCGCAACCCACGGACATTGCCTAGCGTGTCGTCAAGGTCATTCCACTGCCAGATATTACCTGATTGATCATATGTACCGTATGCACTTGGTCCACCATTCGTGCCAACCGTAGTCACGCCACCATTACCTGAAAAGCCAGCACCAGCCCAATCAGCACATGAGGAATGGTTAGCTGAGTTGCATCCAGGTTCCGTTGGATTTGAAATTAATATTTCAGTTGGAGTTGGAGTTGGGATTAATATTCTAGTTGGAGTTGGAGTTGGGATTTGTCCACATGGACCTGGACCAATCCCATCCCCTATAGAGTTTGCACAAACACAAGCTGGATCGCTATCACTTTGTGTGGCATATTTCCAATACCCAGCACTTGTTGATCCTCCCTTATAATAAGCAGCTTTATACCATTCGTTTTCTGTTGAAATCCAATACTTTGCCCCAGGATTTTTTGCTATTGTGTTCCCAGATAAAATTCCGTTTAGTGTGTATGATCCTGTTTCTATGTCGACATATGAAGAACCGTTGTTTATCCAATTACAAAAACGAGCAGCATTAAACCAAC
>Ga0114980_10002872_pt1 | contig 11977 bp, 11 predicted proteins | sample S_140806_EF_Meta_FD_87018 | JGI IMG/M metagenome (GOLD analysis project Ga0114980, IMG submission 87018) | Freshwater microbial communities from Lake Simoncouche, Canada to study carbon cycling - S_140806_EF_MetaG | ecosystem: Environmental > Aquatic > Freshwater > Lake | place: Lake...
GGCACGCTATCCGAAAGCGATTCACTGACCCTCGAACAATCGATTATTGAAAGAGGCCGGCTCATCCGTGATTCGTACATTACCGCTCATCCGCTTCGCTACCATGTGTTGAATAAAATCAAATTTGCGCGCATGATTCTCTTCCCAACGCGTATCGACGACCTGCCTTTTCCTGCCTTCAAGGAAATGAACATCGCACAGAAAATCATCAAGGTGTGCAGTTTAGCCGCCCTGCCGGTGCTCAGCGCGCTCAGCTTGATAGCTTTTACTGTTTGGCTGATACGCAGAAAATGGGCATACGTGGTGTGGATGTGCTTGCCTCTGGGGCTGGTTTTGGCGCATAGCTACATTGGCTTCGTTGAACAGCGTTACCTAGCCGCCTCCTACCCTTTCTTCCTCCTGCTTTGCGCGGGGTTTATAGCAGCAGGCATTGGCCGTTTCAATGCCACTCCCCAAAAGCAAGCTGAGCGCCTTGCATAATGGCTGTTGCAGCCCATTTCTGCTTACATTCGCGAGGCCAAAAAACACCCTATGAACGTATTTGTAACCGGCGGCGCCGGCTTCATTGGATCGCACCTTACCGAGCGACTTGTTGCTGAAGGACACCAAGTGCACATTTTCGACAACCTGCATCGCAACGCGATTAAATACTCCTCTATTCTGGAGCATCCCTCGGTGAAATTCACCCAGGGCGACATTCTGGACAAAGATCAATTGAAGGCCGCTATGGAGGGCTCTGAAATGGTTTTTCACATGGCAGCAATAGCCGGAGTGAGCAACTATTACAACTTCCCAGCAAAGACCCTCAAAGTAAACCTCATCGGCACCTACAACGTGCTGGAGTGCATGGTAGAACTCGGCATCAAGCGCATATTCGATATGAGCACGAGTGAAACATTCGGCACTGATGCGGTGGAGGTCGACGAAGAGTCGTATCAGCGAATTGGCCCGCCGCAAGACAAACGCTGGTGTTATGCCGGCAGTAAAATCGGCGGTGAGCAACTCATCTTCCGTTACAGCGAAGAATACGGATGGACGAGCACCATCATTCGTCCGTTCAACATATACGGGCCGCGCCAAATCGGCGAAGGAGCCATTGCTAATTTCTGCAAGAACGTACTCGAGCAAAAAGACCTCCACATAGAAGGCAGCGGCATGGCCATTCGTTCGTGGTGCTACATCACCGACTTCATTGAAGCGCTGATGGTGATCTTTAACAAGCCGCATGAAGGCCCTGAGTGCTTCAATGTGGGCAACCCTTGGGCCATAGCCTCTACAGTAAGTCTGGGCGAAGAAGTCATTCGTGCAGCAGGCGATTTATCGGGTACACCCTCTAATTCGAAAATTGATTTCGTGCCCATGGACTTCACCGAAATCCGTGTGCGCTATCCGAAAGTGAACAAACTGCGCGACATGTATGGTTGGCAGCCAAAAGTGAATCTGGCTCAGGGAGTATTCAACACGTTGAAATGGTTCAAAGAAAATTATGAAAAAAATTAGTGTAGTAGGATTCGGGAAGATTGGCCAAGCCATTGTGGCCAACATGCTTAAAAACGGCATTCAGGTAGTTGCTGTAGATATCAATCCGCAGCTCCACCGTGTTTTTTCCGAAGGTCAATATGAAACCAACGAGCCCGGTCTTGCCGAGGCACTCACTTCCTCTTTCGCCGCAGGGCAGTTGATTGTAACCAACGACTTCTCGCAAGTGCACGACAGTGCAGCAGTGATTGTGGCCATCCCCTTGTTGGTTGATCAACAAAAGAACATACTCGATGAGCCGTTCCTCAATTGCTTCCGTGAGCTAGCACCACATTTCAGCAACAATGTTTTAATTGTAATTGAAACATCGATACCGGTAGGCTACGGCCGCGATGTAGTGGTACCTGCCATTGAGTCGACCGGCAAAAAACACGGCACCGACTTCTTGCTGGTGCACAGCCCTGAACGCATCAAGAGCGGCACTATGCTCGAGCAATTGTTGCGCACGCCGAAAGTGATAGGCGGTGTTTCGCCGGAAGCAACTGACAAAGCCCTCGAGATTTATCAGTGGTTCTTCGATCGCTCACTCATTCACATTGTAGACAGCATTGAAGCAGCCGAAATGGTGAAGCTGGCCGGCATGGCCTACCGCGATGTGAACATTGCGCTCTCCAACCAACTGGCTGCATTCTCCAATCGAATCGGCGTGAACTTCGCCGATCTCATTCCGCTCATCAACACCGACGGCGAAGCGCACTTGTTGCAGCCCGGCATTGGCGTAGGCGGACACTGCACACCGGTGTATCCCTACTTCCTGATCAACAACTTCAAACAAGCAGGACTCGACTTTGAGTTGGCTAGCAGAAGCCGTGTGATCAACGATGAAATGGCGGCCTATGCAGTGGCTCTAGCCTCCATGCATGTGAATAACAAGACAGCATTGGTACTCGGATTGAGCTTCCGCCCCAACATCAAAGAAGATACTTTCAGCACAAGCTATTTGCTGCGCGATGCGTTGCTGAAAAACAACTTTGAAGTTTGCCTGCACGACACCGAATTCAGTGCCGCTGAAATTGAGAAGAAAGGATTCACTCCTGCTTCCGACGTGCATTCAACCGCATCGGAAGCCTTGTTTTTAGTTACGATGCACAAAGAATATCAGCACCTCGACTATGCCGCGTTGCACGCCTCAGGTGTGCGCGTCATCATTGACGGACGCAATCAGCTCAACAAACAACACGTAGAACAAGCCGGTATTCGATACATCGGCATTGGAAGATAATTGCACATGATACCCATCGCTAAACCTTACCTTACCGAAAACGATGCACAAGCCGCCTACGACGCGATCATGTCGGGTTGGATAACGCAAGGGCCGCGTGTACAGGAATTCGAAGAAAAATTCGCAGCATATACCGGAGCGAAACATGCCGTTGCCGTGAGCAATTGCACAACGGGCTTGCACCTCGCCATGATCTTGGCAGGTATTCAAGCAGGCGACGAGGTAATATGCCCCAGCATGAGCTACATAGCTACAGCCAACAGTATCATGTACATGGGCGCAACACCGGTATTCGCAGAAGTACATCCGGAAACCTACAACCTAGATGTAGCAGATGCAGAACGTCGCATCACCCCCAACACGAAAGCCATCTTGCTCGTGCACCAAATAGGAATGCCGGCCGATATCGATGCGTTTTCTGCGCTTTGCAAAAAACACAACCTGATATTGATTGAAGATGCAGCATGCGCAGCAGGCTCATCGTACAACGGAAAAAAAATCGGATCACACTCCGACCTGGTGTGTTTTTCATTTCACCCCAGAAAAGTAATCAGCACCGGCGACGGAGGCATGGTCACCACCAACAACGACGCCTATGCCGAGCGCATGAAACTATTGCGTCAGCACGGCATGAGTGTCAATGCAGGTGCGCGACACGGTGCTACCAAAATCATTTTCGAAGATCATCTGGAAGTAGCATACAACTACCGCATGACCGACATTCAAGCGGCTGTGGGCATTCAGCAGCTAGCCAAACTCGATTGGATTGTAGAAGAGCGTCGAAAAATCGCTGCGCGATATCTCACAGAATTGGCCGATATCGATTGCATTCGCTTGCCACGTGAGGAAAGTGGATATTTCACCAACTGGCAATCGTTCAGCATCTACCTGAAAGAAAATGCGCCTATGTCGCGCAATGAACTTATGCAGGCCTTGCTTGATAAAGGCATCGCCTCGCGCCGTGGAGTGATGACCTCACACCGCGAAACAGCCTACAAAGCAATGTGCGCAGGATTGTCGCTACCGCGCACCGAAGAGGCATGCGACCGAAGCATCATTATTCCGCTCTATGTGCCGATGGAAGCAAACGATGTGAGCACCGTGATACACGCGCTGCGCGAGTTGTTGGCGGTTTAAAAATGAAAAGATGATGGTTGAACAATCCTTGCTACCCTCGCGAAGAACGCTGTTCAATTGGTTTCTGTTCATACTTGCAGCCAAAGTGCTTTGGCTCGTCTTGTTTACCGCACTGCGCAATCCGCAATGGAATCCGAAGCTCTCCGTTGGAACTATTGGTCTGTATGGCGGCGATAGTCAAACGTATTACTACCCTGTAGAACACCTCATCGAAACAGGCGAATACTACGGTATGTGCAGAATGCCCGGTGTACTGCCCGTTTACTGGCCATTGCGCACGTTTCTTTCGGAAGTAAATGCGCAACAGGCAATAGTGGTATTGCAAGTAATCTTTGACAGTGTGGCTACCTTACTCCTGGCCATTCTGGCCGTGCGCTTATTCGCCAGCAGAAGTGCATTTCATGCAACCATTCTTCTTTCATGCGCTACAACTTTTATTGCGTTGCGGAATGTTTACCTGTTGTCTGATAGCTTTTGCATTTCTGCGCTCATCACCGCTTTCTTCTTTCTCTCATCCTACTTTCAATCGCACCGTAAATCGTTGCTTCTATATGCGGGCTTGTTCGTCGCTTGGGCCGTTTTCCTCCGACAAATCACCTTGCTTGCCGCCCCTATTATGGGTGTTATGGTGCTGGCACATCATTGGAAGGATGGTAAAAAAACCGTGCAAGCAGGCCTTCTGCTAGCCCTCCCTCTGGTGCTTTCACTGGGAGCATGGACCCTTCGCAACCACATTACCTATGGGCGCAACGTGGTGCTGGTAGCCCCGTTGGATGAATGCATGTACAACCTTACCCCCGAGCTTACGGCCATTCGAAACCTGATTATTACGATGGGGGAAGATTTCCAACCGTGGTCGAAAGGGGGCGGTGCATACTGGTTTTTTAATCAGCCTGTCAACGATCGAACCCAAGGCCCATTCACTGAACGCCACTTTACGACCGGCATGCATGAAGGCGAACTCGTTCAACTGCGCGCCGATTACCGCGCACTTTCCGACACCTTATTGACACATAGTGCGCACGATTCACTGCAGCAATCGGTGGTGCTGCGGGCAAAGACATTTGCGGAAGCCTATAAAAATGAGCATGTGTGGGATTACCATGTAGGCAACAAAATTCGTTTCGCGCAGCTCTTTCTTTTCCCCGGCCGTATCGATGACATTCCATTTCCGTCGGTCGATAAAATGAACCTAGTGCAAAAAGGAATCAAGGCGTGGAGTTTCGTTGCGCTTTGGCTAGTACATGCATTGGCAATGCTTGTAGCCGCATGGTGGCTTATAAGAAAACGAAGTGAGCTCTTGTTGTGGGCGTTTCTACCCTTCAGTTTTATTGCGGTGCTGAGCTATCTAGGATATATCGAGCAACGTTATCTAGCAACGTCATTCCCGTTTTTTACTCTCATGATAGCAGGCGCTTTCGCTCAATGGAAAGACAGGCGTAGTGTCAACGTTCAGCAGCGCTGATGATAAGAATGCCTGTCAAGATGAGCACCAGGCCCAAGTAATGCGCCCATCCAATTCGTTCTTCGAAAAGAAAATAACCTACCGCTAGGGTAAACAAGAAATTTACTCCTGTTGCTACCGGGTTGACTAGTGAAATTTTTGCGATACTCAGCGCTTTGATGAGCACCAGAGCGGAGATAAATACCACCGCAAACCCAGCCATTACCCGAAAGCGAAACAAAAAGAAAAAGTATTCCGAAAGGCCGCTGAGTTTGGTTCCTTTCAATTCGGTTTTAATGAGTGCGGCACCCGACACATTGAGCGCGGCATACACGATACTATAAATTACTACTGGGATAAAATTCACGGTTCAATTCCTTTATGGTCTTCAATTAGAAACAGCGGGCGTTTGCGCGACTCTTCCAAATTTCGCCAAAGATACTCACCAAGTACGCCCAGCATCAACATTTGAAGTCCGCCAATAATCAAGGTTACGACCATCAATGACGCCCAACCTTCAATGGGATGGCCCACCAGAAAACGCATGACAACTACAAAAAGAGCGTAGGAAAAACCTGAAAACGCCGCAACAAATCCTACCAGCGACATGAAGCGCATGGGCAGATACGAAAACCCCACGAAAGCATCGGCAAACGCATTGAGCTTCTTGGATAATGTCCATTTCGATCGTCCAAACTTGCGCTCCTCCTTCACGTATGGAATTTCGGTTTGCTTAAATCCGAGCCACGAGATAAGAGCTCCAAGGCTCGGCTTGCTGCCGGCCGACTGCACCAAGCCATCTACCACCTTGCGATCCATCAAGGCATAATCGGCACCCTTCTTCGGGAAATGAATATCGGTTGTGCTGTTGAGCAATCGGTAAAACATATTGGAGAAAAAAACCGAGGTGCGCGACACGCCGCGTCGCTCGGCACGCACCGCCCATGTTACATCGTATCCTTCCTCCCATTTCACGATCATGTCTTCAACGAGCTCGGGCGGATCTTGCAAATCGGCGGCAAGAAATACAGCCGCATCACCTTTGCAGTATTTCATGCCTGCAATGATGGCCACGTGGCTTCCGGAGTTGCGTGAAAGACGAATAAACTTGAGGTAGTCGCGCTCTGCACACAGTCGGTGCATCAGCGCCGGAGAACCGTCCGTCGAATGATCGTCGACCAACAGCACTTCTACATTCACTTTATTGCGAAGACGAGCTACGAAAACATCGAGGCGCTCAATAAGCAAATGAAGACCTTCGGCTTCATTGTAACACGGTATTACAAACGAAATGAGTTTCATGAATCGTCGGCGGGTTAGAGCATTGCAATATCCAACAATTTCGCAATATTGAGCCCTAAAATATTTGCTCGCTTCTCGGGTGCAATGGGGCCCACCACCTCATCAAAGTCTTGCAACGCCTGCAAAATGGAAACCTCCGGAAAATCGCTTGCCCAAATAATGCGTCGGTCGTAATGATGACAAAGCCAGCGTATATCGCTTGCCACCGAGGTGTTTTTATACTTCGAGAGCGTCATGCTCAAATCGATATGCACATGGTGCAGGTCGCGACACATTTCGGCAATCTGCAAAATGCGTGTGCCGCCACCGTGCATGATAATCAAATTGCTGTTGCGCATCGTTTGCGCGAGATCAAAGAAGTAAACCGCAGGATCGATTGCCCCCGGTGTATTGCGGTCGTGCAGTAAACCGCACACGCCTATAACCATCGGCATTTCCAATTCATCGTTTGCACGCACCACCGCATAAAATCGTTCGTCGGCGGCATGGTACTTTCCAAAGCGGTTATGAAATTTCACGAACCTTTTTATGCCGTCGCCAAACTCGGCCCGAAATGCCTCTGCTGCCTCTGAAGGCGAATCGTACGCTGCAGGATTGAACGTGCATGCATGAAGTATTTTCTTGTCGGAGACTATCAACTTTTCCTGTTCTGAGTTGCCTATCGTTCCGGGTAATGGAACTGCAATGGCTGCATCGATGCCGGCTTCTTCGATGCATGTGCGAAGTCGTTCTACCGAAGCATCGTGTGGTGTTGTGAACCACTTACCGTTCGCTGTAATGTGCACATTTGCATCAACAATCATCGCATATTGAATTTTAGCGCAGCGAAAGCAGCTTCAGCACAGCCCATGGCCTCAGCGCGGTTTATACCTTGAGAAACAATATATCCGGGTCGATTGGCACCGTGGTCCATGGTTCGCACCACGGTTCCCTCAGCCATCGTGAACCCAAGATCGATAATACCAGGCATATTCGATGCCTGTAGTACATTTTCTATATGTTGAAAAACCCCATCGGGTGCATTAAAAAATTTGTAGCACGCTCCGCGGTGAAATCGCGCTGACGGATCAATGTCTTCTCCGAGCAAAATCTGCGTCAATGCCTGCGGCATGCTCACACCCGAAACAGCCTCTACAATAGCTCCGAAGATGTGCCCGCCTCCTGGGCGACCCGCCATTTCTATCATCTTTACTCCTTCGGGAGTAACCATGCACTCCGCATGCAGCGCCCCCGACTCGAACCCCATGGCTCGCCCGGCTTTCGATACCAACTCGTCTATTTCCTGAAGAATAGAGTCGGGCAAGGCCGCTTCGTAATTGATCTGAATCGTAACACGGTAATTGTTGTGTTGCTGCAATTCCTTATCAGCTTTGGCTAGAATGTATGCCCTACCGTCTTTGAAAAGACCTTCAATGCTCACCTCGGTTCCGCTCATGAACTCTTCCACGATGTAACGCGCTCCACGCGCATTCTCCATGGCGAATTGCGTAGCAAAGGCAATGTCATTTTCGTTGTTCACTTTGCTTACTCCTCTACTCCCCCACATCATGCAAGGCTTCACAATGCAAGGAAACCCGATGCGATGCACAGCTGCTGAAATTTCCTTGGCAGACGTACACACTTCGAATTGCGGCTGAGCAACGCCGAACTCTTTCCAGCGTTCGCGCATGTAACCCTTGTCGGTAAAGAACTTCACCTGCTCAGGATCGTAGCACTTCAGTCCGCGTTTTTTGTTGGCGTATACTGCAGGTAAAACACCGGCGTCGTTGAGTGCGAGCACCACATCAGCGCCAATTTCATCGGCATACTTCCCCACTCCATCCACATCGCTGATGTTGACCGCTGCATGGCCATCGGCATAAGCGAATGCAGGAGCATCGGGATTCATATCCACGCAATAGACTTCATAGCCCAGCTCCTTAATTTTTTGAATGGAGCGTGACATAAGCACGCCGCCACCCAATTGCAAAACGCGTTTACTCACTTTCGAATGAATCGTAATTAGTAACTATTGAGCGCATCTATTACCGTTTGCACCTGCTCATCGGTAAGCTCTGCATACATCGGCAACGACACGCAGTGCGCTGCTAGGTATTCTGCATTCGGACAATCGCCTTGCTTGTATCCCAAATGCGCATAAGCCTTTTGCAAATGACAGGGCACCGGATAATGCAACGCAGGCATGATGTTACGTTCGTTGAGGTATTTCATCAAATCGTCGCGATCAGGGGTGGTGATCACAAACAAGTGATAGATACTATCGGCCCACTCGGGCTGGTGTTGCAGCGTGATTTTAGAATTGTTGATGTGCGATTGGTAGCGCTTGGCTATCTCCCGACGGCGGTTGTTCCAACCCTCGATGTATTTCAGTTTGATGGTAAGCGACGCGCCTTCCAATCCACCCATGCGGTAGTTGTATCCAATCTCATCGTGGTAATAGCGAACTTCACAACCGTGGTTGCGAAGCGAATGAAAGTGCTTCTTGTATGACTCATTGTTCGTAGTAATACCGCCGGCCTCACCGCATGCACCCAGGTTTTTTCCCGGATAGAAACTATAGCAGGCCATTTCACCGAAAACACCAACCGTGGTGCCTTTGTAGCGCGCTCCCTGAGCCTGGGCCGCATCTTCAATCAAAAACAAATTGTGCTTCTTGCAGATGGCTTGCACGCCTTCGATGTCGAATGGCTGACCATACAGGTGCACGCCAATGATGGCTTTGGTGCGAGGCGTAATTTTCTCTTCAATCTTGGTGATGTCTATCTGCCATGTATCTGCAGTGCAATCAACAAATACCGGAGTAGCACCGGCATGCGATGGCCCCCACGCGGTAGCAATGAACGTATCAGCAGGCATAATTACTTCATCGCCAGGACCGATACCCAATGCCAGCATCGCGAGGTGCAGTGCTGTGGTACCGTTGTTCACTCCAATTGCATAGTTGGAACCGATATAGTTGGCGAATGCATTTTCAAATTCTTCTACGAAAGGACCTCCGGAAAAAGCCGTCTTTTCGTAAACGCGTTCAAACGCTGCAAAAACCTCTGCCTTGATTTGCTCATGCTGACCCTTGAGGTCAAGGCATGGAATCTTCTGTAACACCTGTGTTGTATTCGACATAATCGTAGTTGATTGAGGTCGCAAGATACACTGAAAGCACAAAAAAAAGCATCCTGTGGATGCCTCAAAATGTTGAAAAAAGCGCTAGACAATACGGCGTTCTATGTATCTGCATTAGCGATCGCTTACCCGACGTATAACCTTCGCCGGATTGCCCGCTACAATGGTATTTTCAGGCACATCCTTCAAAACTACAGAGCCGGCCCCCACAATAGCGTTCTCTCCTACCGTCACACCGGAAAGCACCGTGACACTGCTGCCCAGGGAAGCCCCTTTTTTGATGCGAGTTTCCTCCACGTGCCAATCGGCATCGGTTTGAAGGCTTCCATCTGCATTGGTTGCGCGCGGAAAGCGATCGTTGATGAACGTTACATTGTGACCAATGAACACATTGTCTTCAATATGCACTCCTTCGCAAATGAAGGTATGACTCGAAATTTTACAGTTCTTACCGATGGTCGATCCCTTCTGAATTTCCACAAAAGCACCCACTTTGCTGCCATCGTCGATGCTACAACCGTAGGCGTTTACGAAGTTGAAAATCTTTACATCCTTGCCAACTTTTACGTTGTTGAGGGATTGTTTGTCTGTGTTGATGGTGAGGGTTTCCATGAGAGGGGTAAGGGGTAAGGGATAAGGGATAAGGGATGAGGGATGAGGGATGAGAGGCGTGCAATTAGTTCGCACATCGCCCTTCGCACATCGCACCTACAATCTGACTTCCCTGCCTTGTTCTTTAATTGAAATTTGTGCTGCTTCGAGGATGCGAATCGTGTTGAGACCTGAATCGTAACTTGCTATTGGCTTCGAACCGGTCATGATGGATTGAATGAAATCCTTGGCCATACCACCAAGGGCTTCTTTGATTTCGAGCTTTGGAATGAATACATCGCCCACCCTGTAATCGACCAAAATGCGCTGCTTCTCTTCATCGGAGCTCACCTTGTGAGCCGTGTCGTAAATGCGAATTTTTTCGGTAGGCTCCATGTCGTTGAACACCACCATTTTCTTGTCGCCGCCCAACAGCATCATACGAATTTTTACCGGCGACGACCATGAACAATGGAAATGGGCAATAAAATCGTGGGCATACTTCACGGTGAGATAGGCAATATTTTCAATACCGTTGTGAATGTGGCTTACACCTGTTGCCTGCACACTCAATGGTTTTGCGGGTATGAGGTAGTCGAGTATGGAAATATCATGTGGCGCTAGGTCCCATAGCACATTCACATCTTGCTGAATGAGCCCGAGGTTAATACGCGTTGAATCAAAATACTTTACATCTCCCAATTCGCCTGAATCGATGAGGCTTTTCATTTTCTGAACTGCTGAAGTATAGAGAAACGTATGGTCGACCATGAGCACTTTCCCATGCGCATTGGCCAGTGCAATCAATTCCTCAGCATGGTCAACGGTATCGGTCATGGGCTTTTCCAGCAACACGTGCTTGCCCGATATCAACGCTTTCTTGGCCAGATCAAAATGCGTGAAAACCGGTGTGGCGATGATTACCGCATCAATCTCTGTGTTCGTCCAAATCGAATCGATATCAGAAGTCACTTTGATAGAAGGATAAGCGCGCGAAACCAACGCTAAACGCTCAGGCCTTAAGTCGGCTACTGTATGAACCGTGGTGTTGGGCGTTGCAGCAAAGTTGCGCACCAAATTGGGTCCCCAATAGCCATATCCGATAATTGCACAATTGATCATAGGTAGAATGTGTGCGGCAAATATGCCTCATTGAATGCCTCATTCAGCATGCGCGTGTAAAATTTGACTCAACCATAAATTTCACACAAGAAGTGATAATCATCTATGTATAGCAGCGTCTGATACTCAAGGCCCGCCTCCTCGGCCAAAACCTCAAGCAACACCTCATCAGGGTAGATCCATGGGAATACCTGTGCTTTTCCCTCGCAACGCACTTCGAACTTTACCTCACACAGGGTGCCTGCCGACAAATCAACAACTGCGCTTTCCTCTTTGAAATATCGGATGTCGGTAGAGTCGCCAATAATGCGTCCACCGGGTGCCAAGAGTGTTTTCAGATGGCACAGCAAGTCGACCAGCCCCTCTTCTGTTCCGGCAATTCCAAAGCCATTCATAAGCAGAAGAATACTATCAAACTGCTTCCCCGAAAAGTGCATTACATCAACCTCCGTGACTTCGCGTACTCCACGCGCGCGCATCACCTCGCACGAGAGCGCTGA
>Ga0114980_10002875_pt1 | contig 11973 bp, 9 predicted proteins | sample S_140806_EF_Meta_FD_87018 | JGI IMG/M metagenome (GOLD analysis project Ga0114980, IMG submission 87018) | Freshwater microbial communities from Lake Simoncouche, Canada to study carbon cycling - S_140806_EF_MetaG | ecosystem: Environmental > Aquatic > Freshwater > Lake | place: Lake...
ACAAAGCCCAACACATCAAAAAAGACACACGCCCAAAAAATCAATGGAATGCCGGTGATTATGCCATATAATCGCCGCAAGATATCTTCACTTAATTGCCAAAACTGACTCATGCAGGATCTTCTTTCTGCGTGGTAATCAAGCGAATCGGCACGCCGCCGACGATTGCACCAGCCGGCACATCACGATTCACCAAACTCCCTGCCGATATGGTGGCACCATCACCAATCACCACTCCCGGCAATACCGTGGTATTGGCACCAATCATCACATCACGACCAATCACCACCGGGCCGCGGCGCCATTCGTGCCGCAAAAACTCGTGGCACAAAATCGTACTGTGGTAGCCAATGATAGTGTCTTCGCCGATGGTAATATCTTGGGGGAAAAAAATATCCAACATCACCATCAGACCAATCGACGCATAGGCACCGATTTTGACGCCAATCAGTTGATACAACCAGCGCTTTGCTTCGAGCCAAGGCACATAGCGCGCTAATTGAATAATCAACGAATGCCACGTCACTCGCCACATCCCACCCGTCACCTGTGGGAAGTAGCGCAAACTATTGTGCACTCCTGGTGACGGATGGATTTGTAGGCGCGCCCGCCGGGCAGCGGTGCTTCCCAATACCGGTAGCACTGATTACGCTCCGGGAGTTTCGACAACGCTGGCACTGATGATTTGGTCACCTTGGCGCAACGCCAACACCACATCCATGTCTTTGGTCAACCCAAATACCGTGTGGCGGCCATCGAGGTGCGCCGTGCTGTCACGACTATGCACCAAAAAGAATTGGCTACCGTTGGTGTTGGGGCCGGCATTGGCCATCGACAAGGCCCCTGCTTGGTGTTGCAAGGTATTGCCGGCAAACTCATCTTCAAACTTATAGCCGGGGCCGCCACGACCGGTACCGGTGGGGTCGCCACCTTGAGCCATGAAGCCAGCCATGACGCGATGGAATGTCACGCCATCATAAAATCCCTGGCGAATCAAAAAGACGAAATTATTGACCGTTTTGGGGGCTTGTTGAGGGTACAACTCAATCACCACATCACCTTTGCTGGTGCTCAGGGTGGCCACATAGTGGTTTTTGGCGTCGATTTCCATTGCCGGCGGAGTGCTCCATTGTTTGGGATTGGTCATGATATCTGTCCTTTTGATACAAAAAACAATTGCCATATACGATTATAACGTAGAGCCACGTGATTGTGCTATGCTACTGCTATTCTTGTTGGAACCACAGAGGAGTCGTACCACATGAGCAATCCCACCCGTATTGGCATTATCGGCGCTGGCGCTATCGCCATGCATGGCCACATCCCCGGATTCAAACGCCATAGCGACGCCCAAGTCGTGGCCGTTTGCGACACCAACAGCGAGCGTGCCAATGCCCTCGCCACCAGCCACGGCATCCCTACCGTATACACCAATTGGCGCGAAATCATCGCCGACCCCAACATTGACGCCGTTACCGTCGCCCTACCCAACGCCCTCCACGCCGAAGTATCAATCGCCGCCCTCAACGCCGGCAAGCATGTCTTGTGTGAAAAACCGTTGGCGATGACCGTTGCCCAAGGCGAAGAAATGGTCGCCACGGCCCATCGCCAAGGGCGCGTACTGGCCATCAACATGAGTAATCGTCCTCGTGGCGAAGTGCAATATATGCGTGCCAAAGTCGCCGAAGGGCGGATTGGCACCATCAGCTACGCCTCTGGGCGGATGATCCGGCGCGCCGGCATCCCTGGCTTTGGCAGCTGGTTTACCCGCAAAGAATTGTCGGGGGGCGGCGCCTTGCTCGATATTGGCGTGCATATGCTCGACATGGTGCTCTACATCCTTGGTAATCCGACCGTCAGTGCGGTACGTGGTGAAGTCCAAGCAGTGCACGGCCCACAACGTCGTGGTCTCGGCGGCTGGGGTTCAGACCGCGTGATGGATGGTACGTTTGATGTCGACGATTTGGCGTCGCTGCATTTGCGCCTCGCCGATGGTGGCTTGGTTACCATCGAAGTCACTTGGGCGTTTTATGGCCAAAACGAAGAACGCATCCAAGTGGTCGGCAACCAAGGGGGCTTTGACTTCTTCCCCACTTTGTACGGCACCGACAAGCCTTTGCGGTTTTATAGTGATGACAATGGCAGCCCCATCGAAACCATCCCCACGCTGCCTAGTTTGGCCGAGCCAGCCCACAACGCCATCTATCGCCGCTTTGTCGATACGATTCGCGGGACGGGCAGTGTGGTGGCTAGTGGCGATGATGGCTTGGCGATTTTGCGCTTACTCGAAGCCACCTATCGCTCAGCTGCCGAAAAACGTGAGATCACCCTATAACACCTGCACGCATATGGTGGTGGAGGATTGCTTCACCACCATATTTCACCGTTTGTTAATCTTGATTTGACCAAAAAAACCTTACAAATCATTTATGATGAAGTCACATATCGCAATTTGATAGAGGGAGTCGTTATGACTCGTGTACGCCGCACCACCACCAAACAGACCAATCCACCACCACGTCTACTCAATCGCGAACAAAGCTGGATTGAATTTAATGCACGCGTACTCGAGGAAGCCCTCGATCCTCAGACTCCCCTGCTCGAACGTGTCAAGTTTTTGGCGATTGTCAGCACCAACATGGATGAGTTTTTTATGATTCGCGTGGCCGGACTGCATCAACAGCGCCGTGCCGGCGTACAAACCACCTCACCTGATGGATTGACACCCTCAGAGCAACTCACGGCCATCCGCAAAGCGGTACACACACAACTCAATCAACAACGCCAATGCTGGCAAGAAGACATTACGCCCAAATTACGCGAGCAAGGCATCTGGTTGCTCGATTATGCCGAACTCGGTGATGCCCAACGCCTACAAATGGATGACTATTTTGTCAATCAAATCCAACCAGTATTGACACCACTCGCCTTTGATGCCAGTCACCCCTTTCCATTGATTTCGAATTTAAGCCTCAATTTGGCGGTAGTGATTGGCAATGAGCAAAGCGAACGCTTTGTGCGGGTCAAGGTACCTGCCGTGTTACCACGCCTCATCCCCATCACCCCCAATGCCGAACAAACACCGGCGGGGTTGACGTCAGCGCAATGCAGTTGTTTTGTCTGGATTGAGCAGATTATTGCGGCCAATTTATATCGGCTCTTTCCCACCGAAACCATCCAAGAAGTCCATCCCTTCCGGATTACCCGCAACGCCGACTTCGAAATCGAAGAAGACGAAGCCGATGATTTGCTCCAAGCCATCGAAGAAAACATTCGGCAACGCCGGTTTGGCGCCGTGGTGCGCCTGGCAGTCCAGCCAGGCATGCCGGCACGCTTGCGTCAACTTTTGTTGCAAAACCTCAATCTTGACCCCGACGAACTCTACGAAATCCGGGGGCAGTTGGGATTGTCGGTATTGATGCAACTACTCAAACTCAATCGTCCTGACCTCAAAGATGAACCCGATGTGCCACGCATTCCCACGCCATTCCGAGAATTAACGCAACCTCAGGCCTTGTGGGATGTATTGCGCCAGCGCGATGTGCTCTTGCACCACCCCTATGATTCGTTTCAGCCGGTTATTGACTTCATCGAAACCGCAGCCACTGACCCCAATGTGTTGGCCATCAAACAAACCCTCTACCGTGTGGGCAATAATTCACCGATTGTGCGGGCGCTCATGCACGCCCGTGATCTCGACAAACAAGTAACGGTACTCGTCGAGCTCAAAGCCCGCTTTGATGAAGAAAACAACATCACCTGGGCGCGGGCACTCGAACGGGCGGGCGTGCATGTGGTGTATGGGGTGCCGAATCTCAAAACTCACGCCAAAATGGCGATGGTGGTGCGCCGCGAGGGGGATTTGTTGCGGCGCTATGTGCATGTCGGCACCGGGAATTACAATGCGGGTACGGCACGGGTCTATACAGACCTCGGCTTAATGACCAGCAACCCCGCAATTACCGCCGATGTGGCTGACGTATTTAATTATTTGACGGGGTATGCCAAACACGACCAATATCGGGCCTTGTTGGTTGCACCAGTCAATTTGCGCACGGGACTTTCGGCGATGATTGAACGCGAAATTGCCCACGCCCACGCAGGGATTCCCGCTCATATTATTTTTAAGGCCAACTCATTGGTCGACCAACGCATCATTGAATTGTTGTATCGTGCTGCGCAAGCGGGTGTCGAAATCGATTTGATTATCCGCGGTATGTGTGCATTACGCCCAGACATGCCAGGAGTCAGCGAACGGATTCGCGTACGGAGCATCATCGGGCGCTACCTCGAGCATAGCCGCATCTATTGGTTCGCCAATAATCAACAACCCGAAGTCTATGTGGGCAGTGCCGACATCATGGAACGTAACCTCGATCGCCGCGTCGAAACCTTGTTCCCGATTCTTGATAAGCAAATTAGTACGTGGATTCGCGAAAGAATGCTCGACGCTTGTTTACGTGATACTGCACGCACGCGGATTTTGCGCTATGATGGAAGCTGGGTGCGCCAGCAAATCACCGATGTGGCATTCGATAGTCAACAATTTTTTCGTTCATTAATTACCATGGAGTAATATGCCGAATCCACGACTTATCAACATCACGCTCTGGCTAGCGGTTATTGGCATTGGGGTGTTTTTGATCGAGCGATTTGCCGTTGCCACCGAATTACTCGCGACACCACTCTTGATGTTTATCATTGCATGGTTGCTTGCCTTGATTATCGAACCACTCTATGATTTGCTCGAACAGCTCCGTATTGCTCGCAGCGTTGCCGTCCCAGTCATCTATGTAGTGCTCTTAACATTATTGACCGTGGCGATTTTTGCGTTTATTCCGGTCACCTATACCCAGCTAAATCTGCTGGTCACCAACTTACCGGCATTACTAAAATTTGTGACGATCTTTTTTGCCGACATCGAAGTACAATTGAGCCGATTTGGTCTCTATACTGACATCTCGGCAGTATTCCGCCCCGAAGCCATCGCCGCCCAACTCGGCACCCTCGGTGGCAGTGCCATCCAACAATCACTCGGTGTCGCTGGGGGGATTGCCTCGATTGCGTTTAATATTGTGATTGTGTTGATTTTGAGTTATTACATGGCGGTCGATGGGCCAGCGTTGTATAGCCGACTTTTAAGCTTGTGTCCCCCTGATTGGCAACCCGAAGCACGCACGTTTGGCAACATTATCAGTCAAACCTTTGGCGGCTACATGCGCGCACAGATTTTGAGCTCGCTATTGTATGCCATCCTCAATGCCGTGGTAATGGCTGCATTTGGCCTCAATAGCATTACCCTCACCACCGTGATTGTCAGTATCGTGGTAATGGTGCCGTTGATTGGTGGCGCAGCAGCGTTGATTCCCCCAATTGTGGTGGCTGGTATCAACAAACCCGAAATCATCATTCCGTTTGTGATTGTGATGCTGGTCGTGCAACAGATTCTGTTCAATATGATTTTGCCACGCATTCTCGGACGTATCGTCGGATTGCACCCGTTGTTGGTTTTTGCTGCGTTGTTGATTGGTAGTGTCGTTGCCGGGCCTTGGGGGATTTTGTTTGGCATTCCATTGGCTGGTGTCGCCGCCTCTATCGCCAATTATTTCTACCACCGCAATCAAGCGACTGTCACCGCTGAGAAATTCGCCGATTTTACTAAACCGTAGTCAATACACCCAGATTACCGTTTGTAGATGACATGATGCATACATTTATGAAAAAAATTGTCATCATTCAGTAATATATCAGGTAATCATCAGATAAAGTATCTCAGTAGAAATACCGTGTATGGTAGAATATTTGTGTGTGTTTTTTCGCTGTATATATAGTCAAGGAGCGCAATCTTGTATCGACGTTTTTTGTCAACAATGGCATTACTTGTCGCGCTAGTGACTAGTGCGCTCGGGTTGCCTAGTGTCGCACTAGCAGTGCCACATAGTGTGAGTGAAGTGCCTGCCTCACAACCATATGCGGGGTCACGCACATTTAATGAGACTGGTTTTACGGTCGCCAACTATTTCTACAAAACCTGGAAGGCAACGCCCAACGCATTATTTGTATATGGGTTGCCGATTTCACAGCCATTCATCGAAGAAAGCATTTCATCGCCGGGTGAATTTTATCGCGTGCAATACTTTGAACGCGCCATCCTCGAAGAGCATCCCGATAATTTCGGGACGCCGTACTACATCCTCGGGCGGTTGTTGGGGAGCAAGCTCGCATCATCACGCGGTGGTGAGGCGGCATTTAAGGCCGTAGCCAATCCCGGTGATGGGACGTTTGATAGTGCCTCAGGGCATACGTTGCGTAATTCACCGGCACCATTCCGGACGTTTTACACCAAAAACGGCGGCTTGTCGGTGTTTGGGCGGCCATTGTCAGAGCAATTCCAAGAAGTCAACAAAGCCAACGGCAAGACGTACTGGGTGCAGTATTTCGAACGTCAGCGCATGGAATGGCACCCCGAAGAAACAAACCCCAACTACCAGATTTTGTTGGGTTTGTTGGGCAACGAATATCGCGACACCAATCATGCCGGCAACCAAGCGTTCGTAGCTGGTGCCAGCTTACCCAATGAATTATCGGGGAATGGTAATGGTGGCGGGAGCGCCAGTAGTGGCAGCGGCTCGACCTCATCGGCCAGCACTGGTTTTGCGTATGGGTTCAATGCACTCTTGTATGAACAGCAGATTTCTACGCCGATCCCAGGTATGCGGATGAAGACATTACAATTAGCCAAAGAAGCCGGTATGCCGTGGATCCGCATCCAAGTACGTTGGATGGATTTGCACGACCGCTCGGGCGCTATTTATTGGGGTGAGCTCGACAACATTGTCAGTGATGCCAACAGCCAAGGTATCAAGTTGCTCGTCAGTGTCGTTAAAGCACCCAGCTGGGCGAGTAATAATAGCAACGGGATGCCCTTACGTGCCAACTTCAACGACTTCAATTTCTTCATGGGGTCGATGGCTGGACGCTACAAAGGGCGGGTGCAAGCCTACGAAATCTGGAATGAAGAGAACCTCGCTCACGAGAACGCTGGTCGAGTTGCCAACGCATCGTTTTACATGGACATGTTAGTTGGGGCATCGAATGCAATTCGTGCCAATGACCCCGCTGCATTGATTGTGTCAGGTGCGCCATCGGCAACCGAAACCAATGTACCGTCGATTGCCATCAGTGATATCACCTTCCTCGACCAAATGTTTAGTGATCCTCGATTTAGCGGTTCAGTCGATATTGTGGGTGTCCACCCCGGTGGCGCCAGCAATCCGCCAGATACGATGTGGCCCAGCAATCCCGGACCCGGGCCCAATTATGTCACCAGCGGCGAATTCTACTTCCGGCGGATTGAAACCGTGCGTGATTTGATGGTGCGCAAAGGCTTGAACAACAAGCCGATGTGGGTGACGGAGTTTGGTTGGGCCACCCGCAACAACACGCCCGGCTATGGATTTGGTAATTCGATTTCGTACCAAATGCAATCTGACTACATCATTCGGGCATTCCAGCTTGCCAAAACCAACTACAGTCCTTGGCTGACCGGTATGTTCTTGTGGCAGTTGAACTACGCCGTATCATGGAAGGCGAACGGCAACGAATTGCACGAACAAGCTTCATATGGTGTTATCAACGGCGATTACAGCCCACGACCAGCCTATTTAGCACTGAAAGCTATGCCAAAATAGCACTATTTCGTGTATGATTAGATGAGTGTATGGGTATGCGTGTGCCTAAGCACACGCATACCGCGTATGGAAAGCACTTTTTGATGTGCTTCACCGGATTCGATTTGTCACCATTGGAGATTTTTCATGAAACAATACCGGTATATGAGCAAAGTACTAATGTTCCTTTGTCTCGTGCCACTCCTCATCGCCTGTGGCGCAGGATCGGCGAGTGAGCCTACTGCGGTCCCAGTTGCAGACACTGCAACAGTGCCACCGCCGAGTGCGACTCCCGAGCCAACTGCAGTGCCCACGGCAACCAATACGCCCGAACCCACCGCAGAGCCTACCCCTGTGCCTGGCGAGCCCCTCAAATCCAGCACCATGCAATTCGGTATCGTCAATCACTTGTACTATACCGACCGTGAGCGCGTCCTCGCATTGACCAATATTGCCGGGTTTGACTGGGTCCGCCAACAAATTGTCTGGAAGGACCTCGAAGGTCCTGAACCCGGTCAATACATGTGGCCCAAGGAACTTGACGATATCGTCAATGATGTCAATTCCCACAACCTCAAATTGTTGATTAGCATTGTGCAAGCGCCGTCGTTTTATAGTGCAAATAACGGCATGCCCGAAGACCCTGTTGCCATGGGCAACTTTGTCGAAGCCTTGATGCAACGCTACGGCAACAAGATCCATGCCGTCGAAATCTGGAACGAGCAAAACCTCGCCCACGAAAACGGTGGCAAAATCGTCCCTGCCGATGCCGGTCGCTACGTCGAACTGCTCGCAGAGTGCTATACGCGCATCAAAGCAGTTGAGCCCCGCACCATCGTCGTATCAGGTGCGCCTTCTTCGACTGGTGTCACGAGCCCCGAATTAGCCGTCGCCGACGAAATCTACTACCGCGAAATGTACCGCTACAAAGATGGCATGATCAAAGAATTCTTTGACGTCCAAGCCGTGCATCCCGGTGGCTCAGCCAACCCCCCCGAAACCATGTGGCCAGATAACCCCAGCAAAGCCGAAGGTTGGACCACCGACAAAACCTTCTACTTCCGCCATGTCGAAGATGTCCGTCAATTCATGGTCGAAGAAGGGGTCGGCGATCATCAGCTCTGGATCACGGAGTACGGCTGGGCTACCGAAAACGTCACCCCTGGCTATGAATTCGGCAATCAAGTAAACCTTGACCAACAAGGCGAATACATCCTCGGTGCCATGCAATGGGCATACAAAAACTACCGCAACGAAGATGGCTCACCGTGGCTCGGTAATATGTTCCTGTGGAACATGAACTTCGCCGTGTTGTGGGGTGCCCAAGACCAACCACTCCACGAACAAGCATCGTTCGGTATCCTCAATCCTGACTGGAGCCCACGCCCCGGCTTTAACGCCGCCCAAGGGTTCTTGGCGACCATCAAGGCCGAAGGCCGCCGCTAATCTGTCCCGCATAGTTCCTACAGTCCTCGGCATATTGCCGAGGGCTGTTTTGTATACACCGTAGCACTGCCACAAGTCCATTAGTCATAGGTAATACGGTATAATTTAACGGTATTCTATTTGTTTGAGGATTTTTATGCTGCGTCTACGCATATATATTATCTTAGGATTATTCATCGCTAGTCTCATTCCTACCACCGCCCTCGCAGCCCCCCACAGCCCCCAAGAAGTACCGGCATCGCTGCAAACGAGTGGGAGTCGCACCTTTAGCGAAACGGGCTTTACCACCGCTAATTACTTCTACAAAACCTGGAAGGCCACCCCCAACGCCTTATTTGTCTATGGCATGCCCATCTCACAACCATTTATCGAAGAAAGTATCAGCAACCCGGGTGAATATTACCGCGTGCAATACTTCGAACGGGCAGTCCTCGAAGAAAGCCCCGACCTCGCTGGTACCGCCTACTACGTGCAAGGGCGTTTGTTGGGGAGCGCATTAGTCGCCATGCGCCGTACCGAAGCAGCATTTGTACCGGTACCCAATCCCAACGATGGGTCGTTTGATACAGTGACCCAACACACGTTGCGTAATAATCCAGCCCCATTTGGTGATTTTTTTCGCCAAAACGGTGGCCTCAAAGTGTTTGGGCGCCCCTTGTCAGAACAATTCCAAGAAGTCAACAAAGCCGACGGTAAACGCTATTGGGTGCAATATTTCGAACGCCAACGCATGGAATGGCACCCTGACGAGCCCAACCCACAATACCGCATTTTGTTGGGCTTGTTGGGGAGCGAATATCGTGACCAACACCATGGCGGCGATACGGCGTTTAACCCCAAAGGAATCGTCAATGAAACCGCAGCACTGGTTGATACCGGCGCCATCAACCCCCTACCGAGCTTCACGTATGGCTTTAATGCCGTATTGTATGGCGAAGGCTATGGTACCGTCTGGCAAGACCGCCGCCGGGTCATGAGCCTCGCCATGAATGCCGGCATGCCATGGATCCGCCAACAAGTACGCTGGATGGATTTACACGATAAGTCGGGAGTTATTCATTGGGGTGAACTCGACAACATCGTCGCAGATGCCAGCAAGTGGCAAACCAATTTGCTCTTCAGTGTCGTGGCAGCTCCCCGTTGGGCCACGGACAATGGGCTCCATGGCATGCCCAACCGTGCCAATTTCGCCACCTTCAATTACTTTATGGCTCAGATGGCTAATCGCTACAAAGGGCGAGTCAAAGCCTACGAAATCTGGAACGAAGAAAATTTGGCCACCGAAAACGGCGGCACTGTCAGTAGTGTCACCGATTACATGGACCTGCTCGTTGGCGCATCACAAGCCATCAAAGCGGCAGATCCGCAAGCCTTGATTGTCTCTGGAGCACTCGCCTCTACCGAAACGAATTGGCCCACAGTGGCCATGAGTGACGTACGCTACTACGACGGCATGTTCCGTGACCCGCGCTTTGCCCAAGTGGTCGACATTGTGGGTGTTCACCCCGGTGGTGCCAGCAATCCCCCCGAAACATTATGGCCAGACCAACCCGGTCCAGGGCCAAACTTCGTTACCAGCCGTGAATTCTATTTCCGCCGGGTCGAAGATGTGCGCACCCTGATGATCAAAAACGGCCTGAGCTCCAAACCAGTCTGGGTCACCGAATTCGGCTGGGCAACGGCCAATACCAGTCAGTACTATGAATACGGCAATCAGATTAGTTTTGAGCAACAAGCCGATTACATCGTGCGGGCAGTCAACTATTCCCGCGTCCACTACAGCAATTGGTTGACGGGCATGTTTGTCTGGAATCTCAACTTTGCAATTCCTTGGAATGCCGAAGGCAACCTGCTCCACGAACAAGCCTCTTTCGGCGTGCTCAATGGCGACTGGAGCCCGCGTCCGGCCTATATCGCCCTCAAGAACATGCCCAAGTAACCCTAACCAGAAAGAATATCGTGAATTCTCCCAAACGCATCATCCCGTGGAACGACATCGGGCTCCTCGCCACCATCCTCATCTGGGCCGGCAATATGTCGATTGTCAAACAGAGCTTTGACAGCATGCCCCCGTTGGCATTCAACAGCGTGCGCTTCTTTTTTGTGCCCATTCTGATGCTCAGTATCGTCTGGTTTGTCGAAAAAAGCATCAGTATTGAGCGTGGCTTGTGGCGTGATGCCATTCTCGTCGGCTTGATTGGCAACGCCGGCTACCAAGTATTTTTCATGATTGGGCTGAATTTAACCAGTGCTGCCACCTCGGCGTTGTTGATTGCCACCACCCCCATTTGGGTGGCGCTGATTAGCCAGGTACGCGGTTGGGAAAAACTCTCTCGCACCGGCTGGATTGGCATCGTTATTTCATTCATTGGCGTCTTTGTGATTTTGTTTGATGGTGCCACCATGAGTACCAACACCATGATTGGCGACATCCTGATTTTGATTTCTGCGATGTGTTGGGCCTATTACACCATCGGCGCCAAACCGATGCTGGCCAAATACTCACCCCTACGGGTCACCGCCGTCACCTTGACCATCGGCGGGATTCCCTTGATTTTGATTGGACTCAGTGAAGTGCTCACCGTCAATTGGCTGGCGGTGCCGTGGCAAGGCTGGGCCGGCATGGCCTACTCGGTGGTACTGTCGATCGCCTTGGCTTACATCTTGTGGTACAACGGGGTGGTCAAAGTAGGACCGACCCGTACTGGCATTTATGCTAGTCTGTTGCCGGCGGCGGGAGTTATCTCGGCAAATCTCATCCTCGGCGACCCCATCACCACCCGTGACCTGATTGGCACCGTGGCAATTGTGGGCGGCTTACTGCTGACCCGCCGCGGCTAACAATAAACCAAAAACC
>Ga0114980_10002877_pt1 | contig 11972 bp, 21 predicted proteins | sample S_140806_EF_Meta_FD_87018 | JGI IMG/M metagenome (GOLD analysis project Ga0114980, IMG submission 87018) | Freshwater microbial communities from Lake Simoncouche, Canada to study carbon cycling - S_140806_EF_MetaG | ecosystem: Environmental > Aquatic > Freshwater > Lake | place: Lake...
CTTTACTACGGAATTATGCGAGTGGAGTGAGATTGGTAAGGAACTAGACACTACCCCAGACGGAGCACGCATGAAAGTCCAGCGTGCAATAGCCAGTCTAATCAGAAATCTAGGTGGCTGGAAGCCACAGATAGATGAAGACACATCAGAGGTGGTTGAAGATGAATCAAGAGAGTAAAGATATTCGTGACCTGCTACATCCCACTGACTATAGCAAGTCAATAGACTTACGTGGTGAAAGTATTGGAACCCAATGTATCTGTGGTTGTGAAGTCTTTATTGCTTTAATATCATTTGATGAACTAAAAGAAATATCCTTTTACTTTCTTGATGGAGAGTGTGCAAATTGTGGGTCTATGGTAACCCTGCCATACCCAGATGATTATGTAATGGAGAATGACTGTGACAGTTAAAGAATATTATAATAAAGGTTGGTCAGTTAATTTTGGTTGCTCAAAGCGTTTTGGTATTGGTATTAGCATTGACAAGTGGAGTGCTAGTATAGATTTCCTATGCTTCTGGATTGCAATTGAGTGGTAAGTAATGCCGAACTACGACTTTAAATGTTTAACTTGTAATATTATATTAGAACTACAAGATACAGTTTTACCACCGTGCCCAACTTGCGGTGAAACAATGGCTAGGTTATGGTCAGCACCAGCCGTTAAGTTTAATGGTAGTGGATTCTATTCAACAGGAGGTTAAATGTCATACCCAGAATGGGATGGTATACCTAGTTGCCGTGGCACGGATACAGAAATGTGGTTCTCTAATGATGATAAGCCAAGAGTTTACGAAGAACAACAACTACTACAAAGAATCTGTAATGGTTGTGAAGTTAAAAAACAATGCCTTAACTACGCACTTGAAAATACAGTCGAAGGTTATTGGGCAGGTACAACCCCAAGAGCCAGGCAACAGATGAGAAGAAGTTTAAACATCAAAACCAAACCAGTTTACCTAGCATGGGATATAATAAATTCATGAGCAAACTATCTGATTTCGATTTAGACCTAGCCACGGGTCAAGAAGGTGAACAGTTAGTAGAGCAACTGCTTACAGGTGGTAAGACAATAGAAGTTAAAACAGATTTAAAATGGAAAGATACTGGCAATCTATATATAGAAACTACTTGCTGGTCACATAACAACGATGAGTGGTACGCCTCTGGACTATCAACAACGAAGGCAAGTTACTGGGCTTTTGTATTACAAGGTGGCATACTGTTAGTTCCTACTGATACTCTTAAATCAGTAGTAACTGTAAGGGGCAGGGCAATAAACTGTAATATCCAACCCAACCCAAGCAAGGGATACTTGATTAGGGTAGAAGATATTATGGATGCATTAAAAAGTTTGTAGGAATAAACCCCTATAAAACAGAAAGAACCCCCACTCTGGTTAGGGGAAGGACCAGGTGGGGGTTTTCTCTTGCCTTAAATAAATTACTTAGCGTTCTTACCAAACTCTGTAGCCGATGAGTCTAGTGCCTTAAGGATTGGACCAGCCAAGCCAGCAATAAAGGCACTGCCAAGAACCTTAGGGTCTGTTTGACCCGCAAGATACAAAGCAATAACAGAAGCAGCAGCAGCACGGAAGTATGTAAGTCCAATTGCTTTTAGTTTATTCTTATTCATTAGTCCATCTCTCTCTTATCTATACAGGGTTTGCAACAAAACATCCATCCACGATAGAGATGGGCGCCCTTAGCGCCACAGTCTTCACACTTGTATGAATGAAAGTCTTCTTCTAGTTCTTCATCAAACATCTTTTTTAGGCAAAGGCTTTACTTTAGATTTAACCCTATCCAATACCTTTGCTTTTCCTAACCAACCAAACCACGGGCTTGTATCATTCCCGCAAGTATTTTTGATTGAGATATGTAAATGTTTATTATGTTGATTACTGCCAGTATATTCACGGTCACCTTTTTCTTCACTCCAAATGCGACCCTTAAAGATTAGATACTTAACTCTTTTATCAGCCTTTAAGTTTTCAAATGCTACAGCACAATCAATACCTAACTTAGGGTCGTGTGTAATATCTACAGCATAACCTGTGTTATGGTCTGAGTTAGGACTCTGTGTTATGTGGGCTGCCGAAGGCAGGAGTCCATCGCTGGCTCTCATACGCTTGGGCTTCAGTGCCGTTGCTTGGCGCAGGGCAGCAATAGCGGCAGGTGTGGCTCGTTTGGCAATCATTGCAGATGTCATTCATTTTTCCCCTTTCGTATCATTATTTGATACAAGATTTCTACTTTTTCTTCCAGTCTTATGACGGAATCCTTGAGGCTACTGCCACTATTGGGCTTTAATTCATACAAATAATGTTTAACTAACCATCTAACAGATGCAGCAAATGCTGACACTATTGCTATAACGGCTACGATTAGTGATGCCCAATTGGCTGTAGTCATGTTGCGCTCCTAGGAGTTAGATGGTTCTGATGGTTAGTAGTAATACTCCGCCAAAGCCAGTAAAGCGTTTATCTGATGGAGTTCTATTAATGAATTGTATTTCTTCGATTAGACCTAGATAAGATTCTCCAGTTCTAAAGTCTTCAACACGGATAGTATCGCCAGTATTTTCTGTTGTTTCTAAGAGTAATAACTTCTCATATGCTGCACCTTCATGACCAACCTGTATTCCAAGAGAGTCTGTTTCATGGTCATAGCAAGCCAATGGGTATGTAATTAAACGCTGTCGTGGTACTGCAGGCAAAGACTTTAATTGATAACCATTAAAGACTGGACCTTTAGTTGAATCTCCAGTAGAACGATTAAGAATAAACTTAAGAGATAGATATTCTTGTGGTCCTATAGGATAAGTTACATTTACTTCTGGCGTAGAGTCGCCTTCATTAAAGTTACCAATTACATATGATGTATCAGTATTATCAACTGACTGCATGGTTAAAGAACCATAAGTATTATTAATGCGAGGCTTTAAGTTCTTAAAGACCTTTGCTTCTAAGGTTCCATAACGAATCTTACCAGTTGTTATATAGCCAGAACTTGCTAAAACTGTAGTAGATTGAATGGCTATACCATTACTACCAGAAGTAGTAAATGCTATCTGACTTGTATTTCCTACAAAGTCTACACTTGTAGCATAACCTGTAACTCCATCAAGATAGGCATCTGTTGCATAAGCAAAGCGTAATGTTTCAAGTTCAGTACCTAAATCAATACGATATAAACCAGCATACCCACCAATAGAACCAGTAACCCATACAAATTTATCTCTAAAAGCAAAGTCATAAACGCCATTAGATTCTTCAATAATTAGTGGGCCATAATTAATAGAACCATCTTGGTCAGATACGACAGCAGCACGAACACCTTTATTAGTGCCAATCATTAAGTAGCCAAGATAGTATTCAATCTTATTTACATACTCACCGATAGGCAATTGTGCCGCGATAACACCAGATGTAAGTGTTGGCATAACACCAGCGGTAGATAAAGTAAACTTATAGATAGCCGAGTTACCGCCAGCATAACCAGCAGCATAGATAGCGCCGCCTGATTCAGATATGGAAGTCCAAGTCCAGTCAGCATTAGGATGTGTGTATGAAGCAGCACCCAAAGCATGGTCAGTGCCTTTTGCACCAGTTAGTTCATAAACAGATGCACCAATACAAGCAACAAGACGTTGCTTTACCCAACCTAGTACTACCTTTTCACTATTGGTAGGGTAGTAACGAGAATAACCAGCAGCAGGTGTATCAATTGGCCCTGTATAAATATGGTCATTGTCAGCAATAAAAAGATTAGTACCATCTGTTGCAACAGCAAGGATAGCAGTATCTAATGGTTGCGCTATGCTAGTTACATCTGTGTAAGTAACAGCAGTTCCTGAAGCAGTATAGTTTTTAATAGTTGTAGTTGCTGGTTGCCAAGCAACAATTTTATCTGTTGCACCATCCATTACAGAAATAAGTTTATATGTACCAGTGGTGACACCAGACATATTTGCTGTTGCTTTGAGTAAAGTGGTTTGTCCTTTAGTCCATACATCTACATTGCGGCTATCAGCAAATCGGTATGATACTAATTCACCAGCAGATGGGTCAAAGAACTTAATGCCTTCACCGTTATGGAAGGATGACTGAGCACGAACCCACCAACCAGTGATGGACTGCTCGCCAGGCTCGGTGCTCTGGTCAACCTGTGTCTTACGGTACTGTGCTGTTTGACGGCGATAAGGAGTTTCATCGCTTGTCGCTAGAAAGAATGGCTGAGTACCAATTGCAATATCGTATGACTCAGTACTTTCTGAGTAAGCAGTATTGCCAACAGGGTTAGATAAGTTATAGGGTAAACCTTCGGTTATATCATCGCCATATGCCATTGCTTACTCCTTAGATAAACTCATTTGATTCCATAAAATCTACACCAGCAAGAGCATCATGCTGATGTTCTTTACTGCAGTTCTCGCATTGTTTACACACTAAATAATATCTCCGCTAACAACCCATGTATCAGTTTTAATTTTAGTACAAATTGCTAAGGCACTATTTGTTTTAAGTTTAGGGCTTGATGCTGATGCAACAATTGAAACAACATTAGTAGTTCCTGAGTTGGATGCTAAAATTGTTGGTTGTCCTACACCATTATTATCCCATACCACAGTTATTTGAGTACCAATTGGAAAGGCAACAGATGCATTGGTTGGAATATATATATTATGTGCTGAAGCATAAGAACTAATTATTAACTTACTAGCATCAGTTAAAATAAAAGTATAGTTGCCAGCAGTATTGGTAGCAACATTCAAAGTAATAGTTGGAGAAGTTAAAGTCTTATTAGTTAATGTGTCAGTTGTTGCTCTACCAACCAGAGTGTCAGTTGATGTAGGCAAAGTAACTGTACCAGTGTTGCTAATTGTAGAAATTACTGGTGCCGTTAAAGTTTTATTAGTAAGTGTCTGTGTACCAGTAAGAGTAACTGCACTATCAACACCAGTAGTAAAGTAAATCAAGTCATCGCTAGTAAGTACATGTCTTACATTTGCTCCTGTTAAATGAATAATACCTGATGTTCCAGCCCTGGCACGAACAATAGTAAGCACGTTAGATGATACGTTAGTTACAAAAACAATCTCTTCACTAGCAGTATCTGGGTCAATAGCAATAGTAAATTGGTCAACGTTGCCAGCAGTAAGACTTACTCCATTTAAAAGAGCAGATGCAGTTCCTGCAGCAACAGTCATAGTAGTAGCAATAGCAGATAATTCTGCTGCTAATGTAGTTTCTGTACTAGTAGATGAGTATCGTCTTGTCATGTATTTTCCTTAATTTGTGTAGTGGATTTTAGTTGGGAAGCGACCATACAAACGACCTGATTCTTCTTGTAAGCGTTGCTGATATAAAGCGTATACATACTTTGAAACTGAAGTACCAGCATAAGAAGGTAACTTAGTATCACTGGTATCTGATTCAGCAGAAGTTAAGTTAAGTCTGCCTACATCAATAAATGCAAGCAAACGGGCACACGCGCCTAGAATAATTACATCCTTAGAAGTTTCTGGCAGACTAGTTACATCACTAAAATCTTCTGTATTACTTTCTAATGTGTTAGGTTGCGTGGTATACCATACTTGAACGGTACGACCAGGACTTACATGGTCATAGATTGAAATAGATGAGTTGGAATTAAATGCAGTAGCATTAGCCATAGCATCTAATTTCCAACGCTTAACTGATACCCATTCTTTAGATGGACCAACAGATTCCCAACTGACTGCAAGAACATCTTCGCAATCATCTGGCAAAGCATATGAAGATTGTGCTGGTTGAAAAGTAAAAGTAGTAGAGTTTATACCCCATAGTTTTGGGAATACGCTACTAATTGCATCGTTAATTGCTTGTTTAATAGCAACACGTGGGAATGTAGGAGCCAAGGTTACCTGTGAATAAAGCGCATGCGGAGCAGGATTAGTATTTTGAAATCCACGACCAAAACCAGGGATAACATTTAGTGTGCTGTTAGCCTTATCAAAAGAATCAACCCAGATAAGTTCATCATCAATTTCAACAATACCTTTGGCCAGGTTAGAAGATGAACCAATTTGGATAGCAGTGCTAGTAGTTGTAATGCCTGCAGCATTTGCTAGATAAGTAATGCGGTCTTGACGCATTGTATATCCAGCCAACTTGGCACGTACCTCATCGACCATATCCTTAAATGTTGCCATTTGTTTCCTCTTCTATTGGATTTGGGTTAATAAATTTCCCAGTTTCAGCATCATAACTCCAGCCAATTCCTGCAGGATTATCAGATATATATTCAATTAAAATACAGTTTAATGCTACTTCTGTTGCTTCTTTATCATCAGCCATAATTATATTTTCAACTGTGTTACCAGCCATCATTGCATAAGTTGCCATTAGTTCTCCTTAGTAGTAAAGATAAATTACGCCGCCGCCGCCTGAGCCAGCAGTTCCACCTGTGTTAGCACCACCACCACCACCACCGCCTGCACCACCAGCACCACCATTATTAGAAGAACCATTAGAGCCAGCACCACGATGACCACCACCACCGCCTGCACCACCAAAAGTTGGGCCTGTTCCTGTCGAACCAGTGCCACCAGCAAAGAAATCACCAGTACCACCATTACCACCTGTACTGGTTGTTACTGCTCCTACGGCACCGCCTCCGCCGCCAATTAAACCTCTACCGCCATTGCCACCAGTGCGTGCGCCTGATGTGTTTACATTTCCACCACCACCGCCAGCAGAAACTCCAGCAGGGCCCGCAGCACCTGCTTGTCCACCGCCGCCAGCCGCATAACCTATATTTGTTTGAACAGCAGCAGGTGCACCATAGTAAGAAATTGTTGAATCAAAACTTCCCGCAACTGGGGTTGTAGCACCTCCAGCAGGGCCGCCATAAGCGGCTGTTGCGGCATAACCACCGCCGCCACCACCTGCAAATATTATTCCATAAACAGTTGCACCACCACTTGCACCTGCTACAGCACTTGATGTTCCCGTACCACCAGCACCTACGGTGCAAGTTGAAGCAGCAAAAGTCCAGCCAGCAGAATAACCACCTGCTCCTCCACCGCCTCCGCCGCCTGATGCCAGGCTTGCACCAGCACCTCCGCCACCAATACAGATAGCATAAACACGTTTGATATTAGAAGGTATAATAGATGAACCTGCTGCGGTACCCATAGCACCGCTACCAGTAATGGTTTGTTGTAATTTTAATCCATAGGGAGAGTCAGTAAACGATGGATTATTGTAAATAGATACGCTCATTGTTTGCTCCTAATAAAAAAGATAAAGAATTCCTGCGCCACCTGCGCCGCCACCACTAGGGCCAGAACCGCCACCACCGCCACCTAATCCACCTGCGCCACCATTACCTGCTGATGCGTTTGAACCATTGCCATTAGTAGTTGGATTGGCAGCAAGAGGGTTACCCATACCTGCACCACCACCGCCACCATTGTTTCCACCAGTAGAAACACTTCCAGTTCCACCTGTAAAAGCAATACCTGTTGGGCCTACGCCGCTGCCCCCAGTGCCCCCAGTGCGCGTTCCTGTTGTATTACTAGCGTTTCCAGCACCACCGCCAACTAATCCTGAACCACCAGCACCGCCTGTTTGTGCGGATGAACCTGTACCAGTGGCAAATGAACCTCCACCGCCTGAAATACCATCTCCACCTGCTCCAGCAGTAGCGCCTGCAAAAGATGATGCGCCACCACCACCAGCACCGAAGGCTGAGGAACCTTTATTTCCATTTGCGGTACTAGAAGAAGCACCAGCAGTTCCGCCTGGAGTACCAAAATAATTTGTTGAACCTGCTGAACCACCAGCACCAGCACCGCCTAATAAACCAGACGCGTTACCACCACCACCGCCTGCGATAAAATGTCCATAGCGAGAATAACCACCATTTGTTGCTGCTGCTCCCGCACCAATAATACAAGTTGGGGTTGCTAACGTCCAACCCCAAGTAACGCCACCACCGCCGCCGCCTACGCCAAAGTTATTTGCACCGCCACCGCCTGCGCCTACAACAACGGCATAAACCCAAGTGATACCAGCAGGAATTGTTACTGAACCCGTTGAAGTAATAACTTGTTGTAAACGCAATCCGTAAGGAACGGCTAAAGAAGTGTTAGCGAAATCTGTTGCGCTTGAACCTGTTAAACCAGTTGAAACTGGTGAACCTACTTGCCCTCTGCGATTTGGGTTAGCCATTAGGAAATCCTGTTTACGTATCCTGAAATTGTAATAACTGAGGCTGTTCCAGCAAAAGCATAAACTGTATTTGCTGCACTACCTGTGCCCGTTAAGGGCAAGCCAGCAACGATAAGAACATCACCTGATTGTGGAGCCAGAGTAATTGGTTTAGCGTGTTGAACTGAACCAGTGCCACCAAATTGAACTGTCAATACAACAGATGAAGTTGTAGTGTTGTTGGCGTATAGCCAAACCTCATCAATAGTAGATGATGAAGTACCTGTTGCGTGGATAGTTGTACCAGTTGAAGCAGTTTGAACTACTGTAATTGGTTGTCCTTGAGTCGAACCACTTAGTAATGTCTTTGTAAAAGTTGCCATTGTCTATTCCTATCCGAATACTTGAACTGCTAGAATGTTTTGGTCTGAATCTACTGCGTTACCACCACTTTGGGCTACCCATTGGGTATTGTAGTTAGTGCTATCAATCTTTGCTAAGACTTGTCCAGCGGTACCACCTACTGGTACGCCTTGACCATTAGTACCGTTCGTGCCATTGGTTCCATTGGTGCCTGCGACACCTTGCGGAATTGTAAAGTCAAAAACAGCAGCCGATGAAGTTCCAGAATTTGTTACTGTTGCTGAAGTACCAGCAGCGCCTGTTGTTGTGGTTCCCGCTGTGATAGTTGCAGAAGTACCGTTGGTGCCATTAGTGCCATTAGTACCGTTGGTTCCATTAGCACCTACGGGTAAAGTTAAATTAAGAGTCTGATTTGGTGCTGTACCAGTAATGGTAGCAGCAGCGGTAACACCGCCAGCCACTGTTCCAATGGCTAGAGTGTTTGCTGGACCAGTAGCACCAGTTGCTCCTGCTGCGCCTGCTGCGCCAGTGGCGCCTGTTGGTCCTTGAGGAACAGTAAAATCAAATATTGCTGCTGATGATGTACCAACATTTGTTATGCTTGCAGATGAACCTGGGGAACCTGTAGTTGTAGTACCTACCGCAATAGTCGCTGCAGCACCATTGGTACCGTTAGTACCATTCGTGCCGTTAGTTCCGTTAGTTCCGTTAACACCCTGCGGAATTACAAAATTAAATACTGCGGCACTTGAAGTGCCAGCGTTAGTTACAGATGCAAAACTTCCTGCAGAACCTGTTGTGGTGCTACCTACGGCAATTGTTGCTGCGGTTCCATTTGTACCATTTGTACCGTTAGTACCTGCTGCACCAGTCGCGCCTGTCGCGCCTGTTGTACCTTGCGGTCCTGTAGCGCCTGTGGCTCCAGTAGCCCCTGTAGCGCCTGTAGCACCCGTTGAACCAGTAGCACCCTGAGGCAATACTAGGTTAAGAGTTTGTGTTGGTGCAGTGCCAGTGATAGTAGCAGCGGCGGTTACACCGCTAGTTACAGTACCAACTGACAGGGTATTAGCAGGACCAGTAGCACCTGTATCACCCTTGATACCCTGTGGACCTTGGTCGTTTGATAGGACTACAGAACTCTCAGGTGTTTCGGTAATTTCAACAATGACTTCAACTGCAGAAGTTTCAGGACTAATGTTAACTGAGATGTTGCTGGATGATACTTGCTCAACTACTACAATTGTCTCACTCATTGAGTCACGCTCGGAGTTACTACGAATTTACCTTCCAGTAGACGTGTCACTACAGAACCTGAGTCAAGTATTAAGTCATAGACATAACGGCTTGCTGTCAAAGCGGCAGTAGTTGTATCATCTAATGTGACAGTTACCTGTCCAGTTCCACCTACAATTGCAATGCGACCATTAACAGTTGATGCAGTTAATGTAGGTTCTGGTGAGTTAATAAATGTTTTAATAGTCATGGTGGCTGAATAACCAGTTAGATTCCAAGCAGTATTACCAGTCTTAACTGTAAACTGAAAAGTAAATGTTGCACCTTGCTCGCAAGTAATATTATATTTAGCACTCATTATCTATTCACCATCTTAATTAGTTTATATACCAAAATTGTTTTGGAGTTCTTTGATTACTTACATTAGAACCACTTTGCGTACTCTCTGGTTTATGGCTTATTCGTCCAGCAGAATTACGTAATTCTTGTTCTTTCAATAAACGTTCACGTTTTTGAATTTCATTTAGTTTTGCAACTTCTGCTTGTTTCTTGGTTAAAACAGTAGGAGCAGAAAGTTTAACTGGTTTATTATTTGTAACTGTTGGTTTTGCTGGACGACCAGATGGAACTGAATTTGGTTTTGGTTTAGGTTTAGGAGCAGTCTTTGTTACTATAACTTTATTTGATATAGGTGGCTTTGGTTTAGGCATAGGCTGTGGTGGATTTTTCCAAAGTCTATAAGTACTTTTAACAATATCAGTTTTATTAGTAATCTTTGCTGGTTCACCAGCACGACCACCAACATTACTACGTTTAGGTGTGGCAACTGGTGTTGGTTTAACAGTTGGTTTAGAAGGTGTCTTAGGTTTAGGTTTAGATGGTGTACCAGTTGCTGGTTTTGGTTTTAATTTTGGAGTTGGACCTTTTACTGGACCACGGTAAACATATCCTCTACCTGCTCCACCACCAGGAATTGCTGTAGGATTTTCTTTAGCCATTACCATTTCACCTTATCTGCCCAGTATGCGGCACTCATTTTGCCTTTGGCAATATTTTTTGCATGTCGTGCTTTAAACGAAGCCTGACGTGCAGTTGGCTTCTTATCGCCAGTAACACCCTGTTGACCAAAACGAATAGTCTTAACCTGAGTACCTTCTTTAGCCACAACTACGTGTGACTTTTTTGGGTGGTTAGGTGTGCGCTTTGGCTTATTAAAACCAGATACGCCTGCTCGCTTTAGTCTTGGGTCAACCATTACTTAGCCTTACTCTTAACAACTCCTGAAACTTTCTTAAGGCGTGGGTTGGCTTTGATTGCAGCCTTGCCAGCCTTGCGAGCACCTGCTGCTAAAATAGCACCAGCACGTTCCTTAGAGATACCTTGCTTCTTGGCAATACCTGCTGCTACTTTTTTAAATCCTGGGTGTGCTTTTTTCATTACCTTTTTACTCCTGCTACTTTACGAATTTCAGGTAGATAAAGTCCTGGATATTTTTTATCAAGGGCTTTACGTGCTGCTGCTTCTGCTGCAGCCATGCCTTTAGGAGAAACCTGCTCTTGATAGGCTTTGATAGCCGCTACACCTACTGGTGGCTTAGGCTTATTAAGTGAAGAAGGTTTTGGCTTTACTGGCGGAACGAACGACATTACTTCTTGCCCATCTTTTTAACTGCAGCCTTCTTAGCGGTCTTCTTCTTCATACCCATTTTCATTTCCATTATCTTGTCAGACTTAGATTCCATCTTTTCACCAGTCTTATAGGCTGCTTTTTTTGCTGCCTTTTTACCTGCTGCTGTATATGGAAATGTCATTTTTCCTACTTTAGGCATTACAACCCTGCTTTCTTTACTTCGTTGATTACGTTGGCGGTTTTCTTATCTATGCTTTTTGCATTTGGGTCTTTCTCAGCATTGTATGCTCGACCCAAATTCTCTGATGCTTTTTCTGCAGCAATTATTTTATCCATTGTAGTCCCTGCTGGTTGGATACCTTGACTGCGTGCTTGTTTATATCTTGCTAACTCGCCCTCCCATTTGCGTTTAGGCATTGATGCTCTAGCGTTAGCATCACCTGTGTTTAATTCCAGTGTGCTTACTTTGCAACCAAAACATTCTTCAACAAATTCTGGATGAACTCTTACTCTATGTAAACTCATTGCGCTGTAAAGTTTTCTTCCGTA
>Ga0114980_10002878_pt1 | contig 11971 bp, 5 predicted proteins | sample S_140806_EF_Meta_FD_87018 | JGI IMG/M metagenome (GOLD analysis project Ga0114980, IMG submission 87018) | Freshwater microbial communities from Lake Simoncouche, Canada to study carbon cycling - S_140806_EF_MetaG | ecosystem: Environmental > Aquatic > Freshwater > Lake | place: Lake...
AGCTAGTGGTACTGTATCAGTAACGATTGAAAACGCCATTTCTCCGAGCACCTATAACTGGACCGGACCAAATGGTTTTACAAGCACTGCAGAAAGTTTGACGGGGTTAATTGCTGGTGAATACTGCCTTACCCTTACAGATGCAACAGGTTGCTTAGATACTGCCTGCACCAGTGTAATTCAGACGAATGAATTAACAGCAATCTCAACCCTTTCAGATTTCACATGCAACCAAATTTCATGTTTTGGATCTTGCGATGGATCAATAAGCCTTGATGTAAGCGGCGGTCAAGCTCCTTACACCTTCGCTTGGACAGGTCCGGAAGGATTCAATTCCTCTTCTGAAGATATTTCCGCTCTCTGCTCAGGCACCTATGAATTGACGATGACTGACGCAACGGGATGCGAATACAGTAACTCATACACATTGACAGAGCCTACCGCAGTTGTAATTGAAGTAGTTGGCTCGGTTGACTTGCAGTGCACAGGAGTAGAGACCGGTGAAGCAAGTGTTGCCTCAACCGGAGGTTGTGCGCCTTACACCTATTCGTGGAGCCACAGCGCAACTGTAACCGGCCCAGTAGCTATTAATTTGGGCAGCGGTACTTACGAAGTAAGTGTAACAGATCAAAACGGATGTAACAGCGCAGGTAGTGTAACGATTGTAATCAACGATCCAATCGACCCATTGCAAGTAATCATTGACGAGGTTTCCTTATACCCCGGTGGCTTTAGTGTTAGCTGTCCAAACAGCACAGATGGATTTGTGAATGTCACGGCGAGTGCAGGAACAACTCCTTACACATTCGAGTGGACCAATGATGCAACAGGCGCCGTTGTTTCCGATTTGGAAGACCTTTCAGACGTAGCATGCGGATCATATTCTTTGACAGTTACAGACGCTAATGATTGCCAAATTACAGAAGAGGTAACACTTACATGCGTTCCTGAAATTGATGTCGTTATCGATGTTCAAAACAACCCATGCGGAAGCCCTACCGCTTCACAAGGTGCTATTTCAGTTACATCAACATCCGGTGGACAAGGTGAGCCTTACAACTATGTTTGGACAGGTCCAAGCTGTTCGCCTTGTAACACCCAAGACATTACCAATTTGGACTCCGGTGATTACACGTTAATTGTAACGGATGCGCAAGGATGCCCTGACACTACAACTGCAAACATTGGACAAAACGATTCATTCGTAGCTACCGGTGAGGTGACAGGCGAATCATGCCCTGAGTTGTGCGACGGTTCAATCGATATCACCCTTACAGATGGCACTGGTGGTGGCGGAGGGACTGAATTCCCGCTCAGTTCAAATTCGACTATTCAAATTTGCTTCACCGCATCGCATACATATGTGTCTGACCTCGCATTTCACCTGGTTGGTCCTCCAAGTTGCGGTAGCCCGGACATATTGCTCTCTAATAATCCCGGCACCTCTTGTAACAGCGGTAACAACATCAACAATCTTTGCTTCACGAATGCAAATGCGGATGTCTTTAACGTTTGTGGTGCGGTTACTCCACTTTCGGGTAACTTCGGAGCTAATTCCTTTGGCGCTATCGATTGGTCGCCTTTGTATGGCTGCGATGCGAACGAACCCGGATGGGCCGTTCAAATCTACGACTGCGTAGGTCTTGACTTTGGTGCATTGACTGACGCAACATTGACATTCTCAGAAACAGATGGTGCAGGCGTTACAACAAGTTCAAGCTATTCTACTCCTGTTGGGTTTAACTCGCCTATCAACGACAACTCTTGCGACGCACTTTCTGCTTCAATCTTCCAGGTTGAAACTACCGGCGCAAGCGGCGGAGGTGGCGGCGGTGGCGGCGGCAACCCGGTTACCGGTAATTTCACCTATACCTGGAGTGGTCCATTCAACGGCGCAGCACCAACTACACAAGACGTTTCAGGTCTTTGTTCCGGTGATTATTCTGTAGTTATCAGCAATGGTGATTGCGAAGAAACGCTATTCTTCACTGTGCCTGAAGCCAACCCTATCGTTGTTGATATCGTTTCCCAAGTGAATCCTACCTGCTTTGGTCAAAACAATGGTAGTATTGATATCAACGTAATTGGCGGAAGTGGCAACTTCACCTACCAGTGGATACCACAACCGGCGTGTTTCTTCTTCGGTTCAACCACTCAAGACGTAAATAACCTTCCTGCATGTACCTACACTGTAAGCATTACTGATCAGGTTACAGGATGCAACGTCCTCGAGACAATCACTCTTGAAGCACCTCAAGTAATGGAACTCACTGTGGTTACATCTCAATTTGAGGGCGGGTACAATCTCAGCTGCCACAATTCAAACGACGGTGCCATATCCGTTTTCGTTACCGGTGGTACTCCTGATCCGGTTGCATTTGCACCATTCGATTATTTGTACGATTGGATTAATGACTGTTCTGAGATTGATCCTGCGCTTTATGGCAATGACCCCAACGCACCCAATGCGAATAACCTTCCAGGCGGTGCATACGGCATCAATGTAACGGATGCAAACGGATGCTTGGCTACAACCTGCTTCGATTTGCTTGCACCGGACTCCATTCAATCTCCGGCAATCATTCAGAACATTACTTGTCAGAGTGACGAGGGTTGCATCACTCCGAACGTTCAAGGAGGAAGCAGCACATACATCGCATACGAATGGACAGGCAACATTGGCGCCAATGAGCCAAATGCATCCACTCTTTGCGGTCTTGCTGCAGGTGCATTTACGCTTACTGTGACAGACTCGAACGGATGCCAAGAAACGTTTGATTACGAAATCATGGATGTATCAAGTCCTGAGGCTGTAATTGAATCAACAACACCTGCCAGCTGTTACAATCTTTGCGACGGTACGGCCACAGTAACCGTAGCAGGTGGCGAAGCCCCCTATTCTCTTCTTGTGGATGGCGTAGCTGCAAGCGATGTAGTACCCGGAGTAGTTGATAGCTTGTGTCAAGGTTCGCACACACTGACCATCACCGACGTAAACGGCTGTGAAACATCAGCTACAATCGATATTGATAGTCCTGCTGAATTGGTTGTTCTTACGGAGATCTTGATTCAAGAGCCAGGTCAACTATTTTCCATTCAATGTTCCGGCGATTCTACAGGATCGGTTAACGGAACAGTTTCGGGCGGAAGTTTACCATATGATATCTCTTGGACTGATGCCAATGGCACTATCATATCTCTTTCTGAAGACATCAGCTCACTGCCCGCGGGTCAGTTTTGCTTGAATGTAATTGATGGTGATGCTTGCTCGGTTCAAAGCTGTGTGCTATTGACTGAGCCGGAGCAACCGCTTCAAGTAACAAGCGTAATTTCACAATTCAACTCTGAATTCAACCTTGCCTGCTTCAACAGCACGGATGGTTTTATTGACCTCACTGTAACAGGCGGAGTAGCTCCTTACACCTTTGAGTGGCTGGGCGACAATGTTGTCGACGGTGCTGAAGACCAAAGTGGTTTGGGTGCGGGTGTTTACGATGTAGTCGTTATCGATTCAAACTTCTGTCAATTTTCTGTGACATTCGAACTGCTCGCTCCTCCGCCAATAGCTTCGAATGCCGAAGTAATTGGTGTTAGCTGCTCTGGCTTGTGCGATGCGGAAATCAACACGTCTATTGCAGGTGCTGACGCAAGCTCATCCATTTCATGGACCGGACCTGATGGTTTCAGTTCAACGGCTGCAGACCTTACCGGTCTGTGCGCAGGAGATTATGTTCTCTCTGTTGCGGATCCTATCAGCGGTTGCACGTTGGAAGAAACAATTTCGATTGTTGATCCAGGAGTATTGACCGTGAGCATTAACCTTAGCGGCGACTGTGCTTTGGGAACCGTAACTGCATGCGCTGTGGTAACCGGTGGAACTGCTCCAATTGCTTATGACTGGAGTAACGGCGGCAACCTGGATTGTGTGAACGTTACTGCCAGCGGAGATTTGACCGTTACAGTGACAGACGCAAATGGATGTCCTTCTGCTACTGCTACTGAGAATGTACAAGTGCCAACTGCACCATTTGCTATTAATGGCGTGGATACAGATGCCAGCTGCGGTGCATGTAATGGTAACATTGATGTGACTGTAACAGGTGGATCAGCCGGATTTACTTACCAATGGGCAAATGGAGAACAAACCGAAGACTTGAATAATTTGTGTGAAGGCTTGTATTCAGTAATTGTAACCGATGCGCTCGGTTGCAGCGATGAACTAAGCTTCAGCATCACTCAATCGGTAGGGCTTGTGGTGACGTTGGATATTACCAATGCACTTTGCGCAGGCGACAGCACAGGAGCGGTAAGCGTTACCACCAATGGCGGTACTCCTGAATTTACCTACTCGTGGACGGATGCTGATGCGAACGTTATCGGCATTGAATCGTCGATTGATGGTCTTCCAGCAGGAGCTTACAACGTAGCGGTTTCGGATGCTTCAGGTTGTGATACAACCGCTGCATTCACCATTGCTGCTCCACAGGCATTGAGCTTGACTATCACGCTGAGTGAATACAGCATTGCAACCAATACGTACAACATTTCAAGTCCGAGTGGCAACAATGGATCTATCGAAGTTGATGTGCAAAACGGCACGCCTGAATACACTTACAACTGGACACCAAACACCATAGCTACAGATGAGCCGAATCCGACAGATTTGATTGCCGGTGAGTACAGTCTTCAAGTAGTGGATGCAAATGGATGTGTGCTCGACACGGTGATTACACTTGTTGATCCGGATGCACTAAAACTCTATACTGCACTTTCACCGAATGGCGATGGATCGAATGACACGTACGTAATTGATGGTGTTCAGGACTGTCCGGACAACCAATTCAAGGTGTTCAACCGATGGGGTAATCTTGTTTACGAAAAAGACAGTTACTTAAACGAATGGTTTGGTCAGGATATGGATGGCAACACCCTTTCGGACGGAACCTATTTCGTAGTATTCGAAGGCTGTGGCTCTAAGTTCAATACTTACGTAGACCTTCGTAGAAACTAATCTGAACGGCAACAAGAACACAATAAAGACAACAACACTATGAAAAAGTATATAATCCTCATAGCTATCGCAATTTCTGCCGTTCGTTTATCGGCGCAGCAGGAGTTGATGATTAGTCAATACATGTTCAACAGCATGGTATTGAACCCGGCCTATGCCGGCACGCACGACTATTGGAGCACGAGTTTGCTTCACAGAAGTCAATGGGTAAAATTCGACAATGCACCACGCACGCAGTTTTTGAGTGCTGATGGCCAGATACTCGGCGGGAAGGCAGGTCTTGGCTTCAACGTGAGCAACGACGCACTGGGTATTACCAATGTTCTAGACCTCAATGCAAACGGAGCAACACACGTAAACCTTGGAAAAGGTAAACTCAGCTTCGGATTGCGCCTTGGTGTATCGCGCTACAGCGCTCAACTCACAGAAGCGGTCATTAAGGACGTGGAAGACCCTGTTTATGCCAACAACATCAACGGAACCATGATTCCACGTGTTGGTGCCGGTTTATATTACTACCAGAATAACTTCTTCGCCGGATTGTCAATTCCTTCGCTCCTTTCAGTAGATGACAAGATCAGCTACACTTCCACCGGAGTGAACAGCTTTTACCAAAGTCACATTTACATCAATTCAGGAATGGTGTTTACTCCCCTACCCGAGTTGGCCATCAAGCCGAGTGTGCTCGTTAAAGTGCAAGGAAATGCTCCAGTTAGCGTAGACCTAAACTGCAATGTTCTTTTCATGAATAAGTTTTGGTTTGGAGCCGGATACCGCACTGGCGACGCATTGGTTACCATGCTTGAGTGGAATATCAATCCACAGTTGCGCATAGGCTATGCATTTGACTACACGTTAAGTTCAATTTCTAAATACAGCAACAACTCACACGAGGTAATGTTGGGCTATGATTTGGGCAGGGCTGCTTTGGTGAAAACACGTTCACCTCGTTATTTCTAAACAAAAACTGAAAGTGAACATCAACACAACGAAGATTATGAAAAAGAACTATATGATAACCCGCGTTGCAGCTTTCGTTATGGCCAGCCTCCTGCTGGGCAGCTGTGCAACATTGTATACCAAGGCCGGAAAAGACGCCTACGACAATTTGCAGTACAACGATGCCGTATATTACTTGGGAAAAGGTGTTGCCAAAAAGGATGAAGCCGACGCTCGTCGCAAATTGGCAGATAGTTACATGAAGGTAAACGATTACAAAAATGCCTTGGTGAACTATGACATCATCAGCACTTACACCGATAATACCGACAAAGACCGCGTAAATCATGCACGTGCATTGATGGGATTAGAGCGCTATCTCGATGCAAAAACCATCTTGGAAGGTATTGTTAGCCGTGATGCATCGAGTGCCTATGCAAAACAACTACTAGCGAGTTGCAGAAACATTGACCGCATGAAATCAGATTCGTTAAACTACATTATCGAGCCTGTGAACATTCCTGCTGCTGGTCCTGTTTACGCCCCTCGTTTATACAACGGTGGCATTTTATTCAGCAGCCCATCGGGCAGCGGTGAGATGGATCCATACACCAAAATGTCGTATACGAATCTTTACACTACCAAAAGAGAAGGTGCTTCTTGGGGAGTTCCGCAAGAATTGGTTGGTTTGAACGGCAACTATCACGATGCTGTTGCGGCTGTTTCACCATCGGGTAACACACTGATTTTCACGCGTAGCTTCACGTTGGAATCGGGAACTATTGCCGGAAACGAAAATAAAGTAAGCACTACTCAACTATACAACAGCAGAAAGGCCGCAGACGGGTCATGGGAAAAACCAACCGTTTTACCATTTTGCGATAACAAATACATGTTTGCTCATCCTGTTTTTGCATCGGATGGTACGACGTTGTATTTCGCTAGTGATATGCCTGGTGGATTCGGTGGTATGGATATTTGGGTAGCAAAAATGACCGACAATGTTTGGGGCACTCCTATGAACTTGGGGGGTAACGTAAACTCAGCAGGTAATGAGATATTCCCAAGCCTTCGTCGTGATGACGAGCTTTACTATTCAAGCGATATCATCGAAAGTCTTGGCGGCTACGATCTGATGTCATCTTCGAACCGCAATGGTATTTGGGAGCGTCCGGTGCACTTAAGCTACCCGCTCAACAGCTCGCATGACGATTTCTGTATTGCTTGGAACCCAGACAATAAAACCGGATATTTCTCGAGCGACCGATATGGCTCAGACCGTATTTTCAGTTTTGTTGAGGACGATAGCAAGGTTGTCTTGAATGCGTTGGTGACAGGTCGCGACAGCAAACTTCCGCTGGGGGGTGCCAAAATTGTATTGAAAAACCTTACTGATGGCACTGAACAGATGTACATCACTGATGGAAACGGTAAGTTAACCGCAGAGTTGGTAAAAGGCAAGGACTATCAAATGATCAGTGAGTTGGACGGTTACTTCAGTCAAACAGACAATTTCAATACGCGCGGTGATGAAGACCCAATTAATAAAATGATTGAAATGGCTGAGTTGTACGTTACTGATGCCAGTGGAGCTAATGGAGCCGACGGAGCCAAAAGCGGTAAAAAGGACAGAAGTAGTGTAAAAGCGAAAAGTATTTACGCTCTTCCCGATATTAACTGGGATTACAACAAGTGGGAGATTCGCGAAGATGCAGTTCCATACTTGGATAAATTGGTGAAGTTGTTCCGTGAAAACAACAATTTGAAGTTTGAGCTTCTCAGCCACACCGACTGCCGTGGTAGCTTTGAATACAACGATGACTTGTCTTCTAAGCGTGCAAAGGCTGTTACAGATTACATGGTGAAAAAAGGAGTACCACGTTCAATCATCGTTTCAAAAGGATACGGTGAGCGTGAATTGCTCAACGACTGCACGGACGGCGTATCCTGTGAAGAATCACTTCACGAGGAAAATCGTCGTACTGAGTTCATCGTAACCGGTAAGAAGAAATAATTCTAGCCACCTAGTGGCGAGTGACGAATGGCGAGTGGCGAATGTGTCACTCGCCTTTTGTTTTTAAAGCTAGTTCGTCGAGTTCTTTTATTCGCTGTAGATCTTACCGCTTCGCCACGTTTGCACCATCCGCTCCCAGTAGGGTTTGTAACCAGGCTCACGTTCCAGCAAATAGAGGTTGTTGGTGAACGGGGATTCGACCTTATTGAAGGTAAACGATAGAAGCGCAGCCTGGCTGTCGTCGCCATAATTCCATACTTCACCTTGCGAAGACCGAATGATTTGATTCGGATTACCGAATAAGAGGTGAATCATGCCCCGGTCGGTCTTCCACCCTTCGGTATACGTCGAGAAGTAATAGTTGGCCTCCTCTACCCTTCTGTAGAATATCCGTATGAGCTCTCTTGCATGCTCTTTACTCCCGCCACATTCCAGCCAAAAACGATCGATAAGGAGTTTGGGATAATTGTTCTTTACGATCTCCTCGTGCTCTGTTTTCGTTGTAATGAAACGAATGGGCCATTCTAGTGCATTAACCTCCTTCACACGCGGATAATGTGTGTTGGAAGTTTTAATGGTAAAACCACTTCGCTTACCGGCATCGTGTGTGAGAAAATACATTCCTCCCACCACTTCAAAAACAAAACCGCCATCTTGCTCACGTTTCACCTGCACCGTCTGAGCTCCTGTTAGGCTGGGCTGTTCAGGCATGTTGGTGGAAAAAGGAGGTGGCGGCAGTTTTATTTCCGAGACGATTCTCTGTAGCAAAGGCAATTCAGGATTTGTGTTGCGGGCACTAGAGACTTCTACTAGTTGCCCTGGGGTTACAAATCCGCCAAATACGGGCTCACCGGTTTCAAACTTGGTGAGTAGATAATTCTGCGCGGTAAAAGTGGACGACTTGTCGCACGCGATAAACGAAGGCTGTGTGAGATTTCTGGCTGCATCCGTGAACTCCATTAGAAGATTCCACTGCCCTTCCTTCATAGGCACTACCATAGACCCCAGCAACCAACCTTGTTTGTCTTTAGCACCTTCATGAAGCACTACAGACAGTGTATCCTGCGCCATTCCATTTAAATCGCTTATAGTGGCCTTTATCCGCAAATTGAGCATAAACGGAGTATTGGCAGCCAAACGTGTGTAAAGGAGTTCACCGGAGAAAACCCTGAAGTGCACGGTGCTTGAATCTTGGGTGTGGTGATATACAAGATACTCCGGGTGCATCTCGCGGCTCTCCAAATCATACAGGTATTGATAAGAGCCTGTAGGCACGATAGCATTTCGCTTGCAGCCACTGAAAAGGGCGACCACCAGCAAAAAGAGAAAACTAAGATTCTGTTTCACTTTCACTATCATTTTCGTCTTCATATTCAGCCTGCTCAATTTTATCGGTATCCAAAGCCTTACTTGTCTTTGCGCCCAATTTCTTCATTTTCTGCGTTCGAGATATGATATTTCCCCTACCGGTTTCCAACTTATTCATGGCCTCGTCATACGCCTTACTAGCTCCCTTCAAGCGCTCACCGATATCTTTCATATTTCCTAAAAACGCAACGAACTTGTCGTACAATTTTCCGCCCTCTTCTGCAATAGCCTGCACATTCCTGATTCGTCGTTCCTGCATCCAAATATTGCTGACCGTGCGCATCGTGGCGAGCAAGGTTGTTGGAGAAACAATGATTATATTGAGATCCCATGCGTCGCTGTAAAGCTCCTTATCTTGTTGAATAGCCAATGCAAAAGCTGCCTCAATTGGAGTGAATAAAATCACGAAATCGGGAGTATTCAATCCCTTCGCCGATGGATAATTTTTCTCGCTCAGCAGTTTTACATGGCTTCGCACACTCAGCAGGTGCGCCTTCACAGCAGCTGCACGCTCCTGCTCGTCGGATGCTGACACCCATGCGCTATAGGCAGTAAGCGACACCTTACTATCGATGATTAAATGCTTCTCACCGGGAAGGTTTATAATTACATCCGGACGTATGGTTTTTTCCGAGTCATTGCTCGTACTGTGCTGGGTGCTGTATTCAATGCCCTCCGTAAGACCACTGCGTTCCAGAATTCGCTCGAGGACCAACTCACCCCAATTGCCTTGCGACTTGGTATCGGCCTTGAGTGCCTGTGTCAAATTGGACGCATCTTCCGAAAGCTTTGTGCTGTTGTCGTTTAATCGCTTCAGTTCTTCTTTCAGACTGTTGCGCTCGATGGTTTCTAAGTGATACACATCCTTAATACGTTTCTCGAATTCGGTCAAATTTGTCTGAATCGGACTCAACAACAATTTGATTTGCGCTTCGCTTTGCTGTTGCATATGCTTCGACTTTTCATCGAGAATATTTTGCGCCAGGTTCTTGAATTGATCACTGAACTGGGCTTGGATTGCCTGCACTTCGGTCTTCACTTCATCTGCTTGCTTCTTTGCAGCAGCCAATTCCGTTTGTGCCGAGGCAAGCTTAGCAGTTAGATCTACCACCTTCTGCTGTTCTTCTTCTAAATCATTGTGAGCCACTTCAAGCTGGCGTTGCAATAAATCCATAGCCGTTTGATCGCCGTTATTGATGACCGCTTCTTTTTTCCTGAATAACAGCAGGACAATAAGCAGCAAAAGAGCCGAAAGAAGTATAACAATGACAATTTGCATAGGGTAAATATAACGAAGAAGAGGCGCTACGAATGAAGCAAAAACGAGTAGTACGATTGTGGATTTTGCCAATCGCTCCAGGAAAGCAACCAATGCTGTGCAGAACGTTCCAAATGCATTTTCATGGCTTCGTAATGTTCCGGCCATTCATCCATTGGGCTGCAACAATTCTGTAAAGTATCATGGCTCGACAAATAAAAAATTCCGGAGTCTTCTGATAGTCTGACGTGTTCCTCCCACTCTACCATGCTATGCTTCGCCAACTGAAAAGCCTCGTGATTCAGGTAGCCGTCAAAGAATGGGCGCTGACGAGCATACTCGCTTCCATCGCACCACAACAGCAACGGAACAGTCGTTTGCTGACGCAAACGTTCAATCCAGCGAATCAATACAGCATCCGGAATGAAGGACGCGGCATCAAACCGAAAACCATCGACGCCCACTTTCAGCCAATAGAGCAAAACTTCTTCGCATGCTTGAACAAGTTCGGCACAATGGTGATTCAGTTGCACCACGTCATTCCAAGTTGTGCCCGCAGGAGGATGGGTCATGCCTGCAGCATCTCGTAAAAACCACTGCGGATTTGATGCCCAATGATGCATTGGCGAGGTGTGATTGAGCGGCATGTCGAGGACCACTCGCAAGCCGGCTGCATGGCAACGCTCGATCCATTCCATTGCATCTTCCACGGTTCCGATGGTTTCATGAACAGTGAGATGATCGATGACTGCATACGGTGAAGCGCTCAACGATTGATTTATCTTCATCCAAGGCAACACAAACACCGTATTAAAACCAGCCGAAGCAATCGTTTGGGGCAACTTCATTGCTCCGCGCAAAGTACCGTCGGGGCTTGCATGCGGGATTGAAACTTCAAGAATTCGCAACGGTGTTTTCATTTCAATCATAAAAAAAGCCCGCATGAAGCGGGCCTTCTATTTGGAGAATCGATTAGATAGGCATGAATGGGAATTGCTTTCCAGGGAAATGTCCGGTAGCACCCAATTGTTCTTCGATACGCAACAACTGATTGTATTTAGCAACCCTGTCGCTTCGTGAAGCTGAGCCTGTTTTTATTTGGCCTGTATTCAATGCAACCGCCAGATCAGCGATGGTCGTGTCTTCCGTTTCACCGCTGCGGTGACTCATAATGGATGTGTATGAATATTTGGTAGCCAACTGAACTGCTTCAATCGTTTCAGTGAGCGAACCAATTTGATTCACCTTCACCAGAATGGAGTTTGCAATGTCTTCTTCAATACCGCGAGCCAAGCGGCTCACATTGGTTACAAACAAATCGTCGCCAACCAATTGGATATGTCCACCCAATGACTCGGTCATTAATTTCCAACCATCCCAA
>Ga0114980_10002880_pt1 | contig 11965 bp, 10 predicted proteins | sample S_140806_EF_Meta_FD_87018 | JGI IMG/M metagenome (GOLD analysis project Ga0114980, IMG submission 87018) | Freshwater microbial communities from Lake Simoncouche, Canada to study carbon cycling - S_140806_EF_MetaG | ecosystem: Environmental > Aquatic > Freshwater > Lake | place: Lake...
GGCCTCGACCGTCGCGCCTGACGCACCCGCGCCGCTACCGCAAGAGGTCACCCGTGGGCGGATCAGCCGTGCCGGCGAGGTGCTGTCATTGGTGATCGGGGCCGCCGCCAACGACCCCGCATCGGTGGCCGTCGCCAATACCGCGGCCGATCAATTACGCAATGCCGGCATCGCGGCGACTGTCCTGGCCCTGGATCCACCGGTGCTGTACGGCGCAGCCCTGCTGAACAACCGGGTCGACGCCATCGTCGGCTGGTACCGCGCGGGCGGCGACCTGGCGACCGTGCTGGCATCCCGTTACGGATGCCCGGCACTGGAAGCCGTACCGGTGAAAATCACCTCCCCGGGTGCGTCGCAATCTGTTGCGCCACAACCGGATACCGCCGATCAGCAACCGGGGTCCGCCAGCCCGGCCGAGCCTGCGCCACTGGTGCGCGCACCGTCCAACCTCACCGGTATCTGCGACCCCAGTATCCAGCCGCTGATCGATGGCGCCCTTGACGGCTCCCGGGATATCAATGGGGTGATCGCCGCTGTGGAGCCACGCCTGTGGGCCATGGCGACAGTGCTGCCGATCATTCAGGACACCACGATCGTGGCCGCCGGACCGAGCGTGCGCAATGTCAGTCTGACCGGCGCGGTGCCGGTGGGGATCGTCGGCGATGCCGGCGCGTGGGTGAAGGTGAATCGCTAGCTGTCGAGGGTGACCCAGCAGCAGCGGTGACCTAGCCGGCCGATCGGCTCCGTGCCGCTCGTACCGTGCGAGAACCGGGGGCCTTCGAAACCTTGGCGGCCGCTTCAGGCCGCGCAGCCACCGGTGCGGCTGACGCTGCGGCGGCCGCGCGAGGCTTGGCCGCGCTCCTGGCCGCCCGAACTGAAGCAGCGGAAGCAGCCGAGACCGTCGGGATCGGGGAGGTGGCCGCGCCCGGACCACTGATGAGATCGGTATAGACGGCTTCGCGAAGAACCTGCACCGACAGCACGGTGTTATTCAGAGCCGTCCTGACACTCGCCCGGATGGGTGCCAGGCCCGCCTGGATCGCCGCGATGACGTCACCCCCGGCGACCAGTGTCTGGGCAAAGACCGTGACGCCCAGCAAGCCCGAGCTGATGATCTGTCGCACCCCGGTCAGCACCTGCTCGCCGACGCCGAGGGTGCCCACGATGGCGTCCGTGACGGCCTGGCGCGCCCGGGCGCGGGTAGCGGCGAACTCATATCCGCCGAACCCCTCGCGGGGGGCCGCGAACAGAGCGAAGCTGTTGTCCACCGGGATCTGGAAGGCCAGGACGCCCGCGCCCAGCGCCTGGCCGATGCTCTGACCGGCACCCAGAGCCCCGACGATGGCGAATGGGCTGGTCAGCAAGCCCACGCCGAACCCGAGGGCGCCCCACCCGGTGAAGGGCGACGCCGCGGGGCTGGGCGGATTCACCGGCCCGATGCAGACCGTGCACTGCTCGATGCCGCCGATCACGATCGGGGCCAACGCCAGGGCGTCACCCAGCAGGTTCACCAGGATCTGGTACGGAATGGCGCCCAGTGCGGGCACGGCCGTCAGTTCGATCTCGGGAATTTGTACCGTGGGGATATGCACCTCGGGAGCCGGTGCCAGTGGGCTGACGGCGATCACCCCGGTTGCGGCCAGGGCGACGCTCGCGGAGAACGCGGAACGGATTGCGGAAGGCATTACCAAACTCCTTTGGCCAGGGTCATCGTGATGGTGGCACCATACCTAAGTTAAGTCCCAGCAAAGGCTTTTTCGGCTCGGAGGCCGCGACTTTTTTGACGATCCTGCGACTCTGATGCGGCAGGTCGCGGGCCCCGTCGCTCGGGGTACCCTCCCACGGGGCTACGTAGCGGGAACGGGAGAGGTCATGTCAGGGGATGCCGGAGTGGGTGTCGCGGCTGCCGAGTTTCCCCGACACCGGGGTGACCTGCCACTGCGCGATCTCGGCCGACTGCTGTTGCGGTGCGCGGATCGGCCCGGCCTGGTCGCCGCCGTCAGCACGTTCCTGGCCGACGCCGGGGCCAACATCATCTCGCTGGATCAGCACGCCACCAGCCAGTCGGGCGGAACGTTTATGCAGCGCACCATTTTTCACCTGCCCGGGTTGGCGGCGGCCCGCGATGGGCTCGACCGCGAGTTCGCCGAGAAGGTCGCCACGCCCTACGAGATCGACTTCCGGCTGACCGAAGCCACCAAACCCAAGCGGGTGGCCATCATGGCGTCCAAGGAAGATCACTGCCTGCTCGATCTGCTGTGGCGCAACCGACGCGGTGAGCTTGAGATGTCCAGCGCGATGGTGATCGCCAACCATCCCGACCTTGCGGAGCAGGTGCGTCCGTTCGGAGTTCCCTTCGTCCACATACCTGCCACCAAGGACATTCGCGAACAGGCCGAGCAGCGCCAACTCGAATTGCTGCGCGGCAATGTCGACCTGGTCGTCTTGGCCCGCTACATGCAGATCGTCACGCCCTATTTTCTGAGCGAGGTCGGTTGCCCGGTGATCAACATCCACCATTCGTTCCTGCCGGCGTTCATCGGAGCGTCACCCTATCGACGGGCTCGGGAGCGTGGTGTCAAACTCATTGGCGCAACGGCGCATTACGTCACCGAGGATCTTGATGAGGGGCCGATCATCGAACAGGATGTCGTTCGGGTCGATCACCGCCACGGGGTCGACGATCTGATTCGCCTCGGTGCGGATGTAGAACGGGCCGTACTGTCCCGCGCGGTGTCTTGGCATTGTGAAGACCGCATCATTCGGGACGGGAATCAGACCGTCGTCTTCTGATCCGTACGCGTCCTCATGACGATGCGGTGCAGGCCGTGCGCGCCGATGCTCGAGACGGCGAAGACGATCAGCAGCCACACCGGCGGCTGGGCCAACTCCCAGACGAAGATCGCCGCCCATAACGGGGTGCCCTGGGTGATGGCGAGTACGCCCGCCGCGCAGGCCAGCGAGACCGAGGCAACGTCGAGGTGCAGTTCTGTGAAGGAATTAATCGATAGCGCGACCACCGCACCCATCGCCGCGCCGGTGGCCAATGCCGGGGTGAGCAATCCGCCCATCGCACCGGCGCGCAGGAAGGCTGCCGTGAGTAGTGGCTTGAGGAGTAGCAGTGCGGCTGCCGAGGCCAGAGTCAGACTGCTGTCGAGGCTGATCGTCAGAATGCTTGAACCATTGCCGGGAAGCTCGGGAAACCAGTGCGCACAGATACCCACCAGGAGGCCTGCGGCCGCGATCGCGGGGATGATCAGCCAGGAGTCGTGCGACCCGGACCCGAACACCCCGGCATGCGAGCGGGCTCGGGCCACGATCCTGTTGAATGCCACACCGACACCGAGCGCCAGCGGTGCCAACACGAGCGCGACGGCGGTCAATGAGTACGACAGTTGCGGGTCGGGCCAGGCCAGTTCCCGCCGGTCGTGGGTCACCGGCGCGGCCACAGCCACGGCCAGACTCGACGTCACCAACGCGGTCCCGACGGCCCGGAGGTTCCAGGTGCGAAGCACAACGCGCAATGCGAACAGCGCACCCCCGATCGGAACGCTATACACGGCGGCCAGTCCAGCACCGGCCGCGCAGCCCAGCAGGATCTCGCGATCCCTCGCGGTCAGTGCCCAGCGCTCGGTGCCGAAATCGCCGAGCGCGACGGCCAGTTCGCGGGGTGCGTTCTCGCGCCCGAGTGATGCCCCCGACCCCACCAGCAACACCTGGAGCATCGAGTCGATCGCCATCGCCATCCGGGGAATCGGTCGGGGACGAGTGATTGCCTCGGACACCGTCGGCACCGCGCCCCGACGCCGCAATAGCCACCAACCGAATCCGGCCAACGCACCGCCGACCATCGGGCCCACGGCACGCCGGATGGGACTTGAGCCGGTTACACCGTCGAGCAGACTACCGAAGCTGTAGTGATAGGTGAGGTGCTCTGTGAAGTCCAGCAGCACGGTTGTCGCGAGGCCGGCGAGCCCGGCAAGCAGTCCTATCGCCATTACCGCGCAGCCGAATTCGAGGTTGCGTCGGTCCACGCGTTGAATTTAGTCGGTGCTGAACTCGAGTCGGTAGGGTGACGCCGACACGACGATGCACGCAGAGGAGGGCCGGTGCCTACTGTTCCGCGGCTGTTGTTCGTGCACGCCCATCCCGATGACGAGACCATCAACAACGGTGTGACCATCGCGCGCTACGCCGCCCGCGGCGCTGAGGTAACCGTGGTGACCTGCACCCTCGGCGAAGAGGGTGAGGTCATCGAGGCGCCCTGGATGCAGTTGGCTGTCGACGACGCCGACCAGTTGGGCGGCTACCGCATCGGTGAACTGACCGCCGCCCTGCGTCATCTCGGGGTCGACGGTCCACGCTTCCTCGGCGGGGCCGGGCACTGGCGGGATTCCGGGATGCCGGGCACGCCCGAGCGCCAACGAACCAAGTTCGTGGACGCCGACTTCGACGTGGTCGTCGGGCAACTTGCCACGGTGATCGGCGATCTGCGCCCGCACGTTGTGGTGACCTACGACCCGGGCGGCGGCTACGGCCACCCCGACCATATTCAGGCCCACCGGGTCACCGCCGCCGCGGTGTCCGCAGCGGCGGATCGCTGGCAAGTTCCGAAGTCCTACTGGACGGTCACATCTGCCACCGAGTTTCGTGCCGGCATTGATTCACTCGGTACCGATGATGTTCTGCCAGAATGGATCTGGCTGCCCGACGACGTCTCATACGGATTTGCCGATGACCAGATCACCGCGGTCATCGACGCTCCGGAACATGTCGCAGCCAAGGTTGCGGCCATCAGTGCACATGCCACCCAGGTGGAACTGGGGCCAACCGGACGCGCGTTCACATTGTCGAATAGGTTGATCCTGCCGGTGCTGAGCCGGGAGCACTACGTGTTGGTGTCTGGCCGTCCGGGGGGTTTGGACGCGCGGGGCTGGGAAAACGATCTTCTGGCAGGCATTGATCTCGCCGCCGGGTAGCTCCCGGGAAAACCGTTGCGGCCCAGTTGTTTTGGCCCTGCTCGCTTTTGATGGCGTCCTGTCGGCGATCCTTAGCGCACTGCTACTTCCGACCTATGTCGGAGCGATCCCGGTTCCGGTCAGCGCCCTGGCATGCGGACTGATCAATGCTGCGCTGGTATGGGCAGCGGGTTACTGGACGGAATCCAAAAGGCTTGCCGCGCTGCCATTGTGGACGTGGCTGGCGACGGTCGCGGCGTTGGCCCTCGGCGGCCCGGGCCGTGACATCATCTTCGGTGGGCCTGGAATCATGGCCTTTTCGGTGCTGATACTGCTGGTATTCGGCGCCGTGCCGCCGATCCTGTTACTCCGCCGAATGCGCTGACCGGGATGCTGGCGCGCGTGCGGCCCGCCGCGGCTCCTGTGCCGTCGACCCGGCGGGTGCGTCGGGTGTTTCGGCGGCCGTAGCCGGGCCGTTGACTCCGGCCGCGGTGATCCCGGCCGCTGTGACCGGGGCCGCTGTGACCGGGGCCGCCACGCCTGATGGTGAGTCCTGCACCGCCGCCGGTGGTTGCGCCCGGACAGCGCTGCGGTTGACCCCGCGCCGGCCGCGTGGCGCCTCGGTGGCGGGGGGCTGGATCGTGTCCTGTTCGGCGATGGTGTCGACTCCGGTGGTGTCGACTCCGGTGGTGTCGGCCCCGGCAGCCTCTGCCGAACGGGTCCGGGCGGGTGCGGGGGCAGCGACGGCCGCGCTCCGGGCGGCTACGGACGCACCCGGCAACACCGGAAATGAGATCGGTGGCAACGGCGGGAAGAAGCTCAGGACCCAGGCGATCTCACCGGTGACCAGGTTGGTGACGGCGGTGTTGACTCCGTTGATCAGCGTGGGACCGATGAGATCGAATTGGCCGTCGATCAGGTAGGCGAAGCTGTAGACCAGCGCCTGCACGATCGGTTCGCCGGTGTTGTAGGCGATGTTGATCTGTTGGCCCAGCCAGCCCAACGGCCAGGGCAGATAGCTGACGGCCCAGGCGGCGACCTCGAAGCCCCACTGCACCCAGGGTTCGATGGCGTTATAGGCATTGATGATGGTGTCGCTGGCGGATCCCGTCGCCGAGACCGTGACCGGACCCGGGAATGCCGGTAGAGCGGCGGCCGCGGGCCGCGGGGCGTTATCGCCAATAACCGCGCCGGCTGCGGCGGCGGCAGGTTGATTCAATGGCAGCACGGACGCGCTCAGCTCGATCGATGGCAGCGTGATCGCGGCGGACCCGGGAAGGGTCACCGGAACGACCGCCGCCGCGCTCACGGTCGCCGCAGCCAGACCCGCGGCAAGGGTGGAACGCATAGACACCGTCATTCGGACTGCCCCCTGGGTGGTGGTGGTTTGGGTGGTGGTGTTTGCTATCGGCCTTCTTAGCTACTGTACGTTTTCGGCCGTCGCGCGTTACATCTGCGCACCGAAGTGCGTTCCGGATGGCCGCTAAACAGCTGGTACTACTGTGGTGTCCATGCCGATCGCCGATGGTGCCGAGGTGTGCCCATGACGTCCGGTAGTTCGCTGCCCACACCGGTCGTTCCATCGAGAGCGGAAGGACCCTCACCGGCGGCATTGCGGCGGGTGCTGCGCCGCGCCCGTGACGGGGTGGCCCTCAACGTCGACGAGGCCGCCGTCGCGATGACGGCGCGCGGCGAGGATCTGATCGATCTGTGCGCCAGTGCGGCCCGGGTGCGCGATGCGGGACTCGAGGCAGCGGGCCGCCGCGGCGCACGGGGCCGACTGCCGGTCTCCTACTCGCGCAAGGTGTTCATCCCGGTCACCCACCTGTGCCGCGACACCTGTCACTACTGCACGTTCGTCACGGTGCCGGGCAAGCTGCTGGCCGCCGGCCGCGATATGTACCTCGAGCCTGATGAGATCGTCGACATCGCCGCGCGCGGCGCCCAACTCGGTTGCAAGGAGGCGCTGTTCACCCTCGGCGACCGGCCCGAGGCGCGCTGGCCGCAGGCCCGGCAGTGGCTCGACGAACGTGGCTACGACTCGACCCTGTCCTACGTGCGCGCCATGGCGATCCGGGTGCTGGAGGAGACCGGTCTGCTGCCGCACCTCAACCCCGGGGTGATGAGCTGGACGGAATTGTCCCGGCTGAAACCGGTTGCGCCCTCGATGGGCATGATGCTGGAGACCACGTCGCCCCGGTTGTTCGAGACTCGGGGCCAGGCCCACTACGGCAGCCCGGACAAGGATCCCGTCGTGCGCCTGCGCACGTTGACCGATGCCGGCCGGCTGTCCATCCCGTTCACCACCGGCCTGCTGGTCGGAATCGGGGAGACGCTCACCGAGCGGGCCGACACGGTGCATGCGATCCGGCGTCTGCACAAGGAATTCGGGCACATCCAGGAAGTCATCGTGCAGAATTTCCGCGCCAAGGATCACACCGCGATGGCCGCCACACCGGACGCCGGCCTCGACGATTTCGTGGCTACCGTCGCGGTGACGCGACTGGTGCTCGGACCGGATATGCGGATCCAGGCACCACCCAATCTGGTGTCACGCCAGGAGTGCCTGACGCTGCTGGGCGCGGGTGTGGACGACTGGGGTGGTGTATCCCCGCTGACGCCCGATCATGTCAACCCGGAACGGCCCTGGCCGGCGTTGGACGATTTGGCCGCGGTGACCGCCGAGGCCGGATTCGATCTGGTGCAACGACTCACCGCCCAGCCGAAGTACGTGCAAGCCGGCGCGGCCTGGATCGACCCGAGAGTCGCCGCGCACCTGGCCGCACTGGCCGACCCGGAAACCGGATTCGCTCGCGACGTCACTCCGGTAGGGCGGCCATGGCAGGAACCCGATGAGGCCGCCGAGTCGCTCGGCCGTACCGATCTGCACAGCGCTATCGACACCGAGGGTCGGCGAACAGAGACCCGAAGTGATCTCGGCAGCGCCTTCGGCGACTGGGAGTCGATCCGTGAGCGGGTCGGGGAGTTGGCGTCGCGCGCACCCGCGCGCGTTGATACCGACGTGGCCGCTGCGCTGCGCTCAGCCGAGCGTGATCCGGCAGGCTGTAGTGACGCCGAGTATCTGACACTGGCCACCGCCGACGGCTCTGCGCTGGATGCCGTTGCTGCACTGGCAGATTCGCTGAGGCGGGATGCCGTCGGCGACGACGTCACATTCGTGGTGAACCGGAATATCAACTTCACCAACATCTGCTACACCGGCTGCAGGTTCTGCGCCTTCGCACAGCGCAAAGGGGATGCGGATGCCTTCTCGCTATCCGCTCAGGAGGTGGCCGAGCGGGCGTGGGAGGCACACGTCGCGGGTGCGACCGAGGTCTGCATGCAGGGTGGGATCGACCCCGAACTGCCCGTCACCGGCTATGCGGATCTGGTTCGGGCGGTGAAGGCTAAGGTGCCTTCGATGCATGTGCATGCATTCTCCCCGATGGAGATCTCCAACGGTGTCACCCGCAGTGGTATGAGCGTTCGCGAGTGGCTGATCGGTCTGCGGGAAGCAGGTCTGGACACCATCCCCGGAACGGCCGCCGAGATTCTCGACGACGAGGTGCGCTGGGTACTCACCAAGGGCAAGTTGCCCACCTCGCAATGGGTCGAGATCGTCAGCACCGCACATGACGTGGGCCTGAGGTCGAGTTCGACGATGATGTACGGCCACGTCGACACCCCGTCGCATTGGGTCGCTCATCTCAATGTGCTGCGCGGAATTCAGGACCGCACCGGCGGATTCACCGAGTTCGTTCCGCTGCCGTTCGTGCACCAATCGTCGCCGCTGTATCTGGCCGGTGCCGCCCGCCCGGGTCCCACCCACCGCGACAATCGCGCCGTGCATGCGCTCGCGAGAATCATGCTGCACGGCCGCATTCCCCATATCCAGACCAGCTGGGTGAAACTCGGCGCCCAGCGCAGCCAAGTGATGCTGACCGGCGGCGCCAATGATCTGGGTGGGACCCTGATGGAGGAGACCATCTCCCGGATGGCGGGTTCGCAATATGGGTCAGCCAAGAGCGTTGCCGAACTTGTCGCGATCGCCGAGGGCATCGGCCGACCGGCTCGTCAGCGCACCACCACCTACGTCAAGCGGGCGGCCTGAGTCGGCGCAACCTCGGCTCAGCTGCGCCTGGTTTTGATCCAGTCTCCGAATGTGGATCGCAGGTAGGCCAATCCGAGCAGGATCGCGCAATACGCGGCCCCCATCACGACCCAGGCGTACGGCAGCAGGAGTGGCTGGCCGAAAAAGGTCAGCCCGCTAAACGATCCGGGGCCCACACTGAAACCGATCCCCATAATCAGGCCGCCGACGAAGCATCGGATGGCCCGGCCCTTGAGTGGGCCGGTGAGTTTGGCGCGCGTGCAGGTGCGCCCGCCAACGATCGCCCCGATCACCAACGCGGCAAACAGCGCCAACCCGCCCACGATGCCGTCGAGGGCCCGCCTCGACGCGTCACCCAATAGTTCCGCGTATCCCCAGGGGCGGCCGTAAATCTGGACCAGTACAAGCGTCACCGTGGCGATGATGATGTTTGCCGTGCGCGGATCCCAGGCGTTGCGAAGGAAATCCCGCCAACCCTCGTGCCGGCCCTTGAGCAGCCAGCGGACGTTGAGGGCGAGGACGATCACGAGCCCGATGAGTGCGAGCACGGGATAGTGCGGTGACACGGTGGTCGGCACGACGGTGGCGTGGATGGTCGCGGCGGGACCGAGTGCTTGGGCACCCAGGCAGCCCGCCGCGAAGCCGGCGATCGTCAACATGAAGACGTACTCGCCCGAACCGATGCGTGCCACGACACCCCCGGTGCACGCGCCGCCGACCACCGCCCCGATGCCGAGCAGCAGACCGCCGACCACGGACCAAATGGTGACTGGGAACAACTCCGCCTTCGGGGTGAACCCGGTGATCAGGTACAGCAGGGCTAAGCCCCCGGGGATCATCAACCATGTGGACACGATGGTCGATAGGCGAACCGCAGAGCGGCGATAGATCAGATCGTCAAACGCGACGACCATACAGACGTTCCCGCGCTGGATGGCCACGCCCATGACGAAGGCAAGCACCAGGGAGATACCGAAGGTGGCCACCATCGATGAAGGCTACCGTCGGCCCGCCCCGCCGAGCCGTACACGCTCAGGGTGGCGGGGCGACATCAGGTTTCCGGGCCGGCGATGAGACAGCCTAGGAGCTCACCGCCTAGGATCATTTCCACAGCCGGATTTTGGGGAACAACCCCGATTTAGGGCACACTGAGTCCGAAATCCGGGAATGGATATCGGATACTGAGGCGCTGCCCCGGCCGCAGACGGATAGACCCTGAACAGATTGACGACGAAGAGCACATCGAGGAGAACCTTCGTGACCTACGTGATCGCCGAACCCTGCGTCGACATCAAAGACAAGGCATGTATCGAGGAGTGCCCGGTCGACTGCATCTATGAGGGCGAACGCATGCTCTACATTCACCCCGACGAGTGTGTGGACTGCGGCGCCTGTGAGCCGGTCTGCCCGGTGGAGTCGATCTACTACGAGGACGACGTGCCTGATCAGTGGTCGCAGTACACCCAGATCAACGCCGACTTCTTCGCCGAGTTGGGCTCGCCGGGCGGCGCGGCGAAGCTGGGGCTGACCGAGAACGATCCGCAGGTGGTCAAGGACCTCCCGCCCAAGGCCGAGGACGACTGACGGCCCACACCCCGCCGCGGGTGCGGCGTCGCCCGGTATCGGCGTCGCTGCCGGTGTTCCCCTGGGACACCCTGGCCGACGCCGCGGCTACGGCGCGCGCGCATCCTGACGGCATCGTCGACCTGTCGGTGGGCACGCCGGTTGATGAGGTGGCACCGGTAGTCCGCGCCGCTCTCGCGCAGGCCTCCGCTGCGTCCGGGTACCCGTTGACGGCGGGAACGCCCGCACTTCGGGCGTCCGCGGTGGCCGCGCTGGCCCGCCGGTACGGCATCACCGGCGTGCCGGAACATGCCGTTTTGCCGGTGATCGGGACCAAGGAACTCATTGCCTGGCTGCCTACGCTGGTGGGCCTTGGCGCCGACGACACGATCGTGATTCCCGAATTGGCCTACCCCACCTACGAGGTCGGCGCCCGCCTGACCGGCGCCCAGGTCATCGCGGCCGACTCGCTGACCCAACTGGGACCGCTGTCGCCGGCCCTCATCTATCTCAACTCGCCGAGTAACCCCACCGGCAGGGTGCTCGGCGCCGAGCATCTGCGCAAGGTCGTCGAGTGGGCACGGGAGCGGGGCTCACTGGTGGTCTCCGACGAGTGCTACCTGGGTCTCGGTTGGGAGCAGGCTCCGGTGTCGGTGTTGCACCCGGACGTCTGCGGCGGCGACCACAGTGGCCTGCTGGCGGTGCATTCCCTGTCGAAGAGTTCATCGCTGGCCGGATACCGGGCCGGTTTCGTCGCCGGCGATCCATCGTTGGTGGCGGAGTTGCTCGCCGTGCGCAAACACGCGGGGATGATGGTGCCCACGCCGGTGCAGGCGGCGATGGTGGCCGCCCTCGATGACGACGAACACCAGGCACAGCAGCGTGCCCGCTACGCCGGCCGGCGAGCGGTGCTACTCGGCGCGGTGCGATTGGCCGGTTTCACCGTCGAGCACTCCGAGGCAGGGCTCTATCTGTGGGCGACGCGTGGCGAACCCTGCCGCGACACCGTCGCCTGGCTGGCGGAGCGCGGAATTCTGGTGGCGCCGGGCGACTTCTATGGCCCGGCAGGGGCCCGGTACGTCCGCATGGCGCTGACAGCAACCGATGAACGGATCGCCGCTGCCGCGGAGCGCCTGGCGCAGTGACTGCCGGAATATGACGATGGCCCCGGCGTGAGCCGGGGCCATCGTCATATCGGTTGTGCTGTGTTAGTTCATGTTCCAGGGTTCGCCGTAGGTGGTGACGCTGTCACCGGTCTGGGAGATCAACCGGGCGAACGGACGCAGCAGCACACCGCCGGCCGCACCGGTCACCGTGCCGTGGGCGTTGGCCA
>Ga0114980_10002884_pt1 | contig 11959 bp, 12 predicted proteins | sample S_140806_EF_Meta_FD_87018 | JGI IMG/M metagenome (GOLD analysis project Ga0114980, IMG submission 87018) | Freshwater microbial communities from Lake Simoncouche, Canada to study carbon cycling - S_140806_EF_MetaG | ecosystem: Environmental > Aquatic > Freshwater > Lake | place: Lake...
AAGGGAACCTGTCAATGAAGATCAACGTTCGCCAAATCGTGGTCGCCGGTGTCTTGAGCGCCATCGCAATTGTGCTCGGAGTCACCCAACTGGGGTTCATCCCGGTACCCAACTTGAGTGGTAGTGCAACCATCATGCACATCCCGGTAATCTTGGGGGCAGTACTCGAAGGACCAGTGGTGGGGGTATTGGTTGGGTTAATCTTTGGTATTTATAGTATGGTTACCGATACCACTGGGTTGTTTACCAATCCAATTGTATCCGTATTGCCACGTTTGATGATTGGGTTGACGTCGTATTACACCTACAAAGCACTGTCGGGCGGCAATGGGGCCGTGGCGGCAGCAGCAGCTGGTGTGGTTGGCACGTTAACCAACACGATTTTGGTGGTGGGTGCATTGGTGGCATTTGGGTTAATTCCTGCGGCCGCCATCCCCACGATTGTCCCGCAAGCATTAGTCGAAGTCGTGTTGGCGGCAATTATCACGGTATTGGTTGCCCAAGGCGTCAATTTGGTACGCTCGGGTCGCACCACTGCCGCCGATACCAAAGACGGCAACTACTAATCCCCACCCCTCTCTTACCGGCAAGTCACCCATGCAGGTGTGGCTTGCCGGTTTTAAAGGTACATGCATGATACAACTCACCGATTTAACCTACGACTACAATGCCGGGCGTGACGATGCCATCCATGCCCTCAAAGGGGTCAATCTCACCATCAAACCGGGTGAATTAGTGGCGCTCCTCGGGCATAACGGCAGTGGCAAAAGTACTCTCGCCAAAGTACTTGCGGCCGTCTATATGCCCACTAGTGGCACAGTAGAAGTCAATGGAATCACATTGAGCGAAGATTCAGCCTATGACATCCGGCGCCAAGTAGGATTGGTGTTCCAACGACCCGACGACCAACTAGTGGCCAATCGCGTCATCGACGATATTGCCTTTGGCCCCGAAAATCTAGGGATGCCACGGGAACAAATCGAAGCCCGCGTCCAAGAAATCCTGGCCTCGCTAGGACTGAGTGCCCTGGCCAACGCCCAGATTAGTAGCCTATCAGGTGGTGAGCGCCAACGGGTAGCCATTGCGGGGGTACTGGCGATGCAACCGTCGTGCCTGATCCTCGATGAACCAACCACCATGATTGCCCCACCGCTGGCTCGCAACTTGCTGCGCCTAGCCCATGAATTACGTGCCAATCACGGTGTAAGTGTGATTCATATTACCCACTTCATGCACGAAGTGGTTGATTTCGACCGTATCATCGTCATGGATGGCGGCAAAGTGTTTATGGATGGAGCTCCACAAGAAATATTTCTACGGGCCGATGAGCTCCGCCACGTCGGGCTCGATGTGCCGTTGGTGACGCGCCTCGGGGCGCAACTCGTGCACAATGGAATTGCATTACCGCAACCCGTATTGACCCCCAATCAGCTCTGCGACGCGTTAGCACCGCTCCCCCGCCAAGATATCGGCGTCACGCGACCACTCCAACAAGCGGAACAGCCCTCAGCAACACCCCATGAAACACTCATCACCATCGATAACGTGCATTTCACCTATATGCAAGGGACGCCGATGGCCAGCGTCGGACTAGGTGGAGCAACCTGTCAGATCGGCAAAGGAGAAATCGTGGCGCTGCTCGGGGGCACACAAGCCGGCAAAAGCACCTTGATAGAATGCATCAATGGGCTCCGCAAACCACAACAAGGGACCATAACCATTGATGGCAAAGAAATATTTGCCAAAGGATATGATATTGGGGCCTTACGCGACCGTATCGGCATCGTGTTTCAACAACCCGAAACGCAATTATTTGAAGAAACGGTCGGCAAGGATGTCTCTTTTTCGCCACGACGCCGTGGTCTCCCTCCCGAACAATCACGGGCGATTGTTGAAGAATGTTTGACGGCAGTCGGGCTCGATTATCAGACCTTCCGCTTGCGCTATGTCTATGCGTTGAGTGGTGGCCAAAAACGCCGCGTCGCAATTGCTGGCGTGCTCGCCAGCCAACCCGAGGTGCTCATCCTCGACGAGCCCGTGGCAGGGCTTGATCCACGTGGGCGCACCGAGCTGGCCAATTTGATAGCGCGCTTGACCAAAGAACGCAATTTGACCGTCATCCTCGTGGGCAATACGATCGATGAACTCGCCGAGCTGGCCGACCGCGCCATCGTAATGCATGAAGGACGAGTCGTCGAGCAAGGCACGTTGCGCGAATTGCTCAATGACGCCGACATGTTGCATGGGATTGGCTTGGAATTGAGCGAAACGGCCGAAATCGCCCGCGTGCTCCGCCAACACATCAGCGATATGCCCACCAATTTATTGCATGTCGATGAACTACGCGATGTGATTGTGCAACGCTATGGCACACCCCAAGGAGGTTCGCATGTCGCTTGAGTTTTCCCGGAATGTCACCTTTGGCCAATACATCGACATCCGTTCGGCGGTACACAGCCTCGACCCGCGCACCAAAATGATTTGTGCGGCGATTATTATGGCGTGTGCCTTTATGACGCGTGGACTCGTCAGCATTGCTCCGTTATTTGCGTTGGCGATTATTGTCCAACTTGCGACGCGCATTCCAATCGGCTACACACTACGGGGGTACCGGTTGTTGTTTCGTACCATGCTCTTTTTTGTACCATTCCAAGTCTTGTTTTATCAGGCGCTGCCTGGCGTCGAAATGCATTATTACTGGCGCTGGTGGATTTTGTCGGTGTCATACGAAGGCATCCTCGGCGGTGTTTTCACGCTCAGTCGCGTAATCGTGCTCTATCATTCAATCAACACGTTGATGTTTACCACCACTATGATTGATTTATCAGATGGTGCCGAAATCATGATGGATCCGCTCAAGCGCCTCAAATTCCCTGTCAATGAATTTGTGATGACGATGACGATTGCGCTCAAATTTGTACCCTTGCTGATTACGGAACTCGAGCGCCTCATGCGCGCCCAAATTGCCCGCGGTGTGCGGTTCGATCAAGGCAGCGTGATTGCCCGTACCCGCAAACTGGTGCCAGTGTTGATTCCGCTGTTTGTCAATGCCCTTAGTAGAGCGGAGATTTTGATTATCGCCATGAATGCCCGCTGTTATCGGGGCGGCGAAGGACGCACCAAACGCCGTACCATGCAGGCTAGTGGCAAAGATGTCGTTGCCGGACTGATTGTATTGCTGTTTGGGATTATCGGAGCCTATATTGGCCGGACAATGGGAATTTAACCAATGACAGACGCCACCACACACGCATTAGCACACCTCGACAACGCCGGCATGATTGCCTTCCTCACCAACCTCGTACAAACTCCCAGTGTCTACTTGCCAGGGGTAAATGGTGCCAACGAAACCGCCGCCGCTACGCTCATCTATGACCTACTCGACGAATGGGGGCTACAACCGCAACGTTGGGAAGTCGCCCCCGGCCGGCCCAACATCGTCGCCGAATTATGCGGCAACGCCGGCGCTGGTCCGCTGCTATTGTTTGAAGGACACACCGATGTCGTCACGCCAGGCGATAGGAGTGCCTGGACATACGATCCCTTTGGCGCCACCATCGTCGAAGGTCGCATGTATGGACGGGGCACCGCCGACATGAAAGGAGGCGTGGCGGCCATGTTGTATGCGGTGCGAGCCATCCAACTCGCCGGCGCACAATTTGCCGGCACTATCCGCTTGCTCATCCCGGTGGACGAAGAAGGATTGATGATTGGCATCAAAGATATCGTGGCCCGTGGCCATGCCCATGGCGCCGCCGGGGCGATTATCTGCGAACCCGAAGAACATGAAGTCTGTATTGTCCAAAAAGGGGCGCTGCGACTCAAACTCGAATCATTTGGACGGGTCGCCCACGGCGCCATGCCCGAGGAAGGAGTCAATGCCCTGACTGGCATGATTCATCTGCTCCACCGCGTGCTCGGCATCCAAGCCGAATTACGGGTAGCCCACGGCGAACACCCGTTGTTGGGCAAAATTTACCTCAACCCCACGGTGACCAGGGCACCCATAAGTGGCGAAGCCAGCCAAATCAATGTGCTACCTGATACATGTGACACCTACCTCGACATCCGCACCATCCCGGGGGTATCACACCCCGCGATTGTGGCGCGGGTCGAGGAATTGATGCAAGAAGTGCAACAAATCGATGCGAAATTTCGCTTTGCCGTAAGTATCATCGATGACCGCCCGTCGACCGAAATCGCCGCCGATCACCCCTTGGTACAATCACTCCAGCATGGTCATCGCACCGTTTACCAACACGAGGCGCCGTTCGGCGGGGTACCCGGATCAACCGATGGTACGATTATTACCCGCGATGCGGGAGTGCCGGTGGTGGTGTATGGTCCCGGCGGCAAACGCATTCCCCATCAGCCCAACGAATACGTGCTTGTGGCAGAAGTCGAGCAGGCCGCAGCGGTCTATGTCCATGCCGCCTTGCATTTTTTGCAGACAGTCCAACATCCCGCGTAATTGCCGTAAAATAAACCAAACACCGCGTGAAATCCCCGGTGTACAGACAAAGGAGTCACTCATGGCCAAGGTTACCATCCCGTTTATCCAATCACTCAAAGGGCAACGCAAATTTGCCATGCTCACCGCCTATGATGCCCCATTTACCCGGCTCGTCGAAGATTCCGGGGTCGAAATGATCCTAGTCGGCGATTCGTTGGGGATGGTCATGCTGGGATATAGTGGCACATCGCCCGTCACCATGGACGAAATGGTGCACCACTGCAAAGCCGTCGGTCGCACTGCCAAAACCTGTTTGTTGGTAGGCGATATGCCCTTTATGGCGTATCAAGCAGACATCAGCGAAGCCATCCGCAACGCCGGCCGCCTCATCAAAGAAGCGGGCATGGATTGTGTCAAACTCGAAGGAACCAGCAAACAAGCCCCCACCGCCAAAGCCATTGTCGATGCCGGGATTGCGGTTATCGCGCATATTGGCTTGACACCCCAGACCGCCGCCAGCCTCGGTGGCATCAATGTGATTGGTGGTCAAAACTACGCCGCCGCCAAACGGATTTTGGATGATGCCTTAGCGATGGAAGCCGCCGGGTGCTGGTGTGTATTGATGGAAGCAGTGCCAGCTGATCTAGCAGCCTATATCACTTCACGCCTCAAAGTCCCCACCATCGGGATTGGCGCCGGGATTGGCTGTGACGGGCAAGTGCTAGTCACTCACGAAATGTTTGGCATGTTCCCCGGCTTTGGGTTGCCTTTTGGCAAACGCTATGCCGAAGCAGGTCAGCTCATCCAAAACGGCATGCAACAATACCACCAAGATGTGCTCAATGGTCAATTCCCCGGTGCCGAAAACAGCTTCCCGATTGATGCCGAATTGTTGCGCCGCCTCGAGTCCGAAGCGTGAACATCGCAATAATTGGCGCCGGTGCGATGGGATGCCTACTGGCATCCTACCTCGCACCGCAACATGATGTCTGGTTGGTTGATGGCTGGCAGACCCAAGTCGACACCATCAACCAACAGGGGTTACGCCGCGAGCGTGACGGCGTCGTCACCACCTGCCATCCCCGCGCCACCAGCGATGCCCAAACCGTCGGTGGCGCCGATGTGGCGTTGGTACTCGTCAAGTATCACCAGACCGCTTGGGCCGCCCAACAAGCCGCCAACGCTCTCGCCCCGCACGGCATCTGTCTAACCCTACAAAACGGTATTGGTGGGGCAGATGTGTTGGCGCAGACACTGGGCGCATCACGAGTGACACGCGGTGTCACCTCGCTCGGCGCAACGTTAGTAGGCCCTGGTCATGTGCACCATGCTGGCATGGGCGATACGGTGTTTGCCACCACCTTAGCACCAGATCTGATTCAGCAACTGAGCGATGCCTTTACGGACGGTGGACTACCGGCGCATGCCAGCGAAGATTTGGATAGTTTGGTGTGGGGCAAGTTGGTTGTCAACGTGGGGATTAATGCACTGACGGGGATTTTGCGCATACCCAATGGGATGGTGGCGAGTCATGCTGGTGCTCGTGCGCTGTTAGCCCAAGCGGTCAATGAAGCCGTGACCGTGGCAGGCGCACTTGGGATTACGCTCCCATACAGCGATCCGCTTGCCCACGTACTCGCAGTGGCAACAGCCACCACCGCTAATCGATCATCGACATTACAAGATGTATTGCGTGGTAGTCCCAGCGAAATCGCCACCATCAATGGCGCAGTGGTGCGCTATGCCCGTACTTGTGGTATCGCTGTCCCGATGAATCACCTGCTGTGTGTTATGATGGACATCGTCGATACAACCACCGAAAGCCGCATATCGTAAAGGGGTACGTTCATTATGATGATCATCGCAACAATCATTCAGGTGTATCAATTCATGTTGTTTATTCGCTTTATCATGCAGTGGATCGACACCATCGACATCAACAGCGTGCATCCCGCATTTAAAAGTATTATTACCACACTTAAAAGCGTGAATGGAACACTCATACCAATCACTGAACCGGTCCTTGCGCCCATTCGTGACAAAGTGACATTCAACCACATCGATTTGTCACCACTTGTCGTCAGTGTCATCTTAAGCATCGTTGCCGGTGTTCTCACAAGTATTTTTAGTTTCTAATGCGCGGTAACAATACTACGACCAATAGATGCACATCGTAAAGGAGCATGCACATGCTGGGAATTATCAGCACAATTATCTGGTTGTATGAAATCGCGTTGTTCATTCGTTTTATCATGCAGTGGGTCGACAAATACAACACCAACAATCTCAATACTGCACTCAAGCAGATTACTGAGCCGGTCCTCACCCCCATTCGTGACAAAGTAACCTTCAACAACATCGATTTTTCACCACTCGTCGTCATCGTCATCTTGAATATCATCACTCGTGTACTGAATATTTAGTGATTTCCTGATTGCCATCACAACAACGGTTGTGATGGCAATTTTTCACCCAAATTCCTTCCACATGATCCGCATAAATAGCTCTTTCCCCACCGATTTTATTTTCAAATAAACAAACACCCAATCTATCGAATTCATACACGGTATTTGTGTATAACCCCCCTCGAAAATCACGTATTCACATTATTTGCACAGTAATACACTTCCAAATTTACCGCTATACTACACACAGCGTTCTCCTGACTATACTAGGATTTACTATGTTCTGGGACATCCCTGATTACTACTTGTTTTGTTGTATGATTCCCGCATTGTTGGTTGGGCTTGCCTTGTTATATGTATGGTGGAAGTAATTATGATGCAAAAAAGCCGAATTGTAGCCGGGTTGATACTCGCTGTATTGAGTATCAGTGCCTGTGCTGGGCCAGAGCCCGTCGGCAATCAACCCAATCCCATCGGGCAACCGGTATCAACGGTGGATCCCAAATTGCCCCCCATGGACGGTAATCAACCACTCCCGCCTGCCAATGGTACGCCGTTACCGCCACCGGTCGATGGTACCAATCCAGCGCCTGCGAATAACCAAGCACCCATGCAGGTTGTAGCCCAGACGTTCCCGGTAACGGTCTGGAATTATCATGGAATCACCCTACAACCCAGCGACGTCGGGGTGGCTGCCGGACAGCCCGTCGCCGACCAAAGCGCCATCGAACTCCCCGATGGGCGCGTGCGGCTCTACTTTTTTGCCCAAAACAAAGGGGTGATGAGCGCGATTAGCAGTGACGGCCTAAAATTTACTGCTGAGGATGGCCTCCGCATGCCCGATGGTAGTGGTATGCCCCGGGCAGTGGTACTAGCCGACAAACGGATTCGCCTCTACTTCATTACCGGCGACGGTGTGGGGAGTGCCATTAGTGAAGACGGTCTGACATTTACGGTTGAGCCTGGCGTGCGCATCAACAGTCGCGACACGGTGCTCCCCAAATTAAGTGGCGTCAGTGTCGTTGCCACCGACACCGGTTACCGCGCGTACTTCAGCGACCTGCCCATCCCTGGTACTGGTCCAATGGCGCATGCCATTTATAGTGCCACGAGTAGCGATGGACTAACGTGGCAGGTTGAAGCCGAGCCACGGATTGGCGCCGCAGATATTAGCGCCCCCAGTGCCATGGCGGTTTCGGCCGAACATCCCTTTGTGCTGCGTGAAAAAGACAGTAGCTACACGATGTACTTTGCCCGCAACCAGTCAATTTGGACGGCCACGTCAGCCGATGGCGTCACGTGGAGCAACGAACAAAACAGCCTCGTCGCCGGCAATGATCCCGATGTGCTGGTGCATAGCAACGGCACACGCTCCCTCTATTACGGCGACTTCCGACCCAGCATCGGTGGCTATCTATTGGTTGCTCGCCAACAATCTGCCCCGTGGGATATCCAGATTGGCGCCAAGCCTGGGGCAGGCCGCGCGTTTACCGTGGCGCTGACTGGCACAAGTACGGCACCACTGACCATCACCCCCGGGTACGCCTTAACTGCGAGTGACTATACGATTACCCCGACGAGCCAAGCCGCCCCCGGGAGCATCACGGTAACGATATCTGACGCCTCGCGTGAGCTGCCCGCCGTACTCGTCAGCGATGGTACCCTCACTCGCAGTATCATGCTCCAACCGCAAATGATGCCACTACCGCCAAAGCCTTGATTTTTCACATAAAACCATGGAATAAAACCGGTGCGACCATAGTGTGGTCGCACCGGTTTTGATTGACAAAAAATACAATCTGTGGTATTTTCGTATACAAGAACCAGTTTCATATAGTTGAATAATTACATGTCAGATCAACAAACCCAACACGTAGTCAAATCGGCGGCGCGGGTATTCGATATTTTTGGACTCCTCGTCAATCACCCCGACGGGTTATCACTTACGCAGATTTGTGCCGAGCTAGGGCTACCCAAGAGCAGTGCCCACGCCTTGCTCAACACGATGGTCGTCCACGGATATCTGCGTGAAGGCTTACGCGAGCGCACCTATCGACTCGGACCAGCGTTGTTTGAGCTGGGGAGTGCCTATATCGCCAGCACCAATCTAGTAAGTGATGGCTGGGAGATTGTACGCACCACGGCCCGGATGTGCAACGAAACAGTACATCTCGCAGTGCTCGATGGCAACGAAGTGCTCTACGTCGCCAAAGAAGAGGGCACCAACACCATCCGGATGGTTTCGGCGGTGGGCAAGCGCTTCCCCGCCTACGCCACCGGCGTCGGCAAAGTATTGCTGGCCAACCTGAGTGACGCAGAGCTATGCACTCGCATACCCGACGATACTATTTTGCCCGTTATCACACCCAACACGGTGACCAGTCCAAGCGAGTTACGCACATTAATTGCCGCTACACGCAATAACGGCTATGCCCTTGATTACGAGGAATCAACGCCGGGGCTGTGTTGTGTGGCAGCACCGGTCTATGATGCCCAAGGCCAAATCGTAGCGGGCATGAGTATATCCGTCCCCAACATCCGGTTTACCGACGAGCGCCGCATCCAACTACTCGATTTGATTCGCACCCAAGCCAATAGCTTATCGATTATCCTCGGCTATCGCGTGTCGCTAAAACGTTACTGACAAGCCACCGTCAACCACGATGGTATGACCGGTCAGATAGGTTGCACTGCCTTCGGCGAGGAAGGCAATCACCACGGCGATTTCGCTAGGGTCAGCCGGGCGTGCCAAGGGAATCCGGCGCCGTTGCACATAAAACTGTTGAAATTCTGCAGTGCTATGCTCGTTAACGCCGTCGACAATCGCCATCGGCGTTTCGACAAAGCCCGGTGCCACGCCATTGACCAATATCCCGTGGGGCGCGAGTTCGACCGCCAGACAGCGCGTCAATTGATCGATGGCCCCTTTGGCGGTGTTGTAATGCGAAGACAGCGGTGCTCCCAAAAAGGCATTGACTGACGATACATTGACAATTTGGCCACCATGGCCCTGTGCCACCATGGCTCGCGCCGCGGCTTGGCTACAATGCACCGCCCCAAAATACATCACGTCTACTGCTTTTTGCCATTCGGCAAAGGGCGTGGTCAAAAAATCAGCAGGATAAAAAATCCCTGCATTGTTGACCAAAATATCAATCCCCCCGTAAGCACTGATAGCCTGAGCTACCATCGCTTCTGCATCCACACACACATCGGCACCAATTGCTACAGCATGCCCACCGAGCTGCGTGATTTCTGTGACCACGGCCTCGGCGGCACCGGCGTTGATATCGGCAACCACAATCCGATGGCCCCGTTGGGCCAATTCATGGGCAGTCGCCCGACCAATCCCACTGCCCGCCCCGGTGATTAATGCCACTTGCGACACACCCATTATCCACCTCCTTCGTTTAATAAGTCGTCACTTGACCATCGCGACTAATCTGTGCGACGCCACCGGCCTGCTGATACAACACCACGCGTAATTCGGTAGCAAGTTGCGCCCCTGGTGCCAAACGACTCGCCGTCCCTTGCGCCACTGCATCATCGAGTCGATACGGGTAGCCGGTACAGGGTTCGAGGATGGTAGTATACAACCCGCGCCAGCCACCATACGCCCCAAACACCCATACCGAACGAAACAGCTCGGCATCAAAGGCCAACCCAAAGCCCCGCCGTAAACGCGTATCAGTCAAGGCACACCAGCCCGCCTGCAGGTCGAGTCCATAATAAAAATCACAACTTTGGGCGGTCACCGGGGGAATCTGGCGCATATCGATGGCCCCGGCATGCGGCCAGGTGAATTGCGCCATGTCGGCACCTACCCGCCCACGGAATCCCTCGTCCACAATCACCCGCTGCGCCGGCATGTCGATGCGGCAATCGGGGGTGATAGCCAGGGCGGGGTGGAGCTTCCACAAATAATCGAGCGGTTGGTAACTATGATTCGTGAGCTGATACTGTATGCGTAGTTGCGATTCGTCGTTATGTAATGTAATTGTTTTTACCACAGCAGTATCCGTCACCACTCCACGACGGCGGAGTACGATACCACAGTGGCTGTCGGTGTGGATGATGTCCACATCAAACGGCATGGCCCACCATTCGCCGTGGTCGGGGTAGGGTTCGCCGCTGAGCATGGTGGGGGCGTCGTTGGGGAAGAGTTCATCCCAGCCTCCACAAAACCAATCGTCATAGGCGGCGCCATAATGGGCAGGGCGTGGAGGCAGTCGAGGGTTGTGCCACAACACTTCGCAGTCGGCGATTTTGTCGTAGAGTGACCACAATTTGCCACCCAGCTCTGGCAAAAACATAGCACGCAGATAGCGGTTTTCGAGCAGAACGGCCCGAAATCCGCGCCAGGTGTAATTGGCATCGATGCGAGTATAGCTCATCTGCACTCCTTTAGTCGTGTGATTCAATCCGCGCCAGCGTGAGGATTTCGGCAGCAAACTCTGGCAACGCCACCGCAATCCCATAGTGCATAATATCGCTGCCGCGCCGGCGCCATTGTTGCTGGGCATCGACACATTCAATCAGATACCAGGCATCAGACTGCAAGCCACGGGGGTAGATGACCTTTGACGGCGTATCACCCATGGCGCGATAGGCCATCACCACGCTCTGGTGGGCGGGTACGGCGACAGATTGAATGGCGTCCCAGCCCCAGCCTTGATTGTTGACGTTGGCCCGTGGTGGCAGCAGGTGGATGACTTTGCCGTCACGAATCAGAGTACGGTAGCGTTTGTATTCATTGATAGCACGTACCGCATCGAGGCGTTGGTCAGCATTCCAATCAGTGATGCGTTGCATGAAAATCAGCGGCCCGCCAAAAATCGCACTGCGCAAGGTATAGGGCGTCGGGTCGTCTTCCATGTAGCGCACACTATAGCGGGGCGAAAAAGGATACGAGGCCCCGTAAATGCCTTGGCGGGTAGCATAGGTGGCAATGTTGTCGACGGTAATGCTGGTGTGATAAAGTTGAGCCATTTTATAGGTCATCATCATACCGCCATCTTCGCAGTTTTCGAGCACCACATGCGGGTATTTGGCGCGAATCGTACCTATCACCACGTCGAGCCCATACTGCGAATTGGCGTAA
>Ga0114980_10002885_pt1 | contig 11959 bp, 7 predicted proteins | sample S_140806_EF_Meta_FD_87018 | JGI IMG/M metagenome (GOLD analysis project Ga0114980, IMG submission 87018) | Freshwater microbial communities from Lake Simoncouche, Canada to study carbon cycling - S_140806_EF_MetaG | ecosystem: Environmental > Aquatic > Freshwater > Lake | place: Lake...
ATCTTCCTTGATTTCTTTATCAATTCTATTGGCAATGTATTCGCAAGGATTTAATTGTTCAATACATCTAGCGATATACGGATGTACGCAGTGTGGCTTAAAATCTATTTTTAGTTTTGCAATATTATTTAAAGTAATTTTAATTTGATTAATTTCTCTAGGACCTATTTTACCCATTGCTGTTTTTGAAATTAATCTTTCTAAATCTCCACATTGTTTAAGTGTGTTTGATAAACTGAGAGAAAGTTCAGGATTGTCTAAAAAAAACTGAACCCACATCAAGCGTTCTTCTATGGGTTTACTATCTTTTAATGGCATAATTAACCATCGCCTCATTAATCTGCTGCCCATTGGAGTAATTGTATTGTCAATTACTGATAAAAGTGTTTTAGCATTTTCTTGTGATGATGAAATTAATTCTAAGTTTCTTATGGTAAACTTATCAAGCCAAACATATTTATCTTCTTCTATTCTATTTAGTTTGGTGATGTGTTTTACTTTGTCGTGTGCAGTTTCGTTTAAATAGTGCAGTGCAACACCTGCTGCAATTTTACCTAAAGTGTAGTCTTCAACACCAAATCCTTTTAAGGAAAGTGTTTGAAAATGTTTTAATAAAATCTCTTTTGAATAATCATCTGCAAAAATCCAATCATCAAGGGCATAAGAGTAAGATGAATCATTGTTTACTGATGGTAACAAATTCTTTTGAGATTTAGAAAACAATATTTCGTTTGGTTTAAAAACTTTTAAAAGATTGGAAATGTAATTTACTTTTCCCTCTGCCAAATAAAACTCGCCGGTTGAAACATCCAAAAATGAAATACCAGCAAAATCATTTTGTAAATTAGTACTGCTTGACTTCTGAAAATAAACCGCACATAAAAAATTATTACTGGATAAATCTATGGTTTTATCATTGTAAGAAACTCCAGGAGTTACTAATTCTGTAACACCTCTTTTTACAATAGTTTTTGTGAGTTTGGGATCTTCTAATTGATCACAAATTGCAACTCTGTTTCCTGCTCTAACAAGTTTTGGTAAATAGGTGTCCAAGGAATGATAAGGGAAACCTGCCAATTCAATAAATGTTGCACTTCCATTGTTTCTTTTGGTTAAAACAATACCTAAAATTCCTGAAACTTTTATGGCATCTGCTCCAAATGTTTCGTAAAAATCTCCCACTCTAAAAAGCAACAATGCATCTGGATATTTTGCCTTTATTGCATTGTATTGTTTCATCAGAGGAGTTTCTTGCTTTCCATCGGAAATGCTATCCTCGTTAACAACATTTTTTGTTTTTTTTGCCATTTAATACGCTTTACAAATTTTCTTTTACTTTTTTCATAAAGTTTGAGCAGTAAACAAAATCATTAATTTCTTTATTGTCTGTTTTTAAAATTTCTCCTGAATTTCCTTTCCACCACAATTCACCTTTAAATATAAAATTTATATAATCACCTATTTCAATCACAGAATTCATGTCATGGGTAATTACAATGGTAGTCATATTGAACTCCTCTGTAATTTCTTTAATTAAATTATCAATTAGAATGGAAGTCTTTGGATCTAATCCGGAATTTGGTTCATCACAAAATAAATACTTTGGATTCATTGCAATGGCTCTGGCAATTCCAACACGTTTTTTCATTCCCCCGCTAAGTTCTGCGGGAAATAATTTGTTTACATTTATCAGGTTTACTCTATTTAAACAGACATTTGCTCTCTCTGTTTTTTCTTGTTCACTCATTTTAGTAAACATGGATAACGGAAAAACAATATTCTGTTCTACTGTCATAGAATCGAATAGGGCGCCGCCTTGAAACAACATTCCAATTTGTTTTCTTATTTCTCTTTTATCGTCGAAGTTTAATCCTATAAAATTATTTCCATCGTAAATTACTTTTCCAGCGTCTGGCTCCATTAGCCCAACCATTAATTTAGAAAGCACCGTTTTTCCACTACCACTTTCCCCAATTATAATGTTAACTTTTCCTTTAATAAAATCAATGCTGATGTCTTTGATAATTTGTTTTTCTCCAAATGCTTTGGATAAATTTTGCACTTGAATCATGACAATAAAATTTGTGTTATAATTACATTAAATAGTAATATTAAAATACTTGAATAGACAACCGCTTTTGTAGAAGAACGACCTACTTCTAGAGCTCCTCCATTGGTAAAATAGCCATGATAGGCAGAAACCGATGTAATTATAAAAGAAAAGATATAAGTTTTTACCAATGCATAAACGATGTTGTATGGCCTAAAATCGTAAGTAATTCCATAAATATATTCATACGGAGTAACTGCTCCTGCTGCCACGCCAACAACGTATCCTCCAAACAATCCTAAAAACATAGACAAAACTATAAGCAAAGGAAACATGGTTACAGCAGCTAGTATTTTAGGCGCAATTAAATATCCACTTGAATTGATTCCCATAATTTCTAAAGCATCAATTTGTTCCGTAACTCTCATAGTACCAATTTCACTGGCAATATTTGATCCTACTTTACCTGCTAAAATCAGGCAAACAACGGTGGGTGAAAATTCTAGCGTAATAATATCACGTGTTGAAACTCCTACTGCATAAAGTGGAATCCAAGGGCTCTCGAATCCAAATGCAGACTGTATGCAAATTACAGCTCCCATAAATATGGAAATTATAGACACAATACCCAAGGAACCAATCCCAAGGCTGTCCATTTGCAGCACATATTGTTTCCAATAGATAGAAAATTTTTCGGGACGTTTAAATGTTCGTTTTACTAATAAATAATAACGCCCAAAATGATAAAGCCAATTCATAAAATAATTTGCGGTAAATTTAGCTTATTTAGCAGTGATTTAATTTTTTTGAAACATTTTTTAATGCAAAATATAGAATATAAAACTTTAGCCTCAATTTTATTTTTTTTGTTTTTTGTAATTACTTCAAAAAGCCAAACTATTGTTAAAAAAAATGAGAGCTCAAATATTAATCTTAGTAAAAAGGATTCTCCACTGTTAAAGGCAATAATTAGTGCAAATTATGATAGCTTATTACCTGTTTCAAAAAATACTACTGAATATGAACTACAGATAATTTATACACAGATAGACAGAGATAAAAACAATAATGCAGTTTTTACAACACATTATTTAGGTCAAGAACATCCAAAATATTTTTATCCAGCTAGTTTGGTTAAACTCCCAGTTTGTGCCTTGGCACTTGAAAATTTAAATGAGTTAAAAATTCCTGAGTTGAATAAGGAAAGTTATATGTTTACAGATAGTGCCTTGAAGTGTCTTGGAAGTATTTACAAAGATTCAACTGCTTTTTCGGGCTATCCAAGTGTTGCAAATTATATAAAAAAAATGTTATTGGTAAGCGATAATAGCAGCTATAGCCGGATTTACGAGTTTTTAGGTATAGATTATATTCATGAAAAATTAGCGAATAAAAATTTACAAAATGTTTTTATTGTAAATAAATTTGATGGATTTTGCAGTGCAGACGATCATAAGCAAAGGCTTCCGGCAGTTTTTACCAACTCACGATTTGATACATTGTTTATTCAGAAGCCGTATAAAAGTATAGTCAGCTATAAAAATCCTAGAGGTAAAGTTCTTAAAGGCAAAAAGCAAATGACAAATAGTGGCAGAATTATAGCAAAGCCTAAAGATTTTAGTAACTCTAACTATTTGAGTTTACTTGATATTGATTGTATTTTAAAAAGAATTTATTTCCCTCAGAATTTTAGTAAGCAGGAGAGATTTAATTTAACAGAAGAAGATTATTCTTTTTTAAAAAAATATATGGGTATGAAGCCTAGAGAATCTGTTTCGCCAAAATACAATGATAGTTTGTATGAAGATAGTTATAAAAAGTATTTGATCTACGGGAACTATCACCAAAGAATAGAGATAGACAGTATTAGAATTTTTAATATTGTTGGTTTGTCCTACGGTACAGTAGCAGATTGTGCTTATATAGTAAATAAAGACTTGGGCATAGAGTTTTTTCTTTCAGCCGTTTTGTACGTAAACAAAAATGGAATAATGAATGACGGAAAATATGAATATAAACAAGTAGGTTTCCCTTTTTTGAGCAATTTGGGAAAGGCAATATATGGTTTTGAATACACCAGAAAAAAAGAAAAAAAGCCAGATTTTAGAGAGCTAGATTTTGATTTTTCTAGCCCATGATTTTAATTGAGAATTTTTTTATAAATTGTTTTTGATTAATTCTGCAACAGTTGCTAATTCTTGGGGACTAGGTTTTAATTTTGGCTTTTCAAAGTTGATATCGCTAACCGAGTTTAGCGGCACTAAATGTATGTGAGCATGGGGTACTTCTAATCCGATTACAGCAACTCCTATTCTCTTACATGGAATGCTTTTTTTAATTGCTTTTGAAACATTTTTTGCAAAAACTATCATTTCGGAAAGTTCTTGATCTTCTATGTCAAAAATGTAGTCGGTTTCTACCTTGGGAACAACTAACACATGACCATTTACAAGAGGAAAAACATCTAAGAAAGCAAAAAATTTATCGTTTTCCGTAATCTTGTAGCATGGGATTTCTCCTGATACAATTCTAGAAAAAATTGTTCCCATTTAAGACCTCTTAATCTCCATTATTTCAAAATGCATAATTGCGCCAGAAGGTACTTTTATTTCTGCAATTTCACCAATTTTCTTACCTAATAGTCCTTTCCCAATTGGAGACTCAACTGAAATTTTACCTGCTTTAATGTCGGCTTCATTTGCTGGTACAATTGAATAGGTTAATGTAGCATTGTTGGCGGTGTTTTTTAATGTTACCTTGGAGAGAATTAATATTTTAGAATTATCTAGTTTACTTTCATCGATAATTTTTGCATTTCTTACAATTTCTTGCATTTGCGAAATCTTTAGCTCCATCAATCCTTGTGCTTCTTTAGCAGCATCGTATTCGGCATTTTCAGACAAATCTCCTTTGTCTCTTGCTTCTGCAATTTGTGCAGATATCTTTGGTCTTTCTACAGCTATAAGTTGATGCAACTCATCCTTCATTTTTTTAAGACCTTCCTCTGTAAAATACTGACTCATACTAATTTATTTTTGGATTACATAAAAATAGAAGAATCCCGGCAAGCCGGGACTCTTAAATGACAAAGGTAATTAAAATTTTATAAATTAACTCTTACCCCAAGTGAATGAGAGCCTCCAAATGGATTTGTAGTTCTGTATGAATAATCAATACCAAAGGTTGATCCTTTTGCACTTAGTGGAACTTCTACTGTTGCTCCAGCACAAAATCCTGTTAGTGCATTTGTTCTCTCTGTAGTGGAGTATAACTTTTGTTCAAAGTTATTTCCAAGTCTTACCATAAACATTTTTTTAAAGGCATATTCAGCACCAACTTGATAAATATCTCTTGTGAAAGAGTTAGATAAATAATTTGCGGTTGCAGTTATTCTGTGATCGTCTTTTTCCTTATCAAAATAGATATCATAGGCACCACCAATGTTTAAACTAGAGGGCAATTCAAATTTTGCAGAACGTTGCTCAACAGTAAGTGATGTACCAATTGGCACTTGAGCTCTCAACGAAAGACCATCGCCTTTGAACGTCATTGGTGTACCAACATTCTTGAGGGCAATTCCAAATTTTATTTCTTTTCTTTTTCCTGTTACATATTGAATTCCCGCATCTATTGCAAAGCCACTAGCACTAACGTTGGCTATAGATTGGTTTATTGCCTTAAAGTTTACGCCACCATAGATACTGTTTGAAAATTCCTTTGCATAAGAAACATTAAAGTTTAAGAGCCTTGGAGTAAAAATTCCAATCCCTCCCTCTGGATTATCTACTGTGGTTTTTTGAATATCACCAAAGCCCATAGACATAAAGCCAATGCCAAGTACTCCAGAAGAACTTACTCTTTGAGACAAACCTATTGCATTAATATTAGTTCCAGAGCCAACTAGCCAGTTTGTACGGGCAAAAATTATTTCTGTCTTTTTTGTAAATGCCAAACCGGCAACATTTATAAACTGAGATTCTATGCCACTACTAGAGGCGGTGTTTGAACTGGCTAAACCTGAACTTCTTGCCCATGGATTTATTAATAGCTCTGTGGAACCAGCTTGACCAGCTCTATCCTTGTTTCCAGCTAATAAATTCCCACTAATAATAAGTGATAGAAACAGAACTTTTGTTTTTTGAGTAAAATTAAATTTCATATATTTTCTCTTTGTATTTTAAGTTCCTCTCTAGTGTTAGAGAGGAACTGAAATTTTCTTTTTTTTATGTATTAAAACGAGTCTAAATCTATTGGACGAAGCACTCCAAACCACTTGATTACTTTTTCTCCCACACCGTCAACATTTACATGAATTAAGTATAAACCTCCTGAAATTGGAACACTTGCTTGATTTTTTAAATCCCATTCTACAAATGACCTTTGACTATCGTCTTTGTTTATCCTTCTAATTAATGTACCATTTACTGTATATATAGATACAGAGCACTTTGCTGGTAAATTAATAATTTTTATTCTATTGTCTAGTTGACTGATTTCATATTCAGAAAAAGCATAATAAGGATTTGGAACGGCATTAATCAACTCCAAGGCATTTTTAGCTACCGTGTTTTGGTTGGTCATTGTTTCCAAACCATCTGTGCTAAATTGGTACAACGGAAAGTTTGAATTCTTTGGAGAGGTACTTGCTGTTACATTGGTTGAATCATATTTAGCTGGCGTAGTAATAACACCTGTTGTTTGATTTCTAATTTCATCAAATCTATCTTTACCTGCGTAATTCTTTTTGAATGAATTATTTACCCTTAATCTAATTTTTACATCTGTAGCCAATAATTTTTGGTTGGGTGCAAGAATTGGAAAACCAACCCACATGGCATCCCTAAAAACCTGTCGTTTTAATACTGTAAATAGGGAAGAATCTGGTTTTGCAAGTTTATTGTAGATGAAACTTCCTGCATCATATGATGGCATAGCGGTAGGTTCTGGTAAAGTACCTTGAGCGTTTTGGTTTTTATCAAAGTTATGTCCAAAAATATAGATATAGTGAAATCCACCTAATCTTTCTTGAAACTCTGGTGTTCTTATGCTGGAGGTTGGGTTCCAAAGCATGTCTCTTCCATTTTCTTGCACAAAATATGAGTGTTCACCAAATGCAATGTTCAATCTTTCTCCAGTTTCTAAATTTATTGCATAACCAGGGAACCAACCCATTCCTTTCCCACCTATATAGTTAGGGTCGTTTTCGTTTGTACTTGGTGTAATTACCGTGCTAAATTTTCCATCTTTATCTACGGAGAAACCTTCTCTTAAGTTTAACTTACCTGCACCACCCTCTGCTAGAGCCGATACATCTGATATTTCAAATACTGGCGATCTTGTCCATTTGGTTTTATCACTGGTAATAACAAGGTCTATACTGGCGGTATTGGCAAGACGATTTGTGAATGTGAGGTTAGTTGTAGGATTAGGTGCTAGCACAAGATTGTCGTTCCATTGCGGGCCATAAGGATCGTTGGAAGTTAATCTATATGGTGCGAATCCACCTCCACCTAACAGAACATTTTCATACACTTGCAGATCATCAAATCCAGGGAAATCGTTATATGAAATTGGAGGAGCAGGAGTTTCTGAAGAAACATACTGACCTGATCTAATCCAATTTTCTGTTATTGTGCCATCAAAATCTGGCACAAATCCCACCCATCTTTTTGTAATGTCGGCAAATTCAACTGAGCTTTCTAAAAAGCCATTGTTATCCACTTGTAAATTAGAACCTGGATTATTTACTTGGCCAAAATATACTGAAAGGCCCCAAGTTGGAAACAATTGTTCATTGTTAACAACAATAGAAGTATCTGCCATAATTGAACTGTCTTTTCCATTTATTGTTGTTGATATCATCCATCTGGCAGAATCTAACATTTCTGGTATGTATTTTACTCTTTTAAATGTTCTGTCGCCGTTTGATTCTCCTGTGTATGCAATTAGGTTTGAAGCTAGATCAACAATAGTGTCTCTTAATCTTGCGGTATTGCCTAAACCTGCCGGTGGATAAGAAGTTTCAAAGTCAACAGCGTATTTGCATTTTCCAACAAATTTTAAAGTAAAGGTTCCTTTTGGAACATTTAACGGATCAATTACTTTAACACCAATAGGATTTTTTCCGCCCTTGTATTTAATTTCTCTGACAATTTTTGAACGATCAGCTCCAGCAGCAATAATTTTATCAATTGTTTCTTGTGTAAGATCAAGAACATTTCCTCCATTTCCGCTCCCTTCAATTCTTGTTACTTCTGGCCCCATTCCATAAGTGGATTGAGCAATTGTTCCACCTGCTTCAGTTGATGGGTTGTGTGGAATTAAAGTATAAGTTTTAATATTTAACCTTCCTGATTTGTAAGGAAGCTTTTGTCCGTCCAAAGCCCCTGGAATAATAGGATCGTAAGTTTTGTAGTTGTTGTGTGCGTATGCCAAAACGGTATAGTAGTATTTTTTAAAGTTAACTAAACGAGTACCAGTAAATGCATCTTCAGTGATTTTAAATGAATGTTTAATTCCTTTATTTTCGGCATCCACCATAATTTTTGGCACCGCTGCACCAATGGATGGATCAAAAATATAGTTTATCAACCTTGCTATAGAATCTTTAATGTCACATTTAATTACTTCTCTTGCTAGTTCAGAATTATCTAATTCAGATACAGACACAAATTCGTTTTTTAACTGGTAAATTCTGTATCCTTGAAATTTATAATTTCTTAATTCCTCTGGAACCCCTGTAATGGTGGGATCTTTTTCTATGTATTTTTCATTGAAATTATTTGATGAGCTTTTGTTAGTAAGGTAAATCAATAATTCTTTGTCCAATTCTTGGGCTGTTAAATCAGGTGCATCCGGGCCATTTAATACTTTAAAGCAATTGTCAAATAATGCCTGAGCTTTAACGTCCGCTGATTTCATTAATGCAACAGATGCTTTGGCACCTCCATTAGGAGATTGTGCCCAAACTGCACCAGTTGTAATATAGTTTATTGCTCCCGGCTTAAGTGTAAATGGCCCAGCAGATTCAACAATTCTTAAATCAGCAGCTGTTCCTGTTTGTTCCCAAGGAGAAGTAGTAAAATTAGGGTCAGTGTCCCAAGGGAATGCATAGTCTGTGGGAGTTCCAGAGTTGTATCCGTTTCCACCATAAGTAAGCGGGGTTCCATCTCTCCATAAGCCTTTCATATAATTATATACTTGCGTACCGTTTGAAGGATTTCCTTGCAGTGTAGCATTATTAATAAAGTACATACATTTTTCCATTCCCAACCTTTCGTTGTCAATTATGCCGTCACCATAACCTGTTCCGTTTAATGTTAATGAGTCGTCTATTCCATTGGCATCAGCTAGTGGACCCAAGAAAAAGTCAATTCCAATGGCCGGTGGTCTGTTTCCGTAAGTATTTTCGCCATTTGGGGCATCTATATCTGAACTGTTGTAACAAAAGCCAAGACCCAATTTTACGTCAGAACCAATGAAATCATCAAGGTAAGCTCCTAAATCTGGATCTATCCAATAAGCCATGTATGTATTGGTTAAATCCGTTTGAGCTTTGTTTACAATTTGGTATTGATAAAAAGTCATGTTGTTTATTTCATCATTGGTAGAAAATGCAAATGCTTGAGCTCTAATTTCTAAACCAATTGCAGCAGCACCAGTTTCGGTATGCAAATTGCCTTTGTCGTTAAATACCCACCAAATTACTTGGTCACCGTATAAATAACTTTGGCAAGATGCCCCTGAACCACTGTTTATGGAAAAATCAAATCGTGGATAATCACCGTCGTTGTAATTGTATCTTCCATCTCCGTTAACATCTTCAAATGGAGCCAAATAAGGATCTGTAGCTGTATTGCCTAAATATGGATCATTTGGTTCATTGTTCCCTGGCCAATTCATAATATTTTCGGCAGGACCTGTGTATCCTTCAGGCGGAGCACCTTGGCTAGCCAACACAAAATCCTGAACTTCTTTTTTTGTAATTTTCCAGTGTTTGTCGTATTTTTCACAGATTTGTTTGGTAACCTCTGCATTTTTATCTAGAGGACCAGGCCAAAAATCATTACCGGTTTGGCGGTAGGTTTGAGCTGCCACTTTTAACTGGCCACCTGCATCAATACCACCTACCCAAACTGAGCTCGCAAACAAGGAATGTTTTTTTGATCCCTTAGGGATTTCGTAACGAGGATTTGAAGCCAAATCCCACCACATGTCTCCACCGCCCAAAATTTTAGCTCTGATGTTGTTAAAATCTAAGTCTATCTGACCAGTTGCGGGCAAGCACTGATCGGCTGTAATGCCAGTTGGCGAAGCTACTTTGCCTCCATTTGGACCAATGTTTGTTCTTGCTGATACAGTGTTAAGTGTTCCTAGCAATAAAGTAAAACTAGCTAATGAAAGAAGGTTTTTTCTTACCATTTTTAAATTGCTTATACTAATTGGGATATATTTCATAGTAGAAATTTTACAAATTATAATTATTAGAAATCAAGAGATAAACCTAATCTGGTACGTCTAGGCAAACTAAAGTTTCTTGGATCGTTCATTTTTATTGTGTACAAATCGATATATGATGCTTGGTTCAGCTGAGAGGCCACGTCTATTTGACTTCTTGAATTTGTTAAGTATCCATCGTCTTTTGCATCGCCAGTTGCTTTGTATACTTCAACAACATTCTTTGTGTTTAATACATTTAGTACTTGAAGGTAAACATTTAAGCTAGCTTGTTTTCTGTTTTCGCTGTCTTTTCTGCCAAATTTCAACTTCATGGTTCTTTCAATTCTTAAGTCTAATCGGTAATTACTTGGCATTCTAGAACCATTTAAAGTTCCATCCACATTACCACCACCTAAGGCACCACCACCGATGTCGGCAGTTCTAATTACATTTTTATTTTTTGTAAATGGTATACCTGAACCATATCTCACAGTTAGGTTTGCACCTGTATTGGCAAAAATTTCTTTTCCAAACCATCTTGGTCCATTGTAGGCAGAACCGCTTGAAAATCTGTAATCAATATTTGTTACGATGGTATGTCTTTGGTCAATGTCTAGAGGATTTGTTGTTCTTAAGTTTGGTTGTCCTGATTGGAGTAAGTTTTGAGCATCGGTAGAAGCTGAACCGGTTCCTTCAGCAAATTGAAGGGTGTAATTTACGTTTAAAGAAATGTTATTTGTTCTTCTTAAATCGTAAGAAGCAGAGAATCCTTTAACATTTCCAAAGTCAATATTTCCATATGAAAGATAAGTTATTGGATAGGCTTGATTTAACCTTACTAATTGAATCATATCTTTCATATCTCTATAGAATGCAGACATGGTAATGGAAGAAGTTGCTGTTTCAATCTCACCTAAAACTTGGCTATAACCAACTTCGTAGTCAACGTTTCTCTCAGGTTTAAGATTTGGGTTGTTAAGTATTTCACCTTGATTTACTTCTAGGTAATAATACTGAGTGGGATCTAATCTCAGTCTTGAAGGAGGTCTTTGAGTAAGTACGTCGTAGTGAGCAAAGAAATTTGCTACATCCGAAATGGGGAATGAAAACGCTAAACGGGGCATGAAGTTCACTTGCGGTTTGTAATCTACAAAACTTTTAGAAGCATCAAATGTTTCTTTTGTGATTCCATCTTCAGGGTTCACCAAATAAGGTTGAATTTTTCCACCAGCTGCGTTAGCGATTAATGAAGGGTCAGCTAATTCAAGACCAGCAGCATCGAACCATCTGTTAGAAACTGGGTCTCTGTAACCGGTGATTCTTGTAGGTGATTTAATGTTGTTTACATACACCACATAATCTTTTCCGATGTTGTCTGGGTGAACAATTTCATTACTTCCTAATGCAGATACTTGGTCAGCTGTTTTTGTTTCGTAAAAAACATAAGGATCTTTTAAAACTTTTTGATTG
>Ga0114980_10002887_pt1 | contig 11952 bp, 21 predicted proteins | sample S_140806_EF_Meta_FD_87018 | JGI IMG/M metagenome (GOLD analysis project Ga0114980, IMG submission 87018) | Freshwater microbial communities from Lake Simoncouche, Canada to study carbon cycling - S_140806_EF_MetaG | ecosystem: Environmental > Aquatic > Freshwater > Lake | place: Lake...
CATTCGTGCATGTGTGGACGTAAACATCCATTAGATTGTAAACCTTTGCTAGATCAGCATCGGAAATACCTCTTTCCACATTGCACAGAGATGAACTCACATTCTTACAGTTGCGACACTGAGAGATGATAGCTTGAAACGGCTTGACCGAGAATTGTCCGCAGCTTGAGCATCTATAGGTGAAATAGATACGATTAGCATACTTTGATTTCAGTAGTGCTTGGATATCCCATCCAGCATCCGGATAGGAGGTATGGCACAACAATACGACTGGTAGCTCTGGATTGCGATCACAGAACTCCGAGAAAGCTTGGAACAAAGCCGGAAACAACTTGCGTTTCTGGTTTCTTCCAACGAAGCCGAACACTGTCTGTCCAGTTAGTCCATACTCAGCTTTCAAAGCCGTCCTATTCATAGGTACGTAAAGAGGCGAAGCAACAGGAGGAACCGAAGTAATATCGAGATTTCCCATTTGCTTCTTCAATACGTCAGCACCCCAATCGGTATAGCTGAACAACTTATCGCACGTAGCATAGGTTTCTGTCCACTGTCTATGCTGAGGTGCTGAGTCTACGGTTGGCATTTGAGCCCAATAGAATAGATCGAAGAACGGTGATCTTCTCTGGAATTCCGTAGCCCACCAGTCGCGAATATCAACCACGAAGTCTGGTGCGAATGAGATACACGTACGCTCAAATCTCCAAGCACCGAAGGCATTGACGTGGATTGAATCAAATTCCTTCCTAGCTGGAGATGTTTTTGAAGGCTCGGCAGGATAGATCTTCCAAGGGTAGTCCTCAATATAGTTGCTGTCATCCTGCGTATGGCAGGACAACTGAGCAATCTCGAACTTCCCGCTTTTTGCCAATGCTGTGAGCACATTCCGTGTATATACCGAATAGCCAGTATTCAGTGATGGAGACTCAGAGACCCATAGGATTCTAGGTTTTCTCTTCAATTGTATACCTCACCCGAGCTAATGATTTTTGATAGGCGTTCTCAGATAGAGAGAGTCTATCCTTTATTTCACAATGCTTGTAACCTAGCAGCCTCATTCTAAAGATCTGCTCTTCGTTGAAGGTCAAGCCCTTTGGAATGTCGAAGGGTTTTTCCGGTTCTCTGTGGCATGGTACATCACCCTCAAGGTGTACATGCGAAATTCTCTTGGCTTTCTTCTTCAGATGCTTAATCACTGCTCTTCGCATAGAGATGTAAGCATAGGTAGAAAATTGATAGCCAAGAGATTCATCAAACTTGTTTGTAGCACCGATGAGTGCCAAGTAACATATAGACTGCAGTTCGTCGAATTCTTCCAGATGGCAGAAAGTTTGTGCCACTTTCTTTGCCAGATTCAGATGGTCCTCAATCCTTATTGAGTTAGCTCTCGGAACTTCTGTAACGCTTTCCGTGGGTTCTGGAATATCTCGCTGTAATCTAGTCTCCTGCAATCCACTTGGATCATCGGCTCGGTTCTGCTCGAATACTCCCGCATCACTCGTCTGAGATCGCATATCCCGACTCCCTTGGTGTCAATAGTGCCACCAGTTAAAATCACAGCAATCCAAGCGTCTTCAAGATCAATTGGACCACAAAATTCGAATACTTCTTCTGTTAGATTTTTCATACGCAAACTACCCTCTCAATGGCGAAAGATCCTTTGGAAGATACCTCTCCGAATATGGCGACATTATTGCCTTGGAAGAGAATATCTGAATACATCTCAAACTTGTCTGCAAAGCAAACGACGTTCTCGATCTCGCAGGAATCATCCGCTACAACCAAGAACGCCATCTCTTTTCCAGACGACTTGATTATATGCTTCTTCACCTCCTTTATTTCAACTATTAGAGAATATTTTCCCTTTTTACCATTTACGAAGTCTGCACATGACGCATCAGCCATACCAGCAGCCATACACTCGTCAAGATGACTTGCAGAGAGCGTAGTCCCTGTAAGTTGAGTTTCCCTAGCCGCAATAACCGATGGAATGTCATGCAGTTCTCTGCCCGGATTATCTAGCCTATCAGCTATAGCTTTCATCTTAGCGATTCGAGCGGTATTAGCAGCAGCACCATTGTCCTTCTTAGGTCTTGCCGCATTCCTAATCCTGTCAGACAACTTCATGGGTTTAGTCGTATGTGGAATACGTGCAATCAGATACTCACGCTCTTTGTCAGTAAGATCTCTCACGCATTCGAAATAGTACTTGTACTTAGAGCGACTACACTTGGTATAATCGAAAGCACCTACGTCAATCAGACTTTCCACAGTACGCTTGTTTACTTCATGGAATATGTCTAAGACGAAGATCTCTGGAGTACATGCATCGACTCCCCCTTTCTCTTTTATCTGACTAAATAGCTTTTCTAGCTCTTTCTCGCTCACAGACTTGACATTATTCAGTCCGAAGTGGACAGAATCGTCTTTGATAAAGAAATCAGCCTCTAGATATTTGACAGATGGCGGAACAATGTTAATCCCGTCGATCTTAGCACTCATGACTAGTTGCTTCATTTCAAGATGGGGATCTAGCTTGTGGCTAGCACACCTCATCCATTCCATATAGAACCTAAGCGGATGATGGCATTTAATATACGCAGACCAATAGGCTGGATAGCTATAGCCAACAGAGTGGCTCTTATTAAAAGCATATCTAGCCGATTTTTTAATCTGTTCGAAGATATGTTTAGCCGATGCATCTGAGATTCTACCCGTTGCATGGCATCCCTTAAGGAATTTGTCTTCGAGTGAAAAGAGAAGCTTAGCATCTTTCTTACCTACTGATTTCATCAACTTAATAGCGTCGGCAGAATTGAAACCAGCTAATTCAATAGCGATACGAAGAATGGTTTCTTGATAGATGATTACATTGAAGGTCTCGTTTACACCATTCAATGGGTCTTCTGGCGACAACTCTTCTAGACCATTTTTACGATCGCAGAATACTTTTGTCATGGAACGACCGTCTTCGGACTTCGCTAGCAAAGTACCGGGACGAATAATAGCTACCAAAGCTGCCATATCTTCGATAGCATTTGGCTTCAGTTCTTTAGCCCATGTTCTACCGAGATGACTCTCGATCTGGAAACATCCCTTTGTTCGTCCTTCATCAATCATAGCCCAAGTTGCAGCATCATTCAATGGGACATTGATAATATCAGTCCCCATAACCGCAGCAATCTTGTTGAGAATGTCTACACCCAGAAAGTCGAACTTAACAAGGCCCAACTTCTCTAGGTCTCCCATATCCATACCAGCAATCAAAGACCCGTCACGGGCCTTGATCATAGGAGCGTTCTCTGCGATCTCTTCAGAGGCGATAATAAGCCCAGCAGCGTGTTTCCCTTGGTTCTGGAGAGTTCCTTCCAACTTGATAGCTTCTGTGAACTCGTGGGCATACTCGCCTTTGAGGACTCCGTCTTCGAGATAGCAGTAATCACTGACGAGTTCTGGCTTATTTTCCAGAACCCACATAATGATAGACGGCTCTTCCATTTCTTCCAATTGGTCGGAAATAGCTGCTTCGTCTGGAATCTTCTCCGTGATGACATTCATGGTTGTATGGTCGGTCGAGCCATACGCACGAAGAACGGCTTTCAAAGCTGATCTACCAGCTAGTCTTCCATATGTAGCAATCTGACAGACTTTGTCATGACCATACTTGTTCTTGACATATTCAATAGCGACCTCCCGATAGTCGGTCGGGAAGTCAGTGTCGATATCTGGTAACGATGTTGCACCTTCGACAAACTTACAGGGCTTTGTAACATCGATTACATCAACTTTACCAGCGATGTACATTGCGTAGGAGTTGTTTGGATTGGATCTGTCAATCTCTACGTTTTTGATGATGTGTTCGTAATATGCTGGGCCATCTGGGATAGCGTTAACGACAGCCATCTCTTCGAGATAGTATGGATTGTCCTTAAGTTCTGGCTTTACCATTACGTAGCTCCAAGCAACAATGCGAATAATATGAAATCTAAGAACACAGTTATCGTTCCTAGTATGTAAAGACCAGTATCCCTTCCTTTCATATACATGATAGCGTCTGCTATCAATATAATCATCGTTAACATTAATACTCCTTATACTTGCCGAAGCCATTTGTTACTATTGTATCATTCAGACAGACATCGGGAGATAAGAAAACATCTGCTAGATATCTTCCGTACTTCTCTTCACCATCTTTGTATGTCCGAAGAGTTACTTCAGATCCTACCGGAATTAGGCTTCTCACATAATCTCTAGATCTCAATCCATCTAGCTTCTCTACACCTTTCACTTCTGGGGCATTAATTCGTGCCAACCGCACATTTGTCTTGAAGGCCACATCGAAACCTAGGTCTATCGATACCGTTATCGTGTCACCATCGTATACAGACGTAACGGTTGCTTTGTATTCATACATCACATTAACCTCACTATGGAACAGTTTTCTCTTAGTCTCACTATCTGTCCTATTGCGTTTTTACGTTTACAGCCAATTTTCCAAGTACCGTCCTTCCTAGGACGAATGTATTCACCAATATTTCCTTTTATTGGGAGTTTGATCATGACTCCAGATGTAGCTATCGTTAGCTTTGATCCAACTGGTACTTCATTGTCTTTCAAGCGAAATTCAGCACAGCCGAAGTTCACAACTGTATTCATCGATACACCAGCAAAAACTCCACCGCGATATTTACGAACAAGATCGGGATGAGTCTGATCTGTGCAAAATTCTACTGGATCTCCAATAGACAGTTCTTCATTGCAAAAACGAGTTATATCTACTGATCCAAACATTCTTTGTACTCCCAGTCTCCGACATAGTTTTTATCGAAGTCTTCAATTTTTGAGATATCGATTCCCCTCTTAGTACATTCTTCAATTACTTCCTCACGTAGTTCAGATACTGACCCATCGTCAGTGTCGACATAGGAACTTACCCAAAGGGGTTTTCCTTCCTCTCTGATATGGACGAAAGCGTAGGAATCGTTACAGATTTCGCAACAATAATAAGAATGTCCGTCTACTCTAATCATCTGATTATCCATCCAAATCTATCGTTGACAGGAACATGGTACTCGTGCTTACCAGTGTTGAAGAGGAGATATGGACCATTGCGACCATTGTAGACTCCGAACAGTCTTGATGGAGTCGGTTCGAACGACTTATCTCCACAACATGCAACAATATGTCGAATGGTCTGACCATCTATTGGATGATGACATCTACAGTCACACGGATAGCTTGGGTCTACATATCCTAGAAGGTAGATACCACCATACACAAATCCATACTGTTGACACAGTCTCTCTTGCACCTCTACGAAACCATAGTCTCTCAATGCCTCGTTGATTTCATATTCGTTGGGCTTGCGTTGTGGCTGTTCCTTAATACCACATCCGCCCCACTCCAACTTACATCGCTTACATTCGTACCTTTCTGAGTCGACAATCATCTTGATTGTTCCCAACTTACGAACATGTTTGGTGTCGTTACACTTAGGACAGATTGGAAGCTTAAGGTTTTGAGACATCTTCCCTCCAAACACTCATGTGTGTGCGTGATTTAAAATCCCTCGCCGCGTAGTACTTCTCTCTAATTGTAGCAATTGCCTCTTCAAGGCTTCTTGCGTCAGGGATGAGACAGAAGGTCTGACAGGTGTCTCTTGTTCCTTGGCAAAAAGAGTCGTAGGTAAATTCGACGAGCATTCTAGACTCCTCCACACTTCGTGCGTTACACGAGTTTTATGGTCATGCATCATGACAAAGTGAGGTACTGGTACTGGCTTAACGAAACCAAAGTAAACTTCCCAGTCCTTCGGACGTGTTTCGCTATAAGAACAAAACCTGTTCTTTTCCACATCTGCGAAGTGTGTTTTTGATGGTGTCGTTTCCGGTATAAGATCGCTGTACAGGATAGGAATTCCCATAGGTTTGATTTGGTGATATTCATACCCATTGAGAGCTGGCTGTATTTCCAGTTTATCAATGTGATGCCTGTTGTTGGGATGTGTGATTATTTGCACGTCATGATCCCATCTTTGCATTGTTGACAAAGATGTATTGCTGGAGCGTCGTATTGACTAAATCGTATTCCATCTGTCACTGGTATGAAATGTGTCGCATGTTCAGAAACCACAGTTCTTACAGATTCTTCGACAAGTCTATAAAACTTTTCGCCATTTTGAACATCCTTCTTGCACTTATCACAGGTATAGGTCGTAACGGTTTTAATCATACGTTTCTCCAGTCGTCAACGAATTTGTATTCACCAAAACTTACATGCTTAGGATAGCTTCTCGAAGCGTTGTAGAAACGAGAAAAGAGCAATCCGTACGGAATTGGATCGATCAGTGTTATACGTAGAAGGTATGACACTAAACATCCTCCTGCACTTCCTCTACCGGGACCAACGAGAATGTTCTGATCTCTCGCCTGTTTGATGAAGTCCCATACGATAAGGAAGTAACCTGACAGATTTGCTAACTCAATGACCTTTAGCTCTTTCTTGACTCTGTCAGCATACTCTTGGTGCCTGTCCTTTGGAACCTTGCCAACTACGAATTGCTTCCAGCCTTCGCGACAAAGATGAGTCAGATACTCAATTTCTGTCATACCGTCTGGACAAGAGAAGTGTGGAAGCTTAGGATCTTGAGTGATCTTGTAAGATTCGCACAGCGTGTCGATCAGGGCTAGGTTTGCAATCTGCTCTGGCGAGAATCGTGCCCAAGCAGTCTGATCTGGAAGAGAGAGATCTTCATTGAACAACACTGGTGGTTGTTGCTGTAGCTTTGGCAAATGCTCCTTAAGATCGAGAGCCCTGAGAATTTGGTAGGATAGCTTATCCGAACTCTTAGGATAGCAGCATAGCTCTAGTGCTACCGAGTCGTAGTGGAAGGAGTGGGCAGATAAAGAAAGATAGGCAGGGTCAGACGAGATGATGATAAGATCACTGGAAATATTCGTCTTATCAATAAAGTTCACTTCATCGTCACCAGAGAACTCCCAGCATCTGGTTACCAACTTCATTAGCTGTCTCCAGCCTTTGAGATTGATAGCGATCACAATCAGCTTTTTCTCTTTATCTGAAAAATCACAGCCAAAGATTGGTTTAACCCCGGCGTCTTTGCAGGCAGAGTAAAACTCCATACATCCCGCAAGTGTGATATTGTCTACAATTCCACAGCTTGTATAACCCATAGCTTTGGCACTTTTGGCCAATTCGTCTGGCTTAGTGAATGCTTTCTGGATCGAGTAGTGGGTCTTATTTAACAGTGGGAACATATGGACCCTCATCTACTAGTTCGAGGTCTGCCGCTGGATAGGAACACATAATTTGCTCTGGAGCATTGTCGTATTGTTCTTGAGTGCCGCCACCAGCCAAACATTCTTCCAATGTAAAAGGCTTATGAGGTTTAGAGAAAGCTACGACATAGACGAAGTCTTCATTCCACTTTGGGTATAGCTCAGTCCATCGTGGATGTCTTTTCAAACTTTCTTCTGGATCTGTCGTTCCACGCATAAGACCCATAGCATATGGAACATATACACCAACAACTATGCCTTCTGTTGCAACACCTGTCTGTCGTGTTTTAACTAAAGAAGCTAGGGGGAAATTCGTCAGCTTTTCCATCTTGGTCTCCAAGTATGTCCTGTATTTCTACACAGTGGTTGATTGCCACTAGTTCGAAGTATGTAGCCATATCACACGGAATGATTCCGTCGATAACGATTTCTTCATCCTTTTGTTCAAACGGTAGACCGAAGAATACGAATTCTCCGGCCCTAAAGCCAGCATAAGACGTTTCCGTCAGTTTGATGTACTGACCTACCATCGTAGAGAATTTCTGTGCTGGTTTGAGTTCGCTAAATTTCATCGAGCTTGTCTACCCTAATAGAGATACAGTCTTCAGTGAAAGTGAAGATTCCATCCTGTTCACCTTTCTTGCACTCAAAGCCTTCGGATAGTAGTCGACTCTTGGAGATGTAACCAAGAATCCAGCCTTTTCGTTTGGGCAGGTCGACTCTTGCGAAGATATAACCATCGCACTCATTCTTGAGTTGATAGGTCATAACCGAACATAGATAGTGTTTGCGAGGTGGGGAAGAACAGGACTTTGTCTTAACGTCGATTTGTGCTCCGTTCCACAGGAGATCATAATCCAGTGTATCACAAAGTTCCGCCCCTGTCAACTTCAAAGCGGCTGCTTCCCCCACGAATCCCACAATATTACCTTTACCATGAGTTCTTGAACTAGCCAAGACACCCATTTGATCACTTCTACGCTGAGCCTCCATGAGCATATAGTCATCTACGTCGAATTGCCTCATTTGGAGAACGCTCCTGCGAACTTAGTCTTTCCACAAACACTACGCATCATGTTGAGATACTTGATAGCATATTCTGCAGTCATGATAACGTCAGCCAAAGCATCGTGACCAGACATACCTTCGGGATCTCGATATCCCATGTAGTTTCTAATCAGGTTGTCTGCCGATAGGCTGCTGACGTCAGGATTGTTCTCGAACAGAACGAATGACTGTTGCATCATATCGAGGTAGTAGATAGGATGGAAAGGCCACTCAAGTTTGAGTCTTTCGAACTCTCGCTTGAGAATTGGTATATCGTATCCTGCAATGTTATACCCGCAGGCGATAGGTGCTGACCACTTAGTGCCCTTGAAGTTGTGACCCTTCACGAATGAGAGGAATGCCTTCAGGACAGTCTCGACTGGAGGCTTATCAGCTAGCATCTCATGAGTCTTTCCGTGTACCTTAATGGCACCATCGGATAGCTCTTCCAAGCCTGCTTTTGCAGCTTCTTCTCCATAGAGAGGTTTGCACAATAGGTCAAATTCACTGCCGGTCTTGATCGTCAGTTTACGACCATGAATCACGAGAGCACCGATCTGTACGATCTGTGCTGTTTTGCTATCCTTTCCGGATGTTTCAAGGTCGAATACGACAATGTCGTTATAGTTCATTCTTGATTCCTATTAGAGAGTAACAGGCTTCGCCTGTAGGAACAGTTGTTAGTTCGATTCCACAAAATTGTGGTTTAGCTTGTTCCCATATCGCTAAAATATCGCCAGTGAAAATCATACAAGCTAGTACATCATGCATAGCTTTTGAGTCGTCGAGCTTATCCAGAAACCTTTGCATCAGTTTTGACTCAGGTTTCCACACCTTCATCATATCCCGCTTGGTGAAACCGTGACAAACATTTTTTCCAACGAATCTCTTTTCCTTAATGTCGGAAGTTAGGATCTTCTTGAAATCTTCCCTAGCACCACTTGGATTAAAGCTTTGTACGCTATTCCTTCCAACGAACTTATCTAGTGGTTTTACACTGTTTGGTGAATATCCTCCTTGAAACCATAATCTCTGCGTTCTTAGCTTGTCCCCTAGACCTTTGGGTGGACCGATAACAATAGCGTCAGTCGATGGGATTGACACCAATGGGTCCAAATAGAATGGAGAAGCTAAGAGCATTTTATGTTTGCCAGAATCGTACGGCTTTGTTGAACATGAAGTTCTAAAATACATAGCCTTTTCCAATACGCCATACTCACCCATTATGGCATGAATGATACTAGACTGTTCTATGTATCCGGGAGTAATAGAAATGTAATCCGGAACGTAACCTCTCTCTATGAGATAGGCTAGTGCCACCGCATCGTCTGGATCGTGACCAATATCAGTGTGTAGGTGTAGTATCATTTGCCCTTACTCAATGCTCATAAAGTTGCGTCTTGGTCTCATGATACCGATGTAGTATGATTCTGCAAAGTTTAGATCACTTTGTTCGAAAGGCAGATAACTAATCTGATCCGCTAGAGTGATTTTTGCGTGTCCTTTTGAACACACCCTGTTTCTTATATTCTTAGACTGACCAACATATTCACATATGTCATGTAGCCACACAAAATATATCCCAGAGATATCTGGGATCACACTTGGATCTTCGATTGAAAACTTATCAGTAGGGACTTCCGGATAAGTAATCGGATGCCGCGAATATACCCTTACTGGCTTTATCTTCCTATAAAGGCTGATGGCTTTGTCCAATTTCTGCATCTTTAGATCCATTTTTTTCTCCATATCCTCATATCTGGTATGGAGACCATCTCTCTCTAACTCATAGTAATACTGATGAGTTTGCCAATCTTCAGACTCTTTCTCTTCCAGCTTATCGAGATCTAGTGAAGGGTCTATCAATCTTATGTTTTGATAGGCTTCATGAGATATTTTTTTGAGCGTTCTCAACTCGTAATATCTTTGAGAGCTAAGATATGGACCGTGGAGCAGAGAAGAAACCAACTCCTTAACAATTGGAATTAGTTCTAAGTTTGCACAATGGCATATTTTGTATTTCTTCTTTCGATAAGTGATGTAGATCGAGTTACTCATCCTTCTTCTTTCTTGGTAACAAGAGTCCAAAATGACCGAACAAAACCCCAATCACAAACGTTGCGAAAGGGGAATCGAAAAATCTATTCTGCATGAAGCGACTGATAGTAGCATCTTCACCAAGATAGACTACTGCGAAAATGTCATACAACCCAAGTACGCAAAGCGTACTAAAGATTAGAATTTGAGTTAGCGACATTCAGTCTCTCCATATTCTTGTCGAATAGTCCATCTAGGATTTCTATGTCGAGCGGTCCCCAGCAAAGTCTGTCAACCTTGTTGTATATGTGCATCAAACCCTTTTCTTCAATTTGTATCGACATCCATTCTTCGACAGTTTCCCATTTGATGTTGGTGTTTTGTAACATTAGAATTTATCCTTCAGAGAAAGTTCGTTACCACTCGGAAATGTAACGATGAATGTATTAGATCCATCTTTTAGATTGTAGATGAATGTCCGCAGCTTCTTATCTTTAGCGATGTCTATCATATGCTTAGTGCCGCGAGATACACCATCCCATACAGCGATTAGTGCATCAGCATTATCTGCCATTTCCTGATTGCGTTTGTATCCGGCAGACTTACCGTGCTTGTCCCAATTGGCAGGACGACTATCAATGGCTACGCCATTGCGTTTTGCCCAATTCTCTCCCATACGATCGGCACCTCTGGCGGCACCAGAGACCACAACTGTGATCTCTTTCACCCATCCAGAGGCTTCTATCGCATGATCAATATCAGCCTGAGAGACATTATCTCTCGATCCTGCTACGATGACTCTCATAGCTTCGCTACAACTTCAGAATACTTGAGAACAACATAGGTGTCCCCATTAAAATCGAATGTACCGAAAAGGTTTCCATAGAACATGACCTTTTCTCCGACTTTAATAGCTACGATGAAGTCCTCTTCTTCCTCATCGAACAGTTCTGGTGCGTAAGCTTCGGGAACCGATACGACTTCAGCAGTAGCGAACTTGGAGAAGTTTGCCGTTAGTATGATGCCGCCCTGAGAAGTTGTTTCTGGTTTATCCAGCTTGACGATGATATTCTTTCCATATGCTTGTGGTAATGACGTCAGTCTCATTATTTGTCTCCATAGTGACTCAATTCATTCGCCACGTCTCTATTTTCAGCAAGTTCGCGACTGAACTTATCGGGATATCTCTTACGCAGCTTAGCGATGTTGTCTTCGCAGATCTGTTCGATTGTCAATCCAAGTTCGTCACAGATCAAAGCAACATACCACATAATGTCACCGAGTTCTTCTCGGATATTTACCACATTGAGATCGGAGCCATAGATGATATGTCTCTTCATAGAGTCCATAATCTCTCCAGACTCAGTATCAAGACCCATAGCTCCGTGTAGTAGTCGAATAGACCGTACGTCTACCCTACCGATAAGCGATTGAAAGTCTTTGTTTTCTGATCTCAGTGCTTCTTCAACGTAGTTCATCAAATCTTCTCCCATAGTGGTTCTGCGATCTTACTATCGCCAAACATAAGCAAACCCGGAGTAACTTCTTGAAGTTGTGATAAAGTTTCTAAAGA
>Ga0114980_10002888_pt1 | contig 11948 bp, 10 predicted proteins | sample S_140806_EF_Meta_FD_87018 | JGI IMG/M metagenome (GOLD analysis project Ga0114980, IMG submission 87018) | Freshwater microbial communities from Lake Simoncouche, Canada to study carbon cycling - S_140806_EF_MetaG | ecosystem: Environmental > Aquatic > Freshwater > Lake | place: Lake...
AGATTGTAAGAGAATTAATGAAGTAATTTTTTAAGGCTAGGATATGTAATTTTGTACTTTTAGTTGTTGTTATCCTTTTCCAAATTGATGATATCTGCATATCTATATAAGCTTTTTATTCACTCAGATTCTAATCAATAATATCCTATTTAACACGCAACTAAATAAAAAACATTTCCCTTCTAAAGATTGGACAAAGCATATTAAATTTGCCTCATGCAAATTGAATGCACAAAAGAAGAAATTTTATTGTTGGAAAAGATTGCATTTGCAGCCCGAAAATTGCAAATGCCTACCTATGTGATTGGGGGTTTTGTGCGTGATAAAATAATTGGACGAGATACAAAAGATATTGACATCGTTTGCCTAGGCGATGGTATTGCGCTTGCAGAGCAAGTTTCAGCAATGTGCAAAAACAAACCCGCGGTAGCGGTTTTTAAAAATTTCGGAACTGCCCAGGCCATTATTGATGGCATTGAAGTTGAGTTTGTTGGGGCACGTAAAGAATCTTACAGGGCAGATAGCAGAAACCCTACAGTAGAAATTGGCACCTTAGAAGATGACCAAAACCGACGCGATTTAACTATAAATGCATTGGCGATTTCTTTAAATAAGGAAGACTATGGTCATGTTATTGACCCTTTTAATGGGCAACAAGATATTGAACGCAAAATCTTAAGAACACCCTTGGAGCCTGCTCAAACTTTTTCGGATGACCCTTTGAGAATGCTTCGCACCATTCGTTTTGCCACTCAATTGCAATACACCATAGAAGAAAAAACCTTGCAAGCCCTCAGTGAAAATGCCGCGCGCATCGATATTATTTCAAAAGAACGCATTGTTGAAGAATTAAATAAAATATTGGCTTGTAAAAATCCTTCCATTGGTTTTGATTTATTATACACAACGGGCATTTTGAAACGTATTTTCCCTGAATTGGTAGATTTGGCAGGGGCTCAATATATTGACAGCATTGGACACAAAGATAATTTTTATCATACCATTCAAGTAGTAGATCAATTGGCTCCTCATACCGATAATCTCTGGTTACGCTGGGCTGCGTTGTTACACGATATTGGGAAACCCGCTACGAAACGCTTTGAAAAAGGTCATGGATGGACTTTTCATAACCATGAATGGATTGGAAGTAAAATGGTGCCGGGCATTTTTAAAAAATTAAAATTGCCCTTGAATGAAAAAATGAAATATGTTCAAAAACTCGTTCAATTACATCACAGGCCCGTGAGTCTAACAAAAGACAGCATTACCGACAGTGCCATTCGAAGATTATTATTTGATGCGGGAGAAGAAATTGATGATTTAATGCTGCTTTGCAATGCCGACATTACCTCTAAAAATCAAGAAAAAGTAAAACGCTTCAGAGAGAATTTTAACTTGGTAGCCGAACGAATGAAAGCTGTTGAAGAGCAAGACCAAATTAGAAATTGGCAACCCCCTATTTCTGGAGAGTTAATTATGCAAACCTTTAATTTACCTCCCTCAAAAGTTGTGGGCGAAATAAAAGACGCGGTGAGAGAAGCCATTTTAGATGGAATGATTAAGAACGATTATGATGAAGCCTATCAATTCATGATTCATAAAGCAAATGAATTAAATATAAAAGCTATTTAGTATGTTTGCTTTCAAGAAAAAATAATATGTCTTTATTAAAATTTACGATCAGTTGGGACGAAGATAATGCTACCTTCAGAGACGTTGAAGTGCTTACAAATCAAAGTTTTCACGACTTACATACTTGTATAAAAACCGCTTTTCAATTTCCGGATACCATGGAAGCTTCTTTTTTTATGACCGATAATTTTATTCATAAAGGAAGAGAAATTTCTTCTACTGTAGAAAAAAATTTACGTGATGCCCCTGCATTAAGCATGAGAAAAACGCCTATTGGCGCATTGATGAACGACCCTCACCAACAATTTATTTATGAATGTGTGCACCCAAAAAATTGGACCTTGCATTTAGAAGTTATTTCCTTGAAAGAATTTCTAATGGACTCAGATCAATTCCCTCGGGTAACTAAAAGCGAAGGTATTTCACCGAGTCAGTTTGGTATTTTAGGCAAAGAAAAAGATGCGGTGATGGAAACGCTTGAAATATATGATTTAGCCGGCGACGCAGAAGGATATGGTGATGAAGGTGAAGATGAGGTGATTAGTGATGAAGACATGGGCAATTTTACAGAAGATTTATAATTTGATAAATTGAAAAAACTCATTGTAATTGCGGGGCCTACTGCCAGTGGCAAAACAGATTTAGCCATTCAGCTAGCACAACATTTTAAAACCGAAATTCTATCGGCAGATAGCAGACAATGTTATCAAGAATTAGGCGTTGCTGTTGCAAAACCCAGTCAAGAACAATTGCAATCTGTCAAACATCATTTCATAAACTCCCACAGCATTCATGACGAAGTATCAGCAGGAGAATATGAACGTTTTGGGCTCGCCGTTTTAGATGAAATTTTTACTAAAAACGATACCGCTATTTTAGTGGGAGGCACTGGTTTATACATCAAAGCCATTTGCGAAGGCATAGACGAAATGCCGGCAATTGACGAAACCATAAAAAAAGAAGTAGAAGCTAACTATCAAAAAAATGGATTGAGTTGGTTACAAAACGAAGTAAAAAACACTGATCCCGATTTTTATGCGATAGGTGAAACCGACAATCCCATGCGTTTAATGAGGACACTTACCTTTAAATTGTCTACACAAAAGTCTATCCTTGCTTACCGAAATTCAACCGTAAAAAAACGTCCTTTTGAAATCGAAAAATATGCCATAGACATTGAGAAAGCCCCCTTATATAAAAACATCAATGACCGAGTAGATTTAATGATTGCTCAAGGTTTAGTTGCAGAAGCTGAATTTCTATTTTCTAAAAAACATTTAAAAAGCTTGCAGACAGTTGGCTATACTGAGCTTTTCAGTTACTTTGAAGGACATGGCGATCTTGCCTTTGCTATAGATAAAATAAAACAACATACCCGCAATTATGCCAAAAGGCAAATCACTTGGTTTAAAAACCAAGGTCAATATACCATGTGCTCAGCAAAGGAAATCGCAAAGACCTTGATGCAATTAAACGATTAGATTTTTTATTTGCTTGCTTTTTTTCTGCATTGTAGATCTTCATTCGCTGATTACACAATTTCTACAAACTGAATATCCTGCTCAAAATCTCTGCACTCTTTTTGTACACGATGTTTTTGCGTATCCGTAATAAAAAGTTGTGTATGAAGTCCTTTCACATATTGAATCAATTTTTCACTCCTAGACTCATCTAACTTTTCAAAAATATCATCCAATAACAAAATAGGTTTTTGTGCTAAATAATGATGAAGCAATTGATACTGCGCTAATTTTAATGCGAACAAAAATGATTTTCGTTGTCCTTGTGAAGCTACTTGTTTTAAGGGTATCCCGTTCATCGTAAATGCTAAATCATCTTTGTGTATTCCATAATTTGTTCTGGCAGTAACCACATCTTTAAACAAATTTGTTTCTAATAAATTCAACAAAGAATCATTAAGCAATTTGGAATCATATTCAATTTTTATTTCTTCAATATCATTCGCAAGCACTTGGTATATATGGGTAGCTTCCTCTATGAGTTTTTCTACAAAAAACTTTCGTTTCATTACAATGGGCTCAGCATGATGATTCAATTGCTCATTGTATAATTTCAGCAATGTTAAATCAACTGGAATTTCCCCTTTACAACTTTTTAAATAGGCATTTCGTTGCACCAATAATTTAGCATAGCTTGAAATATGTTGCAAATACACCGGATCAATTTGAGCTATCATTCCATCTAAAAACTTGCGCCTCAATTCACTGCCTTCTGTTATTAATTGAGTATCATCTGGCGCTATCATGACACACGAATATTTACCAATGTGGCTGGATAATTTTGAATACACTTCTTCATCACAAGAAAATTCTTTTTTCCCATTTTCTCGAATGATGCATTTCACTTCTCTATTATCATCAAACTCCCCTTTGATAAACATACCTTGGGTGCCATTTTTAATGCAATGGGAATCGTTTGAAACAAAATAACTTTTCGTAAAACACAAATAATAAATAGCATCTAAAATAGATGTTTTGCCTACTCCATTTTTGCCAATCAAACACACCACCTCTTTTTCAAACACAAAAGTTTGTTGTTCGTAATTTTTAAAATGAAACAGCGAAATGTTTTTTAATGACGACATGAATCACAAATATACAGATGCTTCAGTTGATTGTAAAAATGTATATTTTTAGTCTACACCAATAAACTAAAATAGGAAACTATAAATCCGGAGCACTTACTCAAGCAATCTCTTTATATTAATAGCCTCTTTCCTTTTTTAGAATGGCAATTGCTTTACTCTTGAATAGTAATCCACCTAAAACACCATATACAAAACCACCGATATGTGCCCAATACGCCACATTGTCCCCTACAATTGTTTTGCCTAAATTACCATATCCACTCATGAATTGCTGAGCGATCCAAATACCTAAAAACAAAATAGCAGGTACCCGAACAGAACTCAATAAAAACAACACAAACACCTTGACTTTAGAAGTTGGAAACATCACCAAATAGGCGCCCAAACAAGCCGAGATGGCTCCAGAAGCTCCTATGCTAGGAACAACACTCCCCATATTAAAATACACATGCGTTAATGAAGCAACCACTCCTCCAATCAAGTAAAATAAAATGAATTTAAAATACCCAATTGTTGCTTCGATATTGTCTCCAAAAATCCATAAAAACAACATATTACCTATTAAGTGAGACCAACCTCCATGCAAAAACATATTCGTAAACAAAGTCCCCAAATCTTGAGCATGCATTATTTCAGATGGAATACAACCATACATCAAAACATAACTTTGTTGCTCAGCAGCTGGCATATAAATTTGCTTAACAAACAACCAGATATTGATTGCGATGAGTGCGTATGCAAAAAATGGCTTTGTTCCATTTTTGATATTGGTATCGCCAATTGGGAAAAACATAGGATTGCTTAATTTTTTAAATAATATTGAAGACTGTCTATATCCACTTTTTTATAAAAAGTTTGTTGCAATATTTTCTGTTGGTTGTAAACCATTACTTGCGGAATGCCTTTGTACTCAAATATTTTTTTAGTCATATTTGCCATCTCAACAGAAACCGTCATTGGAACATCGTCTGTGATGCCAGCTTCATTGATAAAATCTTGCAATTTGTCATATAAATTATTGCCTGTTACCAATAAAATCGTGGTGTTTTTAAATTCACTCATGCGACTTTTTAGTTCGTTGGTAGCACCAATGCAATGCCCACAACCTGGATTAAATAACATCAAAATAAAACTGTTATTTCTAGGAATATCTTTGTTGGTAAAAACGGTTCCTTTGGAAGTCAATACCGAAAAATCAAAAAGCGGAGCGCCTATTACTGCATCTGGTTTTTCTGGTTTGGTTGCTACCACCGTATCTGCATGATTATGTGTGGCTACAATCACCTCCTCCTTTTTTTGATTCTTTTTTTTATTTTTTGCAATCACTAAGAAGGAACAAAAAATGAATACAATCGAAATTATTTTTTTCATCTCTTAACTCTTTTTAATTTTTGAATGGAGTAATAAATCAGCCAATACCATGTTTGCATAAGCAATTACCACAGGCACCGCACGTGGCACTGCACATACATCGTGTCGGCCATTGATATGGACAGTTTGTTTTTCGTTTGCTTGATTCAAGGTTTCTTGCGGTTGTTGTATGCTGGATATGGGTTTAAAAGCAACCCTAAAAAACACGTCTTCTCCATTGCTAATGCCTCCTTGAATGCCACCACTGTGGTTTGATTTTGTTTTCATTTTGCCATCAACGAATTCAAATAAATCGTTGCTTTCGCTGCCTTTTAAAGCGGCATTGGCAAATCCATCGCCATACTCAAAACCTTTTACGGTATTGATGCTCATCATGGCCTGTGCCAATTGCGCATTCAATTTTCCAAAAATGGGTTCGCCAATTCCAACAGGCATGTTTTTTATTTGACAAGAAATTACTCCACCTAAGGTATCGCCTGCCAATCTCGTTTCTTCTACCAATGCTTGCATTTTTAATGCAGTGGCTGCATGCGGACAACGAAATTCATTCTTGTCAATATCGCTCCAGTGGAGCGTTTCGTTTTCCGGAAGGGCCACCGTTCCTATTTGAGATACATATGCATTAACCTCTATCGAAAAATAATGTTGTATGAATTGATGTGCAATTTCACCAGCAGCTACCAAAGGTGCGGTAATTCTAAATGAACTTCTGCCGCCACCTCTGTGGTCTCTAAAACCATACTTTTGTTCGTAGGTATAATCAGCATGACTCGGTCTGTATACTTGTTTCAACGAATCATAATCTTGCGAGCGAGCATCTTTGTTTTTGATTAAAATACAAATGGGAGTACCCAACGTTTTTTGTTCAAACACCCCCGAAACCATTTCAACCACATCTTCTTCATTTCTTGTAGATGAAAAATTAGTTTGATTTGTTTTGCGTTTATCCACAGCCTGTTGAATTTTTTCTATATCCAATACCAAGCCTGCAGGCACTCCTTCTAGCACACAACCAACCATGGCGCTGTGTGATTCACCAAAAGAGGTTACTTTAAAAATGCTACCTAATGAATTCATTTTAATTGTGATGTCGGATGCCAGCGGCTAGAGATTAGTTTCAAGTGCTTATAAAATATTTTATTAAACTCCTAACATCTGACCTCTAACATCTAACATCTATTTGTTATTTTTGCCCAATGCGAACATTATATTCAAATATCAAACAAATCCTTCAAATAGAACACATTCACGAAGAAAAAAAAATAGTTAAAGGCCTCGACATGAAAACGCTACCTACTATTGAAAATGCTTTTTTACTGGTTGAAGATGGACTGATTAAGGATTTTGGCGAAATGAAGAACCTCCCAACAGATGTAACAGCAGACCATACGATTGATTGCACCGGAAAAATGATATTGCCAACTTGGGTCGATTCGCATACCCACTTGGTTTACTCGCATACACGTGAACTCGAGTTTGTAGATCGCATCAATGGATTGTCGTATGAAGAAATTGCGCAACGAGGAGGAGGCATTTTAAATTCGGCAAAACGCATGACCGAAATAAACGAAAACGATTTATATGAAATTAGCAAAATTCGTTTGGATGAAACTATTGCCTTAGGCACCGGCGCCATCGAAATCAAAAGTGGTTACGGCCTTTCTACCGAAGGCGAATTAAAAATGCTTCGAGTAATCAAACGATTGAAAGAAAATACAAACATTGATATTAAAGCCAGTTTTTTAGCTGCCCATACCTACCCTTTGGCTTACCGTGAAAATCATGCTGCCTACATTCAATTAATTATTGATGAGATGTTGCCTTTGGTGGCCAAAGAAAACCTAGCAGATTATATGGATGTGTTTTGCGAAAAAGGGTTTTTCTCTCCCGACGAAACCGACCAATTGTTAGAAGCCGGATACAAATATGGCTTGAAACCCAAAATACATGCCAACCAATTATACAACAGCGGCGGTGTGCAAGTAGGTGTAAAACACCAGGCCATCAGTGTAGATCATTTGGAAACCATGGACGATGAAGAAGTAAATTGTTTACTCAATTCGAATACCATTCCTACCCTATTGCCCGGTGCAGCTTTCTTTTTAGCCATGCACTATCAACCTGCTCGCAAACTGATTGATGCGGGATTGCCAGTAGCTTTAGCCAGCGATTACAACCCAGGCAGTTGCCCAAGTGCCAATATGAATTTCATTCTTTCATTGGCCTGCACCCAAATGAAAATGACCCCCGAAGAAGCCATTCATGCCTGCACGCTCAATGGCGCTGCAGCCCTGGAACTTACCGACACCTTGGGCTCCATAAAAATCGGGAAAAAAGCCAACTTCATTCTCACAAAACCAATTTCGAGCTATGCCCTATTACCTTATTATTATGGCAACAATTTAATTGATGAAGTCGTAATTGGTTAAGTGTTTTCAAGCGGATTCAATTGCTCAATTTGTGTTGAATGATGAGGCAACTCTTTTTTATTTTCAATTTCCCGTCATTGCGAAAAAGGCGCTTTGGAGGGTTGAAGCAATCTAAGTTTGTTATAAAAGATTTTAGTTAGACTGCATCGTACCTTTCAGACTTATCGAAATAGATACAAAAACTTACCTTTTAAACAAAAACACTTTACTACTCCTTCAAAAACTCATACTCATAAACCTTAGGCTTTATTTTATCTGCTAAAACGGAAAGGTTATTTCTTAGTTCACCAATCAATTTAGTGTAGGTGGCATCTTCACTACGTGGATTCATTCTGCCTTGAGCGTTTGTACCTTGAAAGTAGGCTCTGATGTCATAAAAACTGGCGTTTACATTGATGTCAACATCATTTTGACTGTGATAATATTTCCAAAACGCACGCCCTGCATCAAAAACTGCTGTTGCTTCTTCTGAAAAAACCAATGGTTTACTTTCGGCAATTGATTCATCTTTAAATAATGTTTCATTGGAGATTTCTTTTTTGATTTTGCCTTTGATGAAATCAGTCATGAAATTACTTTCAAACTTAGCTTTTGCATTTACCTCTTGTTCGGTGAATGGAATCCAATGGTTTATAGCATCGCTGCTTGTGATTTTATTTTGGCTATTAAATAATGTAAATGCTAAACAATCGTTTTGGAATTCTTTATCGAAAATCCATTCGTTTGAAGGAAACAAAAATTGATCTCTGTCATTTAACCAAGTTGATTCAAAACAATGTCGTATTGAAAAATAAATCATCGCAGGAGTTAAGTTTGTTTCGTTTATCAAAAAGTAAATGCCATGTCTTTTTCCAATATTATCAATTAAAGCAACATAATTATTATTTTGAAAATCTGGGGCATCCGCCATTAAAACACCTTTGAAAATGAGTTCTTTCGTTTTATACTTTTTTAACCAATCATTTATTCGTCCTTTTTGATCATCATAAGAATAAATGTTTTTACTCTTTATCCAATTTCCATCTCTATTATAAACGTCTGCTTCAAAATTTGTGAAAACACTTTTAATTTTAGTATCCCAAATAAAAAAACCAATCGGAAAATCACCTTTAACATTATCAAAGGTATTTGCTGGGACAAGAAACAATTTTTCTAAATTGGCCAAAAAATTGCTTCTAAAAACCTTTGAATTTGATGCACTAACAACTTTCAAAGTTGAAAATTCTGCAATTAAACAACCATTTAACTCGAAATAAATTCTTGCTAAAAATTGAGCAAATAATTCAGGGGCAACTTTATCTAATTTATCATTGTACTTAGAGTAAATATTTGACTGTTGTATATTACTTCTGTTAATACTTACTTTCCCATTACTCTCTGCATAAGGAGGATTGATATAAACAACTAACTTCTTACGTTTTTTATCATTCGTAATAATGTCGTGTAAATTATCGGGTATTTTCCCTCCTTTGGAAATTGGTAAAAACTCATCATTTAAAAAGTCAAATTGAAAAACGTTATTCTTCAGCAAATTAGCCCCGTGTTCAATTCGCTCGTGAATTACGTTAATATCAGCTTGGTCGAGTGTGCTTGCGTAAATGTTGTATTTATTGGTTAAACCAGCTAACAGATTGCCTGTTCCACCAGCGCAATCCCAAATGAAATAATCGTCTTGCCAGTTTTCACCTAAATAATCTGTGAGGTATTTTTGGGAAAGCTCCACCCAAATACGGGGTGTAAAAAAAGCTCCTTTACGCTCTCTGATATCCTGAGGAACCAACAAATCCCTGCGCTCAATGATGTAATCTTGGAACTCTTTTATCGGAGGGCGCTTGTAACGTTTCCAAAATTGCAAGTAGGTTTCTTTGTTTTTAAGAGTAATATTGGCATCAAACATCTGTTTGATATTTTCCTTCGCAATTTTATATCCTTCATTTTGAAAAACAACAAAGAGACTATCACGTATGGTGAGATCGTCATCAAGTTGCTGTGTGTCTTTGTCATCAACGAAAAGGTCTGCCAAATAGAAATCACTGTCTAAAATATTGGCTTTATTTAATTCCTCCCATTTTACATTAATTATCGGTTTCACTATTTCTAACCAGCGCAAATAAATAGGAATGAAATTGTTTTTATCAATCTTTAATTTACTTGTGGTGGTTGCATTGGCTATGTTGTTTTTAATGAAGTGTTGTAATTCTTTCTCATCCTTTTCATAATCGTAGATATAAGAATTTTTATGTAAAGTAGCTTCAATCCGTTCTTTTATCAGCAAAAATTCTTTTGTTTCGTGGTTACTTGGGGTAACATTCCAGTTAAAATCGTTGATGTAAAAAATATCTTGTACGCTGATATATGGTACAAAAGCAATTTTTTTAAAATCAAAGGCTCCTAGAAAAGCAGGTGGGATGGTTTTATCAAAAGTACGTGCTTTACCAATGGTTAATACCAATTGAACAAACATCGTAGTTACATCAAAATTACCTGTTTTTGCTTCAGCCCATAACAAGGGCGTTCTACCAAACAGATTATCTTGTTTAGGAAAAACAGTAAAATCGATGTTGCCTAGAATTTCAGTGGTGTCATATGATTTAAAGCAATCGGCTCCAACTTTATTTTTGAGTTCTTCTTCGCGGATGTTTTTGTATTTCATTGATGTTGCATTTAAAAAAACAAATAAATGTTTTGCTTTTTGTGGTTCAAATATAATTCTTTGTAAATAAAATAACTATTTCAATCGAAGATAGATACTGTAGAATGCTTTAAAAATTAATGCAGCATCTTTCTTTACCCTATTAAAGAAACCACTCCGGAAATACCCATAAAAAAACAGCCCTTCAATAAAGAAAGGCTGAATTCAAACAAAACGAAACAAGAAAAAAAAGTTAAGCCCCAAACACGACTTCTACGATGTCGCTGGCAAGACCAATTTCTTGATCATCCAACACACCAAAAAGTTGGTATTCCCAATGTTCGGGTTGTCCTGGGGTTTGCAAGGCAATGTGATCATCGTAGGGGCTTTTAGTATCCCGCGCTAAAAATTTCCATTGAAGTTGTCCTTTTTGACGATGATAAATATTGACTCCTTCAACGCCAGCTTTTACAAATTGAATGCGTACGAAGCCACCGAAATGCTCGGCTGTAAATTTGCATTTATAGGTTGCGGCATCTACCCCTGAAGAAGATCCTACCACACCTAAAATCTGCCCAATGGCTTGGGTGTAATTTAGGTTGGTTTTGTAACGGGCAATTTCTACTTTCAGGGGTGCTAAAAAATTGGCTTCCGTTGTTTTAAAAGCAGCCACTGCACCAGAAAAAGCTTGTCTTTTGGTTTCAATGTCATTAATGCCGTCGATTAATTTTTGTACTGCAGTCACTTGAGTGGCAATTTGTGCTGCCGACAATCCCAATAAAGGACCTTGCACTCCAATTTGAGTTTTGTAATTGTTTAGCCAAATTAATGCCATAGCATTAGAGGCCGGGTAATAGGCTTGGTACATGATTTGTAGGTTTTAGGTTGTTAAAAAATGTGATTTCAATTATAAAAATAACGGATTATTTTGTGATTGCGTATAATTTTTTTCTAAATTATTTTGTAAAAAAGGTATTTTTTGAAGATGAAAATCATAACGATTTGATTAACAAGGATTTCTAAAAGCAAAAAGCACAAAACTTTTTTTGCACAACACTGAGCATCCCGTGCACAGCACTGAACTTTCCGTGCACAGCACTGAGCATCCCGTGCACAGCACTGAACTTTTCATGCACAGCGCTGAACTTCCCATGCACAGCACTGAGCATCCCGTGCACAGCACTGAACTTTTCATGCACAGCGCTGAACTTTCCGTGCACAGCGCTGAACTTTCCATGCACAGCGCTGAACTTTCCGTGCACAGCGCTGAACTTTC
>Ga0114980_10002902_pt1 | contig 11911 bp, 11 predicted proteins | sample S_140806_EF_Meta_FD_87018 | JGI IMG/M metagenome (GOLD analysis project Ga0114980, IMG submission 87018) | Freshwater microbial communities from Lake Simoncouche, Canada to study carbon cycling - S_140806_EF_MetaG | ecosystem: Environmental > Aquatic > Freshwater > Lake | place: Lake...
AAAAAAAAACAAAAAAAAAAAAAAAAAAAAAAAAAAAAAAAAAAAAAAAAAAAAAAAAACAAAAAAAAAAAAAAAAAAAAAACTATTAAAACAAAAAAAAACTAGAAAAAGTAAAAAAAACCTAAAATAAAAGGACGTAAAAATATTACATTAAATTATACATTTAATATAATATGTTATTTAGGACATATGAACCATATGAAGAAGATATAATTATGGAAAAAGAAGACAATGAGCCAAATTTATGTTTTATCTGCTATGAGGGCGTTAATAATAATAACGAACTACCAATAAAATTAAACGTAAATATTTACTATTTTAAAGAATGTGTTTGTGACGGTTTTATACATAAAATTTGTTTAGATAAATGGCACACTTTAAATAAATCATGTCCTATATGTCGAAGAGATTTGTTATTTAAAAATAGAGAGTATACAGTATCTGTATTAAATTACTATGGTGTGTTTATAGTTGTTAATAAATTTTATATATATATTTTTAAATTAGAAAAAATTATACATTTATCATATTTTTTACGCATATTTTATTATATATTGTTTAATCTATATTACTGTATTAAAATCTACGTTTTAATAAGTTTTGTTTATTTGTTATCTTTTTTTTTGGTTATTTCGTTACGAGGTATGTTTTCATAATTCACTCCAAATATTATAGTTAAATGGCGAAACCAATATGTCGTCTATTTTATTTTTCCAGTAGTCAATACGCTTTTGAAACGCAAGATCCTGTATATTTTCTGGATATGGTGTAGCCTTTCCCATTAGTTCTTCTTCTTCTTCATTAATTCTTGGTTTATATCCATAACAATTTACGCCAAACTTTACCTCTGGATTCGCAATATATCCGCCGTTAATTCCTGTTCTTCCGCAGTCATGTTCATGACCTTTTATCGTTTGAAGCCTGTCAAATGTTCGTTTCTGAGTAGGGAATAATGCCATTTGGCCTTTCGACCATCCATAGTTACACCATTCTGCGCCGTTATTATAAGCCTTTTCTATTTGATCGTATGACGCTATATCCGCACCGTACGCTTTACATACCGCTTCAGCATTTTTATAGTTATAATAATTACCAGGAACATTAAATACTTGCTTTCTAAATTTTATTTCTGGAAGAATAGAAGGTTGAACTGTGGTTTGGTCTACGACTATATCGATTTTCGGTTTTGATGTGAAAATATCTTGGACGTATGCAGTAACATTTATGCTGAAAAAATATTGTAAAGCATTCACTAAAATTAGTAAGACAAAAATAATGATAACTATAATACTTAGTATACTCAAACCACCTTTAGATACGCCAGTTCCTGAACTTGAAGAGCCGTTATCATTTGCTAAAGAAGAAGACAATACGTAATATGCTACTATTATTAAAAATATAATAATAAATACCATAGGATTTAATACATAACTATTTAAATAATTATACATATTTACTGGGTCTGTTGTTAATGTTGTGTTTACTACTTCCATTTTTATATATAATATATAACTAGTTAAAAAAGATTTTTAATTTGTGGGTTTCTGTTTCTTTCTATAAAATAAACAATATGCTTTTGTTGAAATAATGGTTTCATTCATTCCTACTTCACTTACACTTGTGTCGTTAAAGTGATACCATTTGTTATTCGCATTTTTTACGTAAGAAGTATAATGTCCTCCTAAAACATTTCCGCTATGGTTACATACGCCGTATAATTCATATATGTAGTTTTCTTTTTTATAACCGATAATGTACTTAGATAAGTCTAAATCATCTAAAGGGTATGAAACTAACATTTGTTTTTTTTGTCCGTTAGAGTTAAACCTCTTTAAGTCAATTACTAATATATTTGGGAAAGACCAGAATACGATTTTTTTCCTGATATTTTCTTTTTTTCCTGTTTTTTCATTTGTCCATGCATTTTCCCCTTCTAATATCTCGCCTTCAACATACAACTCCATACAGTCAATCAAAGATGGTGATTTATTATTTGACGGAATAGGTAAATCTAGCATAAAATATGGCTCTGGAGTAAGCTTTAGTGTTTTCTCGGTTTCTAGACTTGTTATTTCGGATACATGGACACCATAAAATAAATTCCATATTTCGGAATAATCTTTGGAGTACATTTTTTTTATCATATTAAAACATTCAATCGCTAAATAGTCTGTGTCATTTTCAGGAGTTCCGGAAATAGACATAATAACTTCTCTCGAAATTGAACTATGAAAACAGTCAATTAAAAATAAAAGAAACTCAGGTAGATCATTTTGAGAATAACCAGTAAATAAATCTTGTCCTTTTATTTTAGCTACTTTTTGGATAGTATCTAAAAACTTACCGGGGGACACAACACAGTTATTAGTCCATAAAATTTGTCTTAACTCGTCCCATTCTAACAAAAGGGCTGTTTCAACCTTATTATTTAATTTTTTTTTATAAGTTTGTTTTTCTAAAAACTCATTTAATTCATATGTGTGTGATAATATTTGTACACATGAATTAATAAAACACGTATTCCCCAAATTTGCTAGTCCGCTTAGCCCTTTGTTGCTATATTTTTCGCGATGAAACATTTTTTAAGATATATTAATTAACTGTAATATATTTAAACAGATTTATTAATATATATAATTATAACAATGAGTGGATATTCTTCGTCAACCTTAAATATAAGTAATGAATATTTATTACTTATTAACATACTTAACAACATGTATAACGATAATTTAAGGCAAATTAATTTATTAACGGACAATAATAATGAAATACGAAACACGATTATAAATATATTATGTCCTAGACAGAGCAATAGCAATAATAATCGTAACAGAAATCGTAATTCCAATTATTCCAGAAATAATTATTCAAACGCGGATGAATATAGCGTAACAATTCCGCTTTTTGACCTTCGACTATCAGATTTAGAGAGAAGGAATGAGACATCAACTACAGGAGATGCTAGTAATTTAATGGGACTTTTTCGAACATTTTTTGAACCTGTAGAAGTATATCCGACACAGTCGCAAATTGAGGCGGCGACCAGACGTGTTAGGTATTGCGATATTGTTACACCTAGAAACAGATCTTGCCCGATTTCTCTCGAAAATTTTAGTGATACTGATATGGTTACTGTTATTCGCCATTGCGGACATATATTTAATGCAGAGCAATTGAATACTTGGTTTATGTCACATTGTGCTTGTCCTGTATGTAGATATGATATAAGAACCTTTAATCAAACCGATGCGAGTTCTAGACTATTTAATACAGATGCATCAAATAATTCGACTGGGCAAGTTTTAAACCAAGAACATATAGTATCAAATAATATTTCTACAGAAAATGTAGAGAGAACTATTGGAGCAGTTAGCCAGTTAATTGGTGGAAATAATTTGTTAAATACCTTTCGCGATATATCTGGTAACGTGCTAACTGACTTATCGGATCCACAGACTATATATAATTTAATATCAGCATTTCGTAGAAGAAGATAAACAAAAATATATTAAATATAAGTTATTATTATATTTAATAAATGGAAGACGAAGATGAAGCCCAAGAAGTTATTTTTAAACATGAAGATACAGATATAAACGATAATAATGTAAATTTAAATACAAATATAATTGTAAATAGTATAAAAAAAAATATTACCATCGTTTTCAAAGTTTCCAGTGTATATTTATTATGGATTTTTTTGCACTATTTTGCTTCACATTTATATATATATTATTGTGTTCCAAATACATATATCGGATTTTTTATGTCGCCTTTCATGACGATGGCGCCACATTGTCAAGGGTTAAGATGGATTGTTTATAATGGTGCTGACATAATTGGTAATATGTGGATAATATTAGGTACTTGGGTATGTACGAATATATTGATAATTGGACATGTTAAATGATGTAATATTATTGGGAAACGCTTATAAATATTTTATTTTAAAATAATATAAAGATAACAGTTTATTATTACTATTATAAAAAAAATGACTACTACAAGACATAACAATAAATGGACTGTAAATGAAGTTTTGGCTCTTCAGCGAGAATATGAACTTTTAGAGTGGACTGTAGACGAAATTGCTGTGAAACATGGAAGAAGTGTGAGAGCTATTTTGTTTAAGTTGCAGTCAGAAGGTTTTATTAGTAGTTGGGATGAGGCGCGAGGGTTTAATTCACAGGTTTATGAAAAGAGTTTTGTATCGGAAGATATTTTGACCCCTTCACTCAGCGATACAAGTGAAGAAGCGAATGAGGATTTTGCTGAACCTAGCGAACCTTATAAACAAGATAACTTAACGACGCTTAAGGCTCGCATTGGTAGTCTTGAGTATGCAATTAATAATATTAATATAACTCTAGCAAAATTATTCGCACAATTCGCAGAAAATCAAATTAATTCGATTTCAGTTTAAAAAAATAAATACTAAAAATAAATACTAAAAATAAATACTAAAAATAAATACTAAAAATAAATACTAAAAATAAATATATATTCTATAAGCTTTGTTTGTGCCCTTTTTATTATATAAAATATGATTTTTGTATTTTATATAATTTATTTTTATATTTTTATAAAGAATTTTGTCAAACTTTGAACACCATTTTTTTCATTATTAGTTACTCTCAAATAGTCATCAAATAATAAAGCCTTTACTTCTTTATTCCTTAGTTGTTCTAGTTTATCTTCAAATTTATCTTCAGGTGTCGAATTTCGTAACAATTCAACTTCTTTTTTAAACTTTTTACCTTTTGTTAAAGATTTTCCTTGTAAGTCCCACATTTTTTCTAATACTAATGCAAATACCTGTTGAACTGGTTTCATGATTTGGTTAGTAATATAAAACGAATAATCGATTTTAAGTCCATTTTCTTTAATAAACGTAGGCGTTTCGATTTTATCTCCTTGTAGTGCTTTTTTATCATTTGTAGAAATATAAACAAACGGAATTCTATCTCCTGAACCTGGTTTGTTACCCGGGTCCCTTGCAGTTATTCTATCAGCCAACACTTTATGTGCGATACTTTGTGGATTTTTATATCCAGAACGTAGCGACTTAGTAATAATTAGTTTATCCATAGAATATTTTTCGTCAACAATATTTTGTAGACATGATTTTAAAAATTCAACGGCTTCTTTTATATTTTGTTTTTTCATAAGAATATCAATTATGCCACCATATATATCTTTTACTATTGGCGCATTATCACGACGCTTTAATACTATTCCCATTTCTTTTCGTTTTCCTTTATTGGGATCTGTTTCATAGAGCATACCAACATACCTCTTTTTGGATAATAGACAAAATGGCATAAATGTTTTTTCATACTCAAGGTCATGCGGTCGTTTTAAGAAATTAGAAGCTAAATGTCCTGCTTCTTGTGCTAACTCAATTGTAATTTCTAATGCTTCTTTGCCTCTAATCGGTTTTCCGTCAGGTGTTTGTAAATTAAATGTGAAGAATACCGAATCAGTGTCGCCATATATATATTCTGCTTTTGTTAAAACAGGTCCGTACTTATTTGTTTGACAAATTTTATTTCCATAACATTCTTCAATAACCCGCTTAGCATAAGTTAATAATTTTCTTCCTGTAGCAGTTGTACACGCGGCAATATCTTTTTCGTAAAATGTACTGGTTTTAGCACCACATTGTCCGTAGAGTGAGTTTGCAGTAACTTTATAACCTAACTGACGCTGATCTAATACATTTTTCATAAATTCATCTGTTTGCTGTGGAATTAATTTTCGTGTGTCTTTTCTTGCCTTCAAAAGCTCTTTCAAAATAGAAGGCATAATTCCCTCGTTTTCACCTGTTTGTGTAGGCTGGGCGAACCTGCAAATTTTATATCCACATTTTATTTTTTCCGCTGCTGCTTTCGGGTGTTTTCTGAAATATCTATATGTGTCATAACTAATATCTACATATTCGCACCCAGGAAGATTATCATAAATATATTCTCCGTGTTCATTTTTCTCTCCCCATTCTTCTATTAAATTACCAGCTAAATCGTATTCGACAGTCCAGACTTTACTATCGTGAGACAAGTTTTCGCTGATCATTGAACTAGGATATAACGATGCATAATCTACACACGCAACTGGGTTATCTAGATATAAATCACATTTAGGGTCTAACACAATAGCTCCTTCATATCCTTCATCTAGACCGCCCTTTTCTATTACAGGCATTAGGGTGCGTTTCTCTCTACATTTTTTTGCAATATAACTTGTTAGCTTAATTCCTTGGCCTCGCATAACTAAAAAGTTAATTGGGACACTACAAATTTTCGCCATCTCAATATATCCAGTTAGAATATCCGATTTATTAAATAAATAATGCACTAAGTTACAATCTTGTATACAGTATTTTGCTATTACTGCACGATCATCTGCAGAACCATTCGTCATTCTGAATATATCCTTAGGTGTTACGTCATCTTTTGCTAAACACCATCGCACTTTTTTGTTGATTGTATCGGGACTAATATGACCTTCAATTATAAATGCATTCGTCGTCTTATCTATATTTAAAACGATAAATTTTGCACCATTATCATAGTAGTCTACAGAATGACCTATTTCTTCAAAATGTACATAACTACCTGTTAAAAGTCCTGTCATATTTGACGTTTTAATTATTGAAATACTTTTATCATGCGCCGTTAACTGCTCAATATTTTTTATAAAATCGCCGATAAAATTACCGGCGACATAATCCAATTTATACGAAATCAGGTTAGCTTCTCTCCTATAAAAGTTATATAAATCTACTTGAAGACGGCCGTTCATTTTAATAAAATGTAAGTCATGTTGTCCACTAGCTATTTGTATAGTGCTTTCTTCTATTTTCCATTTATATCCGTCTTTATCCATTGTTCCACATATTTCTTCTTTATTTCTGGATAGCTTTAAGAAATCTTCTACACAATTATTTTCCTCAGCACGATGAAACATGAACTGATAATCAAAACCAAAAATATTATAGCCAATAACAATATCAGGGTTCTCTCTTTGTACGAGTTGTTGCCAAGCGAGTAAAACATCTTTTTCTGAAGTATAGCTTTCGACTACAGAATTTTCAATAGAAACATTGGAACATGTATTTAATACAATACAGTGGTTAAAATAAGGGTCTTTATCTCCATATTTCATAAATGTTGAACCTATAAAGGTTACTTTGTCACCTTCTAACTTAGGAAATTTGGCATTTAAAGATATATTTAGCTCATTCAGCTTACCTTCGCGTTCAAAATTTTTGTCGCAAAGTATATCTACAATGGTCGCTTTTGTATCGGCATAGCTCTTAATATGTCCTTTGAATTTGTTTTCGTCGCTATCATCATCATCTTCGTCTGCAGCCATTTTTTCAAATAAAGTCTCTAAGGTATTCGCATTGCTAAATTCACTTTGATTTTTAAAATTTCTAACTTCGGCTTCTAACCAAATCTCACATAATTTCTGTACTTTTTCTTTTTTGTCTACTTTTTCTTTGATTTTAGGGTATACAATATCGATTTGCTCCATTTTTTCGTAGCCAAATGCAGCTAAAATAATTCTTCTCAAAATATTTTTACATAACTCTTTAGTAAGTTCTATTTTTAAATTTTCAAAATATTCAATAATGTTTGTAGCAAGTTTTTTATATGTTTTTATCGGAATAGGAAAATCACCATGGCTACTACTTGCCTCAATATCAAAACTCATTATTTTATATGGAACTCTCGTTTCTTTATCATTTAAAGGTATAATATCATTATAATTTATTTTTAATTCATAGTCGCAATTTACAGTTTTATAGTCTCCTTTGATATCAGTTGTCTTTTTTTTGATCACGGTGATCCAGCCTGATGGACTGATATTTTTAATATGGAAGAAACGTAATAATGGCGGAATATTTGCTTCATAAAGTAAAATGTTTGTATTATTAAATTTATAGCCGTCTTTCAATAAAGAATGACCTTCGTCGTAACCACTATACCAAAAGTTTTTCGCTTTATTAAATGCTGTTAAATTTGCAAACTCAATAAATATAAATTTATGTTCTTTTCTGTTGTCAAACCCGTATAATTTTTTACGTTTAATTATTTTGCATTTTGTAATGGAGTCGCTATAATACTTACCCATTTTCTCTTTTAAATGGAATAAAAAGTCTTCTTTTGTTTGAATACTCCAGTTATCACTTACCATTACGTAGAAGAAAGGTTTATATCCTTCTGCAAGTAGCGAATATGTTGCGCCTGTTTCGTCTACGCCGAAAATTTGTATAAAGAAACAATTCGTATCTCTATATGTGTTTTGCTCTTCACCATAGAAACTGGCTAAAGAGTTTTTATCATTATAAACATTAAAATCGAAAATTCTGAAAACGTGTTCCATTTTTGTTTGCGCTATTTAACTATAACAAGTTGTATTTATTTCGTTTACAAATATTCAAATTATCTAAATTTTATTCAATTTTTTAAATTATTAGACTTTTTTTATATTTCAAATACAGATTTTAATGTGTTTTTAGCAACGTATTCTTATATTATTCATATATAGGTATCTATGAAACAGTTTACGTGAGCCTAAAAAATAATACATATAAACATTATATAAATATTTCTTAATAATTACAATAAGCAAAACAAATAAATGATATATTTTTCACGTATTTTTGTAATATTTAATTTATTTATATTTTCAGTACAATTATATGTAACTCCATTATATTTGAATGGACATTCATTTAACGTATTAAATAAAATATTTAAAAACCCTTTGTACAATAGAGATAAGAGTGAACATATATTATATAAGTATTTTGAAAAATGGGCTATTAACAAAGCATATGAATTTAAAAAGTTTCATAAATATAAATGTACGAATATATTTATAGAAGATTTGATTATAGCTACCAAAATAGGATTGCTTAAATCAGTTAGAAAATATAATGGGAAAAGTTCATTTACAAATTACGCAAGTATTTATATAAAATCAGAATTATTAAAAATACTTACATCTCATTTTTCGTCAAGTATTTTATCTAAAAGTTATAGAAGTAAAAACAAAACAAATATGTCTAGTAATGATATAATAATATATAAACAATTATTGAATACAAAAATAATACATAGTGATGAAATATGGCAGTTAGAAAAAATACATAACAATAATAATGATAATGATATTTATAATAATATTTTAAATAATGTAAACAACAGTTTTGAATTGGAAGAAATAATAAGTATAATTAACTCATCATTAACGCCCTTTTTGAAAAGAGTTTTTTATTTAAAATATAGTATAGATTTTACACCTATTAGGTCAAATAGGCATATAGCAGAACTAATGTGTTGTTCTGAAGAATATATTAGAAAAAGTTTAATTACAATATCATATATTATAAAAAATACAAATATATTTTCCAAATGAAATTATATAATATAATAAAAGTAATATTTATTTATTATATTATAAATAGTTGACGTTTCACTTCGTAGTAAATGTAAAAAGGTCTAAAAGGTGTAACAACTACAAAAATAAAAATTAGTGCTTACGGCTACGACTATATTTACAATATTGTTTTTGAGAGAAACCCTTAGGTCTCCGACAGTTAATACTATTTTTATATTTTCTGCTCCATTTTCTACCCTTTACTTTTTTTTCTTTTCTTAGTGTTTTGCCTCCGTGTTGTTTCATTTGATTATGTGTTGATTTATGTTGCTTAGTTTTAAGGTTTATCCATTCTGCAAAATTATCTATAGTTCTATTCTTATCTGGTATTTCACTATCTTCATAATTTTCAACAGCATTATTTTTATTTGTCATATACCTCATGGTAGGAAAACTATTAGGCTCATTTTTAACGTTATACACTTTATCTGTTAACACGTGATCTATATCAACTATTGCAACAGTTTGATCATTTTTGTATTTTTTAAAAATATGTTCTAATTTTTTCCATTCTGGTCTTGTAGCATTACACGGTCCACACCCATTCATATAAAAAAGTATAAATATTTTGTTATTTGGGTCTACTTTTATAATTTCATTTAATAATTCTAGGTTTGTTTTACCATTATATATTTTTTTCTTATAATTTTCCGTGTCAATACTTAAAAAAACCATTATATTAAATAAACAGAAAAATAAAAACAAAAAAATTAAAAACAATAATTAAAAACAATAATTAAAAACAATAATTAAAAACAATAATTAAAAACAATAATTAAAAACAATAATTAAAAAACAAAAATATAAAACAAAAATAAAAACGATAAAAAATAAACAAAATTATTTTACAATTTTATTCCTATTAAATATATATAATGAATTTAACATCATTTTTATTTATAGTGGTATTTTTAATAGGTCTGTATTTTTACGCAAAAAATGCTGATCCAAAAAATGCTGAAGGGTTAATAAATGGGAACAGTGATAATTCAAAATGCCCCAACCTTTTAATTCAAAAAGGCTCTAGGTTTTATTTATACAATTCAAAAAAGGCGCAAGTTCCAGGTGTAAATCCTATAGAGTTTGATAATTTAGAAGATTATACTGAATTTTTAGATTGGCAAAGAAGCCAAGGTGTAAGATGTCCTGTGTTGTATTTACAAGAATCATATGATCCACAAGGTAATCGTGTATATAAAATTAGACCAAGTGTATCTGAACCTCAAGGCGGATTACCACCATCATCACAAGCTCCAATAGGTATTGCATCACAAATACCTCCAATGATGGAAACTGCTTTAGAACCAGTTGGGGATGAAGCATATCCAAATCCGACACCTTTAGTAGATGCAAGTAGAAGTGATCCCCCTTACAATCACAATTCTTATCCAGGTTTCGACCAAACTTCGTATTATGTTGGAACAACAACCCCTTTAGACGCAATGAATATTCAACAACAAAGTGAAAATGTCAGTCCAAATCCAATGGATCCAAATTGGGGAGGTGCAGGGTATACACAAGACCTAATTAATAAAGGATACTATAAGCAAAATGAAGTATCTTTATATGTAAGTTAAAAATATAAATAACTTAAATGAAATATATAAAAATAATCGTTTATCCACTTTTATCTACAAATTTCATAACACTATTTAATGCGGTTTTTGCTTGATTTAGCTCAGCCAATTTAGATAAAGATGCTTGTGGATTATTAGTGTCTACGTTTAATGTAATATTTAACATTAGGCAGTTTATTAAGTCGTCTAAGTCTAAGATAACTTTTTCGTAATCATCATGGTATTTATTAAACAAAAATGTGTCTTGCATTTTTATTGTTGCTGACTTTATAGAAGCGGCGTAAGCAGCAGCATTTCCAGCAATTCCTGATGTTGAAGAAGATGTACTTGATGTAGTCGTAGAAGTTGTCATTCCTTCTTTAAACTTAAAATCAAGATTTAAATTACTAAATGTAATATAAGATACAAAACAAATAGCTAAAAACATTAAAAAATTTTGTAACCCTTTTTCCATGAATATATTATATATATTTATTTTTTCATCAAAAATTTTACAATATTTGCTATAGATGTTTTATTTATTTTGCGTGTTTGTCCTTTAGAGTTTGTATAAGAAATTTCTTTTAAACAATAATTATCTGCTTCTATTTGTTTAATTAATTCTGGAATACTACCGTATTTTTCTATTATAGCCAATGCGGTTACTGAGCTTATTCCTGGAATTTGACATAACATTATCTCTCCAATGTTATCTGGAGTAATATTTTCTTTTTTTACCTTTTTAATTACACTAACGTAATCTTTTGCGCTTTGTTCTTCTTTTTCTCCTTCTATATTTTGTTCTACTATATTTTGTTCTACTATATTTTGTTTTGCTACTTCTACATTTTTGTCTATTTCTTCTAAATTTTGTTCTGCTAAATCCTTTTCTTTTTCTTTTTCTT
>Ga0114980_10002903_pt1 | contig 11907 bp, 8 predicted proteins | sample S_140806_EF_Meta_FD_87018 | JGI IMG/M metagenome (GOLD analysis project Ga0114980, IMG submission 87018) | Freshwater microbial communities from Lake Simoncouche, Canada to study carbon cycling - S_140806_EF_MetaG | ecosystem: Environmental > Aquatic > Freshwater > Lake | place: Lake...
ACGGGGACGTGCTGTGCAACGTTATTCGCGGTTGTTGTGACAGAGTTAAAAAGAGTTGTTGCAGCATTTGCTACAGCATTCACGGTGCCTGTTGCAGCATTTGTTACCGCATTCACTGTACCTGTGGCAGCATTTGTTACCGCATTTACCGTGCCTGTTGCAGCATTTGTTGCGGCATTCACCACGGTGTCCACTGCGCCCGAAGAATCTGGGGATGACATCTCTCTACCGTGTTATATCAAATAATATCTGAAACAATATCTGGAATCTGAGGTTTAATATGGTTTAGAAACGGTGCGACACCAACATCCCAATGGATACCGTCCGGGGCTCGATTTGGATATGCTACACCAAACCCCCATGCGGGAACACCAGTTATTCTCCCTGAATGTTCATTGTATTCAACAGAGTTCAGTTCAATCCCATTTAGTAATAGCTTGATATTTCTACGAGCTAATCCAAAAGCATAGACTACCCACTGTGCTTCACGTGATGTTCGAATTACACTTGCCGTATCTTTTGTTGAAACAAGAGTAACAGGTAGCGTGCCTGCTACAATATCATCTGCGATAGTCGCTGCTTCCCCTTTTATGCCATCATATGAACCGTCTCGATCCCAATAGAATGGGTTGGGAGAGTTGTAGTAGGCAGTTACATTTGCACCCAGCGATACTAAATTCTTAATAACAAGTGATCCGCTATGCATCGTGCCGAACACAAGAACAGATTTGCCAGGTTGTATGTAACATTTTAGTCTCTGTGAATCAAGGGCAACATCAAGAGGAATAGATGGGATACCCAGATTCATTGTCTTTGGTTCTGCGCCCGGGGCAAGAATAAGTTGTTTTACACTGATAGACTTTACAGCACCATCTGTAATCACTTGAACAATCCATTCGTTGGTTTCTGTGCTATAGTTTGCAGAAGCTACAGTACCTTGTACTAATGTCATCTTCTTTAGAGCAGTCTCAGCAAGATTCCGTATTAAGTGCGCAATTTCAATGAGAGGTGTATTGGTGCTGGGATCAGTTGAAGAATCGATCGAAAGAGATGGAAAATGCTGCTGCAGTGAATTCATCGTCTTTGACCACGGAGTATTGGAAAGAACGGTTGTCCATTTTCTTGCGAGATCCCCACCGTCAAAAAATGGGTCAATAAGAGTTATCTTAGACATATCTGCGCCAGCAGCTTCAAGTAATAATACTAAGAGAAGACCGGTTATTCCAGCTCCAATAATGCATGTTGTTTTCATATCTACCGTTATGTCACTAAAATAGAGACATAATGTTGATATTAGTAAATAAATATTGGATACGGCCCGCTATGCTCAAGCAGAGTCTTTAGGCCGAGTCTTCAGCCCCCATCGGGGGCGCTGGACAAGGTCTAAGTCGCAGACTTAGGCCGAGTCTTTAGGGCAGAAGGCCCGCTGGACAAGGCCTAAGTCTGCGACTTAGGCCGAGTCCTCAGGCTGTGTGCGATTTCCTCCACGCTCAGCAATGTACTGTCTCTGCTTTGGTGTCGTGCAGACGCAGCCTCCGCCACAGCTAAAGCTCGCACCACAGCACTCAGGCTTACATTGATTATTCTTGAACATAAAGAGTTCATCATCGCCGGGTACAAATTCGGCGCCCGTAAGAGGCTCATTTGGCGCAGTATACCGCCACTCAGAAATAGAGTTGCCAGTAGACAGTTTCACACCATCATACTGTCCAATAGGCTGGTAGACATCCTTTGCGCCCCCTGCATTGCCGACATTGTAGGAGGAAAACCCCTCTGTTTCTGCAGGGGTGTTTACAGTCGCATTGCGATTTCCATTATTTGCAACGGCATTGTTTGCGACGGAGTTATTTGCGACGGCATTATTCGTCTCCCCACTATTATTTACCACAGCACTGTTGTTCGCCACAGCACTGTTGTTCGCCACTTCAGTATTATTCGCAGCAACCGCATTCCCAGAGTTATTTACCACGTTCTGATACCCCTCCATGCTAGTCATGAGACCATATGGAGCATAATACATCATCAAGAGATTCGCCACTACTATGAGGAACAGCCCGATGAGTAACACAGCTCTCTTCATCTCTAATTCTTCTCAAGGGTGCTTTTTTTATTTGGGCACTTGCCTGTGAACCCATTCACGGTCGACCTTAAAACTCTCCGAATAGGTTGGATGCGTGGCTTTCAGCAGCTTTGTCACGGCATTTAGTTTCCTATAAACGCCCATAGCGCCGTACTCTTCAATTGCCTTTTTAAGGGCCGCATGGCGCTCCGCATTCGACTTACGGAAAGAATACCCATGTTTCGCAAGATCCCCCTTCCGTAGAGGTCCAAATAACGCAGGACCCTTTCCAGGGCTCCCAGTATTCTTCACACACTTTGCCTCGACATACATTTCCGATACTTTAGGTTTTATCCTATATTCTTTCCCATTCTTCTTCTTTACCGTATACCCTCGTTCCTTGACTGCCGTAGAATATTTACGGACATACGCCTTTTTGCGAATCATCCCAGCCGGACAGTTCTTACGCGAAAGAGTTCTTATTGTAGGAATCTGTTGAATAAGCTTTCTTGTTCGCCGTTTCGCCGTATTAGATAAACTATTTTTTACCATCGTATAAGCCTCGCTACACTTTGTTTGGAATTATTTCTATTTGATACGAAGGTGTGCCTTGTAACTTATATATGTGTTTTATGCTACGTGTAAAGGGGTATTCCTTTAAGATGAGGTGAAGGCTCTGCAACAGCATTGATTTTAGCGCAGGATTCTCCTTTAATGCTGTAAATATGCCTCTTCGCTCAAAGAGCTGATACAATGAATGCTTATCGAGACTACCACCCTCTTGAACTGTGCCATTATTGTCAATCAACTCTTTTATCCCTCCATGTAGGCTATCGAGCTTTTGTTCAACTTCTGTGAGGATAGACATATCCTGGCCCGCATTCGGGTCACTTTGTTCAACGGAAGGCTCCACCTCTGTTGCATTTAAATAGGGCTTCTTCAGTTCATTTAATGTCTCCTCAAACTTCTTGATAATCTGTCCTGCGTGTTCGTCACCCATTCTACTCACCGCAGCGCTTAAATCTTAAGAAAAAGAACCCGACCTATAAAAAGATGCCAATATCTGGTACCACCATAAAGCTGGGAGCCGGACCCGGGCCAGGCGATTCACAGGGGCCATCAATTCAAGAAGCCATTACGGAAGCACGGGAAAGGCCCCTCGATTTTCCTGCAAAGGAGCGGGCAGCCTATGTTCGTGCTATGGTGAAGCGTGTCCAAGAGCTAAAAACGTCTGGACGCACCGCATATCAAATCGAACAACAGCTTCCCGAATTTAAACGGGATCATCCCTATCTGTTTGAGATGATTACGGAGCACAATGACTACGATGTAGGTAGTCTGAATACCATGCTGAGTATGCTTGACCGCATGGGAGATGGGGGGCTCAATCATCACCAGGCCACCGTTATTGTAGGGCAGCGCCTGGCCAGCAAATACATTCAGCCTGGCGAAAAGTAGGGCACATGAAAGGTCTCACACCATGCACGACTCTTTTTAACATCTATCGGAAGTTGGTTCTTATACCATAGCTCCGGTTGATTCGCATAGATAACTGCCTGAGTAATTGAGCGAATCTGCTCCCCTGTTGTTTGGCGAATATGCTCGTCGATATACTGTCGTGTCTCGGGAAGAATATAACTTCCCGATACGTCTATCGGATAGAGGCCATTTGCCGCATTCTCCTGCATAGACCAGAGGTGCTCGATGACCGCAGGGCTAGTACTACGATTCTTTCGCCCAAGGAAATAGCGCTCAGAGTTACATGGCCTCGATAGGGCCGGCTTATACAAAATCCACTCTTTGAAACACTGCGACATAATCGCAATCAATAGTTTCGTGTGCTCAGAGGAAATATCAAAGAGTTTCAGGATAAACATTCCATCAATTGCCAGTGTCTGAAGGCCCGTTAATGCAGAAGATACGAGCAAATGAAACACACGCTCTTCCTGAACATCATAGTTAATACTGAAATCAAAGCCGCCATCCGCAGTAAAGAGTGCTACACCGGATTGACAGGCTCGTACAAACGACTTTTGATTGTCCACCTTATAAATGTCTCCTGAACCGTCTTCTCCATAATGAATCTGGACCTGCGGATTTCGGTGGAGAAAGGCCGCTGCTCGTTTCCAGCCGGGGACGCACGGATTTACCGGCTTTAAGGTCATTGCGATCGAGGTTTGAACAGCCTTCTTATGCCGCTCACAGAGTTGAATCAGGGCCTGAATGAACCCTCCCGGGCCTTCTGCGACATGCGCACTCCGTATCTTTACCTGCTGCTTCGGCAAGAGTTCGAAAAACTGTAGGACGTGCATCATCTCAATCATCTTAAAATAGGAGCGACTCAGGGGCTTTACGAGGGAAATGGAGGGATGAAACTGCTTGTCCTCGTGTGTATAGACGATCTCATACGGATTTACCATCTTCTTTACAAGCTCCCAGCGTCCTTGATGCTCCAGATCAGAAATCTGCTCCTTTGCTTTTGCGAGTTCAGCCGAAGGCACTGTGCGCCAACTACCGTAGCTCATCTCTTTCGGCAACTCCATGTGAGAAAACTTCTGCCATGGATTTGTCTCTAATAGCCAAGGAGGCTTTACTCCGGTGTTCATACCTCTATATGGGAACAGGGCCTTATGCCTTGTGTTTTCTGCGGCCGGTATTCTTTCTGCGCCGACCTCCCTTACCCTTACGTGTCCTAAATCCTCGACCTTTCGGTCCATTCGTTGAACGGTATTTCACCCTACTCTCCAACCCCTCAAGGGGTGAAAGGGTCCAAGCAGGAGTAGGGGAGCGTAGTTCAGGCATTAGTGGCGCAACCTGCTCTGGAAAAAATAACTCTTCTACTCCCTCATTCAATGCTTCGGATACCAGAGGAGCTGGCGCAACCTTTACCTCCTCCCCTTCGCTATTCGTTCCATGCATGTTATTCCAGGGATTCGGCAAATGAGCGCCTGGCAAGACCGCATGCTTACCTCTTGACCTCCTTCGTTTACTAAACGGCATAACAGGCATCACTGCTCCTGCGACATTCATTGGATGCGGCTTCCTCGGCTTTAACGGAAATCCCTGTAAATGTTCCGTTTGGCTCGGAAGTCTAAGAGCCCCTAAATACCGAGACATTTTACTCTATAGGTAGATTATTCTTCCTCGCCAATAATGGTAATCTCCACATCGGGCTCCTCCATCAGTACTGCACCCTGGGGCATCGCCACGTTCATCCGCAGACGTGCAGTAGAGCAGATATCCGTCTGATCTTCTGACAGCTCCGCATTGATTTGCGCCTGAGTTGGCGGAGGCGCATCGTCCTCCTCATCGCAGTTCATCGGAGGCAGGCCCTCCTGGAGACGCATAAACGCACCCTCGTCAAAGAGAATGTTAAAGAAGCCCGTGCCTCCATGAATGGGCTGCCCCATCATAATATTCGCTGAGATACCCGTCACAGGGTCCACCTCACCGAACAGCGCCGCCCGCAGCAGAATCTTCTCCGTCTCCTCAAAGGATGCCTTCGCAATAGGACCAATGTCCATCTTGTTAATACCATAGCGGTCAACTGACATCAGGCGACCCTGGCGTGTCATCACATCGCATAGCAGCCCCAGGTGCCGGCAGTTCACCCCTGCCTCCTCAAACAGCGTGGTAATCTCCTGGATGAGCGTGGCCCGTGTGGCCTCAATCCCCAGGTTCGGATACACATCATGTACATGGCTGCTGATCAACTTTGTCCCATCCACATAGGGGTGGTTCATCACTGCGAGAAAGTTCGTGCCATCCGTGTCCAAGACATACTGCGTCACCGGCTTGTAGATACCCTCTTCAGCATTGTATTCCATGCTATCCTTGTCCTGGCGAAACTTCGCAGCCTTGATGCCCGCCACACCACGAATCACAATCCCCGTAAGCAGGCGATTCTGGAGCTTCTTTAGCGCAATCATATCATCCATACCAGTCTCATCCACGGCGACAGGAGGGATACGAATGCGCATAATCAGACGCTGCGTATTATAGTCACTGTAGACCAGGCTGATTGCCTCTCCAAACCGCTGCCTCAGGACAAACGCAATATCGTCCATGCTGATATTCTTGCGGAACATGCGCTGCCGGTCAAGCTCCAAGCGCAGCATCAGCTTGCTCCACACGGCTGGCTCCTCTGCGACCTCTTCAGAAACCTTGCTATCCTCCCCAAACCGCTCCTGCATGGATCCAGAAGGCTTGTTCTCCGACTCGAACGCCTTGTAGAAGGCCACGAGCGCACGGTCCTCCGCCAATACCGAGTCAGAGTCATCCGGGTCATAGTAAATCGCCGCCTTCACCGTAATGTCCTTCAGCAGCGTCAGCTCGAGGTCCTGCGCCACCTTCCTAGCCTTCTCCTTGGAATCACGAATCTCAGGCTTCAACGTCACTGTCAGAGAAATCGCCTTCGGGTTCTGCGTCACCTTCAGCAGCTCCTTGAGACGGGGCACACCTCGGGTGACATTGGACTTGGCAGCTACGCCTGCTAGATGAAATGTATTGAGAGTATTATGCACGAGAATACAGTCATCAACCATGAAAGAGTCGTTTCCGGGAACAGTGAAGTCATACACATACTCCTTTGGATCGTCCAGATACTCGAGTGCTGTGATTTCATCCCAGATGACATCAGAGTAGGCTGCGGACTTCAGGGCCGCAATAGTTTGCTTGATGAGACCATTGGGGGCCGTCTGCTGCTTCGCCGCCTCCGCCTCAAAGAGAGGAAGGTAGGACTGGAGAGTCTGACGACCAATGCTCTCCTTCTTTGCCCAACGACCATAGTTCCTGGACTGCCCAGGCAACTCTAGTGCCTTCCCCACGGCCGCAATCTGGTTCCCAATGGCAGGAATCTTGTCATATATCTCCTTTGTGTCATGCTTCCCCTCACGCCCCATATAGGTAATAATCTCATCAAGGGCTGCTGCCTTCTCCTCAAGGCGAAAGCCAATCTGCTCCTTGTACTGCTGCGCATAGCGCTTCAGAATATTTAATGTGTAAGAGATCTTTTCTGGGATTCGGATAGATGTCTCCTCACTCATCACAGCGAAGAAGCCGCAATAGGAGAGCAGCCGATTCATATGGCGAATCAGCTGCTTGCTGCGGCTGCTTGCACGAATCTGCTGCCTGGGTGCATTCACATTCCCATCACCATCAAAGTAGCCGCCAATCAGACCATACTGGAACTCCCTGGGAGCACTGTAGGAGACAGGGCCCACAACCTTTTCGTAGGAGCCAGTCTTGAACTCCTTCAGGAGAAAGTCCTTGAGCTCCTTGGAATAAATGTTCGTGCTCTTGGCAGGACCATACTCTCCCTCATAGTTCCGCACAGTTATGGGCCAACTGTACTTTGCAGCAAGCGCACGAATAGAGGTTTCCACGATGGGATGAATCTTGCAGATACTCACTGTGTTTCCACTAAAGGATCCATCAGCCAGGTAAATACCGCAGAGCCAGCCAAAGTCCTTATCGAGGGTAAAGCCGCTGTGCTGGGTAATCAGAGACTGAGGCACTTGCTCCACCTTGGTCGCAATAGGAACACGCATTCCCACACGCAGCTCAGAACCTAGGATAGGCTCCACACCCTTCTCCGTACGCTTCAGGAAGGAGTGCGTGAGAGTTGCAGTCGTGCTGCGCCCAGACTTTGTGGTGACTTTCACAAGTCCACCATTGGCTGGGTGCCGACTCACCTGGCTAATACGCTTCCATGAGGTCTTCTCATCATTGCTCACACCCGTAATGTAAACATCCTCCTTCAAGTCGAGGACAACACTGTCAGGGCCAATCTCCATGACATCATCCGCACGCTGCTCCAGAAGTTTGTCAATAAGGTCCCCAATCGGGCCGGCATGGTTCCCCCTCGCTGAACAAACATTTACAAAAGCATGACGTGATGTCGACATTTGTGTCGAAGGTTCGCCAATACTCTGAGCAGCAATGATACCCACCTGCTCCCCAGGCTGGACCCACCCCTGCCAGTTCTTCACCAGAATCATCTCGCATGCGACATCAAATGCCTTACGGGTCAGGCGGTGCTTCAGAATCATCTTGTGCGGGGCCAGATAGAAGCGCAGGAGCGCTGCCCATAGCAGGTGATACGCCTGAGTGCGCTGAGCGAGGCGCTCAATGGCCTGGATCACATAGAGAGGGGTCAGGTCGGTCGTACCCTTCTCATCCAGCTGGAAACTTGTAATCACATTTGTAATAACACGGTCAATGTTCACAGACGCAAACAGGCCCACCTCCTGCTTCGAATGCTGAATGCCCTCAATCAGCATAGTACGGTCGCCAAGGACTGTGTTAGCAAAGGCACTCAGCGCCTCTGTGTCCTCGCCACGGATGGTGCCCTCCGCAAACACCCCCGTCAGGTCCACCCCCTCCATCCCATAGTCCCTGCGAATCTCAATATCACTCAGCTTGCCAATGCCGAGGCTGGCAGACTCAATCTTCGTCGCATTGATGCCGTCCTCGCCGTACTTGAACTGGACAATGTTCATGCGGCTGTCCCGCACAGACCCGTCGTACTGGGCCGTCAGGTCCTCCATGGCCTTCACCAGCTGACGCTGGATATAGCCTGTGTCTGCTGTGTCGCGGACAACTAGACCATTTTCTAGAGCAAAGTTAAGGGTGCTAGGAACAGTCAAATCATACATTTTTGGATAGAGTGCGTATCCAGGCGTTCCAGGGCGCACATCAATCTTCCTTATGTTAGTAATAAAATCCTTGATAACATATTGAGAATCAGTGGATTCAATCACTGGTAGAGCATCACCCACAGTGATATCCGCCATAAGCCTCTCAGTATATAGATTAGTTGCGCTATCATAAACTATAAGTGATTTTGCCGCAGTAACAATCACTGAGCGCCCATTCATTGTAGTAACTTCATATAGTGTCTCGCCAGGATCGTGACGAGTTACAGCGGTTACCTTGGCGGTGCTAATTACACCAGTATCATCGCAGGTTTGAATACTCACAGTATTTGGCATCTGTAGTAGCTCTAAGTTTGCCTCTTGTGGGAAGTATTCAACCTCTTCCATATGTCCAAGTATGAGGCCGTCAATCCAGTCCCCAATCGCCACACACTTTGTGACACCATCCTCCAGCACCACAATCTTAGTATCACCTGTGACAGACTTAACAGCCGTATCAATCAGACCCTCACGGCCTGACATGGCGTGAAAGTAGAACTCCTGGGGCGTCAACCCCTGAATGAAGCTGCTCTCCACAAATCCTCTCGCCTCTGCGCCATCATCATACTTCTTGAAATGGGGCAGCGTCCTGTCCGTGAAGCCGTAGGGAATACGGCGCCCCTCGGGCGCCTGCTGCCCCACACAGGCCATCATCTGCGAAATATTGATGGTGCTGCCCTTGGACCCCGCACGCACCATGGCCACCAGACGATTCTCATCGGACAGGGCGCCCAGACCCAGCTTCCCTGCCTCCTCCGTGGCCTTGTTCAGCTCCGTGTACACCTTATCCTCGAACTCCTGCTGATTCGTCTTACCTGTATTATTGTCAAAGAGGTCGAGGTGAATCTGGAGGAGAATGTCCTCAATCGCCGCCTTGCGCTTCTTCACAATGTCGTCCATCTGCTTCCTGGTCTCCTCGTCGGCAATCAGGTCAGAGATGCCCACAGAGAAGCCATTGTACACCAGGAACTGCTCAATCGTGTTCTGGACAGAGTCAATCAGGTTCACCGTGGCGGTGGGCCCATAGTCACGGAAGGTGACGTGGACAATGCCCTTCGATGGCTTGGAGTAAATATCCTTGTCAAAGATGCCATGCTGAATAACACCCTCCTTGATTTTCACCATATTGTCCTTGCTCTTGTTGTCCTTGTAGAGGCCATTGCCCATCTCCAGATTGATAGGAGGCAGGAGCTGGGAGAGCACCTGCTGCCCCGTCCAGCGCCCCACCTTCCCCTCCATCTGGCGCCCCGCCTGGGGAATATAGCCCTCAAACCGCTTGTTCCACATCATCATGTTCATGAATTCACGGCGATTGAAATCCACGTGCGGCTGCGTGATGCGATAGGAGCCCACCAGCGCATCCTGAACCACGCCAATCAGGGGCTTGGCGTGCCTGGGCGTCACAATCTGATGCGGCACCGCCGCAATCTCGGAGAGCTCGGTAGAGGCCTCGTAACTCTGGGGAATGTGCGCATTCATCTCATCACCATCAAAATCTGCATTGTAGGGTGCGGTAACAGACACATTGAGGCGGAAGGTGTTGTAAGGCAGCACCTTCACTCGGTGACCCATCATGGACATGCGGTGGAGCGTGGGCTGACGGTTAAAGAGGATAATGTCCCCGTCATCGAGATGACGGTTCACCACGTCGCCTACATGGAGCACAATCTCCCGGCGATTCACGTGCTTTAACGATTTGACGCTACCATTTGCGCTCACAATCGTCTTGGCGCCCGGGTGGATATCAGGCCCATTCTGGATGAGCTTGTACATCTGGGCCTTATTGTAGGGGGTGACCTTCTCGGGCATGGTCAGATTGATCGCAATCTTGATAGGCACGCCAATCTCGGCGACAGAGATATTGGGATCCGGAGTAATCACAGAACGGGCGGAGAACTCCACACGCTTGCCCTGGATATTGTAGCGGATGCGGCCCTCCTTGGATCCCAGGCGCTGCTGAACGGACTTGAGCGGGCGGCCAGAGCGCTGGGCGGAGGGGGCCACGCCCGGAATCTGATTGTCCACCAGGGTCGCAATGTGGTACTGGAGCACCGTGTGCTCGTCCTCAATCAGATTCTTGGCCGAGTTGTTGTTAATCTTGTCCTGGAGGCGCTGATTGGTAGAGATGATCTCAAACAGCTTGTGGGTCAGGTCATCCTCTGACCGCTGGTTATTGTCCTGGATGACAGAGGGGCGCACCTGAGGAGGGGGGATGGGCAGCACGGAGCAAATCATCCAGTCGGGGCGACAAAAGTAGCGGTTCAGGCCCATGAAGTCCACGTCCTCGTCTGTGATACGCCGGAACAGACGAAGCACATACTCCACCTCCAGAACCTGGGTGACCTTGGACTTGCCCTCCCCGCCCTCGGCGGCCTTGAGCGTGTCCACCCACTCGGCCGTAATCCGTGCAATGCCATCACGCAGATAGCGGTTGGGCTGGACGGCGCCACAGCCATCCTCAGTCTCCTGGCCACAGCGAGAGATACCACCGCATTTAGACAGCACGGCCCGCCACCGGGCCTCTCCCCGCCTCTTTGTAAATCCCTTATGGAGCTCCTTGTCAATCAGAAGCTTCGAACAGCGAACACACACGCAGTTGAGCACATTCAGAATGTAGGGAAAGAACTGAATGAAGTAGACGGGGCGAGCAAGGCGAAAATGCCCAAAATGTCCCGGGCAGCTGTGATTCGTTTGCCCACAACTGCGGCACGTCTTGCCATTGTCCAGAACACCCATGCGAGGATCAAACAGGCCACCAATACGGGGCTCACTCCCATCATACGTCCCGGTGTTTGTCACCTCTACCACAGAGCGCTTCTCGATTTCCTCTGGCCCAAAGATGCCGAACTGGATTCCCACCACGGGTTGAATCTCCGAATCTGGGCGATGAATTCCGGCAGGCATCTCTCTTCTGAGTTATAAGGTGGTTTCTAAGTGCCCGCAGCTGCGCAAACACTGCGTCAAATTTATATTGGCGAGGGCTTTAGGTCCTAAAAATCATAGGTACCATGGTGTGCCAAAATAAGTACACCCCCAAAGGGGGTACACTTATTTAGCTTACAACACAACTATGAGTTAGAGCTTTATTGTACAGCATAGTTCATTAGTGTATTCTTACCAACATACTGCGTTACTGCATCACTAGTTGCTTCT
>Ga0114980_10002906_pt1 | contig 11899 bp, 9 predicted proteins | sample S_140806_EF_Meta_FD_87018 | JGI IMG/M metagenome (GOLD analysis project Ga0114980, IMG submission 87018) | Freshwater microbial communities from Lake Simoncouche, Canada to study carbon cycling - S_140806_EF_MetaG | ecosystem: Environmental > Aquatic > Freshwater > Lake | place: Lake...
GTCACATCATACTCCGCTGCACCGGCATTTGTATTCACTGTACGCGGATGATGAAAGAAATCGTCAGTGATATAGCTTAATGAAGCATTACTCATGACCAATTCGGAATGTTGCGGAGATGGAACTAAATTCGCCGTATCACCAACCACTGCATGTAAGGGTAAATTGACTGACAATTGATCAGCAGCAAAACTTATTCCGGGTGTTGTTGGAATTGCGTGCCATAGATTTCCTGAAAACAGAATATTATTCGTCCATGCTCCATTGCATCCATTCGTAGCAGCGTATCCGAAAAAGTCATACGAATTCGCGATGGTGTTATCCATCGAAAGAATATTGTTGCGCACACGCACATTGGCGAAGTAAATAAATCCGGTTCCCAATGTGAGTATCAATGGCGATTTATTGATTACTGAAGAACCTGCTCTCCCTATGATGGTATTCTGTTCAATGTAGAGATGATTGATATATGCGTAATTCCCAAATGAAGAGAAGGCATCCCACACATTAATGCCCGCTTCGAAAATCATATTATTGAAAATAAATATGCTGTCTGTTTGATAATAATTTACATCTGTATTGAGAATGTGATCATAGTCGGTATAACTGCAACAGCTTGTTGTGCTGCCGCAACCGTTGCTATACAGAAAACATCCGGAAGTACACATCAACTCATTTGCCACAGAAATTCCGTATGCAGAAGATCCGTTCGAATTGTAACAATATCTCCAATATGCAGAATCAGAATTGTACACCAGATTATTTCTATAGATTGCTCTCGATGCAGAATGACAATAAATATTCACTGAATAATTGTCAAATACTACATTATCTGCAACGTCTACATAGCGACAATAACTCGTGTTCAATCCTTCACCCCAATTGTTACTCACAATATTATTCACAAACGTAACATGATTGCAATTGTCGGCGCGTAATCCTGACGGCCATTGACATGTTCCATTAATTTCGTTCGCGTTTTGTCTGCAGGTATTGTTCACCGTAGCATGTTGTACCATCACCCGATCGTAACCTGTGAGCAGAATTCCGAATCCAAATGCTCCATCCACGACAACACTATCTACCAATACATCGCTGTGATGTGTAATCGGACTTCCATCCATGTAGATTCCGTGCAATGGACAATTTGAGATGTGCAGATTCGTAATCTTCACGTGATTTCCCATCATATAAATCATCTGATTTCCTGTGGCCAAACTATCGCCATGTATGTGAACATTACCCACTCCGCGAATGCTCACATTCTTGTACACCCATGAGCTCGACACATTCTGTCGCCATTGATTAACTGTTTGCACGAATCCGTTATTTGCAGCGGGATAATAATCACCGGGCAGCAGCACCACTTCGGCATACGCATTACCGCCATTTACGTTGGGAACACCCCAACTAATGAGATTCAGTGCAGCGTAGAACGTCTTCAAAGGAGATGATGCCGATCCCGTGTTGAGATCAGATCCGGTTGGCGACAAATAAATACTTTGTGTCGGAGCAAAAAAAGCGGGCTGATTCACTTGCGGAAGTTGCGCCATCGCAAATCCACTTAACAAGAAGAAGACACAGAACAAAGCATTTTTCATCGCAAACCAGATTAGTTCTAATAGACCATCAATTAAAATTAAATATAGGCTATTTCTACTTAGCGAAAGACAAATGAGCAATCACCAAGAGATGCAAACAGCGGCAAAACTAAACAGTCTTTGCGACAAAAACTCGTACAGTACTTTGAATAATTCCTCTGGCTGTTATAAACAAGAAAGATCTTAGTAACCTCATAAGGAATACCGAGCTCACTCTTTAGGATAAAGGAATTGTAAGCAGAAAATTCGAGCTGTTCTCATGAATATGCATTTATACAAATCAAGCCCGTCCAGTAAACGAAATATTTGCCATAGAATATCTTTAGATTCTACATTGTAACTATCTTGACTGCCGTGAATAGTCACAACAAGTTAACTTTGCTTATTTCACCGAGATAAACCCAATCAATAATGAAAATAAAATTATTCGCGCTTACGTTTTTCTACTCCTTACTAGCACTAAATGTTCATTCACAGTTTCTCCAGGACGGGAAATATACCTATGAAAACGAGGGACTGTTTCTACAATTAGAAATCTGTGATGAGGGCGTCTCCGTTTGCTCACTCATCCTTAGCGAAGGGCCCGACGAAATTTTGGCAGATTCCAAAGGAAGTTGGTTCGCTGTGAACATGAATGGAGCCGGAGAAAATTACACTGGCCCTTCTGGTTGGTATCAAGTTTCGGCTAACAATACCACTTTTGAAATTTCATCTCTATCCGGAGATTCCATTTCATTATCGGGCTATGGAACCTCGGAGATTAAACTTTCGATGGTCAAGGATTCTCCAATAACCTACTTTGTCGGAGAATTCAAAAACGCAAGCTGTTCTGACGCTGCATGCCCGTGTGGTGCTTGTTATTACATATTTCAGGACCCATTGGGAAAAGAAATCACATTTCAGCAATATGATGAGGCCGCACTTGGAATTACATTAATTATGTACACTGATGAAGTTCAACCTATCGCAAATAGTGAATTAACAGGGAAAATGTTTTCAATAACGTATGTAAAAGTTCCCTGCTCGTGCATCGATCCAATATCTGGAGAATCAATCACCACAGAAGAATTAAAGATTGTAAGTATTCAAGCGAAATAATTGTGAACGAGAGTCCGGTAAATTTCCGTTGTGCATTATTCTTTTACTAAAAGATATTGACGATACTCCGATTTAAAAGCAACTATCTCACTCCCTTAGTTTAGGATAATGAGTTAAGGTATAAAAACCTAATTTTCCTGTACCCTCGAAAAACGATCTAGAAGAACCGTCAAGGCAAGTATAAGGCAAAAGAGGTAATAGAAAGACTGAGCGAAAGCACAACAAAATTGGTGTGTTTTCGCGTGGAATAGAGCCTACCGATATTAGCTATTGATAAAGCCTAATTTCTAACGGAACGTATAGAAGCTCCAACCTCCCGGTTGTTGTCGGTTTTGTAATCGTTACACTTTGATCATAGTACACTAATGCTGGCCAACAGGCAGATTAGCATTCTTCTTCACCGCTGCACCGATGAAATATAGCAGGGCAGCCACCACAGTAACGTGCATCAGAGCCAAGGCAAGCGCATATCCAGTAGTTACACCCTTAATACCGATGAATGGATTGGCGAAGGTCAATACCATCAACACAAGTGAAATGATGCGGAAGATTTTGAATCCATTGTTAGTCATTTTCTCAAGTAGGAAAAATACTAATGTAGCCACGAGGGTAGGCAATGTACTTGAGATCAGAATGGGCACAATTGTTAATGATTGATTCGGCTGAATCTGAATGGTATCTGTAATAATTCCCGCTGCGTGAAACACGTAGAACAAAATAGCGTTTACAACTACAGCCACTCCAGCTGCAGTTAATCCAGCAATGAATGAAGCCTTGAAGGAGAGTTTAGTTTTCATTTTTTCGTTTTTTAGGTTGCGTGAAATGAGTGATTTTATTGGTTAGCGTTGATGATGATATGGGTTCAAATTGAAATGATCAGATTTTATTTACTTGTACATATAACTATTTATGGACTTTTTTAAGACCTGATTTTGTCTAAAAGAGCATTCAGATGAAACGCTTCCGAAGTCGAAAGTCGATCAAATTTCTGCCGTTCCTTGACCAAAAAGCTATCCAGTTTCTTTAGCAAGGATTGTCCTTCTTTGGTAATATTGATAACGTACTCTCTTCTGTCCTTGTGCGACTGCTCCACTCGAATCAGCTTCTTGGCGGTTAATTTCTTCACCAAGAGTGTGACGTTCGAACTTGGCGCAATCATCCTAGAGAGAATATCTTTTTGGCACATGCTCTTGGGGTGACTACCTCTGAGAATTCTCAAGACGTTGTATTGTTCATGTGTCAGCTTGTAGGGCTTCATAAGTACCGAAAACTGATTGTGCAGCCAGTTGGCCGTAAACAACACGTTAAGGTAACCCTTCAGCTGTTCACTCTCGAAATGCTTTTGTTTTATTTCCTGTTCTAGACTAGCCATAACCTAATGTTGAACAAAAGTAGATTTTTTAGTTGTATATATAACTATTTTGAAATAAAATTGGGATTGGGTAATAGTTTTACTCATTCTGCGCTTCGATTATCGTACAAAAAAAACCGCGCATAATGCGCGGTTTGTAAGTGGACCCGGAGAGAATCGAACTCTCGTCCAAACCGGTTCCGGTCATGCTTTCTACATGCGTAGCTTATGATTGGTTGTCGGGAAAATCCAGGCTCACAAGCAGGCCGAGATTCTCCTTAGTTCCTTGTAGCTTATCTGCGTCGGAACACTACAGACAACTCCTCTCATTTGCGGTGCCACGGTCCGAGACGTAGAAAGGAGGAACTTCCCGGGTGGCAAAGCTGGTTAATCCTTGGGATTAAGCAGCAAGGGCGTAGTTAGACTCGCCATTTGAAATTGTGAGAGTTGATATTAACGTGCCATATTCACAACGCACGGCATGCTTACATAAGCGATCACCAGCTGTCAATACCGGTCGGGCCCATTGGTAAGTACGATTTCGGATTTAAGAAGTACGATTTAAGTTGTACAAAACAATATCCGAGATCGACTGCAAAGATACGGATAAACCACTTGCGATGTCAAGAAGAACTGTGCGATGGATTTCACGCGAAGCGTGCATTCTTTTCTCCAAACGTGCCCGTCATCGCGAGCATCTCTGATGACATTCTGAAAGACGAAGCGACACAACGCACGGTCCACTTCAAGAAGCGATCACTCCCGTCCCGAGGCCTCGGGACGGGATCAATACCGGTCGGGCCCATTGGTAAGTACGATTTCGGATTTAAGAAGTACGATTTAAGATGTAAAAATTAATATTCGAGATCGGGCATAAAGATACGACTTTAAGGAGGCGGTTGTCAATAGTCAGGAGGCAGTGGGTAGTGGCAGTGGGCAGTGGCAGGAGGTAGGAGACAATAGCAGGAGGCAGGAGACAATAGCAGGAGGCAGGAGACAATAGCAGGAGGCAGGAGACAATAGCAGGAGGCAGTGGGCAGTGGCAGGAGTCAGGAGGCAGTGGGCAGTGGGCGATCCTGAACCAATTGCGAAAATTCGTGACGGAATGAATACTAGCAAGGATCACTTATAATGGCTAATGATGTCAGTTTTATTTGTAAGCTAATGACTAATCATGTGAATTAAATAACAAAAGTTGCACCACGACGTATATTCACAATCTGCACAAATTAAAATCTCAAAATATCGAATGCAGCTAAAGTAAACCGCTTTGTCTGGCTATACTGATAGCTTCTACTTTATTATGTGCATGTAGTTTTCGATAAATACTCTCGACATGCTTACGTACTGTTTTATGGCTAAGGAAAATGGAATCTGCGATTACACAGATAATGTCGGTTCCGAAGAGAGTAATAAACTACTATCAGAAAACAGAGCCAAAGCAGTTAAGGACTATCTCATCACGAAAGGTATTTCTGCCGACAGAATAACAGCCATAGGATACGGCGAATTAAGTCCTGTAGCCGACAATGACAGCGAAGAAGGCCGCGCGGTTAACAGAAGAGTAGAATTTAAAGTTATTGACAATTAGAGTGACTTTACAAGTGTAGATTACAAGTTAAAATCTCACCATCTGTTCTTTTGGCCTCTGCCCTATACATATAATGGATAGTTCCTATGACTGAACTCTGTCGAAGTATGTGAGCATATAGCAACTGTGAAAACAAAATAACTAATTACTGTCAACACCATAGATCTCGTAACAATAAGCGGAGACGCAATTGAAGTGTTTTAATACAAAACGTTTAAGACTCGTTCTGGATTAATTGTAGTTAAGAACAGCTATTAAACCCGTATTCCTACTACACATACATCGTCCGTTTGTTCACGCCCCGCCTTCCATTTGTTAAAGAATTCATCAATCTCCGAGCGCTGCCTGTCCATCGGTAAATGCGCAAGTGAAATTAATAACTCGCGAAATGTCTTGTATTTGAGTTTCTTCCCTTTTTCACCACCGAACTGATCAGCATAGCCGTCACTAAAGAGATAAATCACATCTCCTTTGTGAAGTTGCAGATACTGCTGAATGAAATCAGTTTCCTTTTCAAATACACCAACTGGTTGTTTATCTGCCGTAAGAACAATCATTTCGCCATTACGACAAATCCAAACCGCATTATATGCTCCCGAGTACCACAGCTCTAAAGTGTCGTAGTTGATGGACACCAAAGCAATATCCATCCCGTCTTTTCGCTCGCGATTTTTTCTGGTTTTTAAACTCCTCTTTACGATCTTGCGCGTTTCATCCAAAATTTTGCCACTCTGATTAATGCGCTTATGAACTACAGCTTCGTTCAAAGCATTAGCGCAGATTACACTCATCAATGCACCGGGTACACCGTGCCCCGTACAATCAGCAACAGCACAGTGTCGAAGTGCGCCTGGCTTTCCATCTTGCGAAGCAGTAAAAAACCAATAAAAATCTCCACTAACAATATCCTTGGGTTTTGATAGTACAAAAGCATCCGTATGAATTAAATGAAACACATCTTCATTCGGCATAAATGCAGATTGTATGTCTTTCGCATATGTAATGCTATCTGTTATTTCCTTCTGCTTTAATTCTAATAGTCCGTTCTGCTTCTCAATTTCCCCCTTCTGTTCCTCAACCCGTGTTTTCTGTTCATTAATCGTTGCATTGGCACGCTTCGTCCTTCTGAAGTTGCGATAAGCCACAATCGCTAAAACCACTACAATCATCAAGCCGAACCCACCGACGATTAAAATCCTAGTTTTTGCTTCACTTTCCTGCTCCTGAGCGAACAACTCAAGGGACTGATTTTTGATTTGCAAATCCTTTTTATCGGTCTCGAATTTGGTCTGAGTTTCATGCAGTATTTGCATGTTTTGAGCATCTGAAAGCGAATCAGCCATGCTTTTACTCAAGACCATATAAAAGTATACGCTATCAGGCTTATTCTTAAATACATAATACAATCCTATTTGCTCATAAATGAATTGTAGGTTGTCTCGGGCGTCTAACTCCTTTGCAATGGCCAGTGAACCAAATGTGTATTTACGTACTTGCTCTTCATTGATCGGATTTTCGTGAATAAGAAGATCACTATAAGCTATATAAGCCGAGATTAGGTTGTAACGAAAATTATTTCTTTCGAGATAAGGAATGGAGACATTGAAATAATATACTGCTGAATCTTTTTCTCCAATATTGTACTTCAAAGATGCGTATTCCGCCATGGTTTGGTAGTAAAATACACTATCACCAAGACTAAGTGCATTCCGCATAGCTAAATAGAAATAGCGTGCACCTTCCTTTTTATTTCCTTGAAACTTGTTGTTATTTCCGGCACCCATGTAAGCCATGGTGAGACCTTTTTTGAATTCTATTTTTTCATAAATCTCAATAGCTTTCAAATTATCATTTAATGCGCCGCTATAATCTTTCAGAGATTGTTTTACAACCGCAAAACTCTGGTAAACCTTACCAATTCCTTTTTCATTATTTATCTTTTTGAAAAAGTCCTGTGCTTTACTATAATAATAAATTGCAGAATCCATTTCACCGATCATATGGGAATGATTGCCCAACTGAATATTAGCATCCCCTATTGCAACGGAATTGGGCGGAGCAATACGTAAAGACTGTTTAGCATAAAAAACTACAGAATCAGGATCGACGGCAAGAAAATAGCGAGCGAGTTGAGCATATATTTTAGCTGCAGAATCACTACTTACTGTTAGGGCAATATTGTTAAGAGAATCTGGTAATGATTGCTGTGAGCTACCTACTGAATAAAGTGCTAAGTTCAGCAGAAGAATTAAAAACAGGATTCGTTTTTTCATCGAAATACCGGTAATATAAAGTGAATTGAATTCTTAATTCAAATATAGAACAATCAAAACAACCTAGAATTAGTATCCCTTGATCATTCACGCACTTAGTACTCGCCTGAGTGAAGCCTCTCCTACTCGCCACTATCGACTACATGCAACGTCTCATGAAAGGCGAAGCTCCGGCGAATCCGAAAATTCTGAATGAAAATTTCACTCCAGCAGAATACGCAGAATGGGTGAATCGCTCCGACATGCAATCGCCGGGAGAGTTTGATGATATTCACGTGAAGTTGATTGCACATACTCCGCAAGCTACGACCGCTATTGTGTGGATAGAAACTATGGCTCCGCATGAAGTTCACCACAATGAATATGAGAAGTTCCTGATTCTCGAAGGAACGTACGATATCATCTCTGAAGAAACGGTTCACAAACTTGTTACCGGAAGCTACTTCCAAATTCCGCTGCACGAAGGACATCGTGTTATTGTAACCAGCGAAATTCCATGTAAAGTTATTCTTCAGCGAGTAGCGGCATAACGCAGTTCGTCACTTCACGAACATGGAACGTTTACCGTAATTCGTAAATCATAATTGGTAAATCGCAAATCATAATTCGTAATTCCCCTCCCTTACGCCTATTTCTTCTTCTTCATCTGCTCCAATTCCCCTTTCACCACAGTAAGCATCTCCATCATCTTCGTCATATCATTCTCTTCCTTCTCGAATTCTTTCGTGTTTATGCTGCACGTAAATTCCCATATCTCAAGAATATCTCGCGCTGCAACAGAATACGGCTCATAACGCGGATTGTCGGAATGCAAATGCAACACCTTCTGATGTTTGTCGGGATAAATGCGCTTATACACCAGTCCTTCTTCTTTGGTGAGTACAACGTAAGTATGTCCTCGGCGGATGGCTGTTTTGTCTTCAATGAATTTCCCAATGATATACGAACCTTCTTTGAACGGCGGCATAGAATCTCCTTTGATCGGGAATGCACGAAATTTTCCTCCGCGTAAAAACGGAAGTCCGATGCGTGGCAATTCTTCCACAAAATCAGGATCTGCATAACCATCGAGATATCCTGCAGAGGCTTTAAGATTCACCAACTCGATATTGTCGTTGTTCTTCATGTCCACTTGCACTGGAAAGAGAATACGTTGTCCGCCAATATCAATAGAAGGAATGGAATCTGCTTTTGTAAGATCATGTCGCACGAGAATATCAATCGGCAAACGGAAAAAATCCGACAAAATCATGAGCATTTCTACTGGAGGTGAAGAACGATTTTCTTCCCAGGCACCGAGGCGCGATTTCTTGATACGGAATTCATCCGCAAATTCTTCCTGTGTAAATCCTTTGAGCTTACGCAGGTGTGCGATGTTCTTCGCCAGACGACTTACGAGATTTTTCATAGTATATAATCCGGTCTTATTCGTTCAACTTCTCTAACGGGCAACAGTTTCACCAAAATATCATTTTAGCGCCCGATTATACGCAAAGGTACTAAAACTAAATATTTTAGTCAATAGAGCTACAATTATTAGTTAATAAACAGCGATAGAAATACACATTCTTTATTTTTAGCCGAATTTCACGCCCCATTGGTAAAGTTATCAGAAAACTAAATTTTTTAGTCAGAATACCTGTAATTATTAGCTGAACTTTATGGAGCGTAAGCGACTACCAACCGCCGCTGATTGCGCCGCCGGCGCTTTGACGCAGATTCGCAGATTGCGCAGATTATCGAATTAAAATTAAATGCGAAGAAATTGAAAATGGATTTACTCACATCAGACACAGAATGGATTGCATCAGAATCTCAAATACATTATCCTGAAAACAATTTTTTGTTTGGCTCAGAAACTTACCAACTCATAGGTGTTGCAATGGAAGTTCATCGCTATTTAGGCTATGGATTCAATGAAGTTGTATATAAAGACGCACTTGAAGAAGAATTTAATCGTAGAAATATTTCTTATGAAAGGGAGAAAAAATATATGGTGGAGTACAAAGGTGTGATTCTTCCTCACTACTACATTGCAGACTTTGTAATTGACAGCAAAATTATTTTAGAAGTGAAGGCCCAAGTTGGAGTTCATGAAGATGCCGTTTCGCAGGTGATTAATTATCTGGCCGCTTCGAAATTGAAAGTAGGATTAATCGTAAATTTTGGAGAAGGGTCCTTGAAATACAAGCGTGTTGCATTTTCGCGAGATAAACCCGGAGAATAGTTTTGTTCTCTCCGTTCTTAGACCTTTAGTTCATAAGGCCATATGAGTTGCGCCGTTGACGCTTTGCCGCAGATGCGCAGATTACGCAGATTAAAAAAAACAATTCAAAATAGATGGTCAAATTGTTCTACAAACAGTACGAATCAAAATATCAAAAACAGAATTTTCATAAATCTGCGAATCTGCGGCAAAACGGCGCAGCAGTAAAAAAACACTTACATCGATTGCAATAATTAAAATATTAATTCAAAACAAAATCAATCTGCGTAATCTGCGAATCTGCGGCAAAACGGCGCAGCAGTAAAAAAACACTTACATCGATTGCAACAATTAAAATATTAATTCAAAACAAAATCAATCTGCGTAATCAGCGAATCTGCGGCAAAAAGGCGCAGCCGCAACCAAACCCAATCTCAATCCCACAACACCGTGTACGAGACGCTCGTCCATATCGATCTTGACACCTTTTTCGTTTCCTGCGAACGTCTGCTAGACTCACGCCTAAACGGAAAGCCCATTCTCATCGGAGGAACTTCCGATCGTGGAGTGGTGGCCAGTTGCAGTTACGAAGCACGGCAATTCGGAATTCATTCTGCAATGCCGATGAAACTCGCAAGGCAATTGTGCCCGCATGCCATTGTGATCAAAGGAAACGGCGGCACATATTCAAAGTACAGCGACATGGTAACTGAAATTGTCGCGGAAGAATCGCCCTTGTTTGAGAAATCATCGATCGACGAATTCTACATTGACGCTACCGGAATGGATCGTTTCTTCGGATGCTACAAATGGGCGCAAGAATTACGCAACCGCATTCGAAAAGAAACAGGCCTTCCGCTTTCTTTCGGAATGAGTACTAACAAAACCGTTTCGAAAATCACAACCGGAGAAGCCAAACCAAACGGACACAGACAAATTCTTCCCGGCGATGAAAAAGCATTTCTTGCTCCGTTATCGGTGAAGAAAATTCCGGGTGTTGGCGATCAAACCTACAAGTTGCTACGCAACATGGGCATCGAGTACATCCGTACCATTCAGGAAATGCCAATTGAACTCATGGAAAAAGTCCTCGGCAAAAACGGAATTACACTCTGGAAAAAAGCCAACGGAATTGATCCTACACCGGTAATTCCTTTTCATGAGAAAAAATCAATTTCGTCATCGCTTACCTTCGAACGTGATACAATAGATGTAACACGACTGAAAGAAATTCTCACCACGATGGCCGAGAAATTGTGTTTCTACCTCCGGAATGGAAACAAAGTAACCAGTTGTGTTACCGTAACGGTGCGTTATTCCGATTTCGATACACGCACACGACAAGAACGCATTGAATACACGTCATGCGATCACACACTCATTCAAACCACGCAGGATCTTTTCGACAAACTTTATGATCGTCGTGTTCTCTGTCGTTTGGTTGGTGTGCGCTTCAGTCATCTCGTGGAAGGTGGTCATCAAATTAATTTATTCGAAGACAGTGAAGAAAAAATTAAACTCTATCAGGCAATGGATAAAATCAGAAACAAGTACGGACAAGATGCAGTGCAGCGTGCAGTAGCAATGGATAAAACCGGAATCGGACAAATGGATAATCCGTTCAATGGGCAGAAGAATTTTGTACCAGCGCATAGGAGGCAATAGACATGAGACACGAGACATGAGACATGAGACATGAGACATGAGACATGAGACATGAGACATGAGACATGAGACATGAGACATGAGACATGAGACATGAGACATGAGACATGAGAC
>Ga0114980_10002911_pt1 | contig 11890 bp, 8 predicted proteins | sample S_140806_EF_Meta_FD_87018 | JGI IMG/M metagenome (GOLD analysis project Ga0114980, IMG submission 87018) | Freshwater microbial communities from Lake Simoncouche, Canada to study carbon cycling - S_140806_EF_MetaG | ecosystem: Environmental > Aquatic > Freshwater > Lake | place: Lake...
CGACGGTGCAGCCGGTGGCGAGAGCGGGTCCAAGTTTCCATGCCTGCATGAGGGCGGGGAAATTCCAGGGGATGATTTGGGCACACACCCCGACCGGCGCATATCCGGCAAATTCTTGGTCGGCGATTTGAGCCCAGCCGGCATGATGATAAAAATGACGGATGACCAACGGGATGTCGATGTCGCGGCTTTCGCGGATTGGTTTGCCGTTGTCCATTGTCTCAAGCACCGCAAAGAGTCGGGCATGTTTTTGGATTTGACGGGCGATGGCATACAAAAACCGCGCCCGTTGCGAGCCACTCAGCCCTTGCCAAAGAGGCAAGGCTTGGGTCGCCGCTGCCACCGCAGCCGCAACATCCGTCGCGGTAGCCTGGGTAATCGTGGCCAGCTTCTGGCCATTGGCCGGGTTAATACTCTCAATCAGCACAGTGTCGGCAGCGGGTTGCTGCCAACTCCCGCCGATAAACAACCCAAAGCGGCGCTGGTGGGCATCGAGCCATTGATTGGCCACGGCGGCACTTTCGGGAGCGGTACCCAGCGACATCTGCGCAAAAATATCTGACACGGTCATAATTCCTCACAATCAGCAACGGCTATTTCAACACAATCAATTCGTTATTTATCAGGTAATTTAGGCCATGGCGTGGCGATTGGCCGCCGAATAAATGCCAGTGATACCATGTTCGATTTGGCGTTCGATGTCACCCAGCAAGGCACTCGCCCCAAAGCGGAAGCGGCTGGCGTCCAACCACTCCTTACCCAGCTCTTCGTCAATCAACAACAGCCAATCGAGGGCTTGTTTGGCGGTGCGGATGCCCCCAGCCGGCTTGAAGCCGACGATATGCCCGGTCTGTTGTTGATAATCACGAATTGCGCGCATCATTACCAGGCTGACGGGCAGGGTAGCGTTGACTGGCTCTTTGCCGGTAGAAGTTTTGATGAAATCAGCGCCGGCCATCATGCAGACCAGCGAGGCCCGGGCAACATCCGTAAAAGTCCCCAATTCACCGGTGGCCAAAATTGTTTTTAAATGAGCATCACCACACATGGCACGGTAGGCACACACCTCGTCGTAGAGCGCTTGCCAATTGCCGTTGAGGACGTGGCGGCGCGAGATGACGATGTCGATTTCTTGGGCACCGGCGGCCACCGACAATTCGATTTCGCGCAAGCGGGTCTCGAACGGGGTCAAGCCGGCGGGGAAGCCGGTCGACACTGCCGCCACGGGGATGGTAGTGCCGCGCAAGGCCTGCACCGCCGCCGGGATCATTTCGTGGTAGACACAGACCGCGCCCACGGTAATCCCAGCGCTGGCCATGCCCATAGCGGCCAGCAAGTCAGCCCGCACCGGTTGACGCGCTTTGGCGCAGAGGCGATAGACGGTAGCGTCGGTATCGTCGCCAGCCAGCGTGGTCAGGTCGATGCAGGTGATGGCCCGGAGCAACCAGGCGAGTTGGGTCTGTTGTTTGACACTGCGACGGGCGGTATGGCTGGCACAACGCCGTTCGACTGCACTGCGGTTAATGGTGGTTGCATTGATCCACTGCAAATCGAGGGGGATGATGGGGGGGCGAGGATGGTGTGACATGCGGCCTCCTTGGCGCAATACATAGTGTAATTATGCGTATTATACGCTCAATACGGCATCATCACATTGTAAAATGTAATACAAAAATCGCGGTACGGTTAGTCCGTACCGCGTCACTTGGTATAACGCAAAAAAGATATACCGTAGTTACCAGACGTCGCCCGTGCGCCAATCACAGACCCACGCCACCCCCGGTTGGTTGAGCTGGGTGCGTGTGGTGTATACCATCAGGCCTTCGTCTTCGTCGGCAGTGCGGACAATCGTGCCGTGATCATCGACAAAGCTCTGACCGACAAAGCGCTGCCAGCCAAATTTGGCATAGAAATCTATTTCACCTGTAGAAAGCATGGTAATATCGAAATCACGTTGCGCCATGTCAGTTATTTGGCGCATTATTTGGGCGCCAATCCCCTGTCCTTGGTATGACGGCAACACCGCCACCCCCTCGACATACCCTACGGTATGGGGTGTGCCGGCAATCGTGATGGAGCGGGCAACTAACGCTGCATGTCCGACAATCTGGGCACCATCCATGGCAATGACTCGTACGCCGCCGGCGGCGTGGTCGTTGTCTTCGTCGCTGAACTCGTCGGCGAAGGCTTCGTCGAGGAGTGCACGGATGGCGTGGTGTTGGGTGGCGGTGAGCTGGTGGTCGTAGTAGGTGTGGTAGGTGATGGTATGCATAAATTTCCCGTTTTCGAAAGATGTTCCTTGATTATTATAGTATTCCATACTTGGGCCAATTTCGTATAACGTCATTCCATGGCAAACCACGGAGATTCCACGCTACGGTTGCCTTGGCAACCGGCATGGAATGACGTGGGGGGGTGGTTGCCCTGGCAACCAGCATGGAATGACGTGGGAGCGGGGGCATTCCCATGCGTCATTGCATGGCGCCACAGGCGCAGTGTAATCTTCGTGCGGCAGCATGTACACTTCCTGCTTCACACTTCTGACGTCGCATAGTGACCCGATGATTACACGGGTGACTGGCTACGTCGGCGGGCGTCATTGCATGACGCCCTTGGGCGATTGTCCACAGCCTGCCGTGATGGTTGTACGGCGCCATGCCATGACGCCGTACCTTACACCGCCAAGAAGTTTTTCAACATGGCGTGACCATGCTCGGTCATAATCGATTCGGGGTGGAATTGCAGGCCATAAATGGGATATTTTTTGTGCTTGAGACCCATGATAATGCCATCGTCGGTCCAGGCCGTCGTTTCGAGCTGGTCGGGCAGATTGTCGCGGCGCACGATGAGCGAGTGGTAGCGGGTGGCCATAAAGTGCTGTGGCACGCCAGCAAACAAGCCCTGCTCGTCGTGGTTGATAGCCGAGCGTTTGCCGTGCATGACAATCTGGGCGCGCTCGACGATGCCCCCAAAGGCCTGCCCAATCGATTGATGCCCGAGGCAGACGCCGAGGGTGGGGATCTTGGGGCCGAGCTCTTTGATGACGGCGATACTAATGCCCGCCTCGCTGGGGGTACATGGCCCCGGCGACACCACAATCCGTTCGGGCTTGAGGGCAGCAGCTTCTTTGACGGTGATTTGGTCATTACGTTTGACCAGTACCTCGGCGCCCAATTCGCTCAAATACTGCACCAAGTTGTAGGTAAAGGAGTCGTAGTTGTCGATGAGCAAAATCATGCCACACCTCCATCAGTAATGAAGCGGTCGGCCAGCTCGAGGGCCCGCAGGGGTGCAGCGGCCTTGTTGCAACTCTCGCGGTACTCCATTTCGGGATCGCTATCGGCTACCACACCGCCACCGGCCTGCACATAGGCGATGCCGTTGACAATCACGATGGTGCGCAAGGCGATACAGGTGTCGAGGTCGCCATTGAAGCTCAAGTGGCCGACGGCGCCGGCATACACCCCCCGCCGCGATTGCTCGAGTTCGGCGATGATTTGCATGGCGCGGATTTTGGGGGCGCCGCTGACGGTACCGGCAGGGAAGCAGGCCCGCAAGGCGTCGATACCGCGCATGTCGTCACGCAATTCGCCCGTCACATGACTGACCAAATGTTGGACATGGCTGAATTTTTCGATTTGCATGAAGCGCGGCACCCGTACCGTCCCCGGCTTCGACACCCGACCGATGTCGTTGCGCCCGAGGTCGACCAGCATCAAATGCTCGGCTTTTTCTTTTTCGTCGTTGAGCAGTTGTTGCGACAGCGCTTCGTCTTCCTCGGCGGTTTTGCCACGGGGCACAGTGCCGGCAATGGGGTGAGTGGTGACGATGCCTTCTTCGACTCGTACCAAGAGTTCAGGCGACGCCCCCACCAGAATGCCGTCAGGCGTGGTCACATAAAACATGTAGGGCGAGGGATTGACGGTACGCAGGGCGCGGTAGACGGTAAAGGGATCGGTGGTGATGGGGCGGCTAAAGCGTTGTGATGGCACCACTTGAAAAATATCACCGGCGGCAATGTATTCTTTGGCGTGCAACACCCGCTCGACGTACTCGCCCAACGACACATTGGATGTCACCGGGACCTTGGCGGGAATCGGTCCTTCTTGGAGGGCCATATTGGCGGGCAATGGTTGGCGCAAGCGATTCACGATGGCGTTGATACGCAATTGGGCGCGTTGGTATTCGGCGGCCAAATCATCGGCATCGAGATGCACGTGACTGATGACTTTGATGCGGTGGCGCACATGGTCAAACACCAACAGCGTATCGACAAATTGCCACATGCCATCGGGCATTTCGTAGTCACAATGCTCGGGGCGGGGAATGCGCTCGAAGTTACCGACGGTTTCGTAGGCCATATAGCCCACAGCACCCCCCACAAAGCGGGGCAAATCGGGCAAGCGCACCGGGCGATAATCGGCGAGGTACGAGGCCAGCAATTCGAGGGGATCCTCGTAGGCAATGGTTTGTTTGTAGCCCCCTTGGACGGCATGGGCTTTGCCGTTGACAAAGCGCAACGTCATGTAGGGGTCAGTGCCGATAAACGAGTAGCGCGCCAAGTGTTGGCCACCCTCGACCGATTCGAGCAAAAAACTCCACGGGCCTTGGGCAGTTTTGAGATAAGCCGACACCGGTGTCTCGAGGTCAGCGGCGATTTCGGTATATAACGGGCACAAATTGCCTTGGCTCGTCATAGCCTGCATCTCGGCAAGGGATGGCACGAATTGCATGGCGGTCTCCTCTTGAATCTCACCCACCGTGGATAGCTATCACGCATGACGCGACAATCTCCTCACGGTGGGTGACAAAACACCCCGCGGGTGTGGTTAGTTTTTGAAGTACAACAAACCCATGGCTTCGTCCATCATGCGGACGGTTTCTTGGGCGATTTTGCGGGTTTTGGCGTTGCCGGCGGCCAAAATCTCGTCGACCAACTTGGGTTTGGCTTCGTAGACGGCGCGGCGTTCGCGCATCGGCTCGAGGAAGTTGTTGATGGCAACGGCCAACTTCTTTTTGACTTCGACGTCACCCACATTGCCGGTGCGGTAGCGATCTTTGAGGTCGTTGACTTCGGCCACATCGGGATTGAACATGTCGTGGTAGATAAATACTGGGTTGCCTTCGACCTTGCCTGGGATGTCGGCGCGGGTGCGGTTGGGGTCGGTATACATACCGCGCACTTTTTGTTCGACTGTTTTGGCATCATCCGACAACAAAATCGTATTGTTGAGACTTTTGCTCATCTTGGCTTGGCCGTCGGTACCGATGAGGGTACCGGAATCTGGCACCAACACATCGGGTTCGGGGAAGACTTCACCGTACAAAAAGTTGAAGCGGCGCGCGATTTCGCGGGTGATTTCGACATGGGCTTCGTTGTCTTTGCCGACCGGCACCAAATGGGCGCGGGGCATCAAAATATCGGCGGCTTGGAGCACCGGATAGCCCAACAAACCGAGGGGCAATTGGTCGTCGTCGATTTGGGCGGCGCGGGCCATGTCTTTGATGCTGGGTAAGCGGCTCAAGCGAGCGACCGAGACCAGCATTTCGAAAATCAGGTTAATCTGATAGATTTCTTTGACCGACGATTGCACATAAAAGGTGACTTTGTCGGGGTCGAGGCCACAGGCCAGCTGGTCGATAATCATGTCGCGGATGTTTTGTTCGATGCCCATGACTTCGGCTTTGTTGGGTTTGGTGGTCAAGGTGTGCAAATCGGCGATGATGAAATAGCATTCATAGTCGTTTTGCAGGCGTAGGCGATTGGCAATCGAGCCCACGTAGTGGCCCAAGTGGTATTTGCCGGTGGGGCGATCGCCCGTGAGAATGCGTTTTTGGGGAGTCATCCATTCCTCCATACTGCTTTTGGCATACAAAAAACCGTCCCTTGCTGATGCAGGGACGGGTAAATTACCCGCGGTGCCACCCCGATTCGTCACAACGTGACGCGCTTTCCGTGCATCCCAATGCGCAAAATTCACGCAGGTGGGGCAACACTTTTTACCATGATAACGGCGGTAAACTCCGGCGGCTTCTACTGAGGGTGATACCCCGTTCGTTCCGCAGCTCCAAGGCCCATTCACACCTCACGACACCACCGACTTTCCACCAACCGTCGGCTCTCTGGGGGGTCATGATGAGGAGTTACTCTTCCTCTTCATCGCTGTTGCGGTCATCATAGCGACCTATGAGGCAATTGTCAAGTCAGCATCAGCCTCATGCCCTGCCATCACGGTGGCAAGGTGCTATAATTTAGCAACAGATTATTTTGATTTCGACATTTGTCGATTCTATATCGTCAGCATCGGCCGATTGAGGAGCGCGCACTATGACCACCCCCCAAGCACAATTATTCGATCGCATTGCCCAGCGCACTGCACGCATCGGCATCATCGGTGTGGGGTATGTGGGGCTGCCCCTGGCCGTCGTCTTTGCCGAAGCCGGCTTTCGTGTCACCGGGTTTGACCTGAGTAGCGAACGCGCCGCCATCATCAACCGCGGCGAAAGCTATATCGACGACATCCCCAACGCCACCGTGGCTCGGCTCGTCAACGCCGGACTGCTCGATGCCACCACCGACATGGAGCGCTTGCGCGACATGGACGCCATTAGCGTGTGTGTGCCCACCCCCCTCAGCAAAACCCGCGACCCCGACATGTCAGCCGTACTCAGTGCCGCCGACCATATCGCCAAACGCCTCCGCCCTGGCCAAGTGATTGTGCTCGAAAGCACCACCTATCCGGGGACGACCCGCGAAATCTTTTTGCCGCGGATAACCGAGCGGGGCTTCAAAATCGGCCAAGACGTCTTTTTGGCCTTTTCCCCCGAGCGGGTCGATCCAGGTCGGCTCGATTGGACCACCAAAAACACCCCCAAGGTGATGGGTGGCATCACTCCTGCCTGTTTGCAGGCCGGGCAAGCCTTGTACGAATCGGCCATCCAGCGCGTGGTGCCGGTGAGTAGCCCCGAAGCGGCCGAAATGGCCAAACTCCTTGAAAACACCTTCCGGGCCGTCAACATCGGGCTGGTCAACGAAGTATTGCTGATGTGTGATCGCTTGGGACTGAATGCCTGGGAAGTCATCGAAGCCGCCGCCACCAAACCATTTGGGTTTATGAAATTCACGCCTGGCCCAGGGCTGGGTGGGCACTGCATCCCCATTGACCCACTCTATTTGTCGTGGAAGCTCAAAACCCTCGATTACACCGCCCGCTTCATCGAGCTGGCCAGCGAAGTCAACACTAGTATGCCCCGCTATTGGGTGCAAAAAGTGGCCGATGCCCTCAATGACCGCAGCAAATCGATACGGGGCAGTCAGATTTTGGTGCTGGGAGTGGCCTACAAAAAAGACGTATCGGACGTACGTGAATCGCCAGCCTTGGATATCATCCATCTCTTGCGCGAAAAAGGGGCCAACGTGCGCTTCCACGATCCGCATGTCACCAGTATCCGCATCGAAGAAACCCGGCTCTATGGCGAAAAAGAATTGATTCCCGCGTTACAAGCAAGCGATTGTGTGATTGTGGCCACGGATCATAGTAGCTACGATTGGTCGATTGTCAAAACTCATGCACCCTTACTCATCGATACGCGCAATGCCGTGCGCGTGGGGTAATCCCCTCGCCACTCAAAGGATACGACAATGACGTCACGCCCCAAAATCCCCGTCGTCCGTCACTATGACCAACAGCACCTCAGCACCATTGCCTTGCCCCTGGGGGGCATTGGCACGGGCACCGTGGCCCTCGGCGGGCGCGGCGATTTGCGCGACTGGGAAGTGGGCAATCGCCCCGCCAAAAAATTCCGCCCCGATACGGCGTTTTTGGCAGTGCGCGTCCAAGCCCCCAATAGCGAACCACTCACATTGGCACTCGAAGGTCCACTCGAAGCCCACGAATACCAAGGCGCCTACGGTGCGGCTGTCGCCCATCACGGTCTGCCCCGCTTCCGCGAATGTAGCTTCGATGCCGCTTACCCCTTTGGGGTGGTGCATTTGGCCGACGCCGCCATGCCGATAACCGTCGATATCGAGGGGTTTAACCCGTTTACGCCACCCAATGCCAGCGACAGCGGCATCCCGATGGCGGCGCTGACCTATCATTTTCATAATCAGAGCAATCAAGCGCTGCAAATCGATGTGGTTGCCTCGATCCAAAACTTCCTCGGCACCATTTATACCCCTGGCGGGTATGGTGCCAGTATCGTCAATGATTTTTTTGCCCAGAGTGACGAGCAAAAAACCTTTCACCGCAATCTCATCGACTACCGCACCGCACCCCGCATCCACGGGCTGCTGTATACCCCAGCGCCGGCGGTGGCAGGGAGCGAACAAGACGGCAGTTTGGCACTGGCATTTGTCGACGCCCAACAAGTCACGCATCGCACCGGCTGGGCCGATTATACCTGGGGCGATTCGTTGCTGGACTTCTGGGACGACTTCCGGGGTGACGGCGCGCTCGAAGCGCGCACAAGTGCCGCCCTCAAGCCCATCGGCTCGCTGGCGCAACGCACCACCCTCGCACCCCACGCCAGCGCCAGCATGACGGTGCTGATTACCTGGCACTTCCCCAACCGGGTGGCCTGGCGCTCGGAAGAATACGGCGCCATGCACTTTGGCGAATATACCGACACCGTGGTAGGCAACGAATACACCACCCGCTATGCCGATGCCTGGGAAGTGGTCACCCAGACGGTGCCCCGGCTGGATGCCTTGCGCACCCAAACGCTGGAGTTTGTCGATGCCGTGACGGGGGCCGATATGCCCCCAGCCATCGTCGAAGCGGCCTTGTTTAATTTGAGCACCTTGCGCAGTCAGACCGTCTTTCGCACCGCCGATGGACGTATGTTTGGTTGGGAAGGGACCGACGATGCCCGCGGCTCCTGCTTTGGCACCTGTACCCACGTGTGGAATTACGAGCAGGCCACGGGGTTTTTGTTTGGGTCACTGGCCAAAACCATGCGCGAAAATGAGTTTTTATATGCTACCCGAGCAAATGGCCAAATGAGCTTCCGTATCGGCTTACCCTTGAACAACGCCCAAGCCTGGCCTACCGCTGCTGCCGACGGGCAGATGGGCTGTATCGTCAAACTCTACCGCGACTGGCGCCTGAGTGGTGACACGCGCTGGTTAGAACGCCTCTACCCCCACGCCAAAGCCGCCTTGGCCTTTGCCTGGATTCCCAATGGCTGGGATGGCGACCGCGACGGCGTGATGGAAGGGTGCCAGCACAACACCATGGATGTCGAGTATTTTGGTCCCAATCCCCAGATGACCATTTGGTACTTGGCCGCCTTGCGGGCCGGCGAAGAGATGGCCAAGGCCATGCACGACAGCGAATTCGCCAGCGAATGCCGGCGGTTGTTCAAATCGGGAGCGGCCTGGACGGAACAGCACCTATTCAACGGCGAATATTACCGCCACGAAGTACGCCCACCCATGGACGCCGCCAATATTGCCGACGGCATTCGCCACATGGTGATGGGTGCGTCCAATTTGGTGGAGCCTGAATTGCAACTCGGTGATGGCTGCTTGGTGGATCAACTGATCGGGCAGTATTTGGCGCATATCAGTGGGCTGGGCAACTTGACGGCGGCCAGCCAACAACGCACCACATTAGAAAGTATCTACAAATACAACCGCCAAACGGGCTTCCATCATCACTTCAACCACATGCGCAGTTTCGTGCTGGGGGATGAATCGGCGTTACTGATGGCATCATACCCACGGGGCAATCGCCCGGCCCGGCCCTTCCCGTATTTCACCGAAGTGATGACCGGCTTTGAATATACCGCTGCTGCCGGCATGATTTATAGTGGGCTACGTGACGAAGCGGTGCAAGTGGTGAGCGACATCCGTGCCCGCTACGACGGCGCCAAACGCAGCCCGTTCGACGAAGCCGAATGCGGCCACCACTACGCCCGGGCCATGGCCAGTTTTGGGCTGATTATGGCCTGGACGGGGCAGCAATATAGTGCCGTCACCGGGGCAATGTCGTTTCGCGAGCTCACCGACAACAGCAGTCAATTTTGGGCGACGGGCTATGCCTGGGGCACCATCGATCGCCGCGGCGACACCTACGTGTTGACCATTTATGCCGGCGAATTGCACTTGTCGAGTCTAACGGTGGGCGACGACACCTTGGTGGAGTTTGGAGTTATTCAACAACTAGGGCGCGGTGCCTTGCAATTCCAAGGGTAGGTTGATATCTGACAGTACGCTTTTCAATCGAAAGGAACGCTTGATGCGTAACCGCACCACTCGGTACCTACGGATTGGCCTGATCCCTGCCAGCATCGGGTTGGCAGGGATTGTGCTATCGCGGTTACGTTCGTTATTCCAGCCAGCGCCACCGGCCACCCCTACCTTTATCGCCGCTGATCACCCCCACATCCGTTACGTGGGGCGCTGGGATTTGCGTGACGCTCACCGCCCTAGTGCGGGCTGGCAAGGGGCGATGATGACGTTGCAGTTTGAGGGGACGGCGCTGTCGGCGCTGATGCGCCCGCAATACAGCCGCGACTTCATCCGCGTCGTCATCGACGGGATGGTGCAACCCGCCATGGCGATCGAAGCAAGTGACGATCCGGTGGTGCTTGCGCAAAACCTGAGTGCTGGGCCACACCACATCGACATCGTCAAAGAAACCTATCAAGGAGGCGATATGACGGTGGCAGGGTTTTGGCTTACCGGCACGCTGAGTGCACCACCCCCAGCCCCACCCCGCCACATGGTGTTTTTTGGTGACTCCAACCTAGCCGGTGAATCGCTCAGCAACGAAGAAAATAATAGTGGCATTGAATATATGGGCTGCCACTATAGCTATGCCGGCATCACCGCTCGTATGTGCAACGCCAGCTATCACAACGTATCGTACGGCGGGTCGACCATTAGCTCGGTGCAAGCGATTTTTGCCCAGACCAGTATGACCAATAGCACCCCGTGGAATTTTGCCAGCCAAGCCGCCGATGTGGTGGTCATCGATTTGGGCTCAAATGACGTTGACAAGGGCGAAACGCGCATCCGGGCAGATTACCACGCCTTCCTCGATGCCGTGCGCCACGCCTACCCCAAGGCCCACATCGTATTGTGGAATTCGTATGGCTGGGATAGTCGCGAGCCGGCCAACTATAGTGCGGCAGTGGTGGCGGAGCGCAACGATCCGCAAATGTCGGCAGGCAAATTTCCGTGGTTCTTTGCGCAGTGGCACGGCTGTGAATACGACCATGCCGGCATGGCGACCTATTTGGCGCGACACCTGCATGCACAGCTCGGTTGGCAGATAGACGCCGCCGATGTCATGAGTGGGTTTGGTCAAAACGGCGCTGTGGCCAACGGGAATTTTGCGGCTATTGCACCCTTTGGGGGCTTTGGTTGGCGCTACGCCAACCACCCCGGGGTGGCGCGGGTAACGGATAGTGCGGGGTATGATGGCAATCATTTCGTGCGCTTACAAGCAGGCGCCACCATCCATCAACCCAACCCAGCCCACAACGGTGCCACAGTAACGGCGACGCTGTATGCCCGCAGCGCCACCACGGGCCAGTTGCAGCTCACCATCGACTTCCGCGACCAAACCATGTATACGGCGCCGCTCATCAGTCATAGCGAAACGTTTTCGCTGAATGATACGTGGCAGGCCTATACCATCACGTTCCAGGCACCGACAACAACCGCCACACCGGTATTTCATACCCGTCTGACCATTGCGGCGGCCCAGGCCGCCATCGAGGTCGACGCGGTACAGATGACGACGGGGGCGACGTAGTACCCGTACCCACGTCATTCCATGCTGGTTGCCTGCAACCGCAGCGTGGAATCTCCCTGCATGGCAGCATGCAATCACCCGGGGATCCATGCAATGACGCCCATGCGACGTAGGGGCGATTACGC
>Ga0114980_10002914_pt1 | contig 11878 bp, 9 predicted proteins | sample S_140806_EF_Meta_FD_87018 | JGI IMG/M metagenome (GOLD analysis project Ga0114980, IMG submission 87018) | Freshwater microbial communities from Lake Simoncouche, Canada to study carbon cycling - S_140806_EF_MetaG | ecosystem: Environmental > Aquatic > Freshwater > Lake | place: Lake...
AAAACTGCAATTGAGTCTCCATAGGCTTCTTGAGATGGATCGGTTTCTAATAGGTTGATGTAATATTGACCTTGGATATCAAAATATTCTCTTTCGTCGGAATTAAAAATAGAAGTATAAAAATCTAGTTTTGTATTTGGACTTGCCTGCCATTTTAGAGCAGCTCCTGCCATCATTGTTTGGAACCTAGTTTGTTCTTGCCCATCAAAATAAATTCTAAATGAATAGGCTTCATTTGCTGTTCCAAAATCTGTTTCTGAAGTTTGGGGAGTAAAACGAAAATTATTGGAGGAATAATGACCAAGTACTGAAAAGATTAAGTTTTCATTTATATTATAATTACAAAGAAATTGAGCATCCATAAAGACAGGATTATAGGCTCCTTTTGTAGGTAAAGAATTTAAAAAATAACCATTTGAACGATAGCGTGCGCCAACGAGATAATTAAACCGATGATTTACTTCCTGTTCAAGGTGTGATTCGACTCCTAATAAGGAGAGCAATCCAGAAGTTTTAAATTTTTTCGGTGTTTTGTACGTAATGTCTAAAACTGAACTTAAGCGATCACCATATTGTGCGTCAAAACCACCAGCTGAAAAACGAACATCTTCCACTAAAGCTGAGTGAATAAAACTCATACCTTCTTGCTGTCCACTTCTTGTTAGAAAAGGACGAAATACTTGAAATCCATTTACATAAACTAAATTCTCATCGTAATTTCCACCACGAACATTATAATTTGTAGTTAGCTCGTTATTTGATGTTGCAGCAGTTGTTAGTGCCAAAGTTCTTTCCACGCTTCCAGTTATCTTCTGCGCATCAATCGTTGGCATTTTTTCAATTTCAAATGGGTTTTGTTTAGTTTTGATGATTGAAACACCAACTTGTTGAAGAATTGGAAAGTAAATAGTTTCTATTTGGACAGTTTTTTCTATTTTTATGAGGATACGTCGTGTTTCTTTAAATTCTCCAATTGAATAAACTAAATCTAATGTGTCTACATTATTTATCAAAAAGAAATAGGAACCCAATGAATCTGTAAAAGTCGATTGAACTATAGTTTCTTTTGTTTTAACCAATACATTTTCAAGTGGCACATTGTTTTTACCCTCACATTTTCCTTCCACACGAATTCCTTGGGCTATTGAATAAGCACTTAAGGAACAAAAGAAAAGCAAGTGGAAATAGTTCATTGAGGCAAAGTTATTAATCTAACGATTAAGAGTATCTATTATTTTGAAAAATAGCTGTCTTTGTAGTATTTTATGAATTATGCTTTAACTTTGTTCAATGCTTGAGAAGAAAGAAAAAATTCTTATTGGAAGAAGAGAAACTGCTCGATTGCCAGACTTTGGCTTAGAAAATGTTCAAGTTAAAATAGATACTGGCGCTTATACTTCTAGTATTCATGTTTCTTATTGCAAAGAAAATAATGGGTGTTTAGAAGTTGTTTTTTTAGATGATAAGCATTCGGGATTTAACCCTGAACACTTATTTTTTGATGATTTTCGTATTCGAAAAGTGAAAAGTTCTACAGGAGTGGTTCAAAGTCGCTATTTTATTTTTGGTCAGATTTTTATTGCTGGACTTTTAATTCAAACTGAATTTTCTCTAACAGAAAGGAAAGACATGCGATTTCCAATTTTAATAGGAAGAAAATTATTAAACAAACATTTCATCGTTGAAACAAGCAAAAAATATACTTATCCAAAATAATAAAATGAAAATTGCAATTTTATCCAGAAATCCAAATTTATATTCAACAAAACGATTGGTTGAGGCTGCTGAAGGCCTTGGTCATGTCGCACACGTCATAGATCATTTAAAGTGCAATATAGAAATAGAACAGAAAGGTCCAGCTTTATATTATGACAATAAATATTTAGTTGGCTATGATGCTGTAATTCCAAGAATTGGTGCTTCTGTTACTTTTTTTGGTACGGCTGTCGTTCGACAATTTGAAATGATGAATGTCTTTACTGCTGTTAATTCTCGTGGTATTATCCATTCAAGGGATAAACTGCGCTGTCTTCAGGTTTTATCTAAAGAAGGAATTGGACTTCCAAAAACAGTTTTTACAAATTATTCTAAAGATGTTAAACATGTTGTGGATTCAGCAGGTGGAGCGCCTGTTGTATTAAAATTATTGGAAGGAACACAAGGTTTAGGTGTTGTTTTAGCTGAAAACATGAACGCTGCTCAATCAGTTTTAGAAGCATTTAATGGCTTAAAAGCACGAGTAATCGTTCAAGAATTTATTCGTGAAGCTAAAGGAGCTGATATTCGTGCTTTTGTTGTTGACGGAGAAGTTGTAGGAGCAATGCGGAGACAAGGAAAACCTGGGGAGTTTCGATCAAATCTTCACCGAGGAGGAACTTCGTCAATAATTGAGCTTTCAACTGAGGAAAAATACACAGCCGTTTTAGCGGCTAAAGCTGTTGGCTTAGGAATTGCAGGCGTTGATCTTCTACAATCTGCTCGTGGACCTTTAGTATTGGAAGTAAATTCTTCTCCGGGTTTACAGGGAATCGAGAAAACAACTAAAACAGATATTGCATCCAAAATAATTCAATACATTGAAAGAAATGTCAATCGCTAAAAAGCAAGCAGCTTCATTAATTATTCTTGGTGAGGAAATTAGACCTGGAAAATCGTATCAGCTGAATTTAGATGTTGCAAAATTACACACACGAACTCCAATCCTTGTTCCTGTTATTGTAAATAGAGCTAAAGAAGATGGCCCGACTGTCTTATTAATGGCTGGAATTCATGGAGATGAGATTAATGGGATTGAAATTGTTCGAAGATTTATTTATAAAAAATTAAATATTCCTACAAAAGGAACAATAATTTGCTTGCCAGTTTTTAATATTTTTGGTTTTCTTAATGTTAGGCGTGAATTACCGGATGGTCGCGACTTAAATCGAAGTTTTCCTGGCTCTTCTAAGGGGTCTTTGGCAGCTCAATTTGCCTATCATTTCATGAAAGAAATTGCTCCTCATTGCGATTATATTATCGATTTTCATACGGGTGCAAGTCAACGAAATAATTTCCCGCAAATTCGCTGTGTTTTTTCTGATGAGACGAGTAAAGAATTAGCAAAGGTTTTTAATCCACCTTTCATTCTGCACTCTAATTTAATTGCAAAAACCTTACGCGAATCAGTTTCAAAAAAGCAGAATAAAATTCTTCTATTTGAAGGTGGAAAGTCTAATGACATTGAAGAAAATATTATTGAAGAAGGATTAAATGGCGCCAAAAATATTATTTCTTCTCTCGGTATGCGAAATTATAAATACGATATTTCAAAAGATCGAACGCCTATTTTACTTTCCAAGTCTAAGTGGTTAAGGTCTCCTATTTCAGGGATGTTCCATATTTTCATTAATAATGGAGTACATGTACAGAAAGGGCAATTGATTGGACATGTGACGGATCCTTTTGGAAAAGCAGAACGAAAAGTTATTTCCAATTTATCGGGTTATATTATTTGTGTTAATGAATCACCAGTAGTTTACAAAGGTGATGCAATAGTGCATATCGGAAATGAATAGTGTATTTTGCAGTTAAATTTTTTATTACGAAACACAAAATTTTATATAGAGCCTTATTTTCTATAAAATTCCTATCATCTAATTTTCCATAATGTTTTTAATGTCTTTTTCAATTATCTGACATATTTGGTCAAGTGGTAAGTCGTTATCATCGTATCCGAAAGGATCTTCAATTTCTTCTGCTAGGACTTCCATACTAACTAATGCATAAAAAACAAAAGTGGTAATAAGAACAGCCCAGTAGTCAAAATGATAGAAAACAATAGGAAGCGTTATAACATATAAAAAAATAAATTTCTTAATAAACAAGCTATAAGAATAGGGAATTGGTGTATTTTTAATTCGTTGACAACCTCCCAACGAAGCTATTAATCCGTTTAAATTGACATCTATTTGAATCAAATCTCCTTCGTTTAAATCCCCCTGTTTTTCTAATCCCTTTAATTTAGTGTAAATAAATTTCATTACTTGAACTGGACTATTGTCTTTGCTTGAATCTTCGTGCTTTTCAAATACTAAATTCTTCTTGTTAGCTCTTAAATTATTTTTTGCATTGTGAATATAAAGTCTAAATAATTCAGCTAATTCCTTTTTATCTTCTTCGCTGCTTATTCTGCATGAAATTTTTAAGAAGGCGCTTCGACAGTCATTAACGATAGCACCCCAAAGCTTTCTTCCTTCCCACCATCTATCGTAGGCTCCATTTGTTCGAAAAAGTAGTAGTAATGACATTACAAATCCGATTAAAGAATAGATAGCCGTTAATTCCTTGGTGTAGCTGCTTAATAAATTTTGATGTTCGACTGAAAGCAGATGTAATAAGGAAATAATTATGGTTGCAAGCAAAGAAATAAAAATTAATTGCTTCCAAAGAATTCGAATTGTATCGCTTTTATTCAAAGAAAAAATTAGGCTAAGCCAACTTTTAGGATTGTAATTTATCATGAAGTGTAAATTTGTGGATTCAAAAGTAAATTTTTTTTAGCTAACTATTTTGAGTAATTTCGGATGGTAAATTTACAAAACAAAAAATGAGAAATTCTTTACTTATACTTTTTTTTATTGCTCAATCACAACTTCTATTTTCGCAAACTAATTTTACTCCTAAAACTTTTTTAGGATATTCTATTGGTCAGCAATTTACAAGGCACTATCGTGTTGTCGATTATTTTTCAGCTTTGCAAGCAGCATTTCCTCAAAATATCAAAGTTGAAAAATATGGTGAAACATATGAAAAACGTGATTTGCTTTTGGCATTTATTGGTTCTGAGGAAAATATTAATAGACTTGAGGCTATTCGTTTAGCGCATTTAAACAACGATGTTTCTGAAAAAGTATCAATTGTTTGGCTTAGTTATAATGTTCATGGAAATGAAAGTTCAGGAACTGAAGCGGCTATGCAAACTGCCTATTTATTAGTTACAAAAAATAAGGAGTATTTAAAAAATACAATTGTAATAATCGACCCCTGTTTAAATCCAGATGGCCGCGATCGCTATGTTAATTTTTACTACCAAAAGGGTAATTTCCCGCCTGATATAAAACGTTTTAGTGCTGAACACAATGAAACATGGCCAGGAGGAAGGTCAAATCATTATTTCTTTGATTTAAATAGAGATTGGGCATGGATGACACAAATAGAATCCCAACAACGTATGCAGCGCTATAATCAATGGTTACCGCATGTTCATGTAGATTTTCATGAACAGGGAATAAATGAACCTTATTATTTTCCTCCAGCAGCAGAACCTTATCACGAAGTAATAACTGATTGGCAAAGAAAGTTTCAAAAGGATATTGGAAAAAATAATGCTTCTTATTTTGACAAAGAAGGATGGATGTATTTTTCCAAAGAAATATTTGATTTGCTTTATCCAAGTTATGGGGACACTTATCCAACTTACAGCGGATCAATTGGAATGACATTTGAGCAGGGTGGGAGTGGAAGAGCAGGCTTAGCTGTAATTACGCAAGTAGGAGATACTCTAACTTTGCAAAATAGAGTTGATCATCACGTTACAACAGGATTATCCACAGTTGAGATGAGTTCAAAAAATAACGATAAGCTCATCAAAGAATACAACTCTTTTTGTGCTAATAAAAATTATAAATATAAATCCTATGTGATTTCAGGTCCACAAAATAAATTACAGCCTTTGATGGAATTGATGAAAAAAAATGAAATCAAGGTTAGCTTTTCAAAACCAACTAAGTTTAAGGGCTTTAATTTTAAAACTGGTAACATAGAGACCAAAACATGTAGTCAAAATGATTTAATTATTTCTACAAACCAAATTAAAGGAACGCTTGTTAATGTGCTATTTGAACCTCAGACTAAATTAACAGATTCATTGACATATGATATCACAGCTTGGGCCTTGCCTTTTGCTTATGGATTAGAAGCTTGGGCGAGTGAAGTTCTACTTGAAGAAAATGGTACTGCTGTTATTTCACATGATAAAAATAGTCCTAATTCTGATTGCTATGCTTATGTGTGTGAATGGAATTCTATGAAATCAAGTCGATTTTTAGCTGCTTTACAGCAAAAAGGAATCAAGGTTTATTTCACAGAGAAACAATTTATTGTTGAAGGGAAAAAGTATGCTCCAGGAACTTTAATATTATTGCGTGGAGAAAATAAAGCAAAAACATTTGATGAAACAATTATTACTCTTTCTAATCAATTAGAAATCTCTTTAACAGCACTTAAGTCTGGATTCGTAGATGAAGGAAATGATTTTGGTGCAAGCAGTGTGAAGCATATTTCAAAGAAATCAATTGGTGTTTTAACTGGCGAAAAGACTTCTTCTTTAAGTTCTGGAGAGCTTTGGTATTTTTTCGAACAAGAATTAAAATATCCTGTTCACATGCTTTTAATTGAAGATTTGGAAAGCGCTTTGCCGAGCTTAAGCACCTTAATTGTACCAGAAGGTCAATATCAATTTTCAGAAAACAAAGCGGTCTTGGATTGGATTGAAAAAGGCGGGAATTTAATTGTCATTGGATCAGCGGCTGAAAGTTTTGCTGGAAATGAAGTTTTTGGACTAAAAGTAAAAGATGCGGATTCCACTATTTCAGAGAAGGAAATCTCCTATGGAGATGTTGAACGTCAACAGTTAAGTAGTATTGTAAATGGTGCAATTTATCCTTGTAATATAGATTTTTCTCATCCACTTAGTTTCGGGTATACTGACTATTTTACGCTAAGAATGAATTCAAATGCTTATGAACTTAAGCAGGGCAGTGTATTTAAACTAAAAAAAGATGCAATTCCAGTAAGTGGATTTGTAGGCTCTAATGTTGCAAAAAAACAAACGGAAGCTTTAATTACAGGTATCCATTCTATTGGTTCTGGAACAGTAATTTATTTTCTGGAAAATCCATTATTTCGAGGATTTTGGGAGAATGGAAAGTTAATGCTTGTTAATGCTATTTTTATGGTTGATTAATCTAGTTTTAAAAATAAGTTTTTAGAACTTTTTTTTAGTATCATTGTTCTAGATTTTAAACTGTTAGTATGTTTATATTAGATTATTTTAGTAGACTCAACAAAAATTTTCTTTCTGAAAAAACAAAAGTTAAGAGTGAAAGAATAATCTTAAATATAGCTATTGCAAGCTTTGCATTACATCTCGCAATTATTATTTTAGTTGATTTTGGAATTATTACAGTAGAATCCTCAGATCTTTTGAGTAATCCAATAGTTGCCATTTATACACCATTTTCTTTTATACTACTATATGAAGTATATCTTTTAATTTATTATCTGCCCAAATCATTTACAACATACATAAGTAAGCAGTATGAAATTATTACACTAATTGTAATAAGACGCTTGTTTAAAGATCTTTCAAATTTAAAGCTTACTTCAGATTGGTTTAGTAATAAGCAAGATTTACAATTTACCTACGATTTAGCCACTTCAATACTCTTGTTTTTTTTGATTTACCTTTTTTATGTCCAAAGTAAAATTCGATTTACTCCTGCTAAACAAGATGAAAATCATGTTGGAGCTATTTCTTCGTTTATTAAAATCAAAAATCAAATAGCAACTTTTTTAGTTCCTGTATTTCTAATATTAGCAATTTATTCTCTATCTAATTGGTTATTAAACATTTTTTTACCTAAAGAAGATTTAATTAATTCCTTTACGAATATCAACAATATCTTTTTTGAGCAATTCTTTACTATCTTAATTGTCGCTGATGTTCTTTTGCTTCTTTTCTCTTTATTTATAACAGACGAATTTCACAAAGTAATTCGAAATTCAGGATTTATTATTTCTACTATATTAATTAGAATATCATTTTCCATTAGTGGAGGCTTAAATAATTTATTAATTATTAGCGCAATTACCTTTGGACTTTTAATTCTGCTTATCCACAATAAATTCGAAAGGAAAATTTCTAATGAATCTTCTAAGCTTTAATTTTTTTTATTACTGATGTTTATTAGTCTTTTAAATCATACTTATTGTAAAATTTACCAAAATTTATAAAAAGTTAACATTAATGTGTTAAAACTTTTTTTTAAATATTTGTTTTAGTTAAAAACATTTTTAAATTTGTTTAGGCGGAATCCGAAAAGCCTTTAATAGAGTAGGATAAAGTAAATTTTTATTATTATGTTATTATCTGTTTTACCTATTGCAACTGATAACTATGTTGCTTTTACGTTCTTTATCGGAACAATGGCTATGATGGCCGCTTCAGTATTTTTCTTTTTTGAGCTAAGTAACACTAAACCAGAGTGGAGAACTTCCATTCTGGTTTCTGGCTTAATTACTTTCATTGCAGCAGTTCACTACTACTACATGAGAGATTACAACCTTAGTACTGGTGAGTCACCAATCTTCTTCCGTTATGTGGATTGGATTCTTACAGTTCCATTAATGTGTGTTGAGTTTTATTTAATCACCAAAAAAGCGGGTGCGAAAATTAACTTGTTATGGAAATTAATTTTTGCTTCTGTAATTATGTTAGTTACTGGTTATTTTGGAGAAGCAGTAGACAAAGGTCATGCAGCGATGTGGGGTCTAATTTCAGGTTTAGCTTACTTCTACATTGTTTATGAAGTATGGATGGGAGATGTTGCAAAACTTTCTAAAGCGAGCAGTCCTTCAGTTCAAAAAGCAGTAAACTCTTTATTGAAGTTTGTTGTTATTGGTTGGGCTATTTATCCATTAGGTTATATGATAGGAACTGCTGACGGACAGTGGTATTCTTTTATGGCAGGATGGGCAAGCATGGACATCATTTATAACATAGGTGATGCTGTAAACAAAATTGGTTTTGGTTTAGTAATTTATGCATTGAGCAGAAATAACGACTAATAATTAATAATTACAACTATTAAAGAGGCTAATACGTTAAGTTTAGCCTCTTTTTTTTAGCCAAATAATTAACGAAAACATAAAAAGTAGATTTGGAAGGCCCAACAATTGAGAAAAGTAAGGTGTATGATTTTTTATTCATCGGCTTGGGAGCGAGTAATAGTTTAATTTTATTATCCCTACTCAAAAAAAAATGCTTATTGAATAAGGAAGTTGCAATTATTGAGGCAGATGATAAAGATACAAATGATAAAACCTATTGTTTTTGGGCTGCTCCTTCTGATTCAATTGTACTTGAACTTGCACCACTAATTTCTCATTCTTATACTAAAATTGAGGTAAATCAGTCTACTTTTCAAAATATTGAAGACCAACCTTATCATTACATTAAAAGTATTGATTTATATAATCATACTAAAGCAGCATTGAAAATAGACAATGCAACTATTTTTAGAGATACTGTCAATCATATTTCTTCTGAAGGTGATATCTATACTGTTTCTTCCAATAACACAAAATATTTAGCATCTTATATTTTTGATAGCCGTCCGCCATCTCTTAGTGATTTAGGTCAAAAAGAAATTTATCTGCATCAATCATTTTATGGCTTACAAATTAAGTGCGAAAATGAGGTTTTTAATGAAGATGAATTTGAAATGATGAACTTTCAAGTGGAGCAGGATGCTTATACCCAGTTCATTTATATTCTGCCATTTTCTAAAAAAGAGGCTTTAGTTGAACTCACTAGATTTGGCGAAAAAAAAATAGATGTTACTTATGCAAAGGATATTTTAAATAAGATTATTGTAAGAGATTACGGTAATTATGAGATTTTAGCAGATGAAGATGGTTGCATTCCAATGACTACATTTAGAAATTCATCGAATTCTTCCGAAGGAATTTTGCATACAGGCGCTCGAGCAAATTTAATAAAGCCAAGTACAGGTTATGCATTTAAAAAAATGCACGCTTTTGCAAATAAAACATCTGAAGAAATTCTCAAGGGTAATTTTAAGCAATTTAATAAGCTTTCTCTTGAAGCCAAAAAAAGATTTCGTTTGTATGATAGACTTTTATTAATAATTCTACTTTATTGGCCAGGAGAAGGAAAAAAAATATTTACACAGCTCTATAAAAAGCAAGGTATCCATACAATTTTTTCATTCTTAGACGAGAAAACAACACTTCTTCAAGAATTAAAAATCTTTGCATCTTTACCTATTCTTCCATTTCTAAAAGCAGTTTATATTTTTTTTAAAAAATATAATTGTCTACGTTATATTACTGCATTTTTAGCTGTTGTTATTTATTGGGTTTTTGACTATTTCACACTTTTAAGTCCGCTAGTTATTGGTTTAATTCTAATCCCTGGGTTTTTATATGTTGGGATTCCCCATGGTGCGTTAGATCACATACTAATTGCGAGAAAAGAAAAGACCTTGTTGCAATTTTGTATTAAGTATATTTTAATCATGGGAATCTATTTTATAGTGTGGCAATTTTTCCCCATGTTATCTTTATTATTTTTTATTTTATTTTCTGCTTTTCACTTTGGAGAATCTGAATTAGAAGAAGATGGATGGAATATATCTTCTCTTCTTTTGTACGCTAGAGCCTTTGTTTTTGGCTTGTGTATTTTATTATTTATAATTTTTACACATCACACAGAATCGAAAGAAATAATATCATTGTTTAATGTAAACTTTCCTCTGTCTCTTCGTATTTTTGATCAGTCAATTTATGCCGTCTGGATTGCATCGATTTCTTTCCTATATATTTTAATTCAAATTCTACTTTCAAAAAAACATGCACACTTTGGATTACTATTTTTATTACTTCTGGGAATTAAAACACCTTTAATTTTAGCTTTTGGACTTTATTTTATATTTCAACATAGTCTTAACGCATGGGGGCATTTAAAGCATGGTCTAAATCTAAAAATGGATGGCTTTACATTGTATAAAAAGGCTTTACCATTTACACTCTCAGCCATTTTTTTTCTCTGTGCTATGCTATTTTATAATTCAGTTGCTGTTTTAAGTCTAAATGAATTTATTGCTACACTTTTTATTTTTTTATCCTGTATTAGTTTGCCACATTTTTTACTCATGCATCTTTTTTATAAGGTTAAACAGTAGAAATAAGAAATAGCTTAGTAGGTTTTATTTTAGCTTCACAAATTTATTTCGAGACACTATTTTAGTTATACTGGTTTTAAAAACTCTTATCATGTTTTTTTGTAATCTCTTTGTGTATTTCAAAAGAATATCTATCTTTGCATCCGCTATTCCTATGAGTGGAATTGCTACATAATAATTATTTAACTAAATATTGGCATGTACTTAAACACAGAAGTTAAAAAAGAAATCTTCGCCAAACACGGAGGTTCGGAGACAAACACAGGGTCTACAGAAGGTCAGGTTGCTTTGTTCACTTATCGTATTAGTCATTTGACAGAGCACTTGAAGAAAAATCGTAAGGATTTTGGAACGCAACGCTCTCTTCAATTATTAGTAGGAAAAAGAAGAAGTTTATTGGATTACTTAAAAAGTAAAGACATAGAGAAATACCGTGCATTGATTAAAGAATTAGGATTACGTCGTTAATTCTAAGCACAAATTTATTGATTGGGGGGACATTCGATTCAATTCGACTGTCCCTTTTTTGTTTAAAAGAAGATAGAATTTAATAATATAATATAAATAAAAAGAAGTATGAATTTAGGAATTAGAAGGTCAATCATCACCGGAGGGAAAGAAATCTCTGTGGAGACAGGAAAATTGGCAAAACAAGCAGATGGATCTGTGGTTGTTAGAATGGGTGATACAATGCTATTAGCAACTATTGTATCTTCTCAAGATGCAAAAGAAGGAGTAGACTTTTTACCATTAACAGTTGATTACCGAGAAAAATATTCGGCGGCTGGTAGATTTCCAGGAGGATTTTTTAGACGTGAAGCTAGACCATCTGAAACGGAGATTTTAGTAATGCG
>Ga0114980_10002916_pt1 | contig 11872 bp, 9 predicted proteins | sample S_140806_EF_Meta_FD_87018 | JGI IMG/M metagenome (GOLD analysis project Ga0114980, IMG submission 87018) | Freshwater microbial communities from Lake Simoncouche, Canada to study carbon cycling - S_140806_EF_MetaG | ecosystem: Environmental > Aquatic > Freshwater > Lake | place: Lake...
CCGCGACTCACATTGCGGTATCGGATGGTAATATCGTTGCAATAGGCGACATAGAAGATGTGAAACACTTATCTAATCATGTCGATACGAGCTTCGTAGACAAGGTGCTGTTGCCTGGCTTTGTGGAGGCTCACAGCCACGCAACCGAGGGTACATTTTGGCGGCATACCTACTGTGGTTTTTTTGACCGTGCGGACCCCGATGGTCGGGTCTGGGCAGGGCTGAAGTCTGTTGGTGAAATCGTTTTGCGTCTAAAAAAAATTGCTGCAGTGACTTCAGGCTCTCTTACGGGATGGGGTATCGACCCAATCTATTTTCAAAATACCAGTTTTACACGCCATGATCTAGACGAGGTCTCTAGAGAGATACCAGTTGGCCTAGTGCATGCGAGTTGTCATATTGTGAGTGTTAACTCCAAAGCACTTGAGCTCCTTGGGCTGCTACGCAATGGAATTATTCATCCCGGTATCGTGCTTGGAGATGATGGTTTGCCCAATGGTGAGTTGAGGGGTCCAGAAGCTATTGCCTTGATAGGACCTTCTCTTGGATTTGATTACGATCTGCTAGGTTGTGATGCGGATGGCTTGCGTAAATTTGCTCGGCTTTGCGTTAGGAAAGGCGTAACAACTGCCTCGGATTTTGCAAATCCGCTATCGGATAACTTAGTCCAAACCATGTTGAAGACAACTGCCGAGCCTGACTATCCAATTCGACTAGTTTCTCTACTGAGATCTCAGGAGCTTAGCGGAGAAGCTCTGATACAGCGCGCAAAAGTTCTTAAAAAGCTGAGCACGGAGCGCTTAAGGCTTGGATCAGTAAAACTCGTTGCAGACGGTTCAATTCAAGGTTTCACTGCACGGCTACGATCAGGACGCTATTTTAATGGGGCTCCTAATGGACTCTGGTATGTCTCAAAAGAGGATCTCCTGAATGCATACGTTTACGCCTTAAAATATGATATACAAATTCACGCCCATACTAATGGCGACCAGGCTACGGAGTTAGTGATTGCTTGTATTAAAGAAGCTTTGCAACTTTCTTGTCATGATAATCATCGCTTCGTAATCCAGCACTGTCAGCTAGTTGATGACGATTTGTTAATTAAAATGAAGCAACTCAACGTAAGCGGGAATTTTTTTGTAAATCATGTCTACTACTGGGGGGATCAGCATGCGGCGTACACCGTAGGACCAGATCGTGCAGCACAAATGAATCCCTGTGCTAGTGCGCTGAGACACGGTTTGCAAATTGCGATTCACTCAGATGCGCCGATTACTCCGTTAGACCCACTTTTTACAGCCTGGTGTGCCACTTGTCGGGAAACTGTATCAGGCAAAACTCTCGGTCCCAATGAATGCATTAAGGTTTCAGAAGCGCTCTATGCAATTACGATGGGGGCAGCTTACACCTTGGGGCTAGATCACGAAGTCGGATCTCTGGAGGTTGGAAAAAGAGCTGACTTCGCAGTATTAGAGCAAGATCCATTCTTGTGCCAAGCATCGTTTTTACGTGAAGTTTCGGTCTGGGGCACTGTGCAATCAGGAAGAGTTTTTCAGGCTCAGAGGCCTACGTGACGGCGATATTAAATAATTTGCCTGTGGTCTTAATCGGCGGTTTTCTAGGCTCAGGGAAAACAACACTTTTGAATCATTTACTTCGAAATACGGATAAAAGTAGAGTTGCTGTACTGGTCAATGATTTTGGTGAAATTTCTATTGATGTCAGCCTTATCGAGTCCGTGGAAGGAAATATTTTTCATATCGCTGGTGGCTGCATGTGCTGTTCTTACGGCAATGATCTCGTCGCTGCACTTAGGTATATCTCAACTAAACGAGACCTGTTTGATCGAGTGCTGATTGAGACGAGTGGAGTTTCACTTCCCTACGCGATTGCTTGTACTATTCCATTGATTGCGGGGCTAGAACTAAAAACGACAGTAGTGGTGGTAGATAGTTACTCATTCTGGAGTCAGCTCGATGATCCGCTGATATCGGATACCGTTATTAGGCAGATAGCTTCTGCAAATCTTATTGTGTTGAATAAAGTGGATCGGATTCTCGTATCTGAACAGGAGGCATATCTGTCTCAATTAAAGAGGATGTGTCCTGAGACCAAAGTCTATACGACGATCCGATCTGAAATTTCGTGGCAAGAGATTTGCGAACTTTCTAATCAATCGAACCGACAGCAGTTACCAAATATATCCGGAATTTCGCCCCGAAATTTGCTTGTAAAGCCTGGGTTAGGGCAAGCAAAGGATGGGCATAACCCCGCGACGTACTTTGACAGCTTGTCTCTGGAGATGCCTGAGAAATATGACTTTGAAGCTCTTGGGAAAGCCCTCATCCGATGCGGCTCCGACTTACTGAGGGCAAAGGTTATTGCTATGAATAAAGAGGGTAACTTAAAAGCAATCAGCTACAGCTCATATAATTATGAAATACTAGATCTCGGTACAAACCCTATACAGGCTTATGGCGTCTTTATTTTCCGAGCCTCCGTGAACCCCGATATTCTCTTGAAAAACATCATCTCTTCAAGTCTTTCCCGAACTGAATCATTCGTTCTCGGATAAGTATTTATCTAATTTACTCACACGTGATTCCATTGTTGACATAGAATAAATTACCAATCTATTTTTTAAAGGGGATAGACCTATGTTGGCTCAAAAAATTCAAAAATTTATGTCACTAGTTTTTACGTTTGGACTTGTAATGCTAATGACTCAACAGGTATCTGCTCAGGCAGTACCAAAAGCTTCCCCAACAGTTACTCCGCAACAAGGCGGAACTTTAGTGATGGTGGTTCAGCCGGAACCCCCAACCCTTGCTTCTTTTTTGAGTACAGCTGCTCCGGTGGGCCAAGTCGCCACAAAGGTTTACGAAGGTTTGTTGGAATACGACTTTAAGTTGACCCCTCAACCGGGGCTCGCAAAGTCTTGGAAGGTGAGTCCTGATGGGAAAATGATTACTTTTAAGCTTCAAGAGAACGTGACGTTTCACGATGGTAAGCCCTTCACCAGCGCCGACGTAAAGTTCACAGTATTAGATGTCCTTAAAAAATCTCATCCTAGGGGGATGAATACCTTTCGCGCCCTAGAGGCAATAGATACACCAGATCAATACACGGCAGTATTTAAAATGTCAGAGCCAGCTCCTTACATGCTGATGGCGCTGTCAGGTTATGAGTCGCCTATGTTACCCAAGCACATTTTTGAGACTGGAGACGTTACCAAACATCCTAATGCAGACCTGCCAATTGGTACTGGGCCGTTCAAGTTTGTGGAGTGGCAAAAGGGCCAGTTCATGAGATTCGACAAGAATCCTAGCTATTGGAAAAAAGGACGTCCATATTTAGACCGTATTGTTACGCGATTTATTGCGGATGGTTCAACGCGTGCAGCTGTTTTGGAAACACAGGAGGCACATATTGCTGGGTTTAATGCGGTACTACCAGTTGACGTTCGGCGTTTGGAAAAGCTTAACCATATTGGTATGACTACCAGCGGATATGAAATGCAGTCGCCGATTGTAGAGTTGGATTTCAACACTCGAACAAAGCCCTTTGACGATGTGAAAGTACGTCAGGCTGTAGCCTATGCAATTGATCGAAAATTCGTGGTTGATAATATTTGGTTTGGGTTTGGGCGTCCTGCAACTGGGCCGATTAACTCTAACTTCAAGGCAAACGGGCTCTACACAGCCGATGTTAAAAATTACAACGTGACAAACGGCATCGAAATGGCAAACAAGCTACTAGATGAGGCAGGTTACAAGCGGGGAGCAGAAGGTGTTCGCTTCGAGATAACCCACGATATCACCCCTTATGGTGAAGAATGGCGCCGTTTTGGTGAGTACGTAGCCCAGCAGCTTGGCAAGATCGGAATCAAGGTAACTTTGCGCCAAGAAGATGTTCCTGCATGGCTTCGCCGAGTCTACACTAATTACGACTATCAGTTAACAAATAACTGGATTCAAACCCTAGCTGACCCGGTGATTGGAGTTCATCGACTCTATCACTCCGGCTCGATACGTCAGGGTACTGTCTTTGTAAATGGTACTCGTTGGAGCACTCCTGAAACTGATAACCTCATGAACCAAGCGGCTGTTGAAACGAACCCTAAGAATCGAGCTAAGATTTATCACGACCTACAAAAACGTATCGTGGATGCAAGCCCAATTGTTTTTGTGCATGAGCTTGAATTTGTGACTGTACACAATAAGAAGGTGCAGAATTTCTTAGTGAGTCCTTTAGGTCTTTATTCCACATTTGATCAAGCCTGGCTGCAAAAATAATCTTTGCATAATTGACTAAGTGACTTAATGGTGGTTAGTAGACTTCAATACATCCGGCGCCGTCTCTTATTGGCGGTGCCGATTATTTTTTTCATTATTGCTCTTAATTTTCTGCTGATTCAGATTGCTCCCGGTGATGCAGCAGATGTGCTAGCGGGCGAGGCAGGGTCAGCTACCCCCGAGTACATGGATCAATTGCGACGTAAGTTTGGTCTTGACCAGCCAATTTATGTCCAGCTCTTGACTTATGTAAGCAACGTCGCTACCTTCGACCTTGGTTTTTCGTTTCGCCATAACAAGCCTGTATCTGAACTAATTCTCTCACGTCTAGGGCCAACGCTATTACTAATGGTCCCGGTATTATTAATTTCGGTGTCGATGGGAATTTTGTTGGGGGCAATAGCCGCTCGGTATCTGAACAGATGGCAAGACAAAACTATATCTACGGTAGTCGTTCTAACCTACGCTACCCCAGTATTTTGGGCTGGACTGATGTTGATTGTTTTGTTTTCGGTGAAATTGGGATGGTTTCCAACTAGTGGAATGGAAAAGATTGCGGCTTTTCACACCGGTTTAGCTCGTATTATTGATATTGCCCATCATATGGTTCTGCCAGTAATCACTCTCACGCTATTTTATATAGCGCTCTACACAAGATTGATGCGCGCATCGGTTATAGAGCAGAATACAATGGATTATGTGACTACAGCGCGTTCAAAGGGGTTAGGTGAAAAACGAGTGCTATGGGGACATATACTTCGTAATGCTTGTCTACCAGTTCTCACGATGGCTGGGATCCAAGCGGGCGCACTTCTTGGCGGAGCCGTAGTGGTAGAGACAGTTTTTTCATGGCCGGGCTTGGGCTTGCTGGCTTACGAGTCTTTGTTCGCACGGGATCTTAATCTTCTGTTAGGAATTTTCTTTATTTCCGCATGCCTAGTAGTGTTAGTTAATCTCGCTGTGGATCTCTTATACGCCTCGCTCGACCCACGGATAGAACTAAAGTGAGGGATATTTTTCGTCGATTTGCTCGAAATATCCCTGCTGTGTTTGGACTTGTAATCCTTGTGTTGGTCATGGGGGCGGCGTTTTTCGCACCTACAATCTATCCGCAGGGCCCATTTGAGATGGTCGGTAGGCCTTTTCTAGAACCACTTACAGACTACCTTTTAGGTACAGATCAATTAGGCCGTGATTTAGGGGTGGGCCTGCTATACGGTGCTCGGGTCACACTACAGATAGGGCTGATATCGACTCTTATAGCGATTTTCCTCGGTCTAACTATTGGGGGTACTGCAGGTTATTTCGGCGGATGGATCGATACCTTGTTGATGCGCATCACAGAAATTTTTCAAACCATTCCATTTTTCCTATTTGCAATCCTCTTGGTTGCTATTCTTAAGCCAACACTAGGAAGTGTGATTTTCGCGATTGCTGTGGTGTCATGGCCGCCCATGGCCCGACTTGTAAGAAGCGAATTCCTTTCAATTCGTAATCGAGAATTTGTCCAAGCTTGTATCGTTATGGGTATGGGGCATTGGCAAATTATTTTTAAGCATGTTTTGCCAAATACACTATCCCCAATTATTGTTACTGGCTCGTTAATGGTCGCTACCGCGATTCTTATTGAATCTGGCTTATCGTTTCTGGGACTTACTGACCCCAACGTCATGAGTTGGGGTTTCATTATTGGATCAGGGCGAAGTGTGCTGCGTACTGCTTGGTGGGTATGTGCAATGCCCGGTATTGCTATTTTGTTGACAGTTATGGCAATTAATTTGGTGGGCGAAGGTCTCAATGATGCGCTTAATCCACGACTCAAAAATATCTAGATTTCTCAGAAACGATCTCCGGTCATGCATCCACTTTATAAAATAAAAGATTTGACTATTGATTTACCGGTGTGGGGAGATAGGAAAACTGCCGTAACAGATATAAATTTTGAACTCTATCCGGATGAGATTCTTTGCATTGTCGGAGAGTCAGGCTCTGGTAAATCGGTTCTTGCTCGGGCCCTCATGGGGCTATTTCCATCTAAGCATGTTTGCGCCAGTAAAGGCGAGATTCTGCTTGATGGAGAAGATGTATTGTCCATGTCGGCAGACAAGCTTCGCACAATACGTGGTAACAAAGTAGCGATGATTTTTCAAGAGCCAATGACTGCACTTAATCCACTATTAACAATTGGCAAACAGATTGTTGAAGTGATTGAAGTTCATCGCCCTGAGATGCAGAAGCAGGCTTTTCAGAAAGCAATCCAGATACTTTCTGATGTTCATCTGCCAAATCCTGAGCAAATCTTTCATGCTTATCCTCACCAGCTGTCGGGGGGGCAGCGCCAACGTGCCATGATTGCAATGGCTTTGATTCTCGAGCCACAATGCCTGATTGCAGATGAGCCGACCACTGCGTTAGATGTAACTACGCAAGCGCAGATTCTTAAACTGATCAAGGAGTTACAAAACAAGCACCATACAGCCATAGTGTTCATAACTCATGACTTTGGTGTGGTTGCAGAGATTGCAGATCGTATTGCAGTTATGGAATCAGGTAAGTTGGTGGAGATTAATTATGCTAAAAACTTGTTGACCTCACCCCAGCATCCTTATACAAAGAAGTTACTAGGCGCCGTGCCGAGCATTCTTCCGGCGAAGTCCCGAGCTCTTTCGTCATCAAGTCAGATAGTACTCGATGTCAGAAATTTATCAAAAGTTTTTAATACAAGGCATGGTATCTTCAAAGGTGTGACACGTGAAGTACGAGCTCTATCACAAATTAGTTTTGAATTAAAAGAGGGAGAGACCCTTGGTGTGGTGGGCGAGTCTGGCTCTGGAAAGTCGACTCTCGCTAAGTGCATCGCACGACTAGTCGATGCTGATGATGGGAAGATTTTTATCTTAGGCGAAGACTTTCTTCAAGCCAAGGGCGAGTCATTACGGAAGTTTCGGAGAAATGTTCAGCTCGTTTTTCAAGATCCCTATAGTTCTCTCGACCCTCGACAAAAAATTGGATCAATAATTACCGAGGGTCCAATTTTACATGGTGAGAACAGAGAGGTAGCAATTCAAAGAATGTTTGAGTTACTTCAGATCGTTGGGCTTGACAAAAAATCTGCAGATAGATTACCTCATGAATTCTCTGGTGGTCAGCGGCAGCGTATCGGTATTGCAAGGGCATTGGCGCTCCGGCCGAGATTGCTAATAGCAGATGAAGCTGTATCCGCTCTTGATGTTTCGGTTCAGGCGCAGGTATTAGGACTTTTAAAGGACATTCGTGATGAATTTAAGCTGACGCTATTATTTATTACGCATGATTTAAGAGTGGCAGCTCAAATTTGTGATTCAGTTATGGTGATGAGCAAAGGTGAGATCATGGAATACGGAGCTACAAAAACAATATTTGAATCGCCGCAACACCCTTATACTCAGCAGCTATTAGGCGCAATTCCGGGTCGTGCATACTGGTTAGAGCATCAGTTGGTGACGCAATGAGTACACATTTACCTGCAGACCCTATGGCAACCAGGAGTTTCGCTCAATACGCGGCGGAACTTAGATCGGGTACTTTATCTGCTTTGTCCGTTGTTGAGACTTATCTCGAGCGTATTCGCCAGCTAAATCCAAAGATTGATGCCATCTCAGTGTTAGACGATGCTCGTGCCTTGGCGGCTGCAAAGAGCATCGATTCCTTATTGCATGCTGGACAGGATCCGGGACCCTTAGCTGGGCTGCCAATTTTGGTGAAAGACTTGTATCAGGTGAATGGTTTGACCATGACAGCTGGTTCTCGGCTTGATGTCCAAAAAATAGCACCGTGTGATGAAGGTCCGATTATTACGTCGCTGCGTCAGGCTGGTTGCATCATTTTGGGCAAAACCCGAACAACAGAGTTTGCGATGGGTGGTTTTAACTTAACGCACCCATTACCTTGGAATCCCTGTGATTTACAAATAAAGCGGATGACGGGTGGGTCTAGTCATGGCTCGGCGGTAAGTATGGCTGCTGGAATGTGTGCGTTCTCCTTAGGATCTGATACGGGGGGTTCGGTGCGCCAGCCAGCCGCGTTTGTGGGAGTGGTTGGTTTTAAAGCAAGCCCGGAGTATTGGCCCACAGCAGGTGTGTTTCCTATGAGCCCCGGCCTTGATAGTTTAGGGTTGTTTACTAAGACTGTCGCCGACGCGCATTGGGTTGTGTCAAACTTACCGTTTGTTCGTAATCCTTCAATTTCGGGAATTGATATTCCTGCCAAATCGCTGAGATTTGGGCTTCCCAGCCACCATATCTTTGATCATTGCGATTCAGAATCCAAGCAAACATTTGAGCAGGCGCTTGAACGCCTAAGGGCTGCAGGTTTAAGGGTTGAGGGCATCGAGATCCCAGAAGTGGCTGAGATGGATGCGGTTTTTGGCGGCATGGTGCCTACCGATGTCCTAGCATTTATTGGCCGTGATCAGTTTTTGGCGGCTGAGAAAATACTCGATCCGGTCGTTTGGGCGAGAACGCAAGCGGCATTTGATCTTAAGGCGACCGACTACATCGCTATACAGCGAAAATTTAAAGATATATGCCAAAAAGTTAATAAACGGCTGGCAGGTTTTGATGGTTGGATTTGTCCGACTATTCCCCAGGTTGCTCCTCCGGTTAAAGGCTATGATTCGCCAGAAAAAATCGCCGACTGGAACGGGATCAATACTGCTAATACGCGACCTGGGAATCTGTTCGGACAGTGTGGAATTTCACTGCCAATGAGAGGGGTATTGACAGGCCTACCACTTGGCTTTCAAATTATGGCGGCTCCTATGACAGATGATCGGTTATTGCGAACTGCGATTACTGTGGAACGCCTTCTTGGGCAAGGTTCGTGAACTGAAAAATACGTTCAATGATATTCATGGAGATTCTCTTGCAAGTTGGTGACATTATTTAACTAGAAAGATTTATTTCTCATCTTTAAACCAATACCATTTATACAGAAGACTTTGCCCTAATCGCCTAAAGGGAGCTAGTTTTTCTGAATGAAACCTACCTAAGACATTCGGAAACTCGAGTGGCGAGTGATAGATTGGCAATTTAAACGCGTCTGCATCCGTATTTTTCCCAGCGACAAGCTCTGCTAGACGTTTACCTGCCCAAGTGGAAAAAGAAACGCCATTACCGCCGTAACCAAGCGCATACCAAATTGATTTTTTTGGATCGGGTTGCGTGATGCGCGGCATCATATCGTGACTCACATCTACCCAACCCCACCAAGAGTAATCAATCTCGATACCTGTTAAAGGCGGGAACTTTCTAGAAATCGCATCAGTTAATAATTTTAAATGCCGAGGCGCATTGGCATCAGCACCACCAATTGCGCTACGACTGCCTATTTGTAGCCGGTTATTCTTGAGTAATCGATAATAAAAACGTAGTGTTCGAGTGTCGGTTAAAAAGATATTCGAGCGAAAGTTACAGGCTGTGATTTCTTGCTCGCTAAGCGGTCTGGTCACTAATGAGTTAGATAAAATAGGCAGGATTTTATTTTTTATTGGCGTCAGTCCCTGCATGCCATATCCGCCAGTACAAATGGCAATACATTTAGCTCTGATAATCCCGCCCGGAGTCTGAATGTGATGTACCCCATTAATTGTCTCCCAGCCCTGAGCAGGGCTAGCAGTATGAATCTTGACTCCAAGCTTTTGCGCTTTCTTGAGAAGGCCAAAAGTAAATTTCAGCGGATGAATACCAACACCCTCACACTCTAGAAGGGCGCCGGCAGCATCATGATCATCGCAATACTGTTCTCTGACTTCCTGTGCGCTAAGGAGGAGAGGTGAATATCCAAATACATCCTTACGTATCTTTGCCTCATTTTGGAGATAGATCATTTTTTCTGGACGATGGGCAATATATAAGTGACCACCATCAATAGCATCACACTCAATTTCACTTACTAGTTCCTTGAAATTTTCAAAGCCAGTATAAATTTCTCGGTCTAGTTGTTTAGCTGTATCTAGACCCCAACGCTCAATCCATTGAGACCGAGATAGTCTACCGCTAGCATTTTGACCTTGTCCGCCACTCCGGCTAGAGCATCCCCAGGCGATTTGATTGGCCTCCAAGATTGTTGCTTGGATACCATGCTCTTGCGCTAAATAGAGAGCGGTAGAAACCCCCGTGGATCCTGAGCCAATAATCGCTACATCGGTATCGATATCCTGGCTAATAGGCCCATCTGTGATTGGCGGCGTTCCGGCAGTGGCAGCCCAATAACTAGGAGCATAGTCTTTGTCACTTCCCGGGTGAAGGGAGGTCAATGGGTCGTAAAGCGGATCGTATGCTACTGGTGACATATTCAAAATAAGCCTATTGAGATGCCGGTATGTTCGGTCGATTCTTACGGAAGACATTTTTCATCTGAATCTTGCCATCCTTAAAAGTAAAAATATCAACACCATCCGCTTCAATACAACTGCCATCACCCGTAGTGCCAACAAAGGTCCATTCTGATACTCCGAAATCGCCATCAACAAAATGCTGATCATTTAACCATTGTGCATCTGGGATATTAATCCAGGCACTTTCAAAGGCGGCTCTAACGGCATCCATTCCTTCGTGACGGGTACCGTAAGCGTTGGGGCCGGCCGCAGTTTGAAAAATGCATTCTTCGTGCATGAAGTTCATTAAGTCATCAATGTCATGTCGATTCCAGGCGGCGCTAAATTGAGCTAATTGGGCAACGGTCATCTGTTTTTTACTATTTTTCATGGTCAGGTAAGAGTGGGATTTAACTATCTATGGGTGGGTAGAAATACTACATTATTAAAAGCTTATTATCAAAATTTTGCTATCTAAGGTGCTTAGCGCTAATACCCCCATTTTTTACTAACAATATTAAGGACTTCAGATGAAGGCATACCATCGTTGGCCTTCGCTCCGGGCAATTTCAGCAGAGGTTAAGAGCGGAGCAAATTCTGCACGTGCCCAGGTTGAACTCGCATTAGATTTGGCCAAAAAGGAAACTTTAGATTCGACTATTTCACCTACGTTCATTAGTCTTCATGCTGATATTGCACTAGCTTTAGCTGATGAGATTGACGCCAAGCTTAATCGAGGCGAGGACTGCTTTGTGCTCAGCAGCATTTAATCGCAGCCCTGATGCTGTGCTGTCGGCCTAACCGACAGTAAGTAATTAACATCGCCCAAAGACCCCAAACCGCATTGCACAGTTTATTACACAGTCCCGATTTATGCGTCTAAGTCATTGAAATTATTGGATATTCCAGCAGCCACGAATTCTTCTAAAGCGTAGGTCGCACGTTCGAATCGTGCTGGGCAGGCCAAAAAAATTAATCAAATCGATTTTTGGTTTACTCGCTTTGACAATTCCTCAGTACTCTCTTTTCGCTCACTATAACGATCTGTTAGATAGGTGGAAACAGAGCGGGTTAATAAAGTGAATTTAACTAACTCTTCCATGACATCAACCACGCGATCGTAGTTAGCTGAAGGCTGCATGCGATTGTTGTCATCAAACTCTAAAAATGCTTTGGGTACTGACGATTGATTGGGAATGGTGACCATCCTCATCCATCTGCC
>Ga0114980_10002922_pt1 | contig 11866 bp, 10 predicted proteins | sample S_140806_EF_Meta_FD_87018 | JGI IMG/M metagenome (GOLD analysis project Ga0114980, IMG submission 87018) | Freshwater microbial communities from Lake Simoncouche, Canada to study carbon cycling - S_140806_EF_MetaG | ecosystem: Environmental > Aquatic > Freshwater > Lake | place: Lake...
AAACCTAGTAAAAATGAGGGGTAAAGTCTGCCCAGTAATTGTACGAAGATACATGTGTGCCTCGTGAAACTACGAGGCTCCCTTTAGATTTTTTCTAAGTGGGGAAGAGTTTGGCATTGTCATTGCAATGTCATTACCCGGGAGGTTCGAAGCACATGAGTACGATTTATATGGATCATCTGGAGCACGCCGATTGTCAGCAGGTCAAGTTGACCAAGCGCGAGGTTGAGGTCTTACAGAGGGTTATAGAAGGCAAGTCAAGCAAGGAAGTTGCAGATGAGCTGTTTGTCAGCAAGCGCACGGTGGATTTCCACCTCGCTAACATCTACACAAAGCTGTCCGTAACCAATCGGTTACAGGCATTCCGTGAAGCAACCCGCCGTGGACTGCTTACAGCAACCACCAGCTAGTCACTGGTAAGGGAGCTTACAAAACAACGACCGCAGTGCCAAAAGCACTGCGGTTTGTTTCATTTTAGGGTTGCGATGATTTCAGGCATGGCGCTTATTGACAACACGCATTGGATGCAATGAAAAAACCGCAGCGGAACCTCCACTACGGTTTGAAACCAAACTTCTAAAGTCCCTCAGCGGACTTAGAAAAGCTGTTCCAGCCGCCCAGAACTGTCACCGATGCTCTCAACTGGTACGCCGGCCTTATCAGCCATCGTCATGAAGAGATTCGTCATTGGGGTGTTGTTCTTATAGCGAATATGCCGACCGGACTTGAAACCAGTTCCTGCACCACCTGCGACCAAAATCGGTAAGTCATCATGGTTATGTCGGTCGCCATCACCAATACCACCCCCATAGACAACCATTGTGTTGTCAAGGAGAGTACGGTCTCCTTCACGGACATCGCGCATCTTGCGCAGCATGTATGCAAGGTTGTCCACGTGGAACTGGTTGATCTTGCGGATGGACTCCAACTTGTCAGGATTACGCTGATGATGCGACAGCTCATGGTGGCCATCGTTGACGCCAATCATTTTGTATGACCGGTTACTGCCCTCATTGGCAAACATAAACGTACCGACACGGGTGATATCGGTCTGGAACGCCAGAACCATCATGTCCCCAAGAAGACGAACGTGTTCAGCATAATCGCTAGGAATCCCACTCGGCATTCCGGAGATTTTGTTCACCAAACCTGCTTGCTGGCTACTTTTTTCCGCAACCGTCAGGCGCCGCTCAATCTCACGCACACCGGTCATGTATTCATCGAGCTTCATACGGTCCGTTACGCCGAGTTTGTTGTGCAGTGACTTAGCATCTGCAAGGACAAAGTCGAGAATAGACTTGTTTTCAGCGATGCGTGATTCACGCGCCACCGGGGTTTCATTCGGATCGCCATTTTGGAAGAGACGCTCGAATACAAGCCGCGGGTCCACTTCCTTGGCAACCGGAGTGTTTGGTGAACGCCATGAAATCGAATTTGAGTAAGCGCAGCTGTAACCCGAATCGCAATCGCCCGCGAGCCCACCACGCTCACAGCCAATCTCGATGCTCGCAAAACGGGTCCTATCGCCAACGCGATTCGCCATTATCTGGTCGAAGGAAATGCCGACCTGGATGTTGGCTCCGCTGGTCTTACGTGGATGACACCCTGTCAACCATGCTGCAGCAGAACGTGCGTGATCACCAGCACCATCACCGAGAGGAAACGCATTTCGCTGGGTAAGCCCTGTAAGGAGATTCACATTTGCACGTAAGTCAGCAAGAGGCGCGAGCACGGAAGGAAGCGCATCAGAGAGGTTACCCTCCGTCTTAGGCGTCCAGTGATCCATGTTGATACCATTCGGGACGAAGACAAAAGCCATTCGAACCGGATGCTTAGTTTTGTTACCACTTTGCGCTAATGCCGTTAACGGAATCATCGCCTCGAGCAACGGCAGCGACAATGCTGTACCAAACCCGCGCAAAACCATCCGGCGATTAATCGATTGTGACATGATAATCCCTCTCATTTGGCATCATACCGGTTGTAATGGATGCAACACCAGAAGACGCATCCCCACGCCTTGTCCGAAATGCTTTGCTTCGAATCACCTCATTCACGAGATGGCTGAAGCGCCCACCTTTGCCAAGTGCCCTGGCAGTCATTTTGTCCATATCGCAGTGGTCGTAGCGCTCAATTCCACGACCGATGCCGTAGGTTAGCAACCGCTCAATCATCCCACGAACCACTGCCTGCTTTCGCGAAATCAAGAGCGACTGTAATCCACTTACACCCTTGAACTTCGAACCATCCGGTAGCTCACCGGTAACATCGAGTGCAACCCCGCCATCAGAATCCCGCCACCCACCAATCGCATCAAAGTTCTCGAGCGCAAATCCCATACCATCCAGACGCTCATGACAGTTTGCACATGCTGGATTTTTACGATGTTCTTCTAGGCGCGCGCGAACACTTATTGGACGTGCGACGCCGCCGGCTTGTTCTTCTGGTAGCGGAGGAACATTTGGAGGGGGCAGCGGTGGCGGCGTTCCCAGCATGTTCTCAAGAACCCACTTCCCTCGCTTGACCGGGCTAGTGCGCCCTGGATTGGATGTCAGCATCAGCACACTGGCATGACCAAGTACTCCGCCCCGCGGCCCAGGTGAAAGCTTAACAATACGCATCGCATCCCCTGTTACATCAGGGATTCCGTAATGCTTCGCCAAGGGCTCATTCAAAAATGTGTAATCAGACTTGACTAGTTCCATCACTGGACGGTCATCGCGTACGATGCGGTCGAAGTACAGTTCTGTCTCCTGCTGCATCGCCTTACGCAGTCCCTCGTTAAAAGTCGGGAAACGCGCAACATCGGGTTGTACAACTGCAGCTTTACGGAGATTGAGCCACTGGCCTGCAAAGTTCTGCGCTAGTGACAACGACTTTGCATCCTTGACCATGCGCGTTACTTGCGCATTAATCTGCGCATCCGTAGCCAACTTGCCACTTTCGGCAGCCGCTAAAAGCGCATCATCCGGCATTGATGACCAGATGAAGTATGACAACCTTGTAGCCAGCTCGTAAGGACTCAATGTCCTTGTAGCTTTTGGGTTATTTGGGTCTGGATCAACTTCGACTTTGTACAAAAAGTTTGGAGAAACTAGAACCGCTTGTAATGCCAGCTGTAAGCCGCGTTCGAAAGAAAGCTTGCGGGAGCGGACGGTTTTAGACAACGTTACGACGCGCGCAACTTCGGATGCCGTAACCGGGCGTCGATAAGCGCGTCGCATTAAGAACCCGACGTTGTAGCCCATCGCCGCTTCCCAAGCCGCATCGGTCGCATTGTCAGGTTGCTTACGGACTAGAAAGCGGTGGCTGACAGGAAACGGGATTGCTGCAGCTGCCGCTTCTGGATATTCAAGCTCAACCGCATGAACAATCAAGTTTCGGTCCTTACCAGGTCCTTCAAAAGCATCGTTCAGAAATCCAACACCAAAGGTCACCTTGCCAGGCGCATCAATCTGAATGGTCTGCGTGTACAACTTTGGCCGATTGGGACGATTAGCGACTTCAACCTGACCAACCACCTTGCCATTCACAAGGATGCGCATCTGACAGGCTTCGGCACCCAGCTGCTGTCCACTTGCTTCAATCTTAAGCGTATAAGTACCTGCAATAGGCGCATCAACAGTAAAGCCTGCATCCGCGACGGTACCGAACATCAGCGCGTCACCAACGTACGGGCTCATCGCTCCGCCTGCGATTGCTTTCAGGTCCTTCCCCAGCACTCGCTTTGGAGCCATCATACGATCCTCTGGAGCCAGAATTGCTTCTCTCGAGAGCTGACGTGCCGCAGCCACGTACTTTTCCATGAGGAGCGGCGAGATTGATAGAACATCCCCGATATTGTCAAAGCCGTAGCCGACATCATCACTAGGGAACTTATCTGCTGGACTTGAAGTCACCCGCAGTAGGTCACGTACAGTGTTGTTGTACTCAACCTTGTTCAGACGACGCATCGTGACGCGCCCCGGATCATTGATTTTGCAGTCAGCCTGAGAGAACGCAGATTGAAGTGCATTAACAACCGCCGTCCGTTCAGCGATGTCCGGGTGTGGAACACCCTTCGGCGGCATCGCCTGAGACTCAATCGTCCCGATAACTTTATCCCACGTTTGCCTGTCATTGAGCATCGCAGCGAGGGATGTCGGCTTTGAGAGGTTAACACCCGCAGCAGCTCCACCCGCTCCGTGACAGCCAATGCAGTACTTATCGACGAATCCCCTGACACGCTTATAGCTTGCAGCTGAAACGGATGCCTCGACTGTCTTTACAGGTGGTGCGCTCACGGCGACAAATGCCACTGATGCGGTTGCCAAAAAGGATAATGAAATCGCGGTTATATTAGAGCGCATATGCACAAGATTCTACCTGTAGATGCGTCTCTGATTCACTTTGATAGAATGGGTTTGCTGGATGAAACCGGCAATTATGGAACCACATTCTTACAAATTCGTAGAACTTGCGTTGACATTGCTTCTCGTTCTCCTAACGGGTTTCTTTGTTGCGGCTGAGTTCGCTCTCGTTAAGGTCAGGTCAACAAGGCTTAGCGAGTTAGCGCAGGCAGGTAATCAAAATGCCGCGCGGGCCGTTCGTGCCCTTGCACATATCAATGACTACCTATCGGCAACACAGCTCGGCATCACTGTGTGTACCCTCGTCCTGGGTAACATCGGAGAGACTGCAGTAGAAAGTCTGTTGTCCCCGATGTTTGGCCGCGTCCCCGCAAGCATCCGGCATACGTTCACAAGCGGTGTTGCCTTGACACTCGTGATGATGCTCGAAGTGATCATTGGCGAGATGGCGCCGAAAACGCTAGCCATAAAGCAGGCAGAGAAGATTACACTTGCCCTCATACTGCCCCTAAGCATCTTCACTAAGATATTCCGCCCGCTGATCATCCTGATGAATGTGATCGCAGGCTTGGTTCTAAGGCCATTTGGTATCAAGCCAACCGATGACCACGGCCACGGGGACTCTCTCTCCGCTGATGAGCTTCGCCTTATGCTGACTGCCAGTCGGAACAGCGGCACCATCCAGGAATCCGAATGGAACCTAGCAACCCGCGTTCTCGACTTTTCACATTCTCAAGCAAAGGATGTGATGATTCCCCGCCCTGACGTTACCTTTGTCGACTCTTCCCTCGCACTCCCGGAGATCGTCAGACTTGTTTCAGGATCCGGGCACACCCGCTTCCCAGTCATCAAAAATGGTAATCCTGATGACGTTATCGGCATCATCCATGTCAAAGAAATCGTCAAGCTAACTGGCGACGACATCACCCCCGCGCTCCGTACTGTGCTAAGAGTTCCAGAAACGAAGTCTACAGAGGCCCTCTTGCGGACAATGCAGCGGATGCGAACGCACATGTCCGTCGTCGTTGATGAATATGGCGGCACAGCCGGCATTGTCACGATTGAGGACATTGTTGAGGAGATAGTCGGCGACATTCAGGATGAGTTTGAAACCGACCTCCCAGAGCTCGTGCGGGACAATCAGGCAGTCATTGTCGATGCCCGAATGACATTGGTGAAGCTCACAAGACACTTTGAAATCGCAATGCCTGAAAACGATGAAGACATCGAAACGGTTGGTGGTTGGATTCTTGCCAATGCATCACAAGCGATCATCAAACCAGGAACAACCGTTCCGTTTAGTGGGTATACATTTACAGTAATCGAAGTCACCGGGCGACGTGTACGACGGGTACGTGTTTCAACGAATCTTCCTGGTGATGCCGAATCCAACGGGACTTCTGCCGATGCCTCCTAAACAACAACCCGCTGCGCTGCCCACAAACTCGTTGGTCGATGACCTCATGGCAGCGCTTGGGCTTTCATCCCATCCGAATATCAGAGTAATTGAACGGTGTGTCGAAGCCGTAATCGTTTTGCTGATTTACTTTGTTGCTCGTGTGATGCTGCGGCGGCTTATTGAGAAAACCATCTCAACATTACTTGCACGGCACACATCCACGGAATCGAGAAACCAGGCACGTATCCAAACCCTTATGGGCACAATGGCAAGCGCATCAGACATGATTTTGTTTTTCGTGGCGCTGGTTGCCCTACTTTCTTTGGTAGGAATTAACATTGCGGGCATTCTCGGGACCGCAAGTGTTGCCGGACTGGCATTCGGATTCGGCGCACAAAAGCTGATCAAAGATGTCATCACTGGTTTTTTCCTCCTCATCGAGGACCAATATGCCGTTGGAGATTATGTAACGATTGGTACCGTTACGGGTACGGTTGAAGATCTAGCACTGCGAATCACGCGTGTACGGGATGACGACGGGCGGCTTCACACACTTAGTAATGGGGATGTCATTCAGGTTTGCAACCATTCCCGGGGTCCGTTGTCAGCGACAATCGATATAGGCGTTGCACCAGATACCAACATCAACCAGGCAATTTCAGCACTTGAACCAGTATTACTTGAATGGTCGGTAACGACCGGCCTTCCTGAAATGGCGCGAGTTGATGGAATACATTCCGCAGATGCAACGCGGGTCGCACTTCGCATCATCCTCAAGACAAACCCCGGACAGCGACCAGCGACACTTACACCGCGCCTACGCCAGATATGCCGGGATGCACTCACCGAAGCTGGATTACGCCCCGCCTGATCGGCTCCACACATCCCCAAAGATACGTTCAAACAAATCCGACCGGAAGATACCCGTCGGGTCAATATCCCGTTTGAGTGCTAGGAACTGTTGTACGCGGGCTTCAGTCAAGTAGTCATGAATACGGTCAGCGCTCAGCGTTGCGTCTTTTGCAAAGTAAAACCTGCCACCACTCGATAAGAGCAGTGCATCGAGCTCTGCCGCAAGTGCCCAAACACGCTTACGGTTCGCTGCAGTCAGCCGAAAATCTAGTGCAAGCGAAAAACCATCCACTGCATGGGTCATCAGAAATGGATCCATCCGATGCTGCTTGAACACAGCAAGGTACGGAACAATTCCAGCATTTTGGCATCGTTCGAGGATCGTTTTGAAGCATTGCTTGGCACTGCCTGCAGGAACAAAGGCTTGATATTGAATGAGGCCTTCATCACCATATGCCAGCTTCCAGTTCGGCACATAGTCGAGGAGAAAGGCAAATCCAGCATGTGATTCCTCGTGGACTACGCCATCCTTTAGACGGGATGCCGTCGCTTTTGCCCAGTTGATTAACTTCATGCCAGTGTCGTTGACAAATGGCTTCATAAAGCGCCAGAGGATTGATTTCGGGATGATGCCGAAAATGTTATCTGGCAGATCCTGCGCTTGGACTCGAAGAGATTGCGTGGGGTTTGTACTTGAGACGTAGTTTGCCTGATGGACTTGACCACGGCCAAGACTGTCTCCCGATGCAAACGCATCTATCCAACCGACCAGATAGTCTGCATCCGGGATGCGTTGCTCAAAGATTGTAAACATTTGGTCGATGTTTTTGGCATAAATAGGATCAACGACCAGCTTGCCGGAATATACACGTTTCATTTGGATCACAACGCGTGTGATCACTGCAAGCGAACCAAATCCCCCGATTACAGCGTGAAAAAGTTCAGACTGTATTGTCGGCGAACACTTCAGACAGTTACCATCAGCGGTCATGACATCCAGTTCAAGGACATGCTCACCGATAGTCCCAACTTTGAAATTGTTCTTTCCATGGATATTCATTCCAAGGGCACCGGCAAGCGTGGGAGCCATCGTCCCAGACACCACAGGGGGCCACCAGCCATCACCGATACAATATTTCCACAGATGCTCAATGGTGACGCCAGCTTCACATTCCATCACACCCGTATCAGGATTCCAGTTGAGAACCCGATTCAAGCGTGTGATGTCAAGTATAAGTTGCTCCGAGCCTAAACTGGCATCACCATACGAGCGACCAGCTCCACGGAGCACAACCCTGCAGGTATTGTGTCGAGCAAAGGAGAGGACGTCCCGAACACCATCGACGGTAGATGGACGAAAAACATAACCTGCTGCTGCTTTGTTACGTCCCCACGCTTCAATCGTTTCCAGGCGTGATGGATCGTAGCGATGAACATCCATTTAGATGTCCAACCGCTGGAATACAACTTGCGGTATCAATCGAATGATAGCCATCAGAATTTTCCAAACACCGGGTACGTAGGCAACTGCAGTTCCCTTCCGTGCATGTTCAAGGATTAACGAAGCGGCCTTATCGGCTGTGATGATCAGAGGCAGCTTTGACAAGCCCTCGGTCATCGGCGTACTTACAGGACCCGGCTTGATGGTAACAACGCGGACTCCCTGTACTGCCAAGCGATTACGTAAGGCTTCTAGGTAAACCGTGAACCCTGCCTTAGTTGCTGCATAGACGGGGCCACCGCGTCGTCCACGGTCCCCTGCTACGGATGAAATTCCTACAATCGTTCCAATCTTTAGGGATTGACAGCGTAGCGCAACGGCATTCAACCACCGGACAGCGGATGTAAAGTTAACATCTATAGATTCCAAATCCGATGTCGTCGGATACTCATCCTTGCCCACACGTGGCATGATCCCCGCACAATAAATGTAGAGGTCACAACCACCAAGCCGATCACAAATGTCAGAGAGTATTTGGGATGCATCGGATGACGCAGTGACATCTAGTACCACAGGTAGTACAGAGTCTGGAAACTCTGCGGCTAGTTTGTCAAGCAGTGACTTACGACGTGCAATCGCGGCAACTTTGACGCCTGACTTGGCTAGGTTACGCACAAGCTCAGCCCCAATACCAGTGCTTGCTCCAAACACAATCGCATTACGGAATGCACTCATATCGCTATTTCAACCTTTTGCCCCAAACGGGATGATTCAACCGAATAGAGTACCATCGCCAGCGACCAGATGTTGTCGGTGCAAAGCCCCATCGGCTCAGTCCCCAAATCAAGTGCATCCAGAAAATCATTCAGACTACCGGCGATACCTACAAATGTGAGCTCGTCAATCATCCAAGCAGATTTCACGGTCTCTCTTATAAAACCGCTATCACCTACAACCTTGTCGACAATAACATTGCCATTACCATCCCAAGTTACAGTTCCTCGAGGACAAATCGCCCGCCAGTAGGCTTCCCATTCGGTCTGATGTCCTTCAGCAGCCCAAGATCCACGGTATGAGAAGCGCGTTCCATTTTCAAACTCGAAGATTGCCAATGCTGACTCATCCCCTGAATACCACGACCATGGCACTCGAAATGAATCACAATAAACCGTAAGTGGCTTGGATCCAATCAAGTACCTTGCGGCATCGAAGGTATGAATGGCCATGTCTTTGAGAAGTACATCGGGCATCACATCCCGAAAGCCACCAAAGTGTGCTCCGATGAAAAAGTCCGATGTTAGGATTGCGGCACCACCCAGACTTTCAATGGCTTGCTTAAACGCAACTAGGCCACTGTCATATCGACGGGATTGACTAACCATGTAGAGCTTTTGTGCATCGGCGGCGGCGGCTAACATCCGGTGTGCGCTAGACAGTGAAACCGACATAGGCTTCTCACCAAGAACAGCCACTCCGTGTCGAAGGGCTGTGATGGTGACATCCTCATGGGCTTCAGGAACAGATACATCTACTACAAAGTCAGGCTTCGTAAATGTTAAAGCATCTGTGAGAGAATAAAAGTCACGGATATTCGTAGCGCCAAAGTCAGACAACTCGGAGATCGCCTGCCGAGCTTTGCCATCCATAATGTCTACCCAGCCAACCAACTCCACCCTGTCATTTGACGAAAGAATATTCTTGGCCCAAGCACGGCCCATCCCACCTGCACCAACCAACACTGCGCGATGAATCAAGCTACTTGAACCATCCCATTGGAGAATTTGGGCACGTCTGTGTTGAGTAAACACTTGTCGATACTGGCGCGGCCCATCGAACCGCATTTCCAATCACCGTACGAATCTCCGATTGATAATAAACAGGGTACGTTTCATGTCCGGGCGAGAAGTAGAAGATACGTCCCTGACCACGGGTCCAGCAACATCCGCTCCTAAACACCTCTCCTCCAGCAAATGACGAAATGAAGATGAGTTCATCTGGTTGAGGGATATCAAAGTACTCACCGTACATTTCCTGCTGTGGCACTTGGAAGACCTCCGGTACATCTTTCGTAATAGGATGGCCTGGACGAACTGTCCAAATCGTTTCACTGTCATCATCGCGCCAGCGAAGCGCACAAGATGTCCCCATGAGTTTCTTGAAGACCTTTGCAAAGTGTCCTGAGTGGAGCACAATTAAGCCCATACCACCAAGCACACGCTGATAAACACGCTCAACAATCTCATCGGAGACATCACCGTGCGCCATATGGCCCCACCAAGTGAGGACATCGGTATCGGCGAGCAGCGCTTCGGTCAAACCGTGTTCAGGCTCATCCAATGTCGCAGTCGTAATGACACAATCATCACCCAGTCGTTCTTTGATACCCGCTGCGATGACTGTGTGCATGCCATCAGGATAAACCGAGCGAACCAGCTCAGATTCTTTTTCGTGTCTAAACTCACTCCAAACAGTGACGCGTATTGACATATGGTTTCCCCGGTAAAAGAAAAGCCCGTGCGATGCACGGGCAGAAGACTACTTTCGGTCCGTAAGACCTTGCCATTGCCACGCAGTGGAATCTGGTCTGAACTGATAGTCAAGGAAGATAATTCCAAGCAGGAATACCCATATAAACCCAAGGGCTGCCCACAGCCATATAAGCCGGGTTCCCCCCTTTACGTTCATGAAATTCACTACTACCAAAACAGCCTTCACCGTAGCCACGATGAGAGCAATTACAATATTCCAACCAACCCAGTGCCACATTTTGCTCAAGTCGATGAAGTACAGAACGACTGTAACAACCAACAAGCCAAGAAGTGCAAAGTACGTTCCAAAGTAGAGACTCAGCTTTGGGTGTGAAATTCTCTCGATTGGCGCGCCTTCAGGTGCAAAACCCGCACCGTGACCATGTCCAGAAGCCATGTCTTACCCCTTAAGAAATCAGATACATCAGTGGGAACAGGAAGATCCACACAATGTCAACAAAGTGCCAATATAGACCGACCATTTCTGTCGGCATATAGTCATCAACCGCTTCATGCTTCGTCAGGTACATCAGGATAAGCGTCGTCATACAGATGATTCCAATGATGACGTGGATACCGTGGAGACCGGTCATACAGAAGTAGATCGAGAAGAAGATCTTTGCCTTACCGGCTTCTATATCGAAACGCTCACGTGCCGCGGATTTCACCACAACACGAGCGGTCGTATCGGCTGCTGACGTGACACGGTTGTCAAAGCCGGCTTCAACTTCTGCAGTCGCAGGATTGTCCTTAGGCGCTACGAACGAAACTTGGTTTGCTTTTCTTGCAAGCTCAAGCTGTTCCCACGCAACATTAGCACGGGGATTTTCTTCCACACCGGCAGCTGGCTTGTGGTGTTCATGAAACACCGTAAGCGCCTTGGCATAGTTAAAGTTCTGATCCGGTAGCAAACCTTCGTTGATCTTGCTTGTGTACTCTACGAACTTGATTCCCATGAATCCAAATGCACAGACACAAGTGAACATCAATAAAAGTGCGACCTTTATTCTTTGACCATGCTGCGCATAGTAAACAGACAGTGCCGCCGATAGCGAACTTGACAGGAGAACCAATGTGTTCAACGTACCAAGCTTGACATCGAGAAAGTGGTGCGCTTCGAGATATGTATTGAAGTACATCGTTCTGTAGAGCGTGTAAGCCAGGAACAAGGCACCGAAAAACATCACCTCGGTGACAAGAAACGACCACATCCCGACGATATACGATTCGTTTTGTTGATCCAAGTCTTCAAACTGAACGGAGAGTCTCTGTTCAATCATGTGAAGACCGGATCCCG
>Ga0114980_10002923_pt1 | contig 11866 bp, 9 predicted proteins | sample S_140806_EF_Meta_FD_87018 | JGI IMG/M metagenome (GOLD analysis project Ga0114980, IMG submission 87018) | Freshwater microbial communities from Lake Simoncouche, Canada to study carbon cycling - S_140806_EF_MetaG | ecosystem: Environmental > Aquatic > Freshwater > Lake | place: Lake...
ATTACCGCCGGCGGCGAGCCAATCGCGCCTGCCTCACCGCAACCCTTGGTGCCCAGGGGGTTGTGTGTGCAAGGGGTGCAGATGGTGTCAATTTTGAAGTCAGGGAAGTCGTCGGCGCGCGGCATGGCGTAATCCATGAACGAGCCGGTCAGCAACTGGCCGGTCTCGCGGTCGTAGACGCAGTTTTCGATCAGCGCCTGGCCAATGCCCTGTACCAGACCGCCGTGCACCTGACCTTCGACGATCATCGGGTTGATGATGGTGCCGAAATCATCCACTGCGGTGAACTTGTCAACCCGGGTGGTGCCCGTGGCGGGGTCAATCTCGATTTCGCAGATGTAGGTGCCCGCCGGGAAGGTGAAGTTGGTCGGGTCGTAGAACGCGGTCTCGTTCAGGCCCGGCTCCAGCTTGTCGAGCGGGTAATTGTGCGGCACATAGGCGGTGAGCGCCACCTGACCAAACGTGACCTTTTTGTCGGTACCCTTGATGGTGAACTCGCCGTTGGCAAAGTCAACGTCGGCGTCGCTGGCCTCCATCAGGTGCGCAGCGATCTTCTTGGCTTTGGTCTCAATCTTGTCGAGCGCCTTCATGATGGCAGCCCCACCGACCGAGATCGAGCGCGAACCATAGGTGCCCATGCCAAAGGGCACGCGCCCGGTGTCGCCGTGCACCACGTCGACCGCGTCAACAGCAATCCCCAAGCGGGCCGCCACAACCTGGGCGAAGGTGGTCTCATGGCCTTGGCCATGGCTGTGTGAGCCGGTGAAGACGGTGACGCTGCCGGTCGGGTGCACGCGGATCTCACCGCACTCGAACAAGCCTGCGCGGGCGCCTAAAGCGCCAGCAATGTTGCTGGGGGCAATGCCGCAGGCTTCGATGTAGCTGGAATAACCAATGCCGCGCAACAGGCCTTTGGCGGCACTGGCTGTTTTGCGCTGCGCGAAGCCAGCCACGTCGGCCAGCGCTTCAGCCTTGTCCATGCAGCCCCGGTAGTCGCCCACGTCGTACTGCAGCGCCACAGGTGTCTGGTAGGGCCAGCTGTTGATGAAGTTGCGCTTGCGGATTTCGTCCTGCGACAGGCCCAGCTCCCAGCCACAGCGTGTCACCAGCCGCTCCAACAGGTAAGTGGCCTCGGGGCGGCCGGCACCGCGGTAGGCGTCCACCGGCACGGTGTTGGTGAACCAAGCATCCACTTCGACGTAAATCTGCGGGCAGGTGTACTGCCCGGCCAACAAGGTGGCATAGAGGATGGTGGGTACGGCCGTAGAGAACGTGGACAGGTAGGCGCCCAGGTTGGCATCGGTGTGCACCCGCATGGCCAGGAACTTGCCGTCTTTGTCCATCGCCATTTCGGCGTGGCTGACGTGGTCGCGGCCATGGGCATCGGTCAGGAAGGACTCAGAGCGCTCACAGGTCCACTTGATGCTGCGGTTGACCTGCTTGGCGGCCCAGGTCAGGGCCACGTCTTCAGCGTACAGGTAAATCTTGGAGCCGAAACCGCCGCCGACGTCGGGCGCGATAACACGCACTTTGTGCTCAGGCAGGCCCAGCACAAAGGCTGTCATCAAGAGTCGCTCGACGTGCGGGTTCTGGTTGGAGACGTGCAGGGTGTACTCTTCGGTGGCCCGGCTGTAGCTGCCAATGGCGGCGCGTGGCTCCATCGCGTTGGGCACCAGACGGTTGTTGACCAGGTCCAGCTTGGTGATGTGGGCGGCGGTGGCGAATGTGGCGTCCACCTGCGCCTTGTCGCCCAGAGCCCATTTGTAGCAATGGTTGTCGGGCGCCACCTCGTGCAAAGGCGCGGCTTGGGCTGCGTCGCGCACATCGACCACGGCGCTCAAGGGCTCGTAATCCACGTCGACCGCTTCCGCAGCGTTTTTGGCCTGCTCCAGGGTTTCGGCGATCACCATCGCCACCTGGTCACCCACATGACGGGCCCGGCCCAAAGCGAGCACCGGATGCGGCGGCTCTTTCATGGGCGAGCCATCCGGGTTGTTGATGAGCCAGCCGCAGGGCAGGCCGCCCATCTTGCCCTCCAGGTCTTTGCCAATGAAAATTTTCACCACGCCGGGCATGGCGTTGGCGCGGGTCAGGTCAATGCCCTTGATCAGCGCGTGCGCGTGCGGGCTGCGCACGAACACAGCGTAACTCTGGGCAGCGAAGGTGATGTCGTCGGTGTATTGACCGGCACCCGTCAGAAAACGGTAGTCTTCCTTGCGACGTACGGCTTCGCCGATATGTGGGAGATTGGAAAAATCAGAGGCACCCATGACAGTTCTCCTTTATTGGGCAGCCATGGCCGCCTGGCCTTGCTGCACGGACTTGACAATGTTTTGATACCCGGTGCAGCGGCAGATGTTGCCTTCCAGCAGAGCCCGGATTTCCCCGGCGTCAGCCTTGGGGTGATGATTGCACAGGTCGACTGCACTCATCACCATGCCGGTGGTGCAATAGCCGCACTGCAGACCATGGCACTCCTTGAAGGCGGCCTGCATCGGGTGCATGGTGCCGTCTGGCGCGGCCAGACCTTCGATGGTGGTGATATCTGACCCAGCGGCCTGCGCCGCCAGCACATTGCAGGATTTGATGGCGCGGCCATCCTTGATGACGGTACAGGCGCCGCACTGGGCCGTGTCGCAACCAACATGGGTACCGGTGAGTTTGAGGTGCTCACGCAGCACCTGGACCAGCAGGGTGTGGGGGGCCACATCGACGGCGGCAGGCTTGCCGTTAACCTTGAATTGAACCAGCATGACGACTTCTCCGTTGAAGACTAGAGGCAAATAGACCAACGTTGATTGTTAGCTCCCTTGCCCCAACCGAATCTAGGTAAAAACCCTTGACTTCTGGGGATGCGGCATCGTTCTTGCGCTAGTTTTGCTGGGCAAGCGCCAAAGGGGCAACCGCTTCGCCCGACCAGCCGGTCCGAACCCTGGTTTCGAACTCTTGCAGCGGCAAGGGCGGGCAAAACAAAAAGCCTTGGTAGGCACCGCAGCCGTTTTGCGCCAACAGGGCCCGGTTGGTTTCACTCTCGACCCCTTCAGCCACCACCTCCAGTCCCATGGCGGCAGCCATGGCCATGATGGTCCGGACGACGAGCATGTCGTCGGGGTTGACCGCGATGTTGCGGATGAAGGATTGGTCGATCTTGAGCTGTCTCAACGGCAGGCGACGCAGGTTGGTCAAAGACGACAGGCCGATGCCAAAATTGTCCATGGACATCGACACCCCGAGCGCCTTGATTCGAGCCACCTTGGCAGCGACGGCTTCAAGGTCCTTGTTGACCAGTTTTTCACTCAGCTCCAGCGTGAGATTGGCCGAGTCAAAGCTGTGTTGGGTCAACAAAGCCGTGAGGCCATCGACAAAGTCGGCGTGCAGAAATTGCGTCGAGCTGACGTTGACCGCAAGTCGCAAATGTCGCAGCTTAGGCTCGGCCTGCCACAGGGCTAACTGCTCGCAGGCAGAGGCCATTACCCAGGCGCCAATAGGCAGGATCAGGCCAGTTTCCTCAGCCAGCGCCAAGAAATCGGCGGGCGCCAGCAGCCCGCGGTGCGGATGCTGCCAGCGCAACAGCATTTCGGCACCCAGCGGCTTACCCGACAAATCAACCAACGGTTGCAGGTAAAGCACGAATTGCTGCTCGGGCAGGGCACGGCGTAAATCCGCCTCGGTCTGGGTTCGCAGAGCCAGCCCGCGCTGCATCTCGGGCTCGAAGAAAACCACGCGGTTACGGCCGCCAAACTTGGCCTGGTACATCGCCGTGTCAGCGCGTTGCAGCAGCACGCCAAAGGGTACCGCATCACCCCGAAACATGGCCACGCCCAAGCTGGCCGTCACAAAGAATTCCTGACTGCCAGCGACAAACGGTTGCTCCAGGGACAAACGGCATTTTTCTGCAATCGACTCGGCCTGTGCGGCGGCCTGGACCGGGTCCTGCCTGAGTCCTTCCAGCACCAGCACAAACTCGTCACCGCCTTGTCTGGCAACCGTATCGCCCAGCCGCACTGCCGCGCGCAATGATTGGCCCGCTTTTTTCAGCAGTTCATCTCCCGCCTCATGGCCACAGCTGTCATTGACCAATTTGAAGTTGTCCAGGTCGATGAACACCACGGCGCCCCGTAAGCCGTTTCGGGCGCTACTGACCAGGGCTTGCTCGATGCGGTCCTGCAGCAAGCGCCGGTTGGGCAGGCCGGTGAGGGCATCAAAAAAAGCCAGGTGATGAATGGTGGCGTCGGACTTCTTGCGGTCGGACACATTGCGCAGCAAGGCCACGATGTGCCTGCCGTCAACGCCGGTTGCCCTGACCTGCAGGTCGACCCAGTCCCCGTTGCGGTGCCGGTGACGTGTTTCAAAATTTTCCTGCCCAACGGCCATGATGCGCCGCAATTGGCCCTGGATTTGCGTCGTGTTGGCCACCGCCTCAAAATCGGCGATCGACATGGTCATGACCTCATCGCGGCTGAATCCCATCATGCGGCAATAGCTGTCATTGACCTCAACAAAGTTGCCCTCGAGGTCCAGAATCCAGTAGCCATCGCCAGAGGCCTCGATGGCTTTGGCGGCGTAAAAGCCGCGCCCGCTCAGGCGCAACAGGCGCCAGAGCAGCGGGACCGCTGGCAACAGGCAGGCCAAGCCGCCCAGCAGCAGCAGCGACTGACCAATGCTCCAGCCGGCAGATATGGCGCTGGCGAGTGCCGTCGTAGCGAACAAAACCGACAGGACCACCAGCACGGACAGTCCCAGGGCTATAGCCAGCGTCAAACCATGGGCTTTGAACCAAGCCACCTTTCCCGCCATGTGGATCCCTCAAACAGCGTGAACCAAAAACCAGCGGGGCAAGTCTCGGCATAGGCACCCTCCCCAATTTTTGGAGTATCCCATTTGCGGCCTGGGCTGACGATCTAAATTTTTTACGGGCAGGACTGGAAAGGGCGGCGCTCCAACAGCGGCGGGCTCAGCGCCCGGCATTGGGGAAAAACAGGGGCTCACCATCGATCTTGAAACGGGCAATCAGACCTTGCCCGGCCGGGGACACCACCCAGTCGACAAACTTCTGGGCCTCAGCCGCCTTGACATGGGGGTGTTTGGCTGGATTGACCACCATCACCCCGTACTGGTTGAACAGGCGAGCATCTCCCTGCACCAGCACCGCCAGATCGCCACGGTTTTTGAAGCTCAGCCAGGTGCCGCGGTCGGACAGCACGTAGGCGCCGATGCTCGAGGCCATATTGAGGGCGGGACCCATGCCGCAACCACATGCCTTGTAGGCGCTGCCCCGTAGGTCAGCCAATCCGGTCATTTTCCAGAAACGCAGCTCGGCGGCATGGGTGCCGCTTTTGTCGCCACGCGAGACAAAGGCACTGTTGCTGCCCGCCACCAACTTGAGCGCGGCAACAATGTCGCGGCCGCGCACGCGCGCCGGGTCGGCGGCAGGCCCAATCAGAACAAAGTCGTTGTACATCACCGCAAAGCGCTTGACCGCAAAGCCGTCTGCCACGATTTTTTCCTCGGCCTCCTGATCATGGACAAACAGCACGTCGGCATCACCCCGCCGACCCATGTCCAGCGCCTGACCGGTGCCCAGGGCCACCACTTTCACATCGAGACCGCTGGCTTTTTTGAATTCCGGCAGAAGGTAGGCGAACAGCCCGGACTGCTCGGTGGAGGTGGTGGAGGCCATCACGATGGATTGCGCCCTTGCCGTCACATTTGCTATTAAAAAAATAGCAACAAACGCACGCGCGACAAGGGCTAAAGGCTTAAACCATTTGAATTTCATCCGAATTACCCTTTGACAAAAAGATGGGCTGCGGGGTAATGGTCGGCCAGCAGCGGTCCGGCGAAAAAGTCCGCCACGGGCAGGTCCGCCAGGATGCGGCCGTGCTCCAGGTAAATGACCCGACTGGCCAGGCGCTTGACCTGACCGAGGTTGTGGCTGGCAAACACCAGGGTCACCTCGGGCGACTGCGCTGCCAGTTCAACAATCATCTGCTCCACCTCGCGCTTGGCATGGGGGTCCAGGCTGGCGGTGGGTTCGTCCAACAAAAGCAACTGCGGCGTCAGTGCCCAGGCTCGGGCCAATGCAACCCGCTGCACCTGGCCACCTGAGAGCTTGCGGGCGTTGCGCTGCGCCAATTCGGCCAAGCCGACGCGGGCCAGCGCCGCGCGCGCCAGCACCAATGATTCGGACCAGGGCCGGCCGGCCAGCCACAGGCCGAGCGCGACATTGGACTGCACCGTCATCCGCAGCAGGTGCGGCCGCTGGAACAGCATGGCCTGGCGCAGACCCGACGCCGTAAGCATCGACCCTGATGACGGCTTGACCAGCCCATGCAGCAGGCGCAGCAGGGTACTTTTGCCACTGCCATTGGCACCGATCAGCGCCACCCGTTCGCCTGCGCCGATGGCCAGATTCACATCGGTGAGCGCGGGCACACCCGCCAGCCGGTGTCCGAAATGGACACCAGCCGCTTCCAGTCGCAGCAGCGGCATCACAAGGCCAGCCCCGCCGCTGGCGACGGGCCGGCTACCCCTTCCAGCCGCTCGCGCCAGCGCCGCAGGCCGCCGATCAGCAGATTGAGCAACAGGACCACCGCCAACAGAATCAGCCCCAGACCGAGTGCCAGCGGCAGATCGCCCTTGGAAGTCTCCAAGGCGATGGCCGTGGTCATGACACGGGTGAAGCCGTCAATGTTGCCGCCGACCACCATCACAGCCCCCACCTCGGAAATGGCGCGGCCAAATGCAGCGATGACGACAGTCAGCAGGGCGTAACGCTCGTCCCAGGCCAGCAGCAGGCTGCGCAGCAGCGGCCGTGCCCCGAGCGAGCTGAGCTGCTCGCCATGCTGAACTTGCGCATCCTCGACCAACTGACGCGTCAACGCGGTCACCACCGGAAGCACCAACAGCACCTGGGCCAGCACCATGGCCTTGAACGAAAACAGCCAGCCCAGAGAGCCCAGCGGTCCGGAGCGCGACAGCAGCAAATAAACCACCAGACCCACCACCACCGAGGGCACGGCCAGCAAGGTGTTGAGCAGGGTGAGCAGGGCCGAACGGCCCGTAAACCGGACCACGCCAAGCCAGGCCCCAAAAACCAGGCCCAGCAGGCAGGCCATCAGGCAGGCGCTGCCACTGACGGACAGCGAGCGACCGACAATGGCCATCAGCGCCGGGTCATGGCTGAGGATGAGCTGCAGCGCCGTGACAGCACTGTCGGTGAAGGTGGCCATGAGTTGGGGTATCGTAGCCAATGACCCAATGTCCAGCGATATGAACCCCGGTGCATAGGCTCCAGTTTCACTACACCCTGTCCCGCGACAGCAGCCCGGCCTCGGTGCGCAACCCGCTCATCGACCTGCTGCAGGCGGTGGCTGGGGCCGGCTCGATTTCGGGAGGTGCCCGCGCCCTGGGCCTGTCCTACCGCCACGTCTGGGGTGAGCTCAAGCGTTGGGAGAATGAACTGGGCAACGAACTGGTGGTCTGGGAGAAAGGCCACGCCGCGAGACTGACCGATTTTGGCGCCAAGCTGATGTGGGCCGAGCGCCAGGCCCAAGCCAGACTGGCACCCCAGATCGAGGCGCTGCGGGCGGAATTGGAACGCAGTTTTGCCATCGCCTTTGACGACACAGCCCACGTTGTGACCCTGTATGCCAGCCATGACGAGGCACTGGGCAGCCTGCGCGAACACGCCTTGCAACTGGAACAGGGCCAACTGCACCTGGACATCCGTTTCAGCGGCAGTGTCGACGCCATTCGGGCACTGAACGAGGGGCGCTGCGTGATGGCTGGGTTCCACACCCTGCGGGACGCGGGCCCACACACCCTGACGCAGCGCACCTACCAGCCCCTGCTGCAACCGGGGCGGCACAAGGTGATTGGGTTTGCCCGTCGCACCCAGGGCTTGATGGTGGCGCGCGGCAACCCGCTGGCCATCCAGACCCTGCCCGACCTGGCCCGCACCCAGGCCCGTTTTGTCAATCGGGTGCTGGGCACTGGCACCCGGGTGGTGCTCGACGAATTGCTGGCGCGCGCCGGCATCGCCTCCGGGATGATCAAGGGCTATGCGCACACTGAGCCCTCCCACACGGCGGTGGCTCAGGTCGTGGCCGCCGGTCAGGCGGATGCGGCCTTGGGCATTGCCGTGGCGGCAGGTCGCGCAGGGCTCGATTTCGTGCCCTTGCTTGAAGAGCAGTACCACCTGGTATGCCTCAAATCGGCGCTGACACAGCCCGGCATCGTGGCCTTGCTGGCCTTGCTGCGCTCACCGGCTTGGCACCGCCAGATCAATGCCATTGCGGGTTATGCAGCCTCACAATCGGGAGAGATTCTGTCGATGCGCCGGGTCCTGCCCTGGTGGGACTTTCCGGCAAAGAAGCAAGCGCTCACGGCTGCACGCCGTCGATCATGATGCTCAGGCCAGTGGCCCCCGGGGCGACCGGGCCCATCTGCCCGATGAGGTCGCCACTCTGGGCCATCGCCTGGCCGGACCGCGAGATACGGGCCAGCACCACCACCTGGGCCATGCCCGACAGCTTGAGTTCAGGGGCCATGGCGGTGCTGTCGTCGAGCGTGAAAGCGATGGGCAACTCACTCGCCTTGCGTTTGAGAATGGCCAAGGGCATCCGCGGGCCCTGTGCCGCACGGGCGTAGATGAACACCGTGTCGTCTGGCGCAACCCGGCCGGCCAGCGCCGGCGCCAAGCTCACCGTACCCCGGATCGAAGGCGCCGACGCCTGCACCGGGGCGGGTGTCGAGGCCGAAGCCAAAGCCGAAGCCGCAGCAGACGCTGCAGGCAACCCGGCGCGCGCCACCTCAAGGCTGCGGTCCAAGCCGAGCGCAAAGTCGCTGCCGGGCGGCGCCAATTCACGCGCCCGCGTCCAATACCGCAGAGCGGCCGCCGCATCCTTGCGCTCCAGGGCCGCCGTACCAGCCAAGGCCAGGGCTTTGAGGTTGTCAGGGTTGATCTTCAAGGCCTGCTCGATCAAACGCGTTGGCTCGCCATCGGCGCGCTGGCCCTGCAGCACGGCCAACACATCGGCACGGTCGGCCAACAACTGGGCGTTTTGCGGCGCCAACTCGACGGCGCGCTTGTAGGCGCGATCGGCTTCTGCAAAGCGTTGCAGCGAGGCATAGGAGCGGGCCAACATTTCCCAGGCCTGCGGGTCGGGTTGTTCACCGGCTGCCGGGCTTTCCAGCCGCCGGGCCAGTTGTTCCACCATGGCCACGATCTGCGCCTGGCTGACCGGAGCGCCCTCCGACGCCATCATCTCCGGCGCCAGCACCGCCTCCTGGTTGCCGAGGCGCTGGTACAAGGCCAGCGCCAGCAGGGGCAGGCTCACGGCAAGCAGCACCGCAGTCGTGGTCGAGCGGCTGGCGCGCACCGGCAACTCCACCGCCGACTCCTCATCCAGTACGCGGCGTTCAATTTCGCTGCGGCCGAGGGCATATTGCTGGGTGTCCAGGCTGCCATCGGCACGCTGCGCATCCAATTGAACCATCTGTTCGCGCAGTATCTTGAGGTTGGGCTGGCTGGCGCCGCCGCCGATCATCAGCTGAACCTCCGGTTTCGAACGCAACAACGCCGGCAATAGCATGAGCAGGGCCAACCCGATCATGGCGGCGGCCAGTAACCAGAACATCATCATGGGGCTTTACCGCCTTGGTCAAGAAGTTGCCGGGCGCGCTGCTGCTCGGCGGGATTCAGCGGCTCTGCCACAGCGGCTCGCCGGTGCCGACGAACGTTCAGGGCCAGGACCACCGCCGCCAGGGCCAACAGGGCAAACGGCCCCAGCCAGAGAAAGAGGGTCAAGGGCTTGAGCGGCGGCCGGTAGAGCACAAAATCACCATAGCGTTCCACCATGAAATCCAGAATCTGCTGGCTGCTCTGGCCCTGGCTGAGTTTGCTGCGAATCTGAGCCCGCAAATCCACCGCCAAATCAGCGTGGGAGGCCGCAATCGTCTCGTTTTGACACACCAGGCAGCGCAACTCCTCCGCGATGTCCATGACGCGCGCTTCCAGCACCGGGTCAGTGGCCAAGGGCGTGGCCTCGCGCGCGCCCACCTGTGTCGCCCAAGCCAACACCGCGGCGCTCAGCCAAGCCAGCAAAAGCCGCTCAAGCACCGAGTTGTCCAATCAGGGGAATGAGGGTGTCTCGCAGCACCTCAGGCGTCACCGGCCCAATGTGCTTGAAGCGGATCACGCCATTGCGGTCCACGACAAACGTCTCGGGTACGCCGTACACGCCAAGGTCAATGCCCACCAGGCCCTCCTGGTCGGAGAGTGACTGCTGATAGGGATTGCCAAATTTCGCCAGCCAGCCCAGGGCGTCCGCTGGCTTGTCTTTGTAATTCAGACCATAGAGTGGCACCAGGCCGGCCTTGGCAAAGTCGACCAGCACCGGATGCTCATCCCGGCAAGCGACACACCAGGAGGCCCAGACGTTCAGGATCCAGACCTTGCCCCGCAAGTCCTGCGGCGACACCTTCTGGGCCGGGTCCGACAGTGTCGCCAAGCTGAACGCCGGCACCGGCTTGTTGATCAGGGGCGACGGCAGTTCCCGGGGTTTCAGCCGCAGGCCCGCCGCCAGGAAACCGACCAGGACCAAAAAAAAGACCAGGGGCAGCAGGTAACGCTTCATGCCGGCACAGCCTGGACGGCAAGACGACGGCTTGAGCGGTAACGCCTATCGGTCACGGCCAACACGCCACCCAAGGCCATCAACAGGCAGCCGATCCAGATCCAATTGACCAAGGGTTTGTGATGCAGGCGCACGCTCCAGGCGGTCGCGCTGACCGGCTCGCCCAAGGCCACATACAAATCGCGACCCAGTCCACGGTCGATCGCCACCTCGGTCATCGGCATGCGACTGACCTTGTAAATGCGGCGCTCGGGGTACAGGGTCGTCACGGGTTTGCCATCACGCGACACGGTCAGGGTGGCACGCGCGGCCGAATAGTTGGGCCCTTCGGCCGGTCGCACCGTCTCCAGAAGAAATGAATAGCCACCGACCTGGGCACTGTCGCCGGGCTCCATGCGCACATCGTTCTCGCTCTGAAAGCCACTCACGACCGTGACACCGGCAATGAACACGGCCACGCCGCCATGGGCCAGCAGCATGCCGTAATAGCTGCCCGGTTGGGCCGCCAATCGCGCCCCGAAACTGCGGGCTGGATGTTCACGCAGGCGCGTCAGCAGGTTGAGCACGGCCGTGCTGGCGACCCACGCCGCGAGCAGCAGCCCGAGCCCGACCATGGGCGTCCAGTGCCCGAGCACCCAGGGTGCCACCAGCGCACTGGCCACACTGACACCTACCGCCCAACGTAAACGGCGCGTCAGGTCGCCGGCGCTGGCATCACGCCAACGGGCCAGCGGTCCAATGCCCATCAAAAACAAGGCTGGCGCCATCAGGGGCACGAACACCGCCGAGAAATAGGGCGGTCCAACCGAGAGCTTGCCCAAGCCGAGTGCATCGATCACCAAGGGGTACAGCGTGCCCAATAGCACCGCCGCAGCGGCGACCACCAGCAACACATTGTTCGCCAACAGCATGGACTCACGTGAAATGGTCGAGAAACTGCCGCCCAATCCGACCCGTGGGGCACGCCAGGCGAACAGCGTCAAAGAGCCACCGATCACCAGCACCAAAAAGCCGAGGATGAAAATACCGCGGGCCGGGTCTGATGCAAAGGCATGCACCGAGGTCAGTACGCCCGATCGCACGATGAAAGTGCCGAGCAGAGACAGTGAAAACGCCAGAATGGCCAACAGCGCTGTCCACATCTTGAAGCCGCCGCGCTTTTCGGTCACAGCCAGCGAGTGGATCAGGGCGGTGCCAACCAGCCACGGCATGAAAGACGCATTTTC
>Ga0114980_10002924_pt1 | contig 11863 bp, 7 predicted proteins | sample S_140806_EF_Meta_FD_87018 | JGI IMG/M metagenome (GOLD analysis project Ga0114980, IMG submission 87018) | Freshwater microbial communities from Lake Simoncouche, Canada to study carbon cycling - S_140806_EF_MetaG | ecosystem: Environmental > Aquatic > Freshwater > Lake | place: Lake...
CGGCTCTCCCCGTTCACCACCAACTGCAGCCCGGACGGCACGGTCACAAACGTCGTGGGCGTCGACCCGGTGAATCGTCGCACCCGCTGGTTCCGGGTATCGGCCACAGACACCCGGCCCTGGCTGTCAACCGCCACGCCGCGCGGGTCATACAGCGCCCCCGCCGCCGGTTCGCCGCCGTCCCCCGAGAAACCGGCCACCCCGGTGCCCGCCACCGTCCGGATCACCCCGGCCGGGCTCACCTCCCGAACTCGGTGGTTCCCGCTGTCGGCGATAAACAAACCACCTGCCGCCCCGACCGCCAAACCAGCCGGAAAGTTCAGCCCGGCCGCCGTGGCCGGCCCCCCATCGCCCCCCGACCCGGGAGTCAGCGTACCGGCCACGGTCGTAATCGTTCCCCCGGGCCGGAAGCGCCGGATCCGCGAGCCGTCGGCCACGTAAAAATTACCCCCACTATCGAGCGCCAAACCGTTCGGACCGGCCAACTGCGCCGCCACGGCGCTACCTTCGTCCCCCCCCGTCCCGTAGACGCCTGACCCGGCCACGGTCGTGATCACCCCGCCGCTCACCCGGCGAACCCGGTTCGAATTGTCCGCCACAAACAGGTCTCCGTTCCCGTCCACCAGCACCGCCGAAGGCAGAACCAGCCGCGCCGCCGTCGCCGCCACCCCGTCGGCCGGGGAGGCGCCGCCGCCGGCTACCGTCGAAATCACCCCGCCCGGCGTTACCCTCCGGATCCGGTCGTTGAACGTATCGGCAATATACAAATTGCCCACCCCGTCCACTGCCACCCCCGATGGACGGTACAGCGTCGCCGCGGTCGCCTGCCCACCATCGCCGCTGAACAGAATCCCCCCCGAACCCGCCACTGTCGTCACCGTCCCGCCGGGAGTGACGCGGCGAACCCGATGGTTCTCGGCATCGGCGATATAGAGGTTCCCCGCCCCATCGAACGCCACCGCGGCCGGACCGGACAGCTGCGCGCTCACCGCCTCCCCCCCGTCTCCGCTGAACCCGCCCGTGCCGTTGCCCGCCACCGTGGTAATCACCCCGCCCGCCGAGATCATCCGGACCCGGAAGTTACTGGTATCGGCCACGTACACCGACCCGCCCGGCCCCGCGCAAACCCCCAGTGGCTGGTAGAGCGCCGCCCCGGAGGCCAGGCCTCCATCGCCCCCGAACATCGGGGTACCGTTCCCGGCAAGCGTCGTCATCACCCCGCCCGCCACGCGCCGGATCCGCTGGTTGGCCTGGTCGGCTATGAAAATTGTGCCGGCGGGGTCCACGGCCACCCCGGCCGCATCGCCGAGCTGGGCCGCCACCGCGCTCCCGCCGTCGCCCGAAAAGCCCATCGTCCCGGCCCCAGCCACCGTAGTGATGATCCCGTTCGTCGCCACCCGGCGGATGCGCCGGTTCCAACGATCGGCGATGTAGACGTTGCCCGCTGCATCCACCGCCACGCCGCGGGGCTGCCACAGCAGCGCCGCCGTTGCCGCCCCGCCGTCCCCCCCAAAGCCCGGCCCGCCCGTGCCGGCGATCGTCGTCAACACCCCGCCGTTCAGCCGCCGGACCCGGTTGTTACCCGTATCGGCCACATAAACGGTCCCCACCGCGTCCACCGCCACCCCAAACGGCGTGTTCAACTGATCCTGCGTCCCCCCCGCCACGGTCGAAATCAACCCGGCAGGCGTCACCAGCCGGATCCGGTGGTTCCCGGTGTCGGCAATGTAGACGTTCCCCGCCCCGTCCACCGCCACGCCGTTCGGGTCCTGCAACTGCGCCGTCGTCGCCTGCCCCCCGTCGCCGCTAAAGCCCGGCACCCCCGACCCGGCGACCACCGTAGTCCCCCCGCCCGGCGCCACACGACGCACCCGCTGGCTCTCCGTGTCGGCGATGTATAGATTACCAGCCGTATCCATCGCCACCGCCCGGGGCGACCGCAGCGCCACCGCGGTGGCTACCGGTCCCTGTCCCGGACCACCCGCAATAGTAACAATCGTGTTTTGGCCGCGCAAGAGCATCGGCAAACACACCAAGGCCAGAATCCGAAGTACGACGCGAAATCCCGATTGCACCATGAGACCAACAGCCAAACCGAGCGGAGAAGGCTACTCCCCGTCGGATAAGCCCTTCCCCTAGGGGTGTTATCGGACGCAAAAGGCTGGCTCATCGGAAAACGTCAAACTAGGATTTCACTGACCAACGGCAGCAAAACACGGCATGAAATAAAAAAACGGTGACGCCGGTAAGCGCCACCGTCCCATCTGTTTGTTCTCCCGGCCGTTAGTTCAGGTCGAAGCGGTCCAGGTTCATCACCTTGGCCCAAGCCTTGCCGAAGTCCTGGGCAAACTTCTCCTTGCTGTCGGACTGCGCATAGACCTCAGCCACCGCCCGCAGCTCCGAGTTGGAGCCAAACGCCAGATCCACCGGCGTGGCTGTCCATTTCAACTTGCCCGTTGCCCGGTCGACGCCCTCGTACAGACCCTCGCCCTGCGCCGCCTTGGTCCACTTGGTGCCCATGTCGAGCAGGTTGACAAAGAAGTCATTCGTCAACGCCCCCGGCCGGCTCGTGAACACCCCGTGCGCCGCCGCGCCCGTGTTGGCGTTCAACGCCCGCAAACCGCCCACCAGCACCGTCATCTCCGGGACGGTCAGCGACAGCAGGCTCGCCCGGTCCACCATCTGCTCCACCGGCGACTGCGCCTGACCCGCCCGGAAGTAGTTCCGGAACGCGTCCGCCTGCGGCTCGAGGAAGGCAAACGCCTGCACATCGGTCTGCTCCTGCGAGGCGTCCACGCGGCCCGCCGTGAACGGAACCACCACGGAGACCCCGGCGTCCTTGGCCGCCTTCTCCACCGCGGCGCTGCCGCCCAACACAATCAGATCGGCCAGGGAGACCTTCTTCTTGCCCGTATTGAACTCCTTCTGGATCCCCTCCAGCTTGCCGAGAACCTTGGCCAGCTCGGCCGGATTGTTGGCCGCCCAGTCCTTCTGCGGGGCCAGCCGCAGCCGCGCGCCGTTGGCGCCACCGCGGTTGTCGGTCGCCCGGAAGGTCGCCGCCGCAGACCAGGCGGTCCGCACCAGCTCCGGCACCGTCAGCCCGGAGGCCAGAATTTTCCCCTTCAACGCCGCAATCTCTTTGGCGTTGACCGGCGCCGACTCCGCCTTCGGCAGCGGATCCTGCCACACCAGGTCTTCCTTCGGCACCTCCGCGCCCACGTAGCGCGACTTCGGTCCCAGGTCCCGGTGCGTCAGCTTAAACCACGCCTTGGCGAAGGCCAACTGAAACTCCTCGGGCTTCTCGCGGAAGCGCATGGCGATCTTCCGGTAGCTCGGGTCCATCTTCAGCGCCAGGTCGGTCGTGAACATGATCGGCGCGTGCCGCTTGGCGGGATCGTGCGCATCCGGAACGGCGGTAGCCGCCTGCCCGTTGGCCGGAATCCACTGCGTCGCCCCGGCCGGGCTCTTGGTCTTCACCCACTCATAGGCGAACAGGTTTTCAAGATACTGGGAGCTCCACCGGTTCGGCGTCGATGTCCAGGCGCCTTCCAGGCCGCTCGTCACCGTATCAACACCCTTACCGCTGCCGCACTTGTTCTTCCAACCAAGGCCCTGCTCTTCGAGCGCAGCCCCCGCCGGGTCCGGGCCCACGCACTTATCGGGAGCGTGCGCACCGTGCGCCTTCCCAAACGTGTGGCCGCCCGCGATCAGTGCCAGCGTCTCCTCATCGTTCATCGCCATCCGGCCAAAAGTCTCGCGGATGTCCCGCGCGGCTGCCAGCGGATCGGGATTGCCGTTCGGGCCCTCCGGATTGACGTAGATCAACCCCATCTGCACCGCCGCCAGCGGCTTGGCCAGATTGCGGTCGCCGCTGTACCGTTCATCGGCCAGCAGCTTCTTCTCCGGGCCCCAATACACCAGATCCGGCTCCCAGTCATCCCGCCGGCCGCCGGCGAAACCAAACGTCTTGAATCCCATCGACTCCATGGCGACGTTGCCCGCCAGAACCATCAGATCGCCCCAGGAAAGCTTCTGCCCGTACTTCTGCTTCACCGGCCACAGCAAACGCCGCGCCTTATCGAGGTTCGCGTTATCAGGCCAGCTATTGAGCGGGTCAAACCGCATCTGCCCGCCGCCGGCGCCGCCGCGGCCGTCGGTCACCCGGTAGGTGCCCGCGCTGTGCCACGCCATCCGGATAAAGAACGGGCCATAGGTCCCATAATCGGCCGGCCACCAGTCCTGCTTCGTCGTCAGGACTTTCTGAATATCCTGCTTGACCACTTTCAGGTCGAGCGCGGCGAAGGCTTTGGCGTAGTCGAAGCTCTTACCAACCGGATCCGATGCCGCCGCATGCTGCCGCAGCGGGGACAGGTCGAGTTGGTTCGGCCACCAGTACTGATTAGGCTTGGGGGCCTGGGCAGCGGCCGAATCGGGCCGCACCAGGCTGACTGCGGCAATCGCGGACGCGGCCAGCAGCCTCTTTAAGTTGGTCTTCATAAACACTCCTCCATTATGGGATGCTTCTAATCCCCCGAAAGAGACAGAGAAGCGAACACTTCGGGCAATACCTCCAATAGGCTTTGGCTATAGGCCATGGCGATGGCGGACGCGGCGATCGATCAAAATGGAAAGGAATGGGGATTTTGATTTGGCTCGTGAGCATGGCGGCCCTGGGGCAAGCGCCTCCGGTACAGTTGAAAGAGTTGCGCGGCATCGTCAAACAGGGAGGATCGCCCGCGCCAGGCGCCGTCGTCACCATCTCCCAGGGGCCGGTGCGCCGCACCGCGATGACGAACGAGAAGGGCGAATATGGCTTTCGCGGCGTAGCCGAAGGCGCCTGGAGCGTGCAGGTAGAACTACCCGGCTTCAAGACCAAGCGGAAGGAACAGATCACCGGCGCTGCCCCGGCGGAGTGGAACCTCCAACCGGGCCTCTCCTTTGAGCGGCCCGCCGCCGCGGCGCCCCCCCGCCGCGCCCCCACCCCGCGCCCCACCACCGCCCAACCCAAGCCCGTCGCTCCCCCACCCCCCGTCTCCGGAGCCCAACGACTCCGTGACGACCAAGAAGAGGCCAAAGCCGGTCCGGCCCCGCTGGCCGACTGGACGGCGCCCGACTACCGGCCCCTCAAAAAATCGCCCTACAACGGCTCCCTCGCCGGCCTGTGGAACCGGCCGGCCTGGGATGCCCGCGCCTACTCGCTCACCGGCCAGCGCCTCGCCAAGCCGGACTACCACCGCAGCCAGGGCCTGGCCGCTTTCGGCGGCCGCGACTTCTCTCTGAACTATCAATGGATGCGCAACCGCAGCCCCCAGACCATCGCCGCCCTCGTCCCCTCACCCGGCCAGCGCGCCGCCGTCACCAATCCCCAGGCCGCCGCGTTGGCCGCTCTCTATCCGGCGCCGAACTTCGCCGGCAGCTCTCTCTACAACTTCCAGAAAATGGTGACCACCGGCTTTCATCAGGACGACGTGCAGAGTAAGTGGCAGCGCACCGTCCGCCGCCACACCGTCCTCAGCAGCTTCGCCTGGCAGAGCACGCGGACCGACGCCGAAGACCTGTTCAGCTTCCTCGACCGGACCCGCACCGGCGGCGGCAACCTCACCGCCGGCTACCGGCGCGCCTACGGCGCCCGCGCCTTTGTCCGCGCCGGCGCCCAGCTCAGTTGGCTCGAAAACGAAGTCACGCCCTACTTCGCCAACCGCCGCAATGTCTCAGCCGACGCCGGCATCACCGGTAACCTGCAGGACCCCATCAACTGGGGCCCGCCCTCACTCGAGTTCAGCGGCGGCATCGCCCCGCTCCGGCCGCCCGCCGCCGTCTGGCGCCGCAATCAGGTGGCTGGTCTCTCGGGCGACGGGTCCCGGGTCGCCGGCAAACACACCTGGAGCGGCGGCTTCGCCTACCGGCGCCAGCAGTTCAACATCGTCGGCCAGGAAGAGGCCCGCGGTGCCTTCGCCTTCACCGGCCCCCTCCCGGGCGACGACTGGGCCAAGTTCACCGCGGGCCGCCCCGATACCGCCCTGCTCGCCTACGGCAACGCCGACAAGTACCTCCGCGGCGCCACCGCGGAACTGTTCACGAACGACGACTGGCGCCTCCACCCCGCCCTGACGCTCAACCTCGCCCTGCGCTGGGAGTACTGGTCGCCCCTCCACGAAAAATACGGCCGCCTGGCGAACCCCGGCGGCCCGCTGCGGCCGGACCGCAACAACGTTTCGCCGCGGTTCGGCCTCGCCTGGCGCCCCTGGCAGGCGCCCGTGGTCGTGCGGGCCGGCTACGGCGTTTTCCATGACGCGGCCGTCTACGCCCCGGTCATGATGCGCCTGGCCCAGCAGGCCCCGCTATCCCGCAGCCTCCGCCTCGGCGCCTCCGCCCTCCTGCCCCTCACCCTGGCCAACGGCTTCCCCGCCGGCGCCGCAGCGGCCTTCTTCGGCGTCGACCCCCACTTCCGCGTCGGCTACGCCCATAGCTGGCAGGCTTCCGTCCAGGCCGTGCTGCCCGCCGAATGGGAGTTGCTGCTCCTCTACCAGGGCACCCAGGGCGCCCGCGGCCAGCAGCAGACGCTCCCCGGCACCGCCCCCGGCGGCGCCATCCCCGGCGTGGGAGCCACTTACCTGAACTCGAACGGAACCTCCAACCGCCAGGCCGGCAACCTCCGCCTCAGCCGCCGCCTGGGCGGCCGCGTCTCGGCTTCCGTCAACTACATCTGGTCCAAGGCCCTCGACAACACCGCCCTCGGCCCGAAGGGTCAGGGAGCCACCTACATCGCCCAAGACTGGCTCCATCTGGCCGCCGAACGGGGCCGCTCCAACTTCGACCAGCGCCACACCTTCTCCGGCACGGCCGAATTCAACTCCGGCGCCCGCACCCCCTGGCGCTGGGCGCGCGACTGGAATTGGAGCCTGCAGTGGGCCGCCGGCTCCGGACTACCGCTCACCCCCCAATGGCTGGCCCCCGTCCCCGGCACCGGCGTCATCAACAGCTGGCGCCCGGACTACACCGGCGCCAATCTCTATCAGGCCCCCAACGGCCTGCAGCTCAACCCCGCCGCCTTCGCCCCGCCCCGCCCCGGCCAATGGGGCAACGCCGGCCGCAACTCCATCAACGGCCCCCGCCAGATCGCCGTCAATAGCTCGCTCACGCGCCTGTTCCGCACCAAAGGCCGCACGGTGTGGGAACTGCGCGGCGAAGCCGCCAATGTCCTCAACAACGCCACCTTCCCCCACTGGAACACCGTCATCGGCAACGCGCAGTTCGGGGCGCCCACTGCGGGCAACCCCATGCGCATGGTGCAACTGCTCGGGCGCGTGCGCTTCTGACGGCGCTAGATCACCGTCGGCACAATCTCCAGATCCGGCACCGCGGCCCGCGGATGCAGCACGGCCACGCTCAGGATAATCTCGGCCACATCCTCGGGCTGCAGCGCCTTGGCCAGCGTCTCGGCCGACGGCTTCACCGGCCGCTTCTCCATCAACTCGGAGTCCACCAGTCCCGGGCACACCACGCAGGTCCGGATCCCGTGCTCCCGCTCCTCCTGCCGGATGGCCGCCGCCAAACCCAGCATGCCGCGCTTCGACGCCTGGTATGCCGCGCCGGAAACGTCGGCATACTTGCCAGAGATCGAGGAAACATAGATCAAATGGCCCTTGCCGGCCGCCCGCATCGCCGGCAGCAGCGCCGCCGTCAGCGAGTACGGTCCGTTCAGGTTCACCTCGATCAGTTCGTTCCAGATGGTCCGGTTCAGCCGGGTCATCGCCCGGTCCGGCGTATTGGTTCCCGTGGCGAACACGAGAATGTCCACGCCTCCCAATTTGGCCACCGCATCGGCGGCCAGCGCCTCCATCGACTCGTGCGAGGCAGCATCAGCGGTGCCGTAGGCGATCTCGTGACCTTCGGCGGCGAGTTCGGCCGCCAGTTCAGAAAGCCGCTCGGCGCGGCGGGCCGCCGCATACACCTTGGCTCCGGCGCGGGCGAAAAGACGGGCAGTGGCGCGGCCAATTCCGCTGGAGGCGCCGACAATGAGGGTTCTTTCCCCTTGAATAGATACAGGCACGAACCATCTATAGCACTATTCGCACCGCCCTGTTTCGATATGATGTTCCCTGATGCAGACCCTGACCCGCCGTACCTTCGTCGCCGCCTCGGCAGCGGCGCTGACGCTCGAAGCCAAGTCGCTCAAGACCTTCGGCGCCCAGCTCTATTCGCTCCGCTCCATCATCGACAAGGACCCCCTCGCCGTCCTGCAGGGCCTGGAAGCCGCCGGCTACACCGAAGCCGAAGTCATCCGCGGCAACATGGACAAAATCTGGTCCGCCCTCAAACAGACCAAGCTCAAACCCGTCAGCCTGCACATCGATACCCGCATGTTCACCGCCGATATCGACAAACTCAACGCCACCCTCGACGATGCCAAACAGCGCGGCTTCCGCTACGCCGTCTGCCCCTACATCGCCCCGCAGGACCGCGGCGGCGTCGATGTCATCAGGAAACTCGCCGACACCCTCAACCGCGCCGGCCAGCGCTGCCAAGCCGCCGGCATCCAGCTCTGCTATCACAACCACGCCTTCGAATTTGAACCCGTAAAGGAAGGCGGCAACCTCCTCGACGTCCTCATGAAGCACACCGACCCCAAACTCGTCGGCCTCGAACTCGACATCATGTGGGCCCAGGTCGGCGGCGTCGAACCCGTCAAACTGTTCGAAAAGTACAAGGGCCGCATCCCGCTCGTGCACATGAAGAACGTCAAGGCCGGCATCGGCCCGCAGTACCATGAGCGCGTGCCTCGCGAGGCGTTTGAAGAGGTCGGCAAAGGCGTCATCGCCATCGGTCCCGTCCTCCGCGCCGCCCAAAAGGCCGGCGCCAGACACTTCTTCGTCGAACAGGACCAAACCCCGGGCAACCCGCTCGACAGCCTGCGCGGCAGCGCGCAATATCTGCAGTCGCTAAATTTCTAGGAGACAGACATGAGCAAGCGTACCTCGATCGGCACGTGGGCCTACACCATCGGCCCCTACGGCCCCAACCCCATTGATTTCGATACCGTCTGCACCAAGTTGAAGGCCCTCGGCTTCGATGGCGTCGAACTCGGTTCCTTCCCGCCCCACCCCAATCCCGGCAACCCCAACGGCCCCAACGAAGGCTGGGCCGGCGCCATGCCCGAAAAGGCCCAGCGCGAAGAACTCGTCGCCAAAATGAAGGAACGCGGCCTCGCCTTCAGCGGCATCGCCGCCAACCTCTGGGGCGAAAAACTCATCAACACCGACGACACCACCAAGTACGTCGCCGAGTTCCGTAAAAACTCCGATTTCGCCCGCGACCTCGGCATCGGCGGCGTCCGCGTCGATTGCGTCCAGCCCCCCACCATCCACCGCGAAGTCGATCACGCCACCGCCCTCGCCCGCGTCGCCGGCGCCTGGAAAGAGTGCTGCGACATCGCCGCCGCCAACGGCCAGTACGTCACCTGGGAGTTCGAACCCGGCTTCGCCTTCAACAAACCCAGCGACATCGTCCGCGTCCACGACGCCGTCGGCAAAGATAACTTCGGCCTCATGTACGACACCTGCCACGGCCAGATGGTCGGCGTCGTCGGCGCCCGCCAGGAAGGCGAAAAAGAGGTCTTCGCCTCCCAACTCGAACTCATCGCCCTCCTCGCCGGCCGCATCAATCACATCCACCTCATCGACTCCGACAACCAGTGCCACAAGGACGCCAACGGCGAGGACGAAACCTCCAGCCATCCGCCCTTCGGCCTCGGCGTCCTCGACTTCGACTCCATCGTCCCGGCGCTCGTCAAAGCCGCCGCCCCCCGCATCCGCCACGACTGGTGGACCATCGACCTCTGCTTCTGGCCCGATGCCTGGGCCGCCACCGAAACCTGCAAAAAAGCCCTCGACGGCCTCGTCGCCCGCTACGGAGCATAATCCCATGAAAGAACTGCGCGTTGGCATGATCGGCTATGGGTTCATGGGCCGAACCCACTCAAACGCCTATAAACGCCTCACTGACTTCTTCCCCGTTCACCACAAGCCCGTCCTTAAGGCCGTCTGCGCCCGCAACGCCGAAAAGGCCCGCGCCTTTGCCGACAACTGGGGCTACGAACGCATCGAAACCGACTGGCGCGCCCTGGTCGAAGCCCCCGATATCGACCTGATCGACATCGGCTCGCCCAACAACACCCACATGGAAATCGCCCTGGCCGCCGCCGCCCACGGCAAAATGGTCGTCTGCGAAAAACCCCTCGCCATGACCGTCGCCGAGGCCGAACAGATGGTCGCCGCCGTCGAAAAAGCCGGCGTCCCCAACATGGTCTGGTTCAACTACCGCCGCGTGCCCTCCATCGCCCTCGCCAAACAGATCGTCGACGAAGGCCGCATCGGCCGCGCCTTCCACTACCGCGCCACCTACCTCCAGGATTGGACCATCGCCGAGGACGTCCCCCAGGGCGGACCCGGCCTCTGGCGCCTCGATGCCGATGTCGCCGGCAGCGGCGTCACCGGCGACCTCCTCGCCCACTCCATCGACACCGCCATGTGGCTCAACGGACCCATCTCCCGCGTCGTCGCCAAAACCGAAACCTTCGTCAAGGAACGCACCCACGTCGAAACCGGTAAAGTCCAGCCCGTCACCATCGACGACGCCTGCATGTTCCTCGCCGAGTTCGCCAACGGCTCCATGGGGACTTTTGAATCCACCCGCTACGCCCGCGGCCGCAAAAACTTCAACACCTTCGAACTCAACGGCGCCGAAGGCAGCCTCTACTTCGACCTCGAAGAGCCCGAATACCTCCAGTTCTTCGAATACCGCCAGCAGCAAAGCGGCAAAAAGACCGAAAGCCATCTCACCGGCTGGCGCAAAATCCACACCACCAACGGCGAGCACCCCTACATGAAACACTACTGGGTGCCCGGCACCTGCATCGGCTACGAACACACCTTCCTCAACGCCATCGCCGATTTCGTCCTCGGCATCGAGTCCGGCCAACCCACCCAGCCCGACTTCCGCAACGCCCTGCAAACCCAGCGCGTCTGCGACGCCGTGCTCGAAAGCGCCCGCACCGGCCAGTGGAAGACCACCGGAGTCGAACTCCCCTAACCCTGCGCTATCCTGGATCCAGTGCACGCCGACCGGTACCAGGAAATCGAAGTCAAACTCGTAGTACCCGACGTGCCGGCCATGCGCGCCACCCTCGCCGCGGCCGGCTTCGTCGAGTTCGTTCCCCGCAACCTCGAACAAAATCGCATCTACGACTGGCCCGATGGCGCCCTCCGCCAGCGCGGCGAACTCATCCGCCTCCGCGAGTACGCCGGCCAGCGCATCCTCACCTACAAAGGCCCCGCCACCGTCGACCGCCACAAGCAACGCGAAGAGATCGAAGTCGACGTCGCCGATACCGCCACCGTCGCCATCATCCTCGGCAAACTCGGCCTCGAACCCCGCTTCCGCTACGAAAAATTCCGCAGCGAATGGAAACACCCCCTCGAACCTGGCACCGCCATGCTCGATGAAACCCCCATCGGCGCTTTCCTCGAACTCGAAGGCCCCGGCGATTGGATCGACCGCGCCGCCCTCGCCCTCGGCTTCACCGAAGCCAACTACCTCAATCTCAGCTACGCCCGCCTGTTCGCCGCACACTGCGACCAACTCGGCCAACCCGCCGGCGATATGCTCTTCCCCCCGCCCCCCGGCGCCTGACGCCCCCTTAGCCCATCCGCTAAATTCACCTACCACCCCGTTTTCCGCTTGCCCCCGCACGCCCCCCTGCCTATAATCCGAAGTAGGCATCAGTACACACAGTACCGAATTCCGCGTTCGAATTTTGGCCCACTACATACCTTTCCTATGATTACCAGCATCGTGATCATCA
>Ga0114980_10002928_pt1 | contig 11861 bp, 10 predicted proteins | sample S_140806_EF_Meta_FD_87018 | JGI IMG/M metagenome (GOLD analysis project Ga0114980, IMG submission 87018) | Freshwater microbial communities from Lake Simoncouche, Canada to study carbon cycling - S_140806_EF_MetaG | ecosystem: Environmental > Aquatic > Freshwater > Lake | place: Lake...
CTGTGAAAGAGGTCAGTGAAGACATGGCGCGGATTGAAATGTCATCCCGCGAAACCGATCAAATGCTGCAACGCATTTCTGCTGCACTTGAACAGCAAAGCAGCGCTGCTGAGGAAATCAATGCCAACGTGTTCAATCTGGACCGAATTGCAAGCAGCAATGCTTCTGCCGCAGAAGAAATTACGGCCAGCGTGATTGAGCTGTCTAAGATTGCTGACGGCACCCGCCGTGAAGTTGAAAAGTTTTCAACTTAATTTTCCTTATCACTTCCCCCCTTTAAGATAACAAACCATGAAGACTTGCAAAAACTTTTTCTCAGCCCTGTTACTGACCGCAGCCGTTGTTTACCCCACACTTGGTCATGCGGCTGGTGAACGTGCCACCAAAGCAGAGGCTGAAGCCATGGTGGCCAAAGGGGTAGCGGCCGTCAAAGCCAAAGGCGAAGCTGCCTATGCCGATATTACGGCGCCCAGCAAAACATTTGTAGATCGCGATTTGTATTTGGTGGTGTACGACAACACTGGCAAGTGCTTGGCACATGGCCAAAATACCAAGCAGGTGGGCAAGGACTTGATTTCCTTGAAAGACCCCGATGGCAAAGAATTTGTAAAAGAGCGCGTTGAGTTGGCAAGTACCAAAGCCAAGTTTTGGCAAGATTACAAATTTACTGATCCTTTGACCAAATCTGTTCAGCCAAAACAAGCTTATTGCGAAAAGTTAGGTAACCTGATCGTTTGCGGCGGCATTTACAAGCTGTAATTTTGTTCTAGGCCAAGGCGCAATTTGCCTTGGTGAATTTTTATAGGATCAGGCATGTTCGCAAATTACAAAAACATTGGCATTGCCAAAAAGCTCATGATGGCACCGCTCATGGTGGCGGTGTTATTGTTGGCATTTGGTATTTTTAGCTTTGCCAATATGCGAACACTGCAGTCCAATGTCAATGACTTGCTAGACAATGCAGTGGCCACAGAGCGTATGGCCTTGGATGCCGAGACCACGATTGATGCCACACACGCCGCAGCCTACCGAAGCCTGGCTTTGCTTAACCTCAAAAGTGAGAAGGCTTCAAAGTCTGCTCAGGCAATGATGGGTGAAAGATTGGCCTCTTTGGTTGAATTAATACAAGAGGTTCAAAACTCACATGACGCCAGTCTTCGCGGTTTGCTCAAGTCCTTTCAGACCTATGAAGTTGCCGTTCGTGACGCCTATGATGCAGCCACATCAGACTCCAACTTAGGTGCCATGATGATGCAAGATGCAGACAAGGCCTATGATGAATTAGCTGAAAAACTAAACACAGTGGAAGCAGCCAGTCGCATTGCCGCAAACAATGCACAAGATGACTTAAATCATCGGATTGACCTGTTCCAACAGGTTCAAATCGCGGCCCTCTTGGTTGCCGTTTTTGTGGGCCTTCTGTTGGCTTACTTTGCGGGACAAAAAATTGCGCTTCCCTTGCGCGACATGCAATTGCAAATTGCGGCCATCGAAACCAGCACCGATTTTTCAAAGCGCATCAAAGTCGAAAGCCATGACGAAGTTGGCAAAGCCTCGTCCTCTTTAAACGCCTTGCTTGAATCAGTGCAACGCGCAGTGCAAGAAGTCAATACCGTGGTGGGTTCTGTCTCGGCGGGCGACTTTAGCCGTCGTGTCGAAGCGCCTTTAAGGGGTGACATGGCGGCCATGAAAAAGGTTGTCAACGATTCTGCTGAAAGCATCATGCTGACCATGAATGGCTTGAATGAATTGATGCAGGCATTGCAAAAAGGTGAGTTTGCCAAGCGAGTCAATCTGAATGTCTCTGGTGAATTTCAACGGGCCATGAACCAAGCAACAGAGGCTATGCATGCACTGAACAGCATGATGAGCGATGTCGGATCGGTGATGCAAGGTGTGTCCCAAGGCAATTTGAGTTCAAGGGTTCATGCTCAAGGGCATGGTGATTTGCTCACACTCAAAACAAACATCAATTTATCACTGGATTCATTGAGTGCCTCCATGCGCTTGATCAATCAAAATGCGCGCCAAGTTGCAACAGCTTCCGCTGAGTCCAGCCAGGCCATCGGTCAGATTTCTGATGGCGCCATGAACCAAACACACGCCATCAGCCAAGTGGCCGCTGCTGTCAGGCAAACAGCGACGTCTGTGACGGATGTGTCAAGAAATACCGAAGTTGCCAGCCAAAAATCGAAAGAATCTGTTCACTTGGTTCGCGATGGCATTCGCAAAATGAATCACATGGTGGATGTTGTGAACAGTATTGCTGCCAATTCAGCAAAAATTAACAAGATCACGGAAGTCATTGAAAAGATTGCAAACAAGACCAACTTGCTGTCGCTGAACGCTGCCATTGAAGCAGCGCGAGCAGGCGAACACGGCAAGGGTTTTGCAGTGGTTGCTGATGAGGTTGGCAAATTGGCCGTCAACAGTGCCGAGAGTTCTCAAGAAATTGCGCAATTGGTGCAAAAAGCTGTCGAAGACACTCGACAAGCGGTCGCCGCAGTTCACGAGGTCAGTGCCGACATGGCTCGGATTGAGAGCGGCTCACAAGAAACCGATGACATGTTGCAACGCATTGCGTCGGCGCTCGAGCAACAAAGCAGCGCCGTTGAGGAAATCAATGCCAACTTAAGCAGTGTTGACAACATTGCTCGCAGCAATTCTGCGGCCTCTGAACAAATTACAGCCACTGTGATGGAGTTGTCTAAAATTGCCGATTCGACTCACCGTGAAGTAGAAAAATTCAGACTTTGATGTGTCCATGGATCTGACATATTTAGAAACCACACTGCAAAATCTAAGAAAAAAATGGCCTAAGGACTGGCCAGGGTTGGCAGTCGTTCTCAACAGTTCATTGCAAAAACTAGGCTTCGATGACCGTATCAAGTTGCCGGCAAGAGATCAGGCCATTCATGACTGTATTTTCTCGGTCATCGAAGCCATTGAAAAAGATGGCCGTCAGCGCGCAAAGCTCAAACTCGAGCCCAGATACCACAACCGACTTCACTTTGCCGACACTGTTGTGGCACTGACAGTGATGCTGGTGAACTTGCGAAAAGTTTCTGCTCGACCCCAAAGTGAACAACTCAGTCATGAAGAATGGTTAGCGCTGTTAATCATGGTCAGCCATGATTTTTTGCACAACGGTCAAATCAACCGGTTCCGTTCTGAGATTGAGGCTGTCACGGTCAAGGCCCTCGCCCCTTACATGAAAAAACACAAGGTAAGCGCCACTGATCAGGCGCTGGTCAATGACATCATTTTGAAAACAGACCCGGCCTACGTTGCCGAATCTCATCAGCAAATTCAAGGCTTGCCTTTTGATTTGGCTGACCACCGCTGTCTTTTGGTTTTAATTCAAGAGTGTGATATTTTGGCAAGCTCACTGCCCGATACTGGCAAGACCCTGACACAACAGCTTTCGGAGGAATGGGCCGATGTAGCGCCGGACAAGTCTTTGGCGCTGTTGCCACCTGCAGGCAGAATTTTTTTCCTAAAGCGCATGGCTTTGTTTTCAAGTCCTGCCAGCCACGCCATAGGCATTCAACACAACATTGCCCGCCAACTGGCTGACATTGAATTGATCTGATTCATTTCGATCTCACCTGGCTCACACAGTTGCTACGCTGCGGCTTACTGAATCGCTTGAATTTCTTGGTCGATGGCGGCTTGGATACCCAACGCCTTGGACGCTGGTGAGGAGAACGTGATGATTTTCAGAAACCCCTTGCGACCCGCTGGCGTTGCAACCGTTTTGTGCGCTACAAAATCAATTTTTTTCCATTCACTGGCTAAGGCTTCACCCATGCCAACTCCAAAGTTGGTAGAGGCGCTGGCCATGACATCGGATTCGTTCAAAAACACAATGAGCCATTTCAAATCCCATTCAAAAACAGCATTTTTCACAGCCAAGTGATTTTGGGAAACGAGGGCAAAGTCCGATTGAAGAATGCATCGCTCTACCCATTCGCGCCAGACGCCTTCAACACCACATTCATCCATGATGGGGCGCAACAACTTAACGGAGTAGCTTTCTAGCTCTGACTCAAATTGGTTGACACGCCCGTTGTGTCCAAAATCATGGGCTATGCAAGCGAGCAACGCGCAGGCACTCCACTCTGCATTGAAATCTTGGTTCAGTTGCGATTGAATGGCAATTTGAACACTGACTGTGGTGATGGCATCTGCAAAGTGCAAGCGGTTGTGATAAAGGGGTTCTGTCTGAAAAATGTCGTTGGCAAAGGACGCTTCAATTTCGTGGGCCACACGTTCTGCAGCCTTCAGCATCTGCAGTGCAGGCAGTGAGACTTGATTGCGATCTAAACCAAGGTACCTCACACACTCTTTGAGCACCCAAGGCAAACCAACCCACTCTCCTTGCCACGAGACCCGCAAAGCAGTGTATGAATTTTCCAAACACTGCATCCAACTCTTTTCATCGCGAATTAAATAGCCAAGCATAGGAGCAGTCTGCATGAAGCTGGTTCTTCTATGGCGTCAGACGCAATGAAATAAGAATGTTTTTCACGGAAATGTGATCTTCTTATTTGCTGTATTTGATGGCATTGGCCATGGCTTGTTGAAGCAAGAGTCCCTCCATGATGACAACCAGCAATGGCGAATAACTGATAAGCAATTCTCTGGCTTGATCGTTGCCAATGACCTTGCAGACCGCGTCGGTCTTGGCCCTGATCGATGCAGCTCGTATGCCGCCTTTTAAAATGGCAGCTTCACCAAACGACTGCCCTTCAGGAATCACAGCAAATGCATCACCCGATGCGCTGACCAACTCAACGCTACCCTGTTGCAAAAAATACAGGTGTGTTGCTTGGTCACCTACTTTGCAAATGAATTGACCCGCTTCAAATGTCTCTGTTTTGAAATCGCTCAAGTTACACCTCTTATGGAGTCAGAATGCGCTTGATGATGGTGGCCAAAATGGCCCTCACCTCTGATGGAAGCACGTTGATGATGGAGTCCACTTTATGGAAATCAATGATCTTGAGTTGTATGGAGGTAGCAGCAACCGCTGTGTAACGTGAAGGCAAACCCACCATGCCTTCAGACAAACCCAGAACCGCACCTGGCCCAACGGTGTAAGTTTTGTTTTTGTGCGTAATTTGAACCTCACCACTCACAATGAAAAAACCTTCCTCGAATTGCTCACCGGCTCGGATTAACACCTTGTGTGGCAAGAACATGGTTGCATTGAGCAGGGGGGTGCTAAGCATCGCCACATAGAGCCGCTCCTCGCCTTTGAACTGTCCAGATTGGATGGCCTGCATCCCCTCTTGAGAGTTCAAAAAGTTGACTCCCAATTTGTTTAATTTTTCGTTATCAACTGCAAAAACTGGTCCGTTGCTTGACATTCATAAACCTTTGGTAATAACTGAGCCTGAGGCTGCGTCCTTGTCTGCGACATTTTCGACAATTCTAATCGTTGAATTTATATTCCTGGAGGATGCAGATTGATTTATGTATGGCATTAAAATCCAAGCTTCTCTGCAGGTTGACATTGAGCACTCCCCCCCCACACCTTCAACCTATTCCACGCTGGATTTGGTTTCTGTTTTTAGGCTGGTTGTTTTACACCTTCGCTGCCATGGGTTGGTATTTCGTCAATGACCCTGTTTTCATGGGCAGTTTTTGCAGGTCACCCTAAAATGAGCTTGAGCGTTCAACATCCCGGTTCCAATCACGAAGATGAAATCTTGCAGCCACAACGCGCTGCAGCAGACAGAGTCATGCTGAGCATGATGGTTTTCCTGTTGTTGGTTTGCTTTGTTTGCGCCTACTTCACCAGCACCTGGACATTGACTGCAGCCATTGGACTGCCATCTCTGTTGGTGCCATGGGCCATTTACAAAAGCGCTCCAGGATCTTTGGCTTCAAGAATAGCCATTGCCTGTGCCTTGATGGTTTTTTCAGCGCTCAACATTCAACAAAGCCAGGGAATGATAGAGAGTCATTTTGGCATCTTCACACTGCTTGCTTTTTTACTCTACTACCGAGATTGGCGCACCATTGTGGCTGCGGCCGGTCTGATTGCAGTTCATCATTTGTTGTTTGGTTATTTACAAGCACAGCAAATGGCGGGCATCACTGTCATTGAAGGGCAAGTTCACATTGGCACCATCGTTTTGCATGCTGCCTATGTTGTTTTTGAAGCGGCCGTTTTAATCTTCATGGCCACTATTTTGCGCAGAGAAGCTGTTGAGTCTGCATTGGTTGCAGAACTTTCTAGTCAAATCAGCCATGGCGATTTTTCAGTTCGAGGCAAACCTGTGAATGCCGCCGAATCACCGCTCCTGTTCAAAGTATCGCAAATGCAACAATCATTGCAGTCCACGCTACAAGACATTGTGAGCGTCATGACCGCCGTAGCGCAAGGTCACCTTGATCGGCGCGTGACGGTAGTTGCCAAAGGCGATTTGGGCGCCCTGAAAGAAAACATCAATCAAAGCATACAAGTTCAGCAATCTGTGTTCCAAGATATCACCCACGTCATGCAAGGTGTGGCCAACGGCAACTTTACACTGCGTGTGACTGCTGAGGCCAAAGGTGAGCTGAACATATTGAAGCAAAATATCAATCAAAGCATGGCGGCCCAGCAAACAGTATTCCAAGACATCACGCATGTGATGCAGGGTGTTTCACAAGGCAATTTGCAAAGACGAGTCGTTGCACAAGCCCTGGGCGAACTCGACCAACTTAAACAAAATATCAATCAATCCTTGGATGAGCTGCGAAATGCAATGACCACCATTCACGGCAACGCAAGGCAAGTGGCTGCGGCATCAGGAGAGGCCTCCAATGCCATTGGACAAATTTCCGATGGTGCCCGCTCACAAACCGATGCCATCAGCCAAGTCTCTAATGCTGTTCGACAAACAGTCACTTCGGTTTCTGAAGTTTCGCAAAATACCGAGTTGGCAAGTCAGAAATCTCGTCAGTCATTTGTTTTGGTTCGCGCCAGCATGGCCAAAATGGACGAAATGGTCAAAGTCGTTAACAACATTGCTTCCAACTCAGAAAAGATCAACAAGATCACCGATGTCATTGAAAAAATTGCCAACAAAACCAACCTGTTGTCTTTGAATGCGGCCATCGAGGCAGCACGTGCTGGCGAACATGGCAAAGGCTTTGCGGTAGTTGCCGACGAAGTGGGCAAGTTGGCTTTGAACAGCGCGGAGAGTTCACAAGAAATTGCCATTTTGGTTCAGCAAGCTGTTGAAGAAGCTCGCAGTGCCGTGACTGCAGTTGGAGATGTCAGCAAAGACATGTTGGGCATCGAACGTGAAACCCAAGCTACCGATGAAATGCTGCAACGCATTGCAGCTTCACTAGAAGCCCAAGGTACAGCCGTAGAGCAAATAAACTCTAACTTGAACAATTTAGATCAAATTGCACAAAGCAACGCTGCCGCATCTGAGGAAATTGCAGCCACTGTTGTTGAACTTTCTAAAATTGCAGATGCAACCCAACGCGAAGTGCAACGATTCCAAACCTGATGACCAACGGACACACCCATATCCGTTAGGACTTTGACATTAGATCTTGAACTTTTCAACCTCGTTGCGAGTGGCATCGGCCACACGAGAGAGTTCCATGACAGTTGCCATGATTTCATCTGATGCGGAGGCATTGTTGTCTGCAATTTTGTCCAAGCTGCCTACGTTGGCATTGATCTCCTCAACGGCTGCGCTTTGTTGCTCCATGGCAGCCGAGATGCGATCTAGCATGCCATCGGTTGCATTGGCACTGACCTCGATGTTGCGCATGTCCTCGGCAACTTGCCTCACAGTTTCCACGGCTCGAGCTGACTCAGTAGCAGCTTCATGAACCAACAGTGTAATTTGTTGGGCACTTTCAGCGCTGCTGCTGGCCAACTTACCAACCTCTTCGGCTACCACAGAGAAGCCCTTGCCATGTTCACCTGCTCTGGCTGCCTCAATGGCTGCATTCAATGACAAAAGATTTGTTTTGTTCGCAATGCTTTCAATCACTTCGGTAATTTTGTTGATCTTTTGAGAGTTGGCTGCAATGCTGTTGACCACCTCAATCATGATGCCCATTTTGCTTTGACCACTCTTCACCAAATCAATGGACGCGCGAGACTTGATGCTGGCTTCTGCCGTGTTTCGGGCAACATCCATCACGGCCGCTGTGGTTTGCGTGAGCGCAGCCAAAACCTGCCTCATGGCATGTTTTTGGTTTTGCGCACCGTCGGAAATTTGTCCTATTGCCGTTGTAAATTCGTTTGCAGCAGTGGCAACCTGGCGTGTATTCAAATGAATCGCTTTCATGCTGCCCGCCAAAGCGTACAAAGACGTGTTGAGGTTTTCTTTGAGGACAGCAAGTTCGCCGCGTCCTTCTCCTTCAACACGAACGGTTAAATTGCTTTGAGAAACACTTTGCATCACGTTGCCAATTTCCCCCAACATTCTTTGCAAAGCGCTCATGGCCATAGTAGCTTGGTCTAGGGCCTGCTTGAACTCGCCTTTGCCTTGCGCATTGGACTGCACATCAAATTGGCCGTTGTACAAGGCCAACATGACTTTGTTCAAACCGCGCATGGTGGTTTGAATGCCGTCTGCGCTTTCATTGACGGCGCTCTTCATGCGCAACAAGTCGCCCTTTAGATCTGAGTGAACACGACCCGAGAAATCACCCTCAGCCATTTTCACTGCGACTGAACTGACCTCTGAAATGGCCTTGTCTTGAGCATCCAACATGGCATTGAATGATTTGGCCATCAAGCCAATTTCATCACCTGATTGAATCAGCACACGTTGCTTGAAATTACCTTTGGATTCAATATCCTCAATGGCAGATTGCAACTGACCAACGGGTTTGACAATGGTGCTTGTAACCCAGTAACTGACATAGGCACCTAGCAACAAACCTATGCCCCCCCCAAGCAACAAGGCATTGCGCGATTGGGTGCTGCCATGAACTATGGCGTCGGCCATGGCATTGGCTTCGTCCACTTGCTCTTGCCTTAATTCATTCAGTACATCACCCAAAGCACTGCTGCGTTTGTCGAAGTCTTCCATCAGAACATTGCCAGCTTCAATGCCTTTGCTGATGTAAATCTCGGTCATTTTTTTACCGAGGTCATAGAATGCATCGAAGTTTTGTTCGATTTCTGCCAATTTTTTCAACGCGACAGCATCTTGTTCACTTTCAAACATGGCGCGGAATTTGGCAATATTTTTCTTGAAGTCTTGGGCGTACTTATCAGCTTCACCAAAACTGTCGCGATTGTGGGTGGCTGCAGCATCTTGCAAAAATTGCTGGACCTGTACGACATCCAAAACCATTTGATCAGCTGTCAAAGCAAAGGGCAAGCTTTCCCTCTGAATTTGCTGCGCAGCCTGAAGGGCCTCTTTTTGAAAATACAAAACAACCGACATTGCGGCCAAAAAAACGCAAATCACAAGGCCAAAGCCTGCAGTGAGGCGTGAACCTATTTTGAGATTGCTCAGCAATTTAGAACATCCATTTGAAGCCAAGTGTGACAATGTTTTGTTTGTTTGTGCGGCCTACACTGGTGTCCAACTGCAGGTCGTCCATGACGTTGAAACGAAAGCCAGTGGCAACAGTAGGTTTCTCGTGTTCCAAGCCGAATTTTTCAATGTGAACAGTCACAGGACCGTAGGCACGTTCCCAAGCCACGCCCCATGTACGCACTCTTTTTGAACTGGAAACGTTAAGCGCACCCACATTGGTATGCAAGCTACCCAACGTGGCGTTATTACAAGTAAACAGGCCATTGATGTACGGCTTGGATGACTCGCCATCTGTTTGGGCATAACCCGCCACAGTGCCAAAATTGCAAGCGTTTTCTTGGGTAGGCGTGATTCTAAATTTGACCTGGATGTTTTGAGTTTGAATGCCCGTCCTTTGCTCGCGGGCAATTCCGGCACTCAGTTCTAGGTTGTCTACTGGGGCATAGGCTGGTGCAATCGTCCAAGAACGAACACCGCTTGGTGACCTGGTCCACCAGGCTTCTACATGCCCATCACCCGTGTCATTGACGTTGGCATCGTCAACTGTCAGCGGCCGACCTGCAAAGCTTGAGGTACTGACGAAGAGCGCCATCAAGACAACAAACGCAAAAGAGATGGGGGATAAAGATTTTGAGAACACGGGAAGAAAAAATTAATTGCAATATTTAGAGATTAACGCAATTTCAAGTGGATTTTGAAACTTTGGCTAGATTTTGGAGTTAGCCGAGCGCTTTAATTTTTCAGCGAAACAGAAGTCAATGATGGATGGTCAATGCTTTGACGCTTTGATGCTTGCATTGCAAGAAGTTGACCTCGTTGCACATTAACCGGCATCAGCAACAGCCAGCCCAGCAAAAACAGACTTGTGGTGGCTGCAATGGCCAATCGCTGATTGCCATCGGTCAACCACGCAATGAGGCCAAAGCCCATCGGTCCCAAAATACTGGCTAAACGAATTGCAAATGCCCACAGACCAAAGAATTCAGCCAGGCGGTGGCTTGGAATGAACAAGGCAGCCATGGCCCTGCCCGTTGACTGACTGGAACCCATGCATACGCCAGCCAATACAGCAGCCCACCAAAACATTTCTTTGCTGGTACTTAAGGCCGCCAAAACACAAGTAATGCCCCAGCCCCACAATGTGAGCGACAAAGCCAATTTATGGCCAATTCGGTCTTGGGCATAGCCCAAAACCAAGGAGCCAATGAGGGCAGCGATATTCAGTACAAAAATAAGCACCATGGTTTCTTGAGGCTGAAAACCAATGACCTGCTCTGCATAAATTGCCGCCAAGGTAATAGCAACGGCCACACCGCCCTGGTAAGCAACGGCACAAACCAACAATTGCATGAAGTCTTTGTAATTTTTTGCCTCTCTGAACGTCTGAACCAGTTGCTGCCATTTTCCACCCCCAGCGGGACGCGTCACTTGAGCTTGGGCATGTTCTTTGAGGAGCGCGAAAGTGACGCAAGCGGACAGTGCATAAATGGCGGCGGTCAATAGCATGGTGAAAGGCACAAACTCTCTCGCTGTTTGTCCTTGCGCCTGTGCATACAAAACATAGCCAAGGCAAAGGCCCAAGGTCAACATACCGCCGAGGTAGCCCCATGCCCACCCCCAGGCGCTGATTCGCCCCATGGCTTCTGGTTTAGCCAACTCTGGCAAGAATGCGGCGCTCAAAGATTCGCCATAGGTATAAAAGCTGTTAGAAATAACGATAAAAACCAATGCCAAAAGAACCTCGCCAGGACCGACCCAAGCCAAGGCCGCAGTACTCAACACACACGCAGCAGTGACCGCCATTAAGAGCTTCTTTTTTGCAGCATGCCGATCGGCCCATTCGCCCATGGCTGGCATGGTGAGCATGACAATGGCATATGAAAAACTGAGGGCGCTGGTCCAAGCCAAAGTAGCCCATTCGGCATTGTTGGCGACAGCACCTACAAAATAAGCTGCAAAAACGGCTGTGATGACAACGGTGGTGTAACCTGAATTGGCAAAGTCATACATGGCCCAAGCAAATACCTCCCTGCGCTTGACGCCAGGATTGAGCATTTGATTGAAGCCCATAGAAGGTCTGCAGGTAAAGGTGATTTGTTAGTGCAAATGGCGAGGTCTGCGACCGCCACCGTGGCCGCCTTGTGGTCCACCACCACTGCCGCGAGGCGGTTTACCTAATTCGAGGGAACTGACCAAATCGTTAAAGCGTTCAGAGAACAACTTGTCGATTTCTTGAACCACGCCGCTCAGTTCGGAGCCGTCAAAATGGCGCTCCATAAGACCCACCACATCTTGAACCAGCAAATCGCGTTGGGCTTGCATGATGGCAGCAGGATCGGGACCAAC
>Ga0114980_10002929_pt1 | contig 11860 bp, 11 predicted proteins | sample S_140806_EF_Meta_FD_87018 | JGI IMG/M metagenome (GOLD analysis project Ga0114980, IMG submission 87018) | Freshwater microbial communities from Lake Simoncouche, Canada to study carbon cycling - S_140806_EF_MetaG | ecosystem: Environmental > Aquatic > Freshwater > Lake | place: Lake...
AATCAATCTCCTCCTAGACTTATTCATTTTAGTACAGATGAAGTGTATGGGGATATTATAAATGGGGCGCACACAGAGTCAGATATTTTAAAGCCCAGCAACCCATATTCTGCCACAAAAGCAGCTGCAGATATGTTAATATTAGCATGGGCAAGAACATATAATATATCATATACAATATTGAGACCAACAAATAATTATGGTATAGGACAATATGTAGAAAAACTTATTCCAAAGACATGTAAATACATAGAACTCGATAGGAAAATACCCCTCCATAATAATGGAGAACCCATTAGAAATTGGTTACACGCAGAAGATACCGCTATGGCAGTCAAATGTATTATTGAAAATAATGATATATCTAAAAATCAGATATATAATATATGTGGGGGTTTTGAACAGAAAAATATAGATACTGTGAAGAAAGTAATAGTTGCTGCCACAAATAAAACAGAATATAATAGATATATCGATATATCACTGGTGCGTCGTGGTCAAGATGTAAGATATGCATTAGACGATTCTAAATTAAGATCTCTTGGCTGGCAACCAGTTAAAAAATTTGATGAAGAACTCATTAATATCATTAGTTATTATAAAAACAAATTTATATGGTAATATATATAGATATCGATGATACAATATGTGACAGTCCCAATAAGCCAAACTATAATTATTGTATACCAAAGCTAGAAAATATTGCTAAGGCAAATGCTCTATATGATCTGGGGCATACTGTTGTATATTGGACAGCAAGAGGATCAGTAACTGGAATAGACTGGTCTGACATAACCAAAGAGCAATTCGCTGAATGGGGTGTCAAATATCATGATATAAAATTTGGCAAACCTCATTATGACGTGTTTATTGATGATAAGAATTTAAATACTAACGACTGGGACAATACTATAATAGAAAGTAAATATAATGGTCAATGTAGAAAAAGTTGATACAGAGAATCCTTCTTTACATTGGAAATATATAGAGTGTGAAAATAAAGTCGTAATTGATCTAGGATGTGGCAGATGGGAGAAGGTTGAACATAGAGATCAATCTTGGCCAACAACTCCAGAATATCTAGTGCAGCTCGGTGCTTCCAAGGTTTATGCTTTTGATATTGATAAGAATGAAATAGAATGGTACAAAAATAATATATGTCCTATTTCTCCAAAGATCAAACCATTTTGCGTTAATCTGAATAATCTAGAGATTATCAAAAAAATATATAGCGATATTAAACCCGATGTGGTTAAGTGCGATATAGAATTAAATGAAGCATTGCTTCTAGAATTGAGCGATGAAGAATTTTCTAGTGTAGAACTTTATGCCATAGAAACACATAACGATACCCTATATAATAATTTTTTGAAAAAATTCAAACAGCTCAATTATACTATCACAGGGCTTATAGAATTGACGCACGCGCCCCCAATGAAAGCTATTTTTGCTAAAAGGAATAATGTATGAATAGTTCTAGTACAATTTTTGAGAATTTATTTGTTTTAGAATTAGCTAATAACCATTGGGGATCTCTAGAGAGAGGTAAAAATATTGCCAAAGCTTTCGCTAGGGTTGTTAAAAAAAATAATATTAAAGCTGCTATAAAACTACAATTTAGAGATATAGACACCTTTATACATCCAAAATATCAAAACGAAGGCTCTGATGCTAGCCTATCAGAACTGCCTAAAAGAAGTAGATACATACAGAAAACATCCAGAACAAAGTTATCCTATGATGAGTTTAATCAGCTGGTTCAGTATGTGGTGAAACAAAACTGTATACCAATGGCAACACCCTTTGACGAGAAATCTGTTGATTGGTGCGTTGATATGGGACTACCTTTAATTAAGATAGCAAGCTCTGATATAAACGACTGGCTTCTTGTTAATAAAATAGCTAAAACAAAAAAACCTGTTATAATTTCCACAGGTGGAGCAAATGAAAAACAAATAGACGATGTTGTATCATTTTTTGAACATCGAAACATACCATTGGCTATAAATCATTGCGTATCTAAATATCCAAGTGAAGACAATGAATTAGAATTAAATCAAATTGATTATCTCAAATATAGATATCCAGGACATACAATAGGACTATCAACTCACGAGTATACCGATTGGTACTCATCAATGCTTATTTCTTATGGGAAGGGCGTCAGGACATGGGAAAGACATATTGATATCCCATATTGTAATAATGATGAACAAAAAGAAGTCAGTCCATACTGCTCTCTGCCCCATCAAATAGACCAATGGTTTCAGGCATATAATAAAGCTATTATTATGTGTGGACACGAAAGTGAACATCGCAGACCTATAGATGATAAAGAGATCAATTATTTAGCAGCTTTGTATCGTGGCTTGTATTTGAAACACGACATATCTGCTGGAAATAAAATTACCATAGAAGATCTATATAGCGCAATACCTTTTCAAAAAGAAATTAAACAATTAACCTCCAGAGATTTTATTGAAAAAGACGCTATTGCAACAAAAAACCTCTATAAAGATGATCCATTAACATATAACGATATTACATGAAAAAAATTTCTGATCTAATTATTGAATTTTTGATCGATAAAAAGATTATTGACGCATTCACCATATCTGGTGGAGGATGTATTCATCTTATAGAAAGCTTAAGACATTATCAGGATTCGATTAATACATATTGTTTTCATCATGAACAAGCCTTAGCTATGGCTTCAGAAGGCTATTATAGACAGAGTAGCAAGCTATCTGCCAATATTGTAACCACTGGTCCCGGCGGCACAAACACAATTACCGGTGTTCTTGGCATGTGGCTGGACAGTATACCTGGTTTATTTATATCTGGACAAGTTCCTTCATCTCAATTGTCTAAAAATACAGGCTGTAGACAAATTGGTGATCAAGAATTTGATATCGTTAATTTAGTTCAATCTATCACCAAGTATGCTGTAACTATAACAGATCCATATAGTATATTATATGAATTAGAAAAATGCTATCATATTAGTTTAGACGGGCGTCCCGGTCCAGTATGGATAGACATTCCATTAGATATTCAAGGAGCGATAATAGACGAAACTAAATGTATTAAATATGAACACATTAAAAAATATGAAAATATAAAAAATTCTGAAATTAAACAATTTTTATCATTGTTGGAAAATTCTACAAAACCATTAGTTATTACCGGAAATGGTATATGTCTTAGCCAAACCTCAGATAAATTACTAACCTTTCTACAAAAATATCAGCTTCCCATAGTTACTGGACCACACTCTGGCATAGATTGTGTTGACAACACATATGAAAATTATATGGGTCGCATAGGAATACTTGGACAATTAACATCTAATAAAGTTGTACAAGAAGCTGATCTTCTGATCTGCCTAGGTACTAGACTTCCTGTAAAAATGACCGGATATAATCTTAAAGAATTTGCACCTAATTCTAAAAAAATTTTTGTAGACATAGATAAAAACGAAATTAATAAACATTCATTCAATATAGATTTATATATTAATAATAATCTTAAAATATTTTTTGATCAAATATTATCAGAGAATACTCTTATATCTCCTAAAACGTCGTGGATAAAACATATTAAAGATATTCGATCTACACAGCAATATGTATATCCCAAGCATAAAAATATCGAAAACTATGCTAGTTTTTATTATCTAATTAGTAAAGCTAAAAATATTTGGAACAATGAAACTATAGTGACTAGTAATGGCAGCGCCCATGTTATTACTTTACAGACATATCAATTACATTCGAAACAAAAATTATTTACCAATGTTGGATGTGCTAGTATGGGATATGGATTACCAGCTAGTATAGGAGCTTGTATTGCTAACAAAAGTAAAAAAACAATTTGTGTTGAGGGCGATGGAAGTATAATGATGAATCTTCAGGAATTGCAAACCATCAAGCATTATAATTTACCAATAGTAATTATTGTAATCAATAATGATGGATATTTATCAATAAAATTGACACAAGAATCTTTCTTTAATGGACAAGAATTTGCTAGCGGCAAAGATAGTGGTGTCACTATTCCTAATATGGAAAAAATTGCTAATGGATTTGATTTAAAATACTTCGCCATTAAGAAAAATGATGATATAGAAACTTGCCTCAAACAGGCTCAGGAATATGATAAACCATGCGTTATAGAAGTATTCACACACCCGAAAGAACGCCATGAGCCTAAAGTTACACACAAAGGCATAGATAAAAATGGTCGTATTATTCCAGGATCTTTAACAGATATGTTTATATCGGATAGTTTTTAAAAATGAAAGTATTATTGGTTGGGCGAAATGGCGGCATAGGCTCTGGAATTTATGACCTATTAAAACAAAAAGATATAGAGATAGCTTGTTTAAATAGAGACATTTGCGATCTATCAAAGACTATCAACGTTAATTATTCTGATATAGATGGTCTGATATATAGCGCCGGAATAAACAACCCAACCACTTATAATGATTTACATATCGACAGTCTTACAGAAACCATAAAAATTAATGCAATATCATTTGTTGAATTATGTCAAAAAATTAATTTTAATACTGGCGCAAACATAGTTGCTATCGGATCTTTGTATTCTACAGAAACAAGAGCGGGTAGGCTTGCATATACTATGTCGAAACATGCGCTACTCGGAGCTGTAAAGACCCTGGCAATTGAAATGGCTCCCAAAAGAATCAAAGTTAATATGCTATCTCCTGGTTTTGTGCGTACAAAATTAACAACAAAAAACAATCCACCAGAACGTATAGAATATTTACAAAGCAATATCCCGTTAGGAATGACCTCTATCAATGATATAGCAGAAACCTGTTATTTCTTATTGAAAACTAATGGGATTACTGGACAAAATTTTATTGTTGATAATGGATACTCTTTATTAGGAATATAATGTCTAAATTTATTGTTGATCAAGTTATATTAGAATCTGATTCTATATCAGAAAATAAATTACAAATTATCTCTAACCCAAATAACTATGGTGTTGTATTTACAAATTTTATTTCAAATTTTAATAATAATGATTTTTTATTAATTGATAAAAATATTCATTCTTTATATGGAATTAATCATGATAAGATAAAAATTATTAATGCAGTAGAGCAAGAAAAAACCATTGATACTGTTCTAGGGGTTTGCGAATGGTTATCCAATAACGACTTTGATAAAGGTAGTCATTTATATGTAGTAGGTGGTGGAATAACACAAGATATAGGAGCTTTTGTTGGCTCTATGTTTAAAAGAGGTATAAAGTGGACGTATGTCCCAACAACACTTTTGTCTCAATGTGATAGCTGTATAGGCGCAAAAACAGCGCTAAATTTTAATGGTATGAAAAATCAACTAGCTCTTTTTTCTGCTCCATATAATGTTATTATAGATACAAGATTTTTATCTTCATTATCGTCTCAAGAAATACTTAGTGGTATGGGCGAAATTATTAAATTCTTCCTCATGGGTGGAGAAGATTATTTATCGACACTGGATGATAATATTGAAGAGCAAATAAAAAATGGCTTATTAATTAAGAAAGCCGTGATTGAATATGATGAATATGAAAAAGGAATTAGAAAAAGTTTAAATTATGGGCATTCTTTTGGCCATGCCATCGAAGCTGCTTCCAATTATAGTATCCCGCACGGAGAAGCTGTTCTTCTTGGAATAGAAGTGATTAACCAATTGTATACTCATTCAGATATTATTAGTAGAACAATCAATAGGTTTACAAACATAGATAAGATTAGACATTTGCCCGTTGAACAAATTTTAAGCTTATTGAAGCATGATAAAAAAACACAATTAAATGCAATTTCTTTAGTTATTGTAGACAAACCAGGAATAACCCGATTTCTATCAACACCAATTGACGATAATTTAAAGAAAAAATTATATGGAATATTTACTCATTGATTTTGGGGCTAGTGCTATCAAATGTTGTACGTATGATACAACAACAAAATTATTTGTTAATTATACCGAATACAAATCCCCTTTTATAGATAGCGATAGTATCCATAAAGATAAATTACTATATCTGATCAAAAATATTTTATCAAAATATCCATCTTATAAAAAAGTGCTTTGTTGTTGCATTTTGGGTGGTCAATGGATAGATAATATATACTATTCATGGAAAATATCAAAACCAAAAATCAAAACTAATTGTTTAATAAGTGAACTTTTTATAGACCAATCAAGCTATCATGTGCATAAACATCATGGTGGCGCATTAGATCATATTATACCTTTAGGCCGCATAGATGATACATTATGGTATAGCTGTCTAGGAGATACAAATTGTGTTATAAAGAGTATTGATGAATTAGACAATCAATATATCATTAATATAGGAACAGGGTCTCAAGTTATAACAAAGGAAACCATAAATAAGTATATACCGGCTGGTAGATCATTATTGGTATTTGACAAATTTTTTCAATCTATAGGAATCAATTTTTTTGATCAACTAAATATTCTAACAATTGATCAGGTAATTAATTCTAGTCTATATATAGATTTAAATATTTTTGAGCAAGCACATAGATATACTAGTGGTGGAATGATCTCACATATCAACGAGTATAATTTTACATTGACAAATTTATTGGGCTCTATTCTAAAATCTTTAATAATCCAATATAAACCATTTATTTTAGAGGAACATACAGCCATTAGACTTACTGGAGGCATACCCAAAAAGATAAAACTAATAAAATTTTTATTTGAATATTATTATCAGAATCCTATTATAGTGTCAAACGATAACTATGAAACTCACGCAGGTCTTGCAAAATTCGCACACCTAATAACAGAATAATCATGAATATATTAATAACTGGTAGTAATGGTTTTATTGGAAGAAATCTATCTAAACAACTATCGGGTCAATACGGATACAATATTACAGAATTACATAGAGGTAATTGTGATTTATTGGATACTGAGTCCGTAGATAATTTTTTTCGTAATTCCAATAAGACTTATGATCTAGTTCTACATACCGCTGTCGAAGGAGGTAGAAGAACGAAAATAGATAGTTCAGATATAGTGTACAAAAACTTATTGATGCTATATAATCTTTTATCATATCAACAATATTACCAATGTATTATATCTTTTGGATCTGGTGCCGAACTGGATCGAAGATACGATATCAATGACCACGCAATAAATAGATATCCTATAGACTATTATGGCTTATCTAAAAGTGTAATAGATAAGCTCTGTTCATCAGAACCCAAATTATGCAATTTTAGAATTTTCAATTGTTTTGGAATTGATGAAAATGATGATCGTATGATAAAATCTAATATTATACGATATTTAAATAAACAAGATATTATTATACATCAAAATCGTAAAATGGACTTTTTTTATATCAATGATTTATCACTACTTATTCATTCATTAATTGATGCGAATAGCATACCTAAAATATATGATTGCTGTTATCATAAAAAATACACCTTATATGACATAGCAGAAATTATTAATAATTGTGATAAGCATAAAGTAAAAATTACGATAGAAAATGAACAAAGCGCAAAAGACTATTACGGAATATCTGCCAAAATTAATATGAACTATACAGGATTAGAACAAGCTATACAAATCATATACAATCATTATAAGGATAAAATAACACATGAATAATATCACATTCTGTATTGCCAGTGCCAAAAACGAAAAAGAATATACTAAACTATTAATTAAATCTCTTACAGATAATACTGAAATTAATAATCATGAAATTCTAATATTCATAGACAGTGATAATCAAAATACATACGAAGACTTATTAGAAATAAAAAAAGATCTGCCGCAACTTAAAATCTACAGAAATACCGAGCCACAACCAATAGGTAGTCAAAGAAATGTAAGCCTGCTATTTAATGCTGCTGCAAATGATATAGTATGTTATTTACAATCAGATATGGTTGTTGGCAAAGATTTTGATAAACACATACTCAAAAATATGTCAGATAACAATACTGTATTAACTTGTTCCAGAATAGAGCCACCATTACACCCGCCATCTCCAGAAAAGATTCATCAAAACTTCGGGGTAACTCCAGAAGAGTTTAAATACGATGATTACAACAAGTTTGTAGAAAAATTACAGAACGAACATAGGCCAAATATGGAAGGTCATTTTGCACCGTTTGCCGTATATAAATCAGTATGGTTTGATAAGCTAGGTGGATTTGATACTCAATTTAGATGTTCCAGAGAGGACTCTGATATGATTATCAGAATGAGATTAGCTGGTTTAAATATGGTACAAACATGGGATGCTTGTGTCTATCATTTTACTTGCGTCTCATCCAGAGGTAAGGATTGGTATAAACAAGATAAGGTTGTTCAGCAGAAAAATATTTTACAACAACTAGCTGACAACGAAGAGTTAAAAAGATTTATAAGGAAATGGGGGTTATTTGGTCATCATGCAAAGCCAATATATGATATCGGAATATATCTTAATATAGACCAATTCGTAGACTTTAATATATTGCAATGGATAGAGATGTACTGTAAAGTTCTATATGTCAATAATGAAAATGTAGCCAACGAACTAAATAGAAGAATCCTTTTCAACTCAGAATACTACTCAAATCTACGTTGGGAGTATTCAACAGAATACTGGAATTCAGTAAAAAATTTATTCAATCACGATGGACTTGAAAAACATATAGCTTATGCTGGTGAGTTTACAGATAAGCATGATGTAAATATTAATATCAATTATTCTGAGCTTATAGATAATTTTGACAACAAGCGCCAGCAATTTATTGAAAATATCAATGGATTTATACATGCTTCTACTATAGGACAAAAAAATGTAAATCCGTTTCATATCAACATATTAGCTAAAAATGATTTATCACAAGAGTACATCCGTGTTAAAAATATGGAATTGCTGCTAGACAATAATAAATTCGTATTCGTTTAGGGTTGACCATCGGGTCTTCATAGCGTATAATACTTACCTATGAGGACAAACATGAGACCACAGGATTGGACAGCATACTATATCGGACTTGCTCGCATAGTATCTAAAAAGAGTCATGATGCTCAGACTCAGCACGGTTGTGTAATAACAGATCAAAAACACAGAGTTCTTGGAGTTGGATATAACGATTTTCCTCGTGGTTTGGACGATTCCCAACTACCAAAGATTAGGCCGGAAAAATATTCTTGGATGATACACGCAGAAAGAAATGCTTTGGCCAATTGTGTTGTTAGACCAGACAATGGAATAGCATATGTGACAGGACAATGCTGTAACGACTGTATCATGAATCTATGGCAAGAAGGAATAGAAACGGTGTATATGCATGATACACATGGAACACATTTATTCGATGATAAACAAAAAGAAATTTTTGATAGGTTTATTGGCATGAGCAAAATGAATATTTATTATGTACAACCCGATTTATCATGGGTGTCGCTATAATGCCAATTATCATCGATATTTTAGTCTTATATTATTTATTTTCCAATAAAGGAATAATCAGCCCAGCAGATACTTTATATAGCATCATAGTGCTATCTTGTTTATTATATTTAATTCACAGACCTTTTTCATTAGCAAAGTAATTATACAACTATGTCAGCACTTCAAGAATTGCAGAATTATACGTTTGTTAGTAAGTATGCCAGATGGATAGAGAGCGAGAATCGTAGAGAAACATGGAAAGAAGCTGTGGACAGAGTAAGAAATATGATGCATGAGCGTTATGCTAGCAAAAATATTTCTGAAGAAATTAATTGGGCTTATGATATGATGCACAAGAAAAAGGTGCTAGGTAGTCAGAGAGCGCTCCAATTTGGTGGCGAACCTATCCTAAAAAGACATGCAAAAATTTATAACTGCACTAGTTCATATTGTGACAGGTTACGTTTTTTCCAAGAGTGTTTTTGGCTATTGTTATGCGGTAGCGGAACAGGTTTTAGTGTACAAAAGCATCATGTTGCCAAACTACCATCATTGGAGCATGATGTAGAAGAAGGCCAAGCTGTCAAACATGTTATCGATGACAGTATTGAGGGATGGGCTAATGCTTTAGGGGTTCTGTTAAGTTCTTACTTTAGTAAGCCGGTTGATGAATTCAAGCAATATAAAAATTCTCATGTTGTATTTGACTACTCAAATATTAGACCAAAAGGCGCTGCTTTAGCTTCTGGCGTAGGCAAGGCTCCCGGATATGAGCCATTAGCTAATGGTCTAGAAAAAATTCGTACTTTACTGGATAAGTGTATTGCTAATGGACAAAAAAAACTCAGACCGATTGACGCTTATGATATTATTATGCACAGTAGCGATGCTGTATTATCTGGTGGTGTTCGTAGAAGTGCGTCGTTAGCATTATTTAGTCCTGATGATCAAGAGATGGCGAAAGCTAAAACTGGTAATTGGTATTTAGAAAATCCTCAAAGAGCACGAAGTAATAACTCGGCACTATTGCTAAAAGATAGTACTTCTCTAGAAGAATTTAAAACACTCATGGAATCCGTAAAGGAATTCGGAGAGCCAGGATTCATATGGAGTGATTCAACAGAAATGACTTTTAATCCATGTGTAGAAGTTGGGATGTGGCCTGTTGATGAAGAATCAGGCAAGTCTGGTTGGCAAGGATGCAATCTATCAACAATCAATTGTTCGAGTGTTGCTGACGAAAATGATTTCTACGAAAGATGCAAAGCAGCAGCAATTATCGGAACATTACAAGCTGGTTTTACTAATCTAGAATATTTAGGAGAAATTAGTTGTAAGATTTTTGAGAGAGAAGCATTACTAGGAGTATCTTTAACTGGAATTATGGAAAAACATGATATTGTTCTAACAGAAAAAGTACTAAAAAATGGTGCTAAAATTGCTGTTGAAACGAATAAGGATCTTGCAAAGAAAATTAACATTAATCAAGCTGCCAGAGTAACCTGTTTAAAGCCAGAAGGTACATCATCAAGTATGCTCGGTACTAGTTCTGGAATTCATCCACATCACGCCAAAAGATATATTAGGCACGTTCAGGCAAATGTTCTTGAGGCACCATATCAACACTTTAAGAAAGTAAACCCCCAAGCCTGCGAAAAATCTTCATGGTCAGCAAACAATACTGATGAAGTTATTAAATTCCCAATAGAAGTACCAGATGGTGCTAAATTAAAGAATCAGTTACCAGCTACTGAAATGCTAAGTGTTGTAAAAGATGCTCAAAAGAATTGGGTTTATTCCGGTAAGAATAGGTCGTTATGTACCCAGGAATACCTAAGTCATAATGTTAGCAATACGGTAACAGTTAAACCTGATGAGTGGGACGATGTAACAAAATATATCTATGATAATAGAAAGTATTTTGCTGGTATTAGTCTTATACCACAAAGCGGAGATAAAGACTATACACAGGCTCCATTTACAACCGTATATACTAGCAGAGAGATTGTTAAGGAATATGGCGATGCTGCTTTATGGTGTTCTGGTTTGATAGAACTTGGACTAAATGCATTTAATAATAATCTATGGGCAGCATGTGATTATGTATCAATGAACCAATCTAAAGAAAATGATAATCCAGAAAAATTAAAATTCATAACAAAGATGAAAAATTTTGCTGGTAAATATTTTGGCGGAGATGTTAAGAGATTAACATACTGCATGAAAGATGTTTATAACTGGAAAGTTTATTGTGATCTTTTCGATAGTTTTAAAAAGGTTGATTATACGCAACTTCTGGAAACTGAAGACAATACCGTAGGAATAGAGGAAATTAGTTGCGCTGGCGGCGCTTGTCTAATTTAAATCCACTATTCGTAAAAGGGTACAC
>Ga0114980_10002933_pt1 | contig 11857 bp, 10 predicted proteins | sample S_140806_EF_Meta_FD_87018 | JGI IMG/M metagenome (GOLD analysis project Ga0114980, IMG submission 87018) | Freshwater microbial communities from Lake Simoncouche, Canada to study carbon cycling - S_140806_EF_MetaG | ecosystem: Environmental > Aquatic > Freshwater > Lake | place: Lake...
ACAAAAACAAGGCTCAGCAGCACAAGCCGCAGTATCAGCGCAGCGCCGATACCAATTATTCGGGCACGTTCACGCTGATGTTCAGGCAATTTATTGGTCAGGATCGAGATGAACAGCAGGGTGAGTCCCAGCGCCACGGACCAGATCGTTAGCAGCCACTGGAACAGATCACTGAGGAAGATGATGTCGTTGGTGATATCGCGGGCCACCCAGAGCTTGCTGCCGGTCTGGCTGGTCATGTCGAGGTGGGTGAGGTAGCGGCGTCCGTTGATGTCCACCACGCGATAGGGACTGCGACTGGCATCGGGATCGCGATTGGCCACGCCGGCCGTGAGGTTGGCCATCCAGTCCAGGGGTTTCATGCTCTTGAGGTGGGCCCGCATCGAGGCCATCACCACGGAGTTCGACAGGGGCGGACGGCCCCCTTGGGGAATGAGCAGGGCGCCGGTCGGTTCCTGGATCCAGAACAGCTGATGCCAGGTGGCGAAGTCGGCCAGGCGCCAACGGATGTAGTCCTGCGTGCGGTCGCTGGAATCGGACCGCAATTTGATCAGGAAGGGTTCCACCAGCCGGTCGGTGATTTCGGCCTTCTCTTCGTGCTGGCGCATCAGCTCACGCTGGTTGATCAGCAGGGTGCCGATGGAGGCCACGCTGAAGCCCGCCACCACAACGCCGAAGGCGGCCAGGCGAATCTGAGTCTGGAGGCTGCCGAACAGATACCGACGAAGGGAACGCAGCCTCGATGGGGCTGGGGGGTGGGTCACCCCTGGGGCTCCTGGCGCTCCCCCGGTTCGAGCATGGTGCGAATCAGCCCGGCGAGATCGGCCACCAATTCCGGTTTAAGGATGTAGGCATTGGCGCCGGCGGCTTGCGCATCCTGGCGATGGTGGAGGTCATTGAGGGCCGTCACGATCACGATCTTGCCCGCGTAGCCCAACTGGCGCAGGACTCGGGTGCAACTGATCCCGTCCTGGCCCGGCATCATCAGATCCAGCAGCACCAGATCCACCCATTCGCCTTGCACCAGCTGGACCAGGGCCGCCGCGCTGGGAAGGGAACGGGGGCTATAGCCCTCATCCTGGAGCTCGGCCTCCACCAGATCGCGAATTCTGGGATCGTCGTCCACGATGGCGATCACCGGTGGCCCCCCTGGCGGCACACTGCTCGGATCGGGCAGGGAAGACGCCATGGGCAGGCGATGGCTGGGCGGAGGAGATCCGGTGAGATTATGCCGAGGCTGCAAGATTGAGCCGATTTTAAGGGAGTATCTCGGCGGGATTTTGGTCTTGTTCAATTTTGATTGACCTTCTTTAAGGCTGATTTCACTTTTTGTGGAGGTGGTGTTCAGGCTGGTGGTGTTCAGGCGGCCATGGGCAAGTCGGTGAGTTCGGCGTAGAGCTGTTCCAGGGCATCGATGTTGCGGTTGAGCGTGTAACGCTCCTCCACACGGGCGCGGGCGCGCCGTCCCAGTTCGGCGGTTAGCACCGGCTGGTCGCGAAGGACCGGCAACAGGGTGCGCAGTTGGGTGGTGACCCCCTGGGTGCTGATCACGATCCCCGCCCCCCCGGCCAGCACCTCGCCGTCGGCCCCCGCATCGGTGGCGACGCAGGCCGCTCCACAGGCCATCGCCTCCAGCAGGGCCAGGGACAATCCCTCCACCAAGGAGGGCAGCAGGAACACCTCGGCCAGCTGCAGCAGTGCCACCCTCATGGCCTGGCTTGGTTCGTAGCCCCACCACAGGACATCCGATTCGCCGTTGGCCTGCAGGGACGGACGCAGGGGACCGTCCCCCACGATCACAAGCAGGCAGCCGGTCGGTCTTACCAGCCGCCAGGCCTTAAGAAGGGCTTCCACGTTTTTCTCTGTGGTGATCCGGCCCATGTAGACGAAGACCCGTCGGTTGGCAAAACGCTGCCGCAGCTCCTGCAGGGTGGACGCCTCTGCGGGCAAGGGGGTTGGCGTCCAGAGGGTGGTGTCCACGCCATTCGGAATCACCGCCAACCGCTCTCGCCTCACCCCCAGGCGCTCCAGCAGCTCCGCCTGCATTTCAGAGAACACCACCACCCGATCAAAGCGGGCCAGGGAGGGGGCATAGAGCTGGTAGGTGAGCTGCTGGGTGCCGGCGCTCAGGTTGCGCAAGCCGGCGTCAAAGGCGGGGTGGAAGGTGGCCACCAGGGGCAGGCCGAGCTGCTGGCAGAGATCGGGCAGGCGGAAATCAAGGGGGGAAAGGGTGAGGCTGGCGTGCACCAGATCGGGCCGCAGTCGTTCCAGCGACTGGCGCAATTCCCGCTGGGCCCCCGGGGAGGGAATCGTATAAACCTGCGATTTCACCAGGTAGGAGAGGGTCACCTCCGGGCTACTGCCCGGATCGACGGCGGCGGCCACGGCCTCGGAAGCGGGGCCCGTTGGGGTGAGATCTGGCCAGCCCAGGGACGCGGCCGGGGTGTCGAAGTGAATGAAGCTGATGCGGTGATCCCGTTCGCGCAGGGCCGCCGTGGTGCTAAGCCCGTAGGTGACGTTGCCGCAGAACGGTGATTTCTTGCCTAACCAGGCAATGTGCGCCACCGGTGAGGTTGCATCCAATACCAAAAGTTAGCAGCGGCGCCAGGGCTGCTCGCTGAGGGCGGCCAGGGCGGCAATGGCCGCCAGGCCCCACAGCACCGGCAGCAGGCCATAGCGGCTCACCACGGTGCCAGCCAGGGCCAGAGGCAGGCTCAGGGCGATGTTGATCAGATTATTTTGGAGGCCGAACACCTTGCCGCGCTGGTCCTCCGGGGTGTCTTCCTGGATTGTGGTTTGGGCGGGGATCGCCAGCAGGGCGGCCCCCACCCCCAGCAGGCCGCAGAGCAGCAGGGTGAAGGTGAGATTGCCACGGAGTTGGCCAAGCAGCACCAGGCAGCAGGCAATCACCCCCAGGCCGGAGCTGGCCAGCAGCCGGCGGTTGAGGCGGTTGCCCAGCTGGGCCATGGCCAGGGCGCCCAGGGCCAGCCCCAGGCCGCTCATTGCCAGCAGGGTGCCGAAGCGGGTGGGGCCCAGGCCGCTGATCGAGGCGGCCAGGCTGATCGCCAGGACATACAGCGCGGCCAGCAGGCTGTAGAGCAGCACCAGCTGGAGCATGGCGGAACGGACCGACCGTCGCTCGCGCAGCACCTGCAGCCCTTCGCCGATTTCCTGCCAGACCGACCCCCCCTGCTGGGGACGTCGGTGATCGGGCATGGCGATGCCCGCGATCGCCACGGCGGCCAGGCCGTAGCAGAGGGGCAGCAACAGAAACTCGCCGCCGCCTACCCCAAGGCTGGCCAAACCGGCATGGAGCAGCCGCAGGATCGGATCGCCCAGGGCAAAGCCCACGATCGTGGCGCCCATGCTGGTGGCCTGATACACCGAATTGGCGGCCAGGAGCTGCTGGGGAGGCACCAGCAGGGGAATCGTTGCCTGTTCGGCTGGGGCGAAGAACTGGGTGAGCACCGATTCCAGAAAGGTCATCGTGACCAGGGCCCAGTAGCCCCAGCTCAGTCCCAGCACCGTGGGGCCAGGCAGCAGACAGATGGGCACCAGCAGCACCAGCAGCGCCCGCAGGCCATTGGAGGCCACCATCACGGTGCGCTTGGGCCAGCGGTCGGCCCAGACGCCGGCCACGGTGCCCAGCAGGATGGCCGGGATCGTGTTGGCCACGTAGATGCCGGTGGCCAGCAGGGTGATGAGCTGGGCCCGGTTTTCCAGATCGACGCGGATGGCGGCGGCGGCCTCGGCCAGGGCGGTGTTGGCCTGGGGGTTGTCCGTCACCCAGTACTGGGCGATCAGGAACACCATCAACACGATGTAGAACTTGTCGGCCAGTTGGGAGCAGATCTGGCCCAGCCAGAGCCTCCGGAAGCCCGGCGCTGCCAACACGCCCGCCAGGCCCGTGCCATGGCTGGAGTCGTGGTGGCTGGTTCCCGGCTCCTGGGGGAGCGGTCCGTTGGCGCTCATCGCCTCTCCGGCCGGGGGCTGGGCATCGGTTCCAATCCAGTGCGAAGCAGTCTGAAGGCCCGTGGGCTGCGACCGAGATGTTCGCCGCACCAGCTCTCCACCAGGGCGAGCAGGTGCAGCCACACCGAGGTCGGTCCGAGGAGGTTCCCGTCGCGGCCCCGCGGTGGGGCCGGCCGCGGCAGCCGCTGCAGCAGGGCCAGTTCCGAGGCGTTCAACACCAGCCGGGCGCCGGCCAGGGCGCCGATGGCCAGCCCTTCGCTGGGGAGCAGGCTGCAGCGCCAGTCCCAGTCGCCCACGGGGGGATGGAGGGGGGCCCCGCTGCGGGCACAGTGCTGGAGGGGGAGCGCATAGCCACCGAGGGCCAGCAGGTGGACGCTGCCCTGAACCGCAAGGGCCAGGGCTTCGCGCTGGTGGGCCCGCTCCCGGACCACCTCCTCCAGGCGCCCCAGCTGAAGCAGCAGATCGGCCAACACGCCTGGGGCGGCATCGCCGGTGGGCACCAGCTGCAGGCAGAGTTCGGCCAAGGCCTGGGCCGTCGCCAGGGTGTCGAGCCGCTGGGCCAGGTTGCTGTAGTTGCGCAGCACCCGCAGCTGGCGCACCCGCTGCAGTCCACTGCGGCCGCCCACCTGCAGGGAGAGATGGGCCAGGGGCACGGCCGCCGCCAGGCTGCTTTTGGGGCGACGTGCGCCCGGCACCGCGAAGCGGGTGAGCCCCTCGCTCTCGCTGAGCAGGGTCAGCAGGCGGTCGTTTTCCCCCAGGGGTCGCACGGTGAGGGCGAGACCCTCCAGTTGCCGTTCCGCCACGCTGCTCCCCGCCTCAGGTCAACGTCGTTGGTGCGTCGGACGGCGCCGCAGGCTGGCGCAGGGCCTGCATCAGCAGGATTCCCCGGCTGGTGCCCAGGCGGGTGGCTCCGGTGTCCACGAGATCAAGGGCCTGCTCAAGGGTGTTAATGCCACCGGCCGCCATGATGGCGGCCCGGCCACGGGCCAGGCGGCGCAGCAGGCCCACCTGGTCGGCGGTCACCGCTGGACCGAAGCCGCTGCCGGTTTTGAGAAAGCGGGCCCCGGCATCGACGCTCACCTCCACCAGCAGTTCCAGGGCGGCGGGGGGGAGGCGAGCGAGCTCGACGGTCACCTTCACCGGCAGGCCCAGCTCGGTGATCGCCGCCAGATCGTCGAGCACGGCGGTGCTGTTGCCATCGGCGAGGGCCCCGAAATCGGGGACCACGTCGAGCTCATCAGCGCCGGCGGCGGCGGCGGCCTCCGCTTCGGCCCGCTTGATCGCCGAGGGCACGGCGCCGAAGGGGAATCCCACCACCGAGACCAGCCGCACCGGTCCGCCCACGGGCAGCCGTTCGCGGGCGGGGGCCAGCCAGAGGGAGGCCAGGCACACCCCGGCGAAGCCGAAGTGGCGGGCCTCATCGCAGCAGCGCAGCACGGAGTCCAGGCCCTGATGGGGATCCAGCAGGGCGTGGTCGATCAGGGGGGCCAGGTCGGGCCGGTCGCGGCGGCTCACGCGTCGCGGGGTTGAATCACGCCGAAGCCGCCGTGGTTGCGGCGATACACCACCTGGATTTGGTCGGTGGCCTCATCGCGGAACACGTAGAAGTCGTGGTCGATCACCTCCAACTGGTGCAGGGCCTGGTCGAGGGTCATCGCCGGCATGGCGAAATACTTGCGGCGCACGCCCCGACTGGGCAGGGCCGGTTCCTTGCCGTCGGTGAGGGCGGCGCCCGGCGGCGGCAGGCTGGCGGCACCCGCCTCCTCGGCGGCGGCGGAGCGATGGACGGGGCCGGCCTCCCTCTCGTGCAGACGCTCTTTGTAGCGGCTGAGCTGGCGGCTGAGTTTGCTGGCCACCAGATCGATGCTGGCGTAGAGGTTGTCGCTGCGCTCCTGGGCCCGGATCACCACACCGTTGGCGTACATCGTCACCTCGGCGGTCTGCTGGGGGACCCGGGGGTTGCGGGCCACGGAGAGGTGGACATCCGCTTCCTTGACCAACCCTTCGAAGTGGTTGATGGCTCGCGTGAGTTTGGTTTCGGTGTAGTCCCGGATCGCCGGGGTGACATCGAGATTGCGGCCATGGATGAGCAGTTTCATCGGCGTTCAGCTCGGAGTGATCCTCCAGAGCGTTGCGGCCCGGGACGATGGGCCCGGGGGCGTGGGCTCTGGGTGGATCCACGCTAGGAACGCTGCAGGATGGTCTCCCCAAGCGGCGCAATTCTTTTTGAAGCTCCGGCGCCGTTGCCCCTGGAGCAGGTCTGGGCCTGGCAGCGGCTGCTGCAGGCCCGGTTGCTGGCGCCAGCGGTGGCTAACGCGATGGCCAACGCGGTGGCGGAGGCGGTGCTGCTGGTGGAGCACACCCCCTGCTACACCCTGGGCCGGGGCGCCAGCCTGGCCCATCTGCGCTTCGATCCCCACGACCCGCCCCTGCCCCTGCACCGGATCGACCGGGGCGGTGAGGTGACCCACCACCTGCCGGGCCAGCTGGTGCTCTATCCGGTGCTGGACCTGAGCCGCCACGGCGCCGATCTGCACCACTACCTGCGCCAGCTGGAGGGGGTGGTGCTGGATGTGCTCGAGGCGCTGGGGTTGGCGGGCGAGCGCTGCCAGGGCCTCACCGGGGTGTGGCTGGAGGGGCGCAAGGTGGCGGCGATCGGAGTGGGGGCGCGGCGCTGGATCAGCCAGCACGGCCTGGCCCTGAATGTGGACTGCCCGATGGAGGGGTTCGGGGCGATCGTGCCCTGTGGGCTGGCGGATCGACCGGTGGGCCGGCTCTGCGACTGGTGCCCAGGCCTCACGGCCGCGGCGGTGCGGCCGCTGCTGCGTCAGGCCTTCGCGGCCCGGTTCGGCCTGGTGCTGCGTCCGCCGCAACCGGCGGAACAGCTGCCGGAGTGGTAACCATTGGGGGCGCTTCGCTGCCGCCGCCATGTCCGCCCTCGCCGAGGTTCATTGGAGCGGCAGTCCTGAGGATCGGGCCGCCCTGTCCCTGCGCCACGACTGGAGCGGCCTCAAGGGGTTGGAGCAGCTGTGGCCCGAGCTGGCGCGGCGCTATGGCGAGCAGCCGGCGCTGGCGGCGCCCCACACCCGCCCGCCGGAGGCCTTCACCTACCGGCAGCTGCAGGAGCGGATCGAACAGGGGGCGGCGGGCCTGGCCGCCCTGGGGGTGGGGCCGGGGGATGTGGTGGCCCTGTTGGCGGAGAATGGCCCGCGCTGGTTGGTGGCCGATCAGGCCCTGATGCGGGTGGGGGCCGCCGATGCCGTGCGCGGCAGTGGGGCGCCCCTGGCGGAGCTGCGTTACATCCTGGACGACAGCGGCGCGGTGGCCCTGGTGGTGGAATCGGCGGCGCTGCTGGGCCGGCTGGAGCTCACCGAGGAGCAGCGGCAGCGGCTGCGGGCGGTGATCCTGCTGGAGGATGAAGCACCCGCAGGGGCCGCTCCCGAGGGTTCAGATCCCGAGGGTTCAGATCCCGAGGCCGCCGCTCCGGCGCTGCGGGTGTTGGGCTGGCAGGCCCTGCTGAATCTCGGCGCCACGGCGCCGGCTGCGGCCTGGCCCCCGGCCGATCCCCAGCGATTAGCCACGATTCTCTACACCTCCGGCACCACCGGCGAACCGAAGGGGGTGCCGCTCACCCACGCCAACCTGTTGCACCAGGTGGGGCAGCTGGGGGTGGCGGTGGCCCCCAGCCCCGGCGATCGGGTGCTGAGCGTGCTGCCGATCTGGCATTCCTATGAGCGGAGCTGCGAATACTTCCTGCTGGCCTGCGGCTGCACGCAGACCTACACCACCCTCAAGCAGCTGCGCGCCGATCTGCAGGCGGTGCGGCCCCAGTATCTGATCAGCGTGCCGCGGCTGTGGGAGGCGCTGCAGGGGGGCTTCGACGATGCGCTGGCCAAGCAGCCGGCCCGCCGCCAGCGGCTGCTGAAGGCGGCCCTGGGCCTGAGCCGGGGCTATCACGAAGCGCGTCGTTGCGCCGCCGATCAAACCCTGGAGCCGGTGCCGCCCTGGCGGCGGCTGGCGGCGGCCCTGGAGCTGGCCCTGCGTTGGCCGCTGCAGGCCCTGGCGGCGGCCCTGCTCTGGCCGAAGGTGCGTCAGCAGCTGGTGGGGGGGGCGCTGCGCACGGCGATCAGTGGCGGCGGGGCACTGGCTAGCCACGTGGATGGCTTCTTCGAGGCGATCGGCATCGAGCTGTTGGTGGGCTACGGCCTCACCGAAACCAGTCCGGTGCTCACCTGCCGGCGGCCCTGGTGCAATCGACGGGGCAGCGCTGGCCAGCCCTTGCCGGGCACGGCGCTGCGGGTGGTGGATCCGGAGCGGGGCCAGCCGCTGGCGATCGGGGAGCGGGGGTTGGTGCTGGCCCGGGGCCCCCAGGTGATGGGGGGCTACTGGGGCAAGCCGGAGGCCACGGCCCGGGTGCTGGATGGCGAGGGCTGGTTCGACACCGGCGACCTGGGCCTGTTGCTGGCGGATGGCTGCCTGGTGCTCACCGGCCGGGCCAAGGACACGATCGTGCTCAGCAGCGGCGAGAACATCGAGCCGGGTCCCCTGGAGGAGGCCCTGGTGGCCAGTCCTCTGGTGGAGCAACTGATGGTGGTGGGCCAGGACCGCAAGCAACTGGGGCTGTTGCTGGTGCCCAAGGTGGAGGCGCTGACGGCGTGGGCGGCGGAGCGGGGCCTGAAGGATCCGGCCCTGAAGGATCCCGCCCTGGCCCGGGCCCTCACCGGTGAGTTCAACCGGCTGTTGAGCGAACGGCCGGGTGCGAGGCCTGATGAGCGCTTGGCTGGAGTGGCAGTGGTGGAGCCGTTTTCGATTGAGAATGGCCTGCTCACTCAGACGCTCAAGCAACGCCGCGATCGCATCACGGCCCGGGATGGGGGGGCGATTGCGGGGATTTATGGGGGGTGAGGGTTGACGTAGGGCGTTGGGTTGTTGAAATTGAGGGATGAAGAGCTATTTGATTGTCGAGCAAAAAAATTTCTGGTTGATCTGCTACTTAGTGTTTCAATTGGCTAATAGGGTGATCGGATGTTAGGGTCATGCCAATCCAATTGGCGCTGACGTCGCATCGGGGCTATGGCCATGAAGGTTCTCCAGGTGATTCGCTCCTTAGACCCTTCGGGGGGTGGTCCGATGGAGGTTGTGCGGCAGATCAGTCCAGAGCTCCAGGCGTTGGGGGTGGAGACGGATGTGGCTTGTCTGGATGCGCCGGGCTCTGCTTGGTTTGATTCCTATCCACTCAAGGTTGTGCCGCTGGGGCCTGTTTCGGGGAAATTTGGATATCGCCGGGGAGTGTCGAAGGAGTTGCGTCGTGTGATTGGAAATTATGATGCTGTGGTTGTGCACGGAATCTGGCAATATCATGGCCTTGCGGTGTGGAGAGCATTGCGTGGACTGGATATTCCCTATTATGTTTATCCCCATGGGATGTTGGACCCCTGGTTTAAGCGTACGTATCCCCTGAAGCATCTCAAGAAGTGGATCTATTGGCCCTGGGTTGATTTTCGTGTGCTTCGCGATGCCAGGGCGGTTTTGTTCACTGCTGAGCGTGAGCGTGTGCTGGCCAGGGAGTCGTTTTGGCTCTATCAGGTTCGCGAAGTCGTCGCCGGTCTGGGAACGTCCCCCCCGCCCGAGGGGGCGGAGGAGCAGCGGCGGGCGTTTCTGGGGCGGTGGCCGGAGCTGGCGGGGAAGCGGCTGTGGCTGTATTTGAGCCGGATCCACCCGAAAAAGGGCACCGACCTGTTGATCGAGGCGTTTGCGGCGGTGGCGGGGGAAGATCCGCAGCTCGAGTTGGTGATCGCCGGACCGGATCAGGTGGGCTGGCAGGGGGAGCTGGAGCAGCGGGCGAAGGCGCTGGGGATCAGCGAGCGGATCCACTGGACGGGGATGGTGAGCGGCGATCTGAAGTGGGGAGCGTTCCGCAGCGCGGAATTGTTCTGCCTGCCGTCGCACCAGGAGAATTTTGGAATTGCGGTGGCGGAGGCGCTGGCCTGCGGTGTGCCGGTGGCGATCGGCGAACCGGTGAACATCGCCACGGAGGTGGAGGAGGCCGGGGCGGGGCTGGTGCATGCGGACACGCTGGCGGGCACGACGGCGGCCTATCGGCGCTGGCTGGCTCTGGGAGCGGAGGAGCGGCGGGCGATGGGGACGGCGGCGGCAGGGCTATTTGCGGAGAAGTTCCACATCCGGGCGGTGGCGAAACGCCAGGTGGAGATCCTCACGGAGCTGGGGTTCGGGAAGCCGTGTTGACCAGCGGCGCTGCAGCTGAGACTCTGGGTGCTGATCTTTCCTTCCCATGGCCGACGGCACCGTTCTTTCGATCAAGCGCACGATCACCGTGCGGGCCGTGGTCACCCCCCGCTGGAAGGAGGACGCCGAGCGCGAACTCAGCAATGCGGTGAGCAACCTCGACGGCCAGCTGGGCCAGTTGGAGCAGGAGGGACAGCGGCTCACCGATGAGATCCGTCGCCAGAGCGCCAACCCGCTCGATCCCCGCGTGCAGGAGCAGGTGAGCAGCCTGCAGCAGCAGGTGGCCGCCAAGCGGACCGAACTGGAGGATCAGAAGCGCCAGTTCCTGGAGCAGCAGCGGCAGGTGCGCGAGCTGGAGATGGAGCAGATCGTGGACCAGGGCCAGCTGGAGAGCTTCACCGACGTGCAGGTGGGCGACAACCTGGTGGAGAAACTGCAGGTGGCCGTGGTGGTGCGCGATGGCGTGATCGAAGCCATCGAAGGGGCTTGAGCCTCACGTCGCCCTAAACTCGCCCGATCGAAGCGGCAGTCCTGCGTTGGCCACCCACGAAATCTTCATGCCCGCCCTCAGCTCCACGATGACGGAGGGCAAGATCGTGGAGTGGCTGAAAAAGCCCGGCGATCGGGTCGAGCGGGGTGAATCGGTGCTGGTGGTGGAGTCGGATAAGGCCGACATGGATGTGGAAACCTTCAATGCCGGCTTTTTGGCGGCGGTGTTGATGCCTTCGGGCGGTACGGCGCCGGTGGGCGAAACGATCGGCTTGGTGGTGGACACCGAGGCTGAGATCGCGGCGGCCCAGGCCAAGGCGCCTGCGGCTCCAGTCGCGTCAGCCCCTGCAGCCCCTGCAGCCCCAGTCGCGGCAGCCCCTGCAGCGGCGACTCCCCCTCCAGTCGCTGCGGTCGCCCCTGTGGCGCCTGTCGCCCCGGCCGTGGCGCCCCCAGCTCCGGCCCCGCTGCCCGCGCCGGTTGCGGCGGTGGGCGATGGGCGCATCGTGGCCTCGCCCCGAGCCCGCAAGTTGGCCAGTCAGCTGGGGGTGAACCTGGCGTCGGTGCGGGGCAGTGGCCCCAATGGTCGGATTCAGGCGGAGGACGTGGAGCGGGCCGGTGGCCAGCCGGTGAGCCTGCCGCGGGTGGCCGAAGGCACCGCCGCCGTCAGTGCTTCCGTCAGTTCTGCAGCGGGTGCTTCCGCCGTTGGCCCTGCTTCTGCCGCGGCGTCGGCGCCGGCGGGGATGGCTTTCGGTCGCCCGGGCGACACGGTGCCGTTCAACACGCTGCAACAGGCGGTGAACCGTTCCATGGTGGCCAGCCTGGAGGTGCCCTCCTTCCGGGTGGGGTACACGATCACCACCGACGCGTTGGATGCCTTCTACAAGCAGGTGAAGAGCAAGGGCGTCACCATGACGGCCCTGCTGGTGAAGGCGGTGGCGGTGACCCTGGCCCGCCATCCCCAGGTGAATGCGGCCGTCACGGCCGCCGGAATGGCCTATCCCGCCGCCGTGAATGTGGCGGTGGCGGTGGCGATGGAGGATGGTGGCTTGATCACGCCGGTGCTGGCTGCCGCCGATCGCACCGATCTCTACAGCCTGGCGCGCAACTGGGCTGATCTGGTGAGCCGGGCCCGCAGCAAGCAGCTCAAGCC
>Ga0114980_10002935_pt1 | contig 11855 bp, 13 predicted proteins | sample S_140806_EF_Meta_FD_87018 | JGI IMG/M metagenome (GOLD analysis project Ga0114980, IMG submission 87018) | Freshwater microbial communities from Lake Simoncouche, Canada to study carbon cycling - S_140806_EF_MetaG | ecosystem: Environmental > Aquatic > Freshwater > Lake | place: Lake...
AAGTCAGCACTGGCAAGATAAAATTGCAGGACTTGCAGTTGATCCAGAATATGTGCCGCCATTCATTGAAGTGGTATTTGACAATTATTGTAACCTAACCTGTAGCTATTGCGACTCCGGGCAAAGCAGTTCTTGGGCTGCCAAAATACACAAACAACCATTACACTTGCCCACGGACCATCGTGAGTTGTATTCTAAAATTCATATTGCGCCCGGAACAACCAAGCAACAGTATCTTGATGCATGGCTTGCCTGGTGGCCTACCATACGTGATCAAGTACAGATACTCAAAATCAGTGGCGGCGAACCATTGATGAGCAAAAACTTTTGGCGCTTTGTTGATGATCTTGGCACAGCACCCAACTTGTCTATTGCTATCAACAGTAATTTTTCTGTGGACCACGAGTTGGTAAAACGCTTTGCAGCCTATGCACCAAACTTTCGCAAGGTAACAATATCTGCCAGCATTGATGCAACCGGAAGCATTGCAGAATATGCAAGGCAAGGTCTAGACTATCAGCAATTTTTACACAATGTGCATTACTGGTGTTCAAGCACACCGGATAATTGTTTTCTCAAACTACAAAGTACAGTCAACGTATTGAATGTATGGGGGCTAACTGACAAGTTTGAATTAAACGCACACTTGCGACAACTATATCCTGCTCGTGTGTTGGATTTTTATAGCACAATTGTGCGGGCACCAGAGTTTCAGTCAATCTTGATACTACCAGACGCTGTTAGACATCAACTTGGTAACCAAATTTACACTTGGATTGAGCACAATAGTCTAACACCTACAGAAAAGGTACTGGCAAACAAAACTGCAAGTTACCTTGTGAACAATCCAGAACCCATGCACAAGTTTGAGCAACGTCAATTAGAGTTTGACTTTGTGACATTTTTAGTGTATTATAATCAAACAAGTAAGCTACAATATCAAGATGTGTACCCTAAAGAATTCTTAGAATGGATAGAAACAATTGAAACGATGCACAATACAAATACGTGACGAAGTCAATATCAAGTTAGAAGGACTTGATTTGGATGTGCGTAAAAAACTAGTCAATACATTCAAGTATGAAAATCCGGCAGCTAGATATTTGCCCGCAGTCAGGCTTGGCCGATGGGATGGCAAGATTGCCTACTTCCAACTTGGTGGTAGCACCTACACCAACCTGTTGCCCGAGATCATTCCTATCCTGGAGCAGTACAACTACGACATTGAACTGGATGACCAACGTGAATACTCAACTACATTTGAGTTTGCACTGATGAAGGAAGATACCTTTGCTGGCACACTATGGCCCAAAGGACATCCACAAGAAGGGCAGCCTATTGTGCTACGAGACTATCAAGTGGAGATCATCAACAACTACTTGCAGAACCCGCAATGCATACAGGAAGTGGCCACAGGCGCAGGTAAAACTATTATGACAGCGGCTCTAAGTTGGAACGTACAACCTTATGGTAGGTCAATTGTTATTGTGCCCAACAAGAGCTTGGTTACACAAACAGAAAAGGACTATGTCAACTTGGGACTAGATGTAGGTGTGTACTTTGGTGATAGGAAAGACTACGGCAAGACACACACCATCTGCACTTGGCAAAGTCTAAACAACTTGCTTAAAGATTCCAAAGATGGCACAGCAAAATTTACCATACAAGACTTTATAGAAGATGTGGTGTGTGTTATTGTGGATGAAGTACACATGGCCAAAGCAGATGCACTTAAAACTTTGCTGACAGGTATCATGGCTAGGGTGCCAATTCGATGGGGATTGACCGGCACGATCCCAAAAGAAAAGTTTGAGAGCCAGGCCTTGTTGGTGGGACTAGGTCCTGTGGTTAGCAAACTGAGTGCAAGTGAACTACAGGATCGCGGGGTGCTGGCGCAGTGTCACGTTAACATTGTACAGTTGGTAGACCATGTGGAATATTCCAACTACCAAAGTGAGCTCAAATACTTGCTGGAAGAATCCGGGCGGCTTGATACCATGGCAGACCTTGTGCGCAGAGTCAACGAAACAGGCAACACTCTTGTGCTGGTAGACAGAACCGAATGCGGCAGACAATTAGTAGAACGACTAGGCGATGGTGCAGTATTTGTATCCGGGGCAACAAAAGCAAAGGCTAGACAAGATGAATACGACGAAGTGGCCGACGCAACAGGCAAAATTATTGTGGCAACATATGGTGTGGCTGCTGTTGGTATCAATATACCTAGGATTTTTAATCTGGTTCTCATTGAACCTGGAAAATCCTTCGTCCGTGTTATCCAAAGCATCGGTCGAGGCATACGTAAAGCAGAAGACAAAGATCATGTTCAAATCTGGGACATAACATCAACCTGCAAGTTTGCAAAACGTCACTTGACCAAACGCAAACAGTTTTACCGCGAAGCCAACTATCCTTTCTCTGCAGAGAAATTAGAGTGGATGAAGATCAAATAAACTTGACTTTTACTACAAAATATTGTAATATACTACTATGCGAATACTAACACTAGACAACCAACACTACGACCTTGATCATTTGCCTGAAGAGGTAGATGACATGAGGTTTGCTATACTAGATAACTCTAATCCAGCAGATCCTGACTATCACTTTATTCCTTTGATCTTCTTGGAAAGTTTTAACTCACCGGCCTTGGTGTTGCGTATAGGCGATAACACAATCAAGATGCCTATGGACTGGCAAGTGCTGATTGGTGAACCCGAAATTGGCGACCTAGAAGTATTGCCCTTGACTAGTATCAATGATCGTGGATTCAAAGTATTCCAATTCAATCCTCTTACCAGTTTCCGCCCCAGCTTTCCTGACATTGAGATACTGGATGTGTATCATGAAGTATCTTGGTATGCACCCAAACTCAAGAACGGACAAATGCTAGCAGTGCCAATCACAGACGGTGACGAACCAGAATGTGTGTACTTTGTCAAAGACATCAGTCGTAACTGCGAGATAGTAGATTACAACAAAGCATGGTAGGCAAGTATGGGCAATCTCACACCAGGCGTAACATACATTTACGAGCGTGACGGCCCCACGATATATGCTCGCGAGTTTGGCTCGTCGGAACGCCAAGTTGTGGGATATGATCAGGACCTAGAAAACAAGATACTGGGCATGCCTTCGTCCACTATGGCCAAAATTATGGGAATTTATCATATGTCACTAAATGATCCGGGCATGCAAGAGTTGTGGAATCAACTGGAAATGTTGTATAATTTAAAGAAAACACATGATTGATAAACTAAGCATTGCCAATGAGATGAAAATGTTTGATCACAAGGTCAGAGATTTCTACGACGAGCTAACTGATGAAGAGCGCAAGAAGTTTGCTCCGTTCCTGATGATACGCTGGGGCAGTGCAGTAGAAGGTTCAAGAGACTTGCAAGAGTTCTATGTGATTTCCACAAACGAACGCTTGAACAAAAACTTCTTTAACATCAGTTCATCCAAGCATCGTAAACTGCAATGGCTAATGGCCACAACTGTGAGTCCGGGCATGGGATCACTGAGACACAACTGGATTGCACCCAAGAAAAAAGAAGCAGGCGCAGGTTCAATGAAAAAGCAATTGGCCGAACTGTTTCCACATTACAAGCCAGACGAAATAGATGTTATGGCAGCGATCACAACCAAAAAAGAACTTGACCAATACATTAGACAGCATGGACGAGACACAAAGTAAGTTTACTTGTGAGTTTTGTAAAAAAGAGTTTGCACGTGAAAGCTCTATTGCAGTACACATGTGCGAGCCCAAGCGCAGACGCATGGAACAAAGTGAACGTGGAGTACAACTGGGATTTCAAGCCTACATCAAGTTCTACGAACTGGCACAAGGTAGCGCCAAGCTAAAAACATTTGAGGACTTTTGTGACTCACCTTACTACAGAGCATTTGTCAAGTTTGGCCGCTATTGTGTAAACACACGAGTCATCAATCCTGCACAGTTTATGTCATGGTTATTGAAAAACAACAAGAAGATTGATAACTGGTGCAGTGACAAAATCTACACCGAGTACTTGTTGTTTTATCTACGAGTAGAAGCTGTGGCAGATGCTTTGGCTCGTGCAATAGAGTACAGTATTGACTGGGAAGAAAAACACACACATCCCGCACATGATTGCATGCGTTATGGCAACAGCAATTTGTTATGTCATGCAGTCACTGCAGGTCGCATATCACCTTGGGTGATTTATAATTCAGCATCTGGACAAGAGTTTCTAAATAATTTGGACTCGTCACAGATTGCAATGATTTGGCCATACATTGACAGTGATGCCTGGGCCAAGAAGTTTCATGACTACTCGGCAGACCAAGAGTATGCCAAAGAAATACTAAAACAAGCAGGGTGGTAACATGAGTGCAGATATTGACATTGACTTTGCCGACAGAGATAGTGTGCTGAAGCTGATTCGGTACACTCCTGCACGACAACTACATCAAGGACAAGTGCGCAGACACAACTCCGGAGTGTATGTCACAGACATTCCTTATGATCCCATACACAACTGTGCGGCATTGGATTATGAAGAAGCCGAACAGAGAGGCTATTTTAAAATTGATCTGTTGAACATGAGTGTGTATCAATTGGTCAAGAATCCTGAGCATTATCAAGCAATGTTGACAGCTACTCCTCCCTGGGATAGGCTATATCAAGATACTGAATGGGCACGACAATTAGTACATGTGGGCAACTACACAGACCTGTTGAAGAACATGCGACCAAGCACTGTGCCACAAATGGCAGCGTTTATATCAATTATTAGGCCAGGCAAAGCACACTTACAGAATCAGTCCTGGGCAGATGTGTTTTCTACAGTATGGGATGGTGATGACAGTCAGGGATACACGTTTAAAAAGTCACACAGTTTGTCTTATGCAATGTTGGTTGTGTTGCACATGAACTTGCTTAATCAAGCCGACGAACCAGTGTAATTGATTTGCGCTTGCTCTTTTTGCGAGATATATCCAGTAGACTACAAGCTGGTCCGTGTAATATTTCTAAATCTTTGTTGACAAATGTGCGTAGTGTGTAGCGGAACGGTTCCCACTCTGTGCGCAAAAATATGTTGATAGGAATAGATCTGTTGCTTTCCCACCACCAAGTCGTGGCCAGTTCCAAGAATTTCATCTTGTTCTCCGGCAACAGTATACTACCAAAGTCGTAGATAGTCGTGACTGCATCGTCCCTGTTCTGTACAATGCCCACGTACTCAGCGTTTGCATACACGCACAGCGTGATAAACGGATACTTTTCCGTCAGTTTGTCAAAGATATTATTACCCATAAATATTGTTCTATGTATTCCACAACCGTTTACTTATATCAGCAAATCACCAGAGTGTTATTGATTGACACCAGTGGCGGCTATTTCACAGCGAGGTACGATCCAGTGTACGCAAAACAACTAACAGTAAACAAAGGCGTTGATAACGTGCTTTTGTTTGAATTTATTAACCAGGAACAAAAACCTGTAAACATCACCGGCAGCACGTTTGTGTTCCGTATGATCAGTCAAAACGGCGATGTGCTGTTGCTCAGCAAACGAATGGAAACTCTGAGTGCCGCACTTGGCAGAGTCAAAGTAGTGCTAACAACTGAAGATACAATTGATTTAACAGCACAACCTGCCAGTTACAGTATCCAACGCACATCCGGCGATTACGTTCAAGCTGTGTACACAGATGCTAATTCGCAAGCACGAGCTGACTGCAATATTGTAGATTCAATACTACCCGAATTTCAAGACAGTGCCAACTTGACTATTCCCACAATTTATGGACCAAATGCATGGCCACAAAATCCACCAAGTAGCTGGCCTGATTGGGCACTTACTCCGCAGCCATTGAATTTTGCACATGCGACAGAATTTTATTCAAGTCAAATTCCCACACACGGCGCCAGCTTGACCACAATCAAAATGGATCTAACACATTACACAGGCACAATCAAAGCACAGGCCGCACAGGACTATGAAGCACCTTGGTATGATGTAACAGATTCAACACAGTACCTGGATGCAACAGAAAGCATTTATCTTAATGTGCTTGGATTCCATCCGTTGATACGTGTGGCATTTAACCAAAGTCAAGGATGGGGCGCCAGTGCTACTGCCACAGTGGTCAACGGAGTGGTCACAGGTATCACTGTCAACAACACCGGCCAAAACTATGTGGCCGCACCAAATGTAATGATTCTTGGCAATGGTGCCGGTGCCAGAGCAATTGGCAGTGTGGGAGCAGATGGCGGTATTGGACCCATTACTGTGACTGACGGTGGAAACGGTTATCTACCCGTGACGTTTGGTAATCCAGTGTATGCCAGTGTTGTCATAAACAACGGCACTATTACCAATTTGATGTATCGTTGATTGATCTTTGTTGAGCAATCTGTTATACTAAACAGATGCTAGACATTGTTTCCTACTTACCCGGCAAACGCAAACAGACTCCATCTGGGTGGATCAGCTTCAATGCGGTTTGTTGCAGCCATAATGGCAACAACATAGACAAAAGACAACGTGGTGGACTTAAGGCCTCGGAACAGGGCTGGAGTTATCACTGCTTCAATTGCGGCTACACTGCCAGCTTTATCCTTGGCCGCACAGTAAGCTTCAAGGCCCGTAGGCTCTTGAGTTGGTTAGGTGTACCTGATGCTGAAATTGATCATCTTAATCTAGAAAGTCTGCGCCATAGAAGCATCAACGGCATATTAGAAGAACGGCAAAAGACTTTTAACTTACTAAGTGCAATTGAATTTGAAGAACGTGACTTGCCTCCGTTTGCTGAACTGCTGACAGATCAAGGCAACTACAGAGACTATGTGCGCAAACGTGGTGTACCTGAAGACTTCCCGGTCATGGTGCAAATACAAAATGATGGCGTCCACTGGATCAGGCCACATGTGATAATTCCATTTACCCATAATGACCAGATTGTGGGTTATACATGTAGATTTCTCGACAACAAAACGCCTAAGTACATATCCGACAGCCAACCTAACTACGTGTTTGGCACAGATCTACAAAACAAAGCCTGGGACCATGCGTTAGTAATGGAAGGTATATTCGATGCACTCAGCATTGGAGGCCTTGCCGTGATGCACAACACCATCAGCGATGGACAGGCTAGACTCATACGCAGTCTAGGAAAACAAATAACAGTAGTGCCAGACCAGGATGTGGCTGGCCTAGAACTAATTGATCGTGCTGTAGAACTAGGATGGGCTGTGAGCATACCCAACTGGCCAGCGCATATTAAAGATGTAAATGATGCTGTGGTAGAGTTGGGTCGACTTGGTACCTTGCTGACTATTATGCAAGCAAGAGAAACAAGTAAAATCAAGATAGAACTAAGAAAGAAACAAATTGCTAAAAGAATACGGACTTGATGTCCAAAAACTATTTTTAGAGATGATGTTGGAAGATGCGAGCAGTTATGTGCGCATTCAAAATATTTACAACCCAGAAAACTTTGACAGAAGTTTACGCAAAGCCGCAGAGTTTATCAAAGAACACAGCGACAAATACAAAACATTACCCGAGCGCACACAACTGGCAGCGGCATGTGGAGTAACACTACAAGCAGTACCGGACCTGAATCAAGGTCACTACGACTGGTTCATGACTGAGTTTGAATCGTTTACCAAGCGACAAGAACTTGAACGTGCTATTTTAAAGGCAGCTGACTTGCTGGAAAAGGGCGATTTTGATCCTGTGGAAAAACTCATTAAAGATGCTGTGCAAATCTCGCTTACCAAAGACATGGGCACAGACTACTTTGCTGATCCGGCTGCCAGGATCAACAAATATTTCAACTCAGGTGGACAAGTATCAACAGGCTGGCCACAGATGGATCGATTGTTGTATGGCGGCTTTAGCCGTGGTGAGCTCAACATCTTTGCAGGAGGCTCAGGTTCAGGCAAGAGCTTGGTCATGATGAACATTGCACTTAACTGGTTACAGATGGGATTAAGCGGTGTTTATATTTCACTAGAACTTTCGGAAGAACTAACAAGTTTGCGCACAGATGCCATGTTAACACAAACAAGTACCAAGGACATTCGCAAGGATATTGATACCACCACAATGAAAGTCATACTGGTGGGCAAGAAGTCGGGAAATTATCAAGTCAAAGGATTACCGGCACAGAGCAATATCAACGATATTCGTGCTTACTTGAAAGAGTATCAAATTCAAACAGGCAAGAAAGTGGACTTTGTGATGATTGACTACTTGGACTTGTTGATGCCTGTAAGTGCAAAAGTCAGTCCCAACGACTTGTTTGTAAAAGACAAGTATGTGAGTGAGGAACTGCGTAACTTGGCCAAAGAGCTGGGAGTGTTAATGGTAACTGCATCGCAGTTGAATCGATCAGCGGTGGAAGAAGTTGTGTTTGATCACTCACATATTTCAGGTGGTATTTCCAAAATTAACACCGCAGACAATGTGTTTGGTATCTTTACAAGTCGTTCAATGAAAGAGCGTGGCAAGTATCAGATACAATGTATGAAATCACGTAGTTCAACAGGTGTGGGACAAAATATTGACCTGGAGTACAACATTGAAACCATGCGCATTACAGACGAGGGTGGGGATGAAGGAACCGGCTACAACAAGCCACAGAACAGTATCATGGACACAATCAAAGCACGTAGCCAGATAACCACGGTTGATACTGAAAGCGCCAAGTCTACAAAGTGGGAGAAACCAACTGGCAAACACGCATGGGATTATCAAGCAGGTGGTGCAGAGCCAAAGTCAGATGACACAGAAAAGGTCACAGCAGACGTGCAAAGTGCAAAACTCAAACAAATGCTAGCCGGTATTAAAAAGGGTTAAGCAAATACGCAACCGTTGTTGCCCACGCAATACCATTTGGAATTGATGTACTGTAGTGTACAACCATCACCAATGTCGTTGAGCGTAATGGTGCCAGTGCCGGATGATTTCCATCCTGCATTGGTTACTGTAATAACCATGTCACCAGAATCCGCGGCCATCATAAAGGTTTTGATTTGACCATTTGTACCAGCAGCCAATGTAGCAGTCTCTGCTGCCGAAGTACTAATATAACTGGCAGTTGTTGCCAAGCTAGCGGCCGCAGATGCAGCCAGGTCTTCACTGCTGGCCAACAACAATGGATTTGTGTACAAACTTAAAGGACGGTTTAAATCAAACATGGTAACAGTGACACCACCATTCCTGGTTTGGAATGCAAACTCATATGTGCCTGTGGCAGCAAATGTAATAGTATTGCCTGACATGCCTTGCACTCCGGTGGTACCGTACAGTGTGGTCATCCCAGAAAACGTAACAGTTCTACCTGCACTATCTATAACCAGTTGTAATTTGATATATCCAAATGTGGGAGAAATTGGCCAATTGGTAAAGCTGACATTGATATTGCCCGTGGTTGAAATAGTTTGATAATGACCTGCAGAGTAATCCACAGCAATGGATCCTGCTGTGGCAGTGATATTCACTGCCGTGGCACTAAAGTCTTGAATTTTTGCCGCATAAATCAGCGCATCATTCATATTGTTGTCCAATGTAGTACCAGTCAGGGCGGCCTTTAATACAGCTTTGGTTTCAAGATCGTTTATTTCGTCCTCTGCGTATTGAAAATTAGTTTGAATTGCTGTAAAATTGTCACGAAAGCCCTGCGTATTATTGGGCTGTCCGGCCACAGGATATGCGGCATTTATATTGTTTGGGTTAATCTGACTAGTCATTTGTGTTCCTTTGCCTTGCAAGCAGTATAGATATTTATTAGAATTCAAAAAGCACTAAATAATCCAAAGGTTCTTGAGTAATGCAAAAAAAGACACGTAGTTTGTTAGAAGAATTGGACTCAATGTATGTTGAGCGAGATCGTCGCCTTATAATTGAATCCCGGGCAGATAATATAATTGCCAGTGCTATCAGACTGGTAGAACAAATTGAACAAGAATTTGGTGCTGAACAAGCAGAAATTCTCACAAGAAAATTGCTCAATGCCATTAGATCAAAGGATGCTGGAAAGTTTTCTAGATCCGTTAGGAAAACCAATGCAGATTCATGAAATAACAAAGAAACAAATAGACGAAGGTTTGGCAGATAAAATAGTCGGCGGCCTTACTAATATGGCCTGGAAAGCAGCCGGTACAACAAACCCACTGGATCAAAATGGACTTCAAGGCAATGCCACAGCTGGTAATCTAAGACAGGGTGCCGCAGGTGAAATGAATAAGACATTGCTGGCACCACTTGCAAAAGAAATGCGTAATCGTTGGTCACAAAATGTACAACAACTGCTGTTAAAATCAGTTGATAAAACCACTGGTGCACCTGTTACCAGCGCGGCACAAATTGATCGTGCGGCATTAGAAAAAGAATTTTATTTGTTTTTAAATGCTCTAGTTGGATTTGACGTAGGTACCATTGCAGGAATGGATGATGGATCTGGACAGGCCAAGCAACTGGACTCGGAACTAAAACCACAGATTACTGCGGCCATTGCCAACACACAAAAGCCCACAGCTGGAGCAGATGTGTGGCTGCCATTGGCCACAAGTGTTCAACGTGCAAAAAGCATAAGTCAATTTGCCAGAGGCAGCGGCGGTAAACCAGGTAACAAACAACAATCAGCTTCGGGGCAAAGAGCTGCCGCTATCACTTACGGGCCAGACAGAAAGCCATTGTTCAATGGCAAGCCTTATAACAAATCTGACCCTGCACATAGACTTGCAGTACAGCAATTTGGCGCAGATCCCAACACATACGTACCACAAATCTCACCATGAAATATCTAACTAAACTATTAGAAGGCGGCAATGTGTTCAAGGACAAGCAAGGCCAGCCACTCACACAACGCATCAATCAAGCCGACGTACCCGACACCATCAAGTACATTGAAAACATCTTGGGCATTGAATTCCCGCCTGAACGCTGGCTAGGGTCCACAGGCCGCGCCCCCACATCAGGCGACCTGGATCTTGCTGTGGATCTAAATGAAATTGATAAAGATCAATTGGCTGCCGCACTACAGCAAATTGTCACTGGTCAAGGATTAGATCCACGTGAATGGGTTGTTAAAAAAGGTGAAGTACACTTTAAAACTCCCATTGCCGGAGATCCCAATAACGGTTATGTACAAACAGACTTTATGTTTTTCCCTAATTTAGACTGGGGCACATTCTATTACGGCGGCGGCGAAGGGTCTGCATACAAAGGCATGAATCGTAATGTACTGATGTCAAGTATGGCCAAAGCCCTGGGCTTTAAAGTAGGTGCAAACGGCATGTTCAGTAGATCAACCGAACAACTGGTTCCGGGTGGAATGGATCCTAACCATGTGGCTCGAGTGCTATTGGGGCCTGCATTCACAAAAGAAAACCTAAAGAATGTGGAAAGTATCTTTGCCGCATTGAGTAATGATCCCAATAAAGATGCCAAGCTAAAAGATTTCCGTGAATATCTAGCACGTGAAGGATTAAAAGAGCCACAACTGTCGGTGTCTGAAGATGATGTGGGCTTCTTGGGACGCCTGCGTGACCGTATTGTGAATCGAGGCTACGTTGCACTGGTAGAAGCAGAAGAGCCTGGAGTGGGCGGTAGAGCCAAGGGCATTGAACACCTGGAAGATCTTGTGTTCCGTCGTGGCACACAAGGCATCCGAGACGCACTGGACATTGTTCAACATGCTACAGAGAATCCCCGAACTACCACCGCCAAGTGGGACGGCAAACCCGCTGTGATCTGGGGCCGCAAACCTGCCACAGGCGAGTTTGTGCTGACAGATGGATCTGGTTTTGAAGCCAAGGGCTACGACGGTCTTGCCACTAGCCCTCAAATGATGGCACAA
>Ga0114980_10002936_pt1 | contig 11853 bp, 9 predicted proteins | sample S_140806_EF_Meta_FD_87018 | JGI IMG/M metagenome (GOLD analysis project Ga0114980, IMG submission 87018) | Freshwater microbial communities from Lake Simoncouche, Canada to study carbon cycling - S_140806_EF_MetaG | ecosystem: Environmental > Aquatic > Freshwater > Lake | place: Lake...
AAGCCATTACCCATTAGATTCATTAATCATGGGGTCTTTCATTCCCATGCATATCGAGAACCTGAAGATCTTCCGCGACCTGGTGGACAACGAAAGCTTCTCCAAGGCGGCCAAGCTCAACGCCATCACCCAGTCGGCCGTCAGCCAGCAGCTGCGCTCGATGGAAAAGCATTTCAACGTCCTGATCGTCGACCGCAGCCAGAAGCAGTTCCGGCTCACGCGCGAAGGCCGCAGCCTCTACGAGGCGGCCAAGGACATCCTCAACCGCTACGAGCAGGTCGGCAGCGAGATGCAGGAGATGCGCAAGGTCGTCAGCGGCACCGTCCACATCTCGACCATCGTCTCGATCGGCCTCCATGAGCTTCCGCCGCACGTGAAATCGTTCATGCAGGAGTTCCCGCACGTCAACGTGCGCGTCGAATACCGTCGCTCGAACCTCGTCTACGAGGACGTCATCTCGAACGCCGTGGACTTCGGCCTCGTGGCCTTCCCGCAGAAGACCCGCCAGGTCGAGATCATCCCCCTGATGGAAGACCAGCTCGTCGCCATCTGCTCGCCCAAGCACAAGCTTGCAGGCAAGAAGGAGATCGACCTCGCCGACCTGCAGGGCGGCAAGTTCATCGGCTTCGACCAGGATATTCCGACGCGCAAGGCGCTCGACCAGTTCTTCCGCGAGCAGCGCATCGAACTCGAACCCTCCATGGAGTTCGACAACATCGAGACGCTCAAGCGCGCGGTGGAAGTCGATGCCGGCGTGGCGCTGGTCCCGGAAGGTACCATCCGCCAGGAAGTCGAGCAAGGCACGCTCGTCATGCTCCGCCTGCGCGACCGCCGCGTGGCGCGTCCGTTGGCCATCCTGCACCGCAAGGGCCGCGTCCTGACGCCGGCCATGAAGCGCTTCATGACGCACCTCATGAACAGCGCCGGCGGCAAGACGACGGCCTGATCAGACGCGACGGCGGGACACCTCGGCCGCGACCGCGAAGCCCGGCAACGCTTGCGCGCATAGCAAGCCCAGCCCCAACCAGAGCAACGCCTGGTCGGCCGGCGAACGCAGGGCCGTAGCGGCGAGACCCCACCAGAGGAAAGCGCCGAACAACGGAGGCCACGCACGGCGTAACGCCGCACGCGCGAGGGACCATGAGCCCAGCAGCACCGCCGCCAAGGACGAGGCGAGCTCGGCAGAAAGCAGGCCAAGGGCGAAATAGGCGTATGCGATGAAACCTAACGCCACGACAAGGCCCACAAGCACCGCGGCGTTCACGCGGAAGTGGGTGGGCAGGAGGTATAGCTTCACCCGATGGGCGTGCAGGTAATACGCCGAGGCGACAACCCCATGATCAGCGTGAGCGTCCAGATATAGCGCGGCCCGCTGATCGGAATCGAGAAACGGAGGATCGCCCACTGCGCCAGGAAACATTTAGCCAGTATCAGCGACCAGATGGCGCCGAGGCGATCCGTCACCAACGACTCGCGATAGGCGCGTTCGACGGAGAGCGAGAGCTCGGTATCTTGGGCGGGGGGGAGCGAAGTGACGGGCATGGGCTACCTCGCCCACAACTTGAGGCTCCGGATCGCGACCGCAACCGAAGGAGGCACTTCTTTTTCCCAGCCCCCCTCGTTCTTGCGGATACGTTCGGCCAAGGTGCGCGGCTGGCAGGCCATCGCCTGGGGATCCGCCCCCGTGATCGGCACCAGGAAGCCGTTGTTGAGCAGGTGCTGGAACAGGCCGGCCACCGAGGGGCGCATCTGAATGGCGGAAGCGGTGATCACCGAATCCTCGGCGATGCTATAGCTCTCCGGGAAGCAGACCTTGCAGGCGACCGGGTCAAGGATCAGGCGGCGGAGCTGGTCGCCGCGCATCGGATAGACCATGACACGGACGCCGTCCTTGAAGAGACGGCCACAGGACTCCAGGACGCCGCCTTCGAGGTGGGTGTAGTGCTCGGGATTGAAGAGGTCGACGAGGTTGTTCATGCCGGCGACCAGCGTGATGCTGCCCGTCGTATGCAGGCGGAAATAGGCCGGCAGGCGGTACCATCCTCGATGGCGGGTGACCAAGAGCGGGTGCTGCATCGCGCCCACGAGGCGGATGCGGTCGATGAGTTCGGATTCCGGGTGGGGGTCGGATCCGATGCACATCTCGAACAGCGGAAGCACATCTTTGCCGCCCTCCGGCAAGGCGCGGAGCGCGCAGGCCAGCATGTCCTCGTTGACGATTGAGACCGGGCGGAAAGTGCCACGGGCGACCAGCACCGAGCGCTTGTAAAAATATTCGCTTGGAACCTGCGGGTCTCCTTCGGGGCCGAAGAGCACGGCATCGGTGAGCCCGAGACGGACGAGCCGCAGGGCCGCGGCGCGGTTATCGAAGGCCCCGAAGGCCGGGCCGCTGAAATGAGCGAACTCGACCTCGACGCGGCCGGCGCCGACTTCATCGATCAGTGCGGTCAGGAAGTTGTCGACGCTATCGCGGGTATTGAGGGCCGCGTGGATAAGATTCACGCCGACCGCGCCGAGGGCGTCCTGCTGGCGGTCTGCGTCCTTGTCCCAGAGGCGGAGATGGAGGATGACCTCGCTCGGTTCAGATTGAGGCTGATCCTGGAAGCGGATGCCGATCCAGGAGTGGCCTTGCCCTTTGCCGTCATGCGGAGTCGTCGCGACCGTGTCGGCGAAGGCGAAGAAGCGGGTCACCGGGCCCCGCTCGGTCTTCAGGCGATCGACCAGGAGTCCATACTCGTGGTCCAGCATCTGCTCGAGGCGCTGACGGGAGACATAACGCTGCGGGTGACCATAGATCGCGTCGCTGACGCGCATATCATAGGCTGAAATACTCTTCGCCACCGTGCCCGAAGCGCCGCCGGCCTTGAAGAAATGCCGGACCACCTCCTGCCCTGCCCCGATTTCAGCGAAGGCGCCGTAGGCGGATCGGTCGAGATTGATGGCCAGGGCCTTGCGGGAAGTGGCGGCTCCGGCTGAGGACGTGGGCTCTGACATAGCCCGAACCTAGCCGCCGAGAGGGGCGGCATCGAGAGGAAAGAAGGAATCAAAATTGAGCTTTTGGTTGGCGAAAAGGAGACATGAAAGCATCATTTCAACGACACCCTCCCCTTTCGACCACCCATGAAAGATTTCTTCAAGTCCGTCTTCGCCTCTGCGCTTGGCACTTTCCTCGCCATCGCCGTCGGGAGCTTCGCGCTGGTCATCCTCATCGTCTCGCTCGCGAGCTCGGCGGGAGGCAACCATGATTCCCCCTCGGTCTCCGTGAAGCCGAAGACGATGCTCGTCATCGGGGGCGACCTGACGATCAACGACACCCCAGCCCACGGGGCGCCCGGGCTGGACTTCCTTCTGCTCGGGGACAGCGGACCAGAACTCGACCTCCTCCGCGCGCTCGAAGCGATCGATCTCGCCGCCAAGGACAGGAATATCGTCGGCATCCTCCTGAGCGGACCGCTCTCCGCCGGATTGACCCAGAAGGCCGAGATCCGCAAGGCGATCGATGCTTTCAAGTCCAGCGGCAAGCCCGTGATCGCCTGGATCGAAAACGGCACGCAAGGCGAGTACTACCTCTCCAGCGTCGCGGACAAGGTCTACCTTCACTCGGCCGGCGAAGTCGAACTGAAGGGACTCGCCTCTTATAACATGTATTTCGGCGACTCGCTGAAACTGCTGGGCATCGGGGTTCAGGTGACCAAGGTCGGCAAATATAAGTCTGCCGTGGAACCCTACCTCGGCGGCGTCATGAGCGAGGCGGCGCGGGAACAGTCGGAGGCCCTCATGGGCGGAATCTGGAAGCGCGTGCTCGGCGACGTCGCCAAATCGCGAGGCCTTTCCGCCGCCGCCCTTTCGAAGACGGTCAATACGGCCGGCATCTACGCCGCCCAGAAAGCCGTTGAGCTCAAGCTGGCGGACAAGGCGATGCACCGGGACGAGCTCGTCAAGCAGGTCCGCGCCGCCGGCGCCGGCGCCGACGAATCGGGCACCTCATTCCTGCAGGTCAACCTGCATCGCTACGCCAGCAAGGTGACCTTGCCGCACAGCGGCCCCAAGATCGCGATCGTCTACGCCGAAGGCGAGATCGTCGACGGCTGGGGCTCGCCGGGCGACATCGGCGGAGACCGCCTGGCCCGCGACCTGCGCCTGCTGCGCGGAGACAAGCGCATCAAGGCGGTCGTGCTCCGCGTGAACAGCCCGGGCGGCTCGGCTTTCGCCAGCGACGTCGTCGCGCGAGAAGTCGGACTGCTCAAGAACCAGGGCATCCCGGTCGTGGTCTCGATGGGCGACGTCGCGGCGAGCGGTGGCTATTACATCGCAGCCAAGGCCAACCTCATCATGGCCGACCCGTCGACGATCACCGGTTCGATCGGAGTCTTCGGCCTCCACTTCAACTACGGTGAACTTGCCAAGAAAGTTCAGCTGGGGACCGACGGAGTCAAGACCGCCCGCTACGCCGACCTGCTCGCGGAGCATCGGGCCGCGACCCCCGAAGAGCTGGCGATCGTGCAGACCTCGGTGGACGGAGTCTATGAAGACTTCCTGCGCATCGTCGCCGAAGGACGCAGCCTGCGACGAGACGGCGTGCACGAAATCGCCCAAGGCCGCGTCTGGCTGGGCGAAGACGCCCGCGGACTCCGCCTCGTCGACAAGTTGGGAGGATTACGCGATGCGATCAAGGAAGCGAAGGCCCTGGCCAAGACCGAAGAAGCCGAACTGATCCAGGTGCCCGCCCTGCATTCCGGCCGTGAGAACCTGCTGCAGAAGCTGCTTTCGGACGGTGACGGTGATTCCCCCCTCTTCGCCAAGGCTTCGTCCGACCCGGCCAAGGATTTCCTCAAGGCCAACGCGAAGTGGCTACGCTCGATCAGGGCCTTCAACGACCCGAAGGGCGTCTACCTCACCTGCCCGCTCGTCCCGGAAAGACGCTGAGCAGCCTTAAGGCTGCTTCGGCATCTGGGCCCTCGCCTCGGGAAGCCAGCTTTGGAGCTGCTTCACGCGCGTGGTATCCGACGGGTGCGTCGAGAGGAATTCGGGGGTCTTGCTGCCGGCCTTGGCAAAACGGCTCCAGAAAGCAGGGGCGGCGGCAGGGTCGTAACCAGAGCGGGCCATGAAGAGCAAACCGAGGTGGTCGGCTTCGGACTCATGACCACGACTGAAAGGCAGCAGGATTCCGTATTGCGCGCCGATACCCACGGCGGCCATCCAGGAAGAGCGGGTCTTGGCCGAAGAATTCCTGGTGGCCTCGTCGGCGACCGCGGCCGCCAGCGCTACGCCCATGACCTGCGAGACGCGCTCGGAGCCGTGACGGCAGATGACGTGGGCGACCTCGTGACCTAGAATTACGGCGATATCCGCATCGGTCGGGGCATAGACGAACATCCCTGAATTGAACCCGATCTTGCCTCCGGGCATCGCGAAGGCGTTAGGGGTCTTGTCATCGATGATGGCAAATTCCCATTTCGAGGAAGGCGGCAGCACCCCGGCCTTGTCGTCGCGGCGGGCGGCGGCGACGATCTTGAGCCCTATCTCGCGAATCTTCGGCAGACGAGCGTCGGCCGGGAGCTTCTTCATCTTGGAGAACTCAGAGGCGGACATGGAAGCCACTTCGGACTCCTCCACGAGGATGAACTGGGAGCGGCCCGTGATCGGGACGTTCTGGCAGCCGACGACGGCGAAGGCGGAAAGGAGCAGGAGGATCGAACGCATGGCCGGAAAATCAGGATCTGGCTGAGTCCGGGTCAGCGGGACCGCGGGGCTCATCCACGTAATATTTACGGTACGAGGAGTCGTAGCTATCTGTATAGGCGGAGGCCATTCGCACGGACATCGAGTTGAGCACGACGCCGAGGAGCGGGGCATGGGCGTCGCGCAGACGCGAGAGGCAGGAGACCGCATTACGGGCGTTCACCACGTTATAGCGGACGACGTAGAGCACACCGTCCACCTTCGGGAGGATGTGCAGCGCGTCGGAGACCGCACCGATCGGCGGTGAATCGATGAAGATACGGTCGTAGCGGCCCTTCAGCTCCTCGATCATCGCGAGGAACTTGGGGTTATTGATGACTTGTGTCGGATTCTTGCAGCTCAGGCCGACCGGGAGTACGTCCAGCCCGGGCGCGACATCCCGAACAATCGCCTCGTCGAGGGTCATCTCGGAGTTAAACCATTTGCTGAGGCCGCCGTCTCCCGTGAAGCCAAGGGAAGGGCCGACGTTAGGCAGACGTAAGTCGACGTCGATCACCAGCACACGTTCGGAATGCTGGGCGAAAAGCAGCGCCAGGTTCGTCGCTACGAATGTCTTACCTTCACTAGGACGCGTGGACGTCACCAGGAAGACGCGGGCCTTGGAGACGGCTGGATTTACCTTCAGGGCCGAATAAATCGACCTGACGGCCTCGGTGGCGATACGGTCCTTATCCTGACGGGCAAGGAGAGCGCGGTCGGGGCCGGAGGTAACGGTCGCCCGGGGGATGGTGCCGATAAGCGGCAATCCGAGCGACCCTTCCACGTCCTTGGCGGACTTGATACGGTCGTCGAGGGTCCCGATGACGATGATGAGCACGACGCCGAAAAGCAGGCCGGAGCCGATGCCGACGAGGGCGCTAAAAAAATAGTTCTTGTTGATCGGCTTATCCGAAACCGACGGCGCATCCAGGATACTGATCGACGTGCTGGTCCCGGAAGTAGAAGAGCGCAGCTTGGCCTCCTCATAACTGAGCTTCATGCGCCCGAGGAATTCTTCGTTGGCGTGAATTTCTTTGTCGACCCGCTCGAGGTCGACGTTGGCGGACTGCAAGCGGGAGATCTCCTCCTCCTTGGCGAGCAGGTTGCGCAAAATGGCCTCGTGACGTGCCTTGGCGTTATCAAGGGAGCTGCGTCGGGACTTGATGGCCTGAGTCGTTGCCTCTTTGAGCTGACGTTCTAGCTGCTTCAGGGCCTCTCTTTCGGCCACGAGCTTCGGGTGCTGGTCCGTGTAGGTCTCGGTCATCTGGCTAACACGGATCTTAGAGGAACTGATGGCCGTCTGGGCGGCAGCGACGTCGCTATCAGCACGGATCTGAGGGATATCCCCGACCGGACGGCCCTCGGCCTCGTAGCTGGCGATGACCAGCACGAGAATCTCGTTTTCATCCATCTGCTTGCGGGTCTCTTCGCGGTCACGCACCAGGACCGAGCGCTCGGCCGTCAGGGTATTGGTGTCCTTCGCGATAGAGAGCAGCTTCTGGTTCTTGATGAGGTTATTTTTCTGCTCGTTGAGCCGGCGTACCTTGTCCTCGAGGGTCTCGATCTCGATTCGGGCCTTCTCGATGAGCGGATTGGTGACCATCAGACGGTCGTCCTCACTGTACTTCTTGATGGATTCGCAGAAAATCCGTGCCACCTGGCGAGCGAGGTCACGATTAGGGTGAGTGAAATCGACATTGATCACCAAGGTCTGTCGCTGGGGATTAATCCCGCGCTGACGGGCGAATACCTCCTGCTCGGTGAGGGGGCCCGAGAAGATATTGCCCGCCTGGTAAGGCTCTAGGACTTGTTTGCGTTCGGCGGTAGTGAGGCGCTTCGATACACTTTCGATGATATTCGCGCTGCGCATCGCCTCGATCGCGGTGAAGAAGTCGTCGTTCGAGACGATCTTGAAGTTTTCGTCCACCGCCGAGGACCCGCCGTTGATGTTCGGCGCCAGTCGGAAGACGCGCAGGCGGCCGGTGGCGCGATATTCCGGGACGACGTTGTAGGTATTCAACAATGACAGCGTCAGGAAGACGAGTGCGGAGAGCAGGATCCACCAGTAACGCTCCCTGAGCATCAGCAGGTAGTTCTGGATGGGGTTGGACTCCCCGGCTCCGCCTTTTCCATAACCGGCGTTATAGCCGTAGCCGTAGTTGCCGCCGCGATAGTTACCGGCACCATAAGCGCCATAGCCTTGACCGTAGCCTTGGCCTTGACCGTAGCCTTGGCCTTGACCGTAGCCTTGGCCTTGGCCTTGGCCGTAGCCTTGGCCTTGCCCGTAGTTTCCGTAGGATCCGTAACCAGGATTTCCTTCGCGAGATGGCTCGGGCGGTCGATTATCTGAGGAGGGATCCGGGGTGGCCATGGAAAGAGATCAGATGCGGCTGTCGCGGACGTAGATCTGGTCTTCGTCCTCCAGGATGAAGTCCGGTTCATCGCCATCGTCAATGCGACGGACATCCTTCGAGATGACCAACGGAGAGCCATCCTGGCTACGCTTGATCGTCACATCGGAACGATTGCCACGTGGCAGAACGCCACCCGCCATCGAGAGGGCTCGGCCGAGGGTCAGGGTCTCCTCGGGCGGGATTGAAACTGGCCCAGGCCTGCCGACATAGCCGGAGATATAGACCCTTCGTTCGGCATACTGGACGATGGAGATCGTGACCTGAGGCTTCTTGAAATAGAGCCTGAACTGGTTGGCCAGTTCGACTTGTGCCTGCGTGAGCGTGAGACCAGAGACGGGGACGAGCTTCTTGAGGAACGGAATATCGACGGTCCCGTCGGCATTGATGCGTCGCTCGATCTGCGTGTCCGGCTCGTTGATGACGAGGATACGGATGAAGTCGCGCGCGCGCAGGCGGTAGCTGTTCTGGTTGACCGCCACCTCTGCCTGCGCCGTCGGAGCGGCGAGCACATAACCCGCGGCGGAGGCCGTCTGCGCGGAGGCCGAGGAAGCGACCGTGGGGTCGGCAGTCGTCCGAGCCACGACGGGCGGGGCGGAGTCGTTAGACGAATCCGGGCCGGCCTTGCCGAGTGTCAGGACGTTCTCCGGCTCAAGCGACGCGGAGGTGACGGACGGCGAACGAGCGCCGGAGCAAGCGGTCAAAAGCGCAGCGGCGGCAAGGACGCTGAGTAAGCTTTTCAAGACGGAAGGCATGGAGGGAATGTGGAGGGTCTTGACCTATCGGTCAACCGGTCCTGCCTGTCCGCAAGCCGAGAGGACGGACTCAGTAACGGAAGGCCGCCGAGAGCGTGAAGGCGTTGGAGGTGTAGGTCGAAGTCGCGACGGAGGCCTTGGAGTCGTTCATGACATAACCCGCCTGGAAGGTCAGGTACTTCGAGTACTTATAGTCAGCGCCGAGATTATAAATGTAGGTGCCCACATCGCTGGAGCTCGACAGGACGTCACTCTTAGTGGCCGTGAAGTTAAGGTTAAGATCCTCGGACATGACAAAGCTGATGCCGTAGGTGTAATTCTTGGAGGCCATCTGGGTGTTGGTCGAGGAGGCCGTCACGTCGCGGGTGAGCGTCAGGGAATGGCTAATCCTCTCGGTCAGCGTGTGGCTCAGGCTGATCGAATAGGAAAGGTCCGAATCATTAGGAGCGGCGTCGTAATGATACTGGGAGTAGCCGACGCGGATATTGCCGTTAAGCTTACCGGATTCGGTGAGCTGCCCCTTGGCGGTCAGGCCGATGAAATCCTTGATGAGCTGCTCGTGCGTAAGGGCGGGGCGAATCGGGGTGGTCTGGCTGTAATAGGGGGCGGCGGAGTAGTCGGTCACGTCATGCTGCAGGGCAAGGCCAAAGGACAGCTTCTCGAAGGCCTTGTAGTTAAAACTAAGCGGGATCGACTTGGTGTTCAGCTCGGTGAGCTGATTGGTGTTATAGACATAGTTGCCGGAGGTGCCGGTCGTAACCGGGTCGAGGTAGTGGCTGTAGGTATTACCGTAGCCCAGCCCGATGCTAAACTTCTCTGTCAATTTATAGTCAGCTTGGAAGTTATGGGCGTAGTTAGCCTGGCGGACGAGAGTGGCACCAATAAGCCCCCCGAGACCCTGCATCTGCAGGTCGTCGTTACGGGCCGTCTGGCGATAGGACGAGTCGAAGGAAAGCGCAAGCGGACCTCCGTCGGCAAAATTAACCCGGGCGACGATAGCATCCCGGGAGTCTTCTAGATTGGACTGAGAGCTGGCCGCGTAGTTAACGAACGTGCGATTGACCGACAGGTTCGCCGAGAGGGCCGAGTCTTTGCCGTACTCGAGAACGAAGCCCGGAGTGAGCGTCCAACTCGTGGCGGAGGTCTTGGTGGAACTGGAGTAAAGATTATCGGTGACCTCTAGGGCGGCCGAGGCGTTGAAGAAGATATCGCAGTCATTGCCGACCTGGATGAGCGGCGAGGTCGGGATCCAGTTGGCGGCTTGGGCTAAGGCGGAGACAGTGAGGGCCGAAGCAGCGATGAGGAAGCGGGGCATAGGAGTGTCTTAGGGTTAGGGATAGGTTAGGGATAGGTTAGGGATAGGTAAATCAGGAAGAGGCATCAACCCCCAAACCGCGTCGATACCCCAAAAAACAAAGCCCCCACCCTTCCGGGCGGGGGCTGATTCCCATCCTCTGCGCTCAGGTTAAGCCGGGGTAGGGGTCTGGAAGACGCGAATGCGACGATATGCAGGCAAACCTGTGCCAGCGGGAACAAGGTGACCCATGATGACGTTCTCCTTGAATCCGGTCAGGTTGTCGCGCTTGGCCATCGTGGCGGCGTCGGTCAGGACACGGGTCGTCTCCTGGAAGGAGGCGGCGGAGATGAAGGACTCGGTCTCGAGCGAGGCCTTGGTGATGCCCAGGAGAATCGGCTCGGACTCGGCGATCTGTCCGCCGCGCTCGTTGATGGAGCGATTGTTCTCCGCGAGGAGAGTGCGGTCGACCTGTTCGCCCCAGAGGTAATCGGAGTCGCCCGGCTCGGTGATGCGGACCTTGCGGAGCATGCGCGAGACGATGATTTCGATGTGCTTGTCGTTAATGACGACACCCTGGGTGCGGTAGACCTTCTGAATCTCGGTGATGAGGTAATCCTGCACCTTGGACTGGCCCAAGATGTCGAGGATGTCATGCGGGTCGACGGCGCCGTCGGTGAGGACCTGACCCTGCTTCACCTTGTCGCCTGCAGCGACGATGATGTGCTTGCCGTGTGGGATGAGGTGCTCCTCTTCGCGGCCGATCGAGTCGGCGATGACGAGGCGCTTCTTGCCGCGGATGGAAGGCTCGAAGCGGACCGTGCCGTCGATCTTGGCGATCTCGGCGGCGTCCTTCGGAGGACGGGCCTCGAAGAGCTCGGAGATGCGCGGCAGACCCGCGGTGATGTCTTGGGTCTTGGCGGCCTGACGGGGGATCTTGGCGACGATGGAGCCGCGGCTGACCTTGTCGCCTTCATCCACTTCGACGCGTGCGCCGGCGGGGATCGAGAAGGAACCGACTTCCTTGCCGTTGGCTCCGATGATCTGAATCTGAGGATTCTGTTCGTCAGAGTGCTCGATGACGGACTTGTAGAACGTGTTGTTCGACGGGTCGCGCTCTTCGGTGAAGGTGACGCCGGAGATCATGTCGACGAGACGGATCTTGCCGTCGCCGTTGGCGATGATCGGGGTGGAGTTAGGATCCCAGGCGGCGATGAGGACGCCCTTGTCGACGGGTTTGCCGTCCTCGACGCCGACGACGGAGCCGGCGACGATGCGGTATTCCTCGGTCGGAGAGCCGGCCTCGTTGAGGAGGCGGATCGAGCCGTTGCCGTTGACGGCGATGAACTTGTCGCCGACGGAGACCGTGGTGAGGTCGACGTACTGGACGAGGCCCTTGCCCTTGGACTTGATTTCCGGGGTCTTCAGCTGAGCGACGCCACCGATGTGGAACGTACGCATCGTAAGCTGGGTGCCCGGCTCGCCAATGGACTGGGCGGCGATGATACCGACCGCGGTACCACGCTCGACCATGCGGCCAGTCGAAGGATCGAGGCCGTAGGAGGTGGGCGGAATCGCGTTCACGTTCATGTGCGTGAGCGGAGAGAGGACCTTCACGCGGTCGAGACCGACGGTCTCGATGCGCTTGGCGGCGATTTCGTCGATGAGCACG
>Ga0114980_10002940_pt1 | contig 11847 bp, 15 predicted proteins | sample S_140806_EF_Meta_FD_87018 | JGI IMG/M metagenome (GOLD analysis project Ga0114980, IMG submission 87018) | Freshwater microbial communities from Lake Simoncouche, Canada to study carbon cycling - S_140806_EF_MetaG | ecosystem: Environmental > Aquatic > Freshwater > Lake | place: Lake...
CTGGTTGATCCGCCGGCCCGATGGCAGCCTGGCGATCACCAGCACCGCCAACCAGGACAACCCACTGATGGACCTGGCGGGCCTCGAACGGGGTACGCCCCTGCTTGGCCTCGACGTGTGGGAGCACGCCTACTACCTCACCTACCAGAACCGCCGGCCCGATTACATCAAGGCTTGGTGGCCCCTGCTGAACTGGAACGAGGTGAACCGCCGCTTCCTGGCGGCTGGGGCGCCATCCTGATCACCCCTTCACCGCCCCGTTCCATGACCGGCAACCTGCAGGCGATCGGCTTTCTGTTCACCTGGGTGCTCGGCTGGGGCATCGGCGGTTCCCTGATCGATGCGGGCCTGATCAACGCCGGCGTTTACAGCCTGGAAACCGGCCAGCTGGGCACTGCCACCACCTTTGTGCTCTGGAGCCTGCTCTGGGGCGCCGGGGGCCTGTGGTTATACAAGCGCTGGACCCAGTCCACGCCCCCTGGCTCCTGAGGGCGGGCCGCCCCCTCAGACCAGCAGCGGACCGGCCACCAGCAGCACCAGGCTGCGGCTCTCGAGGGCGGCGGCGGTGTCCTGAAAGGCCTGCGGCCGCTCCGGCAGGTCCTGATCCGCCGGCAGGGCGGTGTTGATCACCTGCCGCCAGCCGGCGGGGCAGGGGGGTAGCTGGAAGGTCATCGGCTGGTAGTAGGCATTGAGGCCGCACCACAGCAGGCTGCCCCGCTCCTGGTCGTGCAGGCTCCAGGCCAGGCAGTGGGACCAGCTGGCCCAGTCGGGTTGGCGCAGCTCCACCCCATGCCATTCCCGCCAGGGGATGGGGGCGTGGCCGTCGCCGCCGCGGCGGGGCGGGCCCTCCAGCAGGGGCTGCTCCGGGTTGAGCAGGGGGGCCAGCTGGCGGCGCAGGGCCAGCAGCCGCTGCAGGAAGCGGCGCAGGGCCTGGTCGTGGTTGTCCGGTTGCCAGTGCATCCAGCCGAGCGGGTTGTTCTGGCACCAGGTGTTGTTGTTGCCTCCCTGGCTGCGGCGCACCTCATCGCCCATCAGCAGCATCGGCACCCCCGGGGCCAGCAGCAGGGTGCTCAGCAGGTTGCGCAGCTGGCGCTCCCGCAGCGACAGCACGGCTGGGTTGGAGCTGGGGCCCTCGACGCCGTGGTTCCAGCTGTTGTTGTGGTTGTCGCCGTCGCGGTCGTTCTCGCCGTTGGCCAGGTTGTGTTTGCGGTCGTAGCTCACCAGGTCCGCCAGGGTGAAGCCGTCGTGGGCGGTGAGGAAGGTGATGGTGCGGCCCACCGGGGCCGGCTGGCCGCCGAACAGGTCGGGGTTGCCCCCCAGCCGCTGGCTCACGGGCCACACCGTCTTGTCATCGCCCTTCCAGAAGCGGCGTAGGTCATCGCGGAAGCGGCCGTTCCAGCTCGCCACCCGCCGGGCCGGGAAGTCGGCAAGCCGGTAGAGCCCGCCGCAGTCCCAGGGTTCGCTGATCAGCTTGAGGTCCGCCAGGTCGGGGTCGGCCTCCATCTCCTCGAACAGGGGGGGCAGATCCAGCGGCGCCAGCTCCTCGCCACGGCTCAGGGCAATGCCGAGATCGAAGCGGAAGCCATCAACGCCCAGCTCCACTGCCCAGCAGCGCAGCGATTCGAGAATCAGGCGGCGCACCAGGGGGCGGTTGGCGGCGATGCTGTTGCCGCAGCCGCTCACATCCAGGTAGTCGCCCCGGGCGTTTTGGTGGTAGTAAAGGGTGTCGGCGAAGCCCCGCCAGCTGAGGGTGGGACCGTTCTGGTTGCCTTCGCTGGTGTGGTTGTAGACCACATCGAGGATCACCTCCAGGCCCTCGCGGTGGCAGGCGCTCACCAGCTCGCGCATCTCCTCCCGGGCGGCCAGGGGATCGGGATCCACCAGGTAGCCGGGATGGGGGGCCATCCAGCTGATCGGGCTGTAGCCCCAGTGGTTGTAGCGGCCGGCCGGGGCATCCTGGGGGTCGAAGGCCATCACCGGCAGTAGCTCGATCGCGGTGATGCCCAGCTCCCGCAGCCGGGGCAGCACCTCGATCAGCCCCAGCAGCGTGCCCTGCTGATGGGGCGACACCGGACAGCCCGGACCGCGGGTGAAGCCGCCCACGTGCAGCTCGTAGATCACGCTGGTCTGCCAGCGATGGCGGGGGCGCGGGGCGGCTTCGAAATCGAAGCGGTCCCGTTCGGTTACCACCCCCTTGAGGCAGGAGGCGGTGTTGGGGATGGCCCCCACGGCCGCCCCCCGCTCATAGACCTCCCAGCCGCTGATCGCCCGGGCGCAGGGATCGAGCAGCACCTTCGAGGGGTTGAAGCCGTGGCTGCCGCTTTGCAGCGGTCCGAACACCCGGTAGCCGTAGCAGCAGCCGATGCCGATCCCCTCCACCTCCACATGCCAGTGGTCACCGGAGCGGTTGCGGGTATTCAGTTCGATCACCCGCTGGGGTTCGCTGGAGCGGCCCTCGGCGAAGAGCAGCAGCTCCACCCGGGTGGCCAGGGGGGCCACCACCGAGAAGTTCACGCCGCGGGCGGTTGCGGTGGCCCCCAGTGGCCAGGGTTGTCCGATCCGGATCGCCGACAAGGGCCTGGCCAGGGGGCTCCCTAAGTTAGGGCCACAGCCCAGCCGTGGCAGGCCGCTCGCCGGCCGTTGCCGCCCGGGGGTTCCATGCTCCAGGGTTGGCCAAGCCCTGGATGCCCTGGTTGATCGATCCCACCGCCGCCGCGACCGCCTGCGCAGGCTCCACCAGCGCAGGCTTGGCCTCAATGGACCCGGCCGCGCTGGAACCTGGCCGTCCGCCCCAAGCCGTGGCCCCCGGCCTGTGGCTGTTCGCCCCCAACCGCGACACCCAGGGGGGCAGTGCCTGGCTGCTGGAGACCGTCGGTCTGGATCTGCTGATCGATTGCCCGGCCCTCACCGCCGCCAACCTGGCCTTCCTGGCGGAGCGGGGCCGGCGCCCCGGCGATCCATGCGCCGGTCGGATCGTGTTCACCGGCCGTGATGGCCATGGCCGCTGCCGGCGGATTCAGGCCCAGCTGGGCTGGACCGTGGTGGTGCAGGAGCAGGAGGCCTACCTGCTGCCGGGGGTCGAGCCCCTGCTCAGCTTCGGGAGCGGCCTTGAGCTGGGTCCCGGGCTGCGGCTGATCTGGACCCCGGGGCCCAGCCCGGGGTCCTGCGTGCTCCACAGCACCGCCGGACCAGCCGGCGATGGACTGTTCTGCGGCCGCCTGCTGGTGCCTCTGGCCCCGGATCGGCTCGGCCCCCTGGGCTCGCGCCGCACCTTCCACGGGCCGCGCCAGCTGCAGAGCTTGGAGCGGCTGCGGCGGGAGCTGCCGGCCGGATCCCCAGGCTGGATCGCCACCGGGGCGGCCCTCGGGGCGTTGCGGGGCGGCCGCCTGGTGGCCGGCGGCGCGGCCCTGTTGGCAGCCCTCAACCTCGATCCCGCTGCGGCCCCCTTGCCCCCCTGAGGGGGGCAAGGGGGGTCGGCGCTACCGATCAGGTGCGCAATCCCTGTGGATGATTGGTTTTTCTTGTTGCGGCACCGCTCCAACCTCCATACGATTGGCGCGCTCCATGCATCGGCGGTCGGGCCATCACCGACTCGCCTCCCCCCTTTCCGAAACGACCGCCATCCGGAGGCCTCAAGCAACCCATGAACAAAGCTGATCTCGTCAACCTCGTCGCGGCTCGCACCGAGCTCACCAAGACCGAAGTGTCCCTCGTCGTGGATGCCGCCATCGACACCATCATCGATTCGGTGGTCGAAGGCAAGAAGGTCTCGATCCTGGGCTTCGGTTCCTTCGAACCCCGTGAGCGCTCGGCCCGCCAGGGTTTGAACCCAAAGACTGGCGAGAAGATCAAGATCCCCGCCAAGCGCGTGCCCGCCTTCACCGCCGGCAAGCTCTTCAAGGATCGGGTGCAGGGCTGATCCAGCCCCCGGTTGTGGCCCGATCGGCGGTCCCTGCTGGCAGGGGCCGCTTTTTGATGGCTTCAAGTTGATCGCTTCAAATGGCTGTCCTTCATCCCCCCAGCCGTGCCCCCTCCCAGTGGCCCCGCCACCCAGTCCCTTCCCGACCATCTCGCCGCCCTGCTGCAGCCGGGTGGCGGATCCCGCCGCGGGGGCTACCGAGGCCGCTTCGCTCCCTCCCCCACAGGTGCCCTGCATCGCGGCAACCTCCGCACGGCCCTGGTGAGTTGGCTGGATGCGCGCCTGCAGGGCGGTGAATGGCTGCTGCGCATCGATGATCTCGATACCCCCCGCAACCGCCGCGGCGCCGACCTTGCCCTTCAGGAGGATCTGCGCTGGCTGGGTCTGACCTGGGACGGGCCCCTGATCCGCCAGTCGGATCGGCGCGGCCTCTACAGCTCTGTGCTCTCGGCCCTGCGCCGCGGCGGGGTCCTCTACGCCTGCCGCTGCAGCCGCCGCCTGCGCGCCGACATCTCGGCCCCCCATGGCGCCCCGCCGCCCTACCCCGGCACCTGCCGCAGCCTGGCCCTGGGCTGGGGGCTCGAGAACGGTCGATTGCCGAGCTGGCGCCTGCGGCTGCCCAACGGGACCCTGGGCTGGATGGAGCGCTTCGGCCCACCGGGCCGGTGCGAGGGCGCGGCGGTGGGGGATCCGGTGCTGCGGCGGGCCGATGGCGTGGTGGCATACCACCTCGCCACGGCGGTGGATGAGCTCGCCCTGGGCATCAGCGATGTGGTGCGGGGCGAGGACCTCGCTCCCTCCACCGCGCCCCAGGTGGCGGTGATGGCGGCCCTGGGCTTCCCCCCGCCCCGCTACGGCCACGTGCCCCTCTGGCGCGACCCGGCCGGCCATCGCCTCAGCAAACGGGAGGGGGCTGAAGGCCTGGAGGGTTACCGGGCCCGTGGCCTCGATGCGGCGGCGGTGGTGGGGGAGCTGGCGGCCAGCCTGGCGATGGTGCCGCCCGGCAGCCGCCTCAGCGCGGCGGAACTGCTGACCTCGATCGAGCCGGCCTCCTGGGAGCGCCATCTGGCCACAGGGGCAGCCGTTCGATCGGCTCAGGGCTCGTCGGCGCCGGCCGCTGCTGCACCGGGTTGATCTGCAGCGGGCTGGATTGCACCGAGCTGATTGGCAGGGGGCTGATTGGCAGGGGGCTGATTGGCACTCAGTTGAACTGCATCGCGCTCGGCCAGAACGGAACGGGAATTAAGGAAGTTTTCGGGATCTTGGCGTCCGATTCTCGCCACAGTGTGGAGATCCAAACCGCACCCGCGACCAGCCCATGTCTGCCCAGCCGGCACCGTCTCCCACCGTTGTCCAAGCCACCGCCAATCTTGAGGCCCTGGCCTGCCCCCATTGCGGCGGCAGCGGCACCCTGCGGATGGGGGATCAGCAGTTCCGCACCTGCCTTGATTGCCTCGGCCAGGGGCAGCTACCGGCCGCCGTGCAGAGCGAACTCCTGTTCCCCTGCTTCAGCGCAGTGGTTTCCTCGGCCCACGCCAGATGAAGAAGGCGGTGGTCGCCACCACGGCCGCCAGGGGCGCAGCCGTGAGCAGCAGCAGGATCACGGCAGTCCAGTCGGTGTACATCAGATCCTTCTCCAGACGTTCTTCATCATCCCAGGCTCCCGTTGCGTTCTGGTGGATGGGGCAATGGATTGGTGGTGCCCTGCTGTTCAGACCACCATGGCCGGATGCCATCCCGTCCCGGGGGCGCCCCGCTCGCCCGCTTCGTTGAGCCCTCAGCTGGCGGCGCTGGCTTCCCTGCTGGTGGGGGTGTTGGGGACGGTGGCTCCGGCGGTGGCCGGGGTGCGCTCTCACCCAGGACATCGACAGCCGCTATGGCCTGCTCGACAACGCCAGCCCGGTTGGAGTGAGTTCGATCCCTACGCCGGCTACGAGGACGATTTCGGCGGCAATCAGACCTGATCTCCCCCATCGCCAGCGCTACGGGAGGTTGCGGCAGTCCCAATCGGGGCCGGTTCGGGGTGTAGCTGTGGAGCAAGGGCTGGGCCCGTTCCCTACCCGCCTGCTTGTCCCCCGTCCTGCCGGCATCGCGATGGTTGTGTTCCCCCGCTCCTCCGCCGAAGCGGCCGCCCTGATCACCACGCCCGGCGGCTCCACGATCGAGCCGGTGGCCGAGGGGGGCTACCGGGTTTGTGATGCCGGCCGCCACTGCCTCACCGCCACCACCCTCTGGGAGGCCCAGCAACTGGTGCAGTGGGCCGAGGTTCATCACCGCCGCCTGGCCTAGGGAGGCGCGGACGGTTGTCCGTGGGGTCCCGCCCGCGATCCTCGTCTGGCCGCCACCCCTAGTGTGGAAGGAATGCTGCCCAGCCCCCGCTCCCTTCGCCCCACCGCCGATGCATTTCTGGGCTCCCGAGATCGATCCCGCCCATCCGATGGACTGCACGCAGCCCGAGCGCTACGTGCTCAAGCGGTTGGAGGGGGGGACCTTCGTGGCCATCGCCCCTGAGGATGGCGGGCTGCGGGATGTGCCCGAGGCGGCCGCCGCCTACCTGTTCCACACCCATGAGGCCGCCCTGCGGGCCGCCGCCGAACTGAACCGCCTCGGCAGTGAGGTGGATGTGGTGAAGGTGGCCTGAGGCCTGCAGCAGATCCGCCCGCCTCGCGCCGGGCCGATCGCCATGCCCTCCGGAGCGGAAACCTGGATCCGCGTCGGCAGCGATGTGCACCATCCCGACCTCGATGCGGCGGCCACTCTGGGCCTGCGCCACCTGCTGGAGAGAGACACGGGGGAGCGGGCGGTTCTCCCAGCGCGCCCCCCTGGGACAGCGACGACCTGCGGCGCATCACCGACGCCATCGTCGCGGCGGACGCGTTGCTGCTGCTCGGCCACGGCACCGGTGAGAGTGACATGCGCCAGCTGCTGCTGCATCACCTCGAAACCGATCGCCCTGATCTGCTCGGGCGGATCGTGGGCATCGTGACCCTTGATGCCGGGGGTCTGGGTGATCGGGCCCTGCTGGTGATCGTCCGGGACCATTGTGGCAACCAGCCCCACCGGCGCCCTGTGCTGCTGCCGGGCCAGGCCGTGGAACCCGCCTGAGGGGTGATCCGGATCCGGGGTGGCCTGGCTCAGCTGCAGGTGTCGTCGCCGCGGGTCCCGGAGAGGCCCGTGATCCGCAGCAAGTGGGCCCGCAGTTGATCCCGCCACAGCCGGATCGGATCCTCGGGCCGGTTGTCCTCCGTCACCACCGGCAGCCCCTCGACCTTCCAGCCGGCCGGTCCCAGCACGATGCGGGCGATCGCCAGGGTGCGGGGCATGTGGGCCGTGCTGGTCACCATCGTGACCCGGCCCGGACGGTGCTGGAGTGCCAGCAGCCTGGCGAGCGCATCGACCTGCCCCACGGTGTCGCAGCCTGGTTGGAGGGTCACCAGCCGCTTCTGATCTGCCGGCCAGAGGCCCTGGCTCTTGAGGTAGGTCACGTTGGCGATCTGGCTGGAGGGGCGGCCCTGCATCACCAGCAGCGAACCTGGCTTCTGCTTCCACAGATCCAGGGCCCAGATGCTGCGGGTGGGATCCTCCACGAACACCGAGATCACCTCGGGCGGAGGCGGCTGCTTCGCTCCGGAGCCGCCGCTGCCCAGCAGGGGCTGCAGCTGCGGTGCCAGCAGGGGCCAGCCCAGCCAGAGGCCGCCCGCCAGCACCGGCAGCACCAGGGCCGGGCGTCGGAGCAGGGGAGCACTCAGGCTGGCGAGGGAAGCGATGATCTCCCGCAGCGGGCGCATCACCAGCTTGCCCAGGGCCGATGGTGGGCGCTTTTTGCGGACCTTCACCCGCAGCCGCTGCACCCGAGCCATCCACAACCTCCACCGTGGAGGGAAACTTAAACCAAGTGGATTGAGTCCGATCGGTGGGCACCACCCGCCTGCGACCGCACGGCCCCTGCCGGAGTTGCCCCCGCGCTGTACAGCGGCCAAAGCCTCGCCACAGCAGCATCCGGTCAGGGCCGTCGGCGCGGGGACGGCTGACGGGTGAGGATCACTGCCATGAGCTTCCCCCTCGCCAACGATCCGGCGCTGGCCGCCTTCGGGTCGAGCTTCACCGCCATCACCCTGGCAGAACTGGGTGACAAGACCTTCTTCATGGCCCTGATCCTGGCGGCCCGCCATCGGGCCCGCTGGGTATTCGTGGGGGCGTTTGCGGCCCTGACCTGCGTGACCCTGATCTCCCTGGGTGTGGGCTACGGCTTGCGGGAGCTGCTGCCGGCGGAGCTGGTGCCCTCTCTGGCGGCGATCCTGTTCATCGGATTCGGCCTCAAGCTGCTCCTGGATGCCAAGGGCATGGGGCAGGGAGCCGCCGCGGAGGAGGCCGCCGAGGCCGAGGAGGCCGTCAACTCCGCAGAAACCCGCCACGCCGTGGGCAATGGCTGGGGGGTGGTGCGGGAGGCCTTCCTGCTGGTGTTCATCGCCGAGCTGGGCGACCGCACCCAGTTCGCCACCATCTTCCTGGCCGCCGCCCCTGGATTCGCCCTGCTGGGGCTCCTTGCCGGCACCCTGGTCGGCCATGCCCTGGTGACCTGGCTGGCAGTGGGGGCGGGGCGCTGGATCGGTGGCCGGATTCAGGAACGCCTGCTCTATCAGCTCAGCGGTGGGCTGTTTCTGGCCTTCGGGCTGGTGGCGCTGCGGGGGGCGCTGGGCTGAGCCTGGACTCACCTTCAGGGGGGGCTGAAGCTGTAACCCCGGCCGTACACCGAGGCGATCAGCTGCTTGGCATCACTGCCGCTGCCGAGTTTCTGGAGCAGTTCAGGCACGGTGCGCGAGAGGTTGATGTCACTCACGGCAGCGTGGCTCCCGACATCCCGCATCCGTTCTTCCTTGCTCAGCAGCGTCAGTGCCCGTTTGCAGAAGGTGTGAAGCAGCCGGTGCTGCAGCGGCGAGAGATGCACCGGTTGGCCGTCCGAAACCAGGCCGTTGTCTTGATCGAACTGATGGCTGCCGAATGGGTAGCAAGCGATGGCAGCCATCCAGCGATTCAGCAACAAACGCCGCAACAATGCAGGTGGTGTCGATCCTCAAATGCCGCTACCGATCATCCCCTGCCTGGTTCTGGGTAGGGGGTTCGTGGTAAGGCGAAGCGAGGGATCCGGCCAGGGTTGCCGGCCCTGCGGGGCCATGCTGGCTGATCGTTGGCAGGCAGAACTCGGCAGGGTCTGCCCCCTGGGGGCTGGACATGGATCGATTAAAGGGGCAGAAAGCCGTGGTATCCGCGAAAGCCGGTGACTGGATTTGAACCTGCGACCTACTGATTACGAATCAGTTGCTCTACCACTGAGCTACACCGGCAACGCAGGCAAACTAGCATTCAACCCCGGCAGGCCGGCGCCCCTGCCACAGTATGGGTCGATGGCCGAGGCCGCAGCAGATGGGATCCAACTCCGGCCCTCGCACCTCCCTGGACCCTGAGCTCAGACGCCGCCTGCTGCTCGAGGCCCGCACCCCCTGGCGCAGCCTGCGGCGGGCCCTGTGGTTCGCCCTGTTGGCCTCCGCTGGCCTGGGGCTGGCCACCATGGCGATGCGCGGTGCCGCGGGTGGGGAGGTGGCCTCAACCGACCTGTTGGTCCAGTCCGCGGCCCTGCTCATCTGCGGCAGCCTGCTCTGGTTCGACCGCAACCGCAGCCCCGGCGGTTGAGCTCTCCTCGGGGGACGGCTGAGCTTCGGCGGCATCCACATCGGCTTCTGGAGCATCTGCTGCGCTTGCGGTTTCGGCTGAGCCTGCGCCCCTGCTTGCGGTCAGGGCTGCTGCAGTTGCGCCGGGATCCGCAGGAAGGTCGGGCTGCTGCAGGGGCTCTTCATGCGACCTGGAATCGGACGGGTGACCGGCTGAAGCCTCAGCGGCCGGTTCCAGCCATGGAGCGGTGAGCGGATCGGCGCTTGGCACGGCAATGGCAGCGGGAACGCGCTGCGCTGGTCCGGCCCGATCGGGCGGAGGGGCCGGCGGGGCTGGCAGCGGATCCGGCCGGGGCTGGGGTGCCTCCGACTCCGGGAGATCCAGGGGCTCAAGCAGCAGCAGGGGGATTCCCAGCCCCAGCCGTTGCGCGAGCACGCTTGCCTGGGTCATCGGGGCGGTGGCCGCCACGGCGGCTGGCGGGCGGCTCAGCAGCCAGAGGGCCTGCAACAGCTGCTGCCATTGCCACAGCAGCAGGGCGAGCACGGCCGACGCCAGCAGCAGCGCCACCAGCCGGGGCCCGCCCTGCAGCGGTGAGAAGCTGCTCGCCAGGGCCGCATGGCTATCGATCCAGACCAGCAGGGCCAGGGAGAGGCCGCAGCCGAGCAGCAGGCCCGCCTGCAGCAGCGGGGTGCCCTGCAGAGCGCTGAGCCTGTGCTGCAGCGTCCGCCGGCCCCGCAGGGGGATCTGGACCAGCAGCAGCGACCACACATCCGCCGGCCGCTTCCAGAGCAGCAGGGCGGGGGCCAGCGAGCCGATCGCCCAGCACAGCAGCCGCTCCAGGCCCGGCAGGGGGCCCGGGTCGCTGCCGGCCAGCAGCAGGACCAGCAGCAGCGCCTCCAGGGGCATCACCCCCAGCCCCAGCAGCTGGAGCCAGAGCAGGGGCTCGCGACGGGGGGAAGGCGCGGCCTCGCTCACGGGCTTCAGGTGCTCAGGGTGCGGCGCTGGGTGACCAGCTTGTAGGCCTCGACCCGGTCGCCCTCCTGCCAGGAGGAGAAGCGATCGCAGCCGATGCCGCACTCGAAGCCGGTGGCCACCTCCTTGACGTCGTCCTTGTTGCGGCGCAGGGAGTCGAGGTCGCCCTCGTACACCTTCTCCTTGCCCCGGTGCACCCGCACCTTGCAGTTGCGCTGCAGCTTGCCGCTGGTCACGTAGCAGCCGGCAACCGCGTTCTTGCCGATGGTGAACACCGCCCGAACCTCGGCTTCGCCCAGGCCCTCCTCCACCAGCTCGGGCTCCAGCAGGCCTTCCATGGCCATCTGGATCTCCTCGAGCAGCTTGTAGATCACCTCGTAGTCGCGCACATCCACACCGGTGGCATCCGCGGCGCGCTTGGCACCGGGTGCCATCGAGGTGTTGAAGCCCACGATCACCGCGCCGGAGGCGGCGGCCAGATCCACATCGGTCTCGGTGATCTCGCCCGGGGCCGAAAGCAGCACCCGCACCTGCACCTCCTCCTGGGGCAGCTGTTCAAGGGCGCCGAGGATGGCCTCGACGCTGCCCTGAACATCCGCCTTCAGGATGAGATTCAGCTCCTTGAGCTCCCCTTCGCTCGCCTGACCCGACATTGAGGCCAGCGACACCCGGCGGGAGGCCATCTGCAGGGCCAGGCGTGATGCCCGGGCCTCGGAGGCACGGTCGCCCACCACGGCGCGGGCGCTCTTCTCATCGGGGTACACCTCGAACTCGTCGCCGGCGGTGGGCACCTCGCTGAAGCCGAGGGCTTCGACGGCGCAGGAGGGGCCGGCCTCCTTCACCCGCTTGCCGGTGTCGTCCACCATCGCCTTCACCTTGCCGAGCACCGGGCCGGCGGCCACCACGTCGCCGTTGCGAAGGGTGCCGTTCTGGATCAGCAGGGTGGCCACCGGACCCTTGGCCTTGTCGAGATGGGCCTCGATCACCGTGCCCTTGGCCAGGCGGTCGGGGTTGGCCTGGAGGTCTTCGACCTCCGTCACCAGCAGGATCATCTCCAGCAGCTGGTCGATGTTCTCGCCCTTGATGGCGCTCACCGGCACCATCACGGTGCTGCCACCCCAGTCCTCGGCCACCAGGTCGTGGCCAGAGAGCTCCTGCTTCACCCGGTCGGGGGAGGCGCCCTCCTTGTCGATCTTGTTGATCGCCACCACGATCGGCACCTCGGCGGCGCGGGCGTGGCTGATCGCCTCCAGGGTCTGGGGGCGCACGCCGTCATCGGCGGCCAC
>Ga0114980_10002941_pt1 | contig 11845 bp, 12 predicted proteins | sample S_140806_EF_Meta_FD_87018 | JGI IMG/M metagenome (GOLD analysis project Ga0114980, IMG submission 87018) | Freshwater microbial communities from Lake Simoncouche, Canada to study carbon cycling - S_140806_EF_MetaG | ecosystem: Environmental > Aquatic > Freshwater > Lake | place: Lake...
AAGCTCAAACATGGCAACGCGTAGCGCGGTGGAATGTGGAGCGCGAGGGCCGGGAACCGAAAGTGATTCAGTCATCATCAGTGGTGGAAGTGAGTCGGCACGAACGCGATGTATCTACCGCGCAAGCGATATCCAAATCCGCAGCACAAACACACCCGGGAAAACACCGCACTCATCCCCTAAATAAAATTTTGTTTCGAAAAGCAGTGACACATTGATACAAAGCCAACGCATCGAGCGGAGTGCGGTGTCCATCAGAGGCCGGAATCCACCAACGCCCAAAAACCACATCCAATTGTAAAGGTGAAGTCCTCATGGGTGTCTTGGTGGAGGCCGGAGATGAACATCATACGCAGCCAAATGTGAACGCATACAAACATCATTACCGCGGGAGGGCACAGCGGCCCTCCCCTACGCAGAGCAATTGACATCCGCATCTCCGTTCAACAAATGGAACCATGCATCAGCGCCATCCGACAATCCCGTTACTTTGCGGTACGATTGACCATCTTAGCTGCGGGTGAATCCCTCCCGCTGGAGCAAACACAAAATGTCAGATCAGCCAAAGAATCTCTCCCTTGATGGCGCCCTCGATGAGCAGGAAGTCCTCTCCCTTAAGGTTGCCGGGACGTGGAATAACGACACCACCGATGCCTTCAAACAACAGTACAAGTCTCTCGTTTCGGGAAAGATCAAGGGCCTCGTTGTCGACCTCAAGGAATTGATTTATGTCAGCTCGGCGGGCATCCGTGACATGATTATGATGGCCAAGGACTGTAAAGCCCTCGGCGTTGCGCTTAGCCTGCACTCGGTCGACCCGAACATCGCCGGGATGATTAACTTTGGCGAGTTGGCTCCATTTTTGCCGGTTTACGATGATGAGAGTGATGCTCGTGCGGCGGTCGCTCCTGGAACCGAAAACCCACAGTAGAACGCAGCGACGTTCGACACAGAGAAGCCCTTCCATTGCGCAACGCGGTGGGAGGGTTTTTTCTGTTATTTATTTCGATGTGAATCAATCGGAGAACCCGCAGTAGAACGCAGCGACGTTCGACACAGAGAAGCCCTCCCGGTGCTCATTGCAACAAGAGGGCTTTTTCGTTACTGTGACCGGCCAGCGCCGGTCGTAAAAGTCTACTCTGCGAGCAGCGACTTGACCGCCTTGGTCAGCTCTTCCTCACGAACATCCTTGAAGCGGATCACACCCTTTTTATCGATGACATAAATGGTTGGGAAATACTTAATGCTCCAGTCATCCATGAGGCCGCCCTGGTTGCCATTCCACCAATGCGTCCACGGCATCGACTCTGTCTTCAGGAAGCTGGTCAGCGTATCGAGCTTTTCATCACCGGAAATGCTGATTAGCTGGAATGGCTGATCCTTGAGCTCCTCGACCATCTTGCGCTCATGCGGAATCATCGCCTTGCAGGGACCACACCACGTAGCCCAGATATCTAAAACGACGACCTTACCCTTGAGTGCCGCTAGGCTGCTCTTGCCACCGGCAACATTTGCAATCGTGATTTCAGGGGCCGCGGTTCCAATCGCAAGGCTTGGGAGCACACCGGCGAACTTGGTGTCCAGTGCCTTCTGCAGCGATGTCATTTCACTCTGCAGCTTCGGAATCTGTGCGATTTGCGCATCCGACCAGCCAGCGCCGTTGCGCTCATCCATGACCTTGCGTCCCTGGTCGCTCTTGCTGAGGCGCTCGCCCATCTCGATGGCGCTCTGACGGCTATCCATTTGCGCCTTCAGCGCCTTTGCACCAACCTTGGCATCCTTGTTCTTTTTTACGATGGCAACAAGAATTTTGTCGGTTTCTGGTGAGTAGGCCTGGCCCAGCGTGTTGACCGCCGCACCGATGCTTGGCGAGCCAGCATATTTGGTCTCAAGCACTTTGCACGCTTCGGTGTACGTTGCCTCGTAACCCTTTTGTGAACGGCTGGTCTGCATCGCCATAACGGCGCCTCGAACCGCATCATCAGCGTTTGGATTCGCCTTTACATAGGCCAAAAACCGCGATGCAAAGTCCTTTGCCGGGCCATCATTCATCGCAAATCCAGGCAGGGGAGCCTTGGGATCCTTCTTGCGAATCTCTTCAACCTTCTTCATGAAGGCATCCGAGTGCGCCTTTTGCGCAGCATTCAGCTCAGTCATGATCGCGGCAACGGATGTATCCTGCAGGCGATACGTAAGCGCTGGCGCAGTGTGCGCAGCAAGTAGGAACAAAGGCATGATGACTTTCACCCCCGGGGGATTTGTTGGATGCACCATATCACGCGGTTCTATTTCGCCCGTCATCTGTAGCGCTCTAGGAACCCGTACTCGTATACGCACGGACGCCTATCTTCCAAACAAGCGCTCCCAAAGCGAAAAACAAGGTGATGTCCCTAAGGGCCTGGACGGTTGTCGATGTTCGGCGAAGGATAGCCCCCGATGTACGACGGTAGGTGCGGCAAACAGAGCGGACATCGATACCCGTGGTGTTCATTGACATTGCCACCTATTGTTACGCTTCCAAGCGGGCACGTATCACGCAGCGGTTCCGGTACTATGTCACTACAACCATGGTCGTAAATCCTGACAATATCTGCACTGAGACGCTGGAAGAGATTTTCCGGCAGGCCCATTTTGAGGTTACTGTTGATGCAGACAATGATCTGATGATCAAAGATACCTATGCGTGCTTTATCTCGAACTGTAAGGAAAGTGTGCGCATCGCGACCGCTTTTCAGTTTCGAAAAAAGTCGTCCAAAGCCGAGCGCATGGAGCTTGCAAACCTGATCAATGCGGATTGTGAGGCCATTCGGGCAACCGTGATGGCGAAGCGCACACTTGTCGTCGATTGGTTCATCCCGATTCGGGGAGGCCTGCCAGCCGCCAATTTGATCCAAGCCTTCCGTGCATTCAATGGACGCACGCAAAACGCGTTGTATACCTGCGACACGGATGACATTGTCGAGTAACCGATGTCTGAGAACTTGACAGATGTAATGGCGCCACCAGGAATTGCGGCGTTTTTCCAGACTTGGAAACTCTACCAGAGCATCATCCAGAACAACTGCATGGACCATCGCGAGATTGGTATCGCAGTTCGAAATGTGTGCGAAACGTTCACAGAAGATTTTACGGTCCTGGATCTTGGCTGCGGCGACAGCTCGATGGCAATCAAGGCACTCGAAGGCCTCCGTGTAACCAGCTACACAGGGGTGGATCTAACCGCCCCAGCACTAGATGTGGCCCGGGCAAACTTCCATGGGGCATATTCTGCGACGTGGGTGCACGCAAACATGGTTGATTACATCGCCACTGTTGACCGACAATTCGATGTCGTCATGACATCCTTTGCGATGCACCACCTACCGGCTGACATCAAAAAAGCTTGGCTGATGGACATCGCGAAACACCTAACGCCGCGGGGATGCTTGGTGTTGATTGATACGTGCTGTCCCGGTGGCATGTCGCGGGATGAAACCGTCCAGACATACTTGGATATCATCGCGGACTGGCCAGTTTCGACAGATGACAAAGCCACGATTGCAAAGCATATGTGGAGCAGCGACTTCCCTGAAAGTGAAGCTTTCATTAACGATGCGCTCACTGCCGCCGGGCTCAGCCACACAACGATTTACCATCATCAGCATGGGTTGCAGGTTGGGTATGTGTGTAGTCGCTCGCCGATCGCCTGATATACGCGCTCCCAAGCGTGTTAATCGACGGTCAGGTGCTTCTTTATGACCGCAGGGTTACCTGCGACAAAACAGTCATCAGGAACATCTGATGCGACTACAGAGCCGGCACCCACTACAACCCCTTTACCGATGTTGACGCCGGGAAGAATTACTGCATTCATGCAGATCCAGGCTCCCTCGCCAATATGGACATCTTTGCCATAAGCCTCAGGCGAACACCTACGAGTTGATCCACCGATCACATGCGTTCCGGTATGAATCACTACATTGGGTGAGATACAGACATTTTCACCAATGTGGCATGCCCCATCAAGGACGATTTTGATGTCCGTTGTAAGCGTTGACCCTTGTCCAATATGAAGGCGCTTATGCCAATTACGTCCTGGACCACGGATTTCTAGCTTGCCAAAAATCGTTACATTTCGACCAATATCAAAGCCTGCGAGCCGATAGAACATCGTGCGGATGCGTGGCAATCTCCATGCAGGCAAAATGCCTGCTAGTAACCCAGCGATACCACGATTGAGTTTCAGGTCGCTGGTTCCGACTTCAGACCGGATTGTGGATGCAAGAGAAGCTGGAGTCACAAACCCAGTTCATGCAAGTTCCGTTCCATCCACGTTGCTTATTTGTAGCCGGGGAGGAACTCCGCTTCCGCGGCGAATAGCTCGAGTGTCATCGCCTTGATTTCCGCCGGACTGCACACCGCTGCCGTCAATGGATCAAGCATAAGCGCATAAATCGCCTTCTCCACCGAGCGCTCGACCGCAGCCTGCGCCCCAAGCTCGTACATCGCCATATTCGACTGACAAATCCCAGCCATTTGGCTTGGCAGCCGGCAATGTCGGGTTGGATTAATGCCATTTCGGTCGATCATGCAGGCGACTTCGACAATTCCATCCGATGGCAAATTTGTAATCAGCCCGCCCGTGTTCGGAACATTTCCATGGATTCGGTAAGGCGTATCCTTCTCGCGCGCCTCGATAATCCAGCTCGCGTATTCCCACGAACGCTCCCAGCCGATCTCTTTTTCGCCAGTGACCATCGCTTCGCGCTCAGCATCCGCGTTGGCGCGCCACGTCGGCCAGTTATCTGCATAAAAGCTAGATCCACCGTGATAGCCGCTGCGTGAATAGCGCTCGATAAGGTCCGCACGCTTTCGGTAATACGGGAGATACTCCGACAAGTGGCCGCTGGACTCGGTGATAAATGCCCCAAAATGCAACATCATGTCCTTGCGCACAAGGTCATCGGCATCTTCCAAATCGGCTGGATTCCCAGCGATGTCCTGCTCTGCCATCGCCATCAGCTTTGGATACAAATCCTGCCCACCATGGCGCAGCTTGGTAAACCAAGCGAGGTGATTAATGCCCGCGCAGTCCCACTCCATCTCATCTACAGGCACGCCCGCGCGCTTTGCGAGCAGCGCACTCGTGCCCTGAACCGAATGACACAGTCCAACAAGCGGGAGACTTGACACCCTTGATGCCGCTAAACAAAGCATCGACATCGGGTTTGTGTAGTTGAGCACCAATGCCTGCGGGCAAAGCTGCTCTGCATCGCGAAGCACATCCAGGAAGACAGGAATCGTGCGCAGGCTTTTGAATAACCCGCCGGGTCCGATGGTGTCACCGATGCACTGGTCGATTCCATACTTCTTCGGGATGTCATTATCGTGGCGGACACAGGCGAGGCCGTTGACCTCGATGCAGTTTGTGAGGTAATCGGTCCCCGGGAGGATTTCGCGGCGGTTCGTGCTTGAGACCACCTTCCACGTCTCCGAGAGCCCTTTTTGGTCGATCAGCTTTTGGATGAGGTGGTGCATGGTCGCTAAGCGGCTGGCATCGATGTCGACCAGGCCAAGCGTGCCACCGACATTCCCGGGGATAGACAAAATGTCATTGCTCAGCCGCGGTGTAAATCCCGAGCCAGCTCCCATCATCGTCACCTTGATTGGACGCAAAATGACGCCCGGGAGGCCTCGCGTCGCAGCATCGTTGATATGGGCCTTGTGGGCGGATTCAGTTGCTTCAGCCATTTTTCAAATCTCCAGTGATGACAGGGAATGTTGCATTAAACAGGACAAATGCCCGGCGGTGCATAAGGGTTTTCCCATATGGCCAAACCCCTCATTCATATCGTCAGCCTTCCGACCAATGACCTCGTCAAGGTCTTGCATAAAAATGGCATTCCACACCAAGTACACGCAACGCAAAGTTCTGCGATCCATGCGGCAAACCAAGGCGATTCCGTTCTCTTGCTTGCAGAAACGTACCCGGAAACACGAACCACGGTGGATGATGCTACCTGGCAGGCTGCGACAGAAAAGAAACTACGTATGTTTGTGGAATACCCGGCGGCCATCCCCGGAATTCCCACAGCGGCGCCACGGCGAACACACTGGGAACGTGCGGTTGTTACGACGGATGCCTTCGGTGAAGGCGTGCAGCGTAACCGCATTCTGGCCATTCATGGCTGTCAGTTCATCCCGATGGTCCTTCAAAACACCTTGATTGCTATCGGCCGTGTCGCAGGTTTTGACCGGGCGGTCTTTGGGCCCGCACGCGACAGTCAGCCAATCCTTGGCATCCATACCCTGGAAAAGAATGTGGATGTTTTGGTTGCATCCACCAAACTCAGCTGCTTTGTCCGAGCGCGCTACGCGCCGACGGATGCCTGGATTGGCATTTGGACGTACATTTTGCGCTGGCTCTCCCCGTCGTCGGAGATCAAACAATTGACCTGGGATGCGGCTGTCCGCCCGATGTACACGAAAACCGCTCCCCTGCCGCCAAATGCCGAAGTGGCCGCGCTGCGCCGCGGAATTGAGTGGTTTTACACATCCCGGATGCTGGTGCACCCCGCGATGCTGCCAACCTATAACCAGACGACAAATGGCCCTGAGCCTGCATCCGCCGATACCCCTCCGGATGTCCCTTGGCCGTTTGGACACCGCACAGGCCGGATGCCAAGCTTGCGGACACCCATAGGGGATGGCTCCCTCGGTATCCTGGAAGGCTTTGATGCGCGCATTTTTCAAGATGGCACACAACCTGTTCGCTGGTGGATTCGCGCGGATTGCTGCGGGGAGGTCGCGGGGGCGATGGCCGCCGCTGGGGCTGTTCTCGGTGAACCTCTACACACCAAAACAAGTGAAAACCTCGGCGATTGGCTGCTGTTCAAATCTCCAATCAGCGTCGGGGATCACGCAAATTCAAAGCATCCAGCATTTGGTTTGCTCGGCTGGAATGCATCCCCTGGGTACTGCGGCCCAGGCACGATGGATGGCTACGGCGTGTATTACGGGGATGACAATGCGCGCACAATGCTTGGGATGATGCTGGCCGGGGCCATGCTTGGGACACAAAAGTATGCCCCGAGGCTCGCAAGCGCGCTCCTTGGAAACATGCGGCTCACGGGCATTAAGGGCTTTCTTCCGGACCGTATCGACCAAGGTCCACTTGAACAAAGTGGCTGGCAATCGCTGCACAGCGGAACACAAACAAGTTTCTCGCCACACATGCAGGCGACGATGTGGTGTTGCTTCCTCTGGGCTTACCGGGAAACACGCGACCCACTCTTTCTTGAGAGAGCAAAGGCGGGCATCACGGCGACGATGGCCGCTTACCCCGACCGCTGGGTCTGGATGAATGGCATCCAGCAAGAACGTGCAAAAATGCTCCTCGCGCTCGCCTGGCTGGTGCGCGTCGAGCCGATATCGAGGCATAAAGAATGGCTCCAAAAGATGGCCGCAGAGCTGCTGCGTGGACAGGATGTGTGCGGGGCGATTCGTGAGGAAATCGGGGCTGCGGGCAAGGGCGGCTTCCCACCGCCGGCATCCAATGAAGCCTACGGAACCGCAGAGGCGCCTCTCATCCAAACCAATGCTGACACTGCAAGCGACATGCTGTACACCTGCAACTTCGCATTTCTGGCGCTGCACGAAGCGGCGGGAGCGCTGAAGGACCCGCGTATCAAGGCATCGGGTGACAAGCTTGCGGCATTTCTTTGCCGTATACAAATACAGAGTGAGAGCCATCCGGAGCTGCATGGCGGATGGTTCCGCGCATTCGATTTCACGCGCTGGGAATACTGGGCATCGAGTGCGGATGCTGGCTGGGGCGCATGGTCCATCGAAACAGGCTGGACACAGAGCTGGATCACCGTAGTTTTGGCGTTACGTCTGAAAGGTACTACGCTCTGGGATATAACACGCGGCTCGGACATCAAGAAACACTGGACAGCCCTTAGTGCGCAGCACCTTCCGCGGGAAAACAAAGCGCAGAGCAGCATGCGGCATGATGGGTTTGGCAAGAAGATCCTTTCGATGACTGAGCCGAGTCGAGACTATCCAGGAGGCGGCGCAGCAGGAATCCTCAGCGGTGTTCCAGCAAATGCGAGTAACCACCGAGGAGCTTGGATGGGCTTCCACGGTACCGATTTCTCCGTTTTGATCGACCTCGGAAAGACGCTCCGCTTGGAAAATGTTGTGATTGGGATGCTAACGAACACAGCGCTTGGCATCTTCCCAGCAACGAATGCCCGTGTTTCCGCCGGCCTCTCCCGTGATTTACTACGCCCCTGCAGTCAGCAAAGTGGAGGTGTGGAAGTTACTGCAAATGCGGCATCCCCTGTCCGCACGGAAATCACTGTCAAAACGAGTGGAGTAAAGGCGAGGTTTATTCAAGTCGATGTCCGCTGCACGAAAACACTCCCCGCGTGGCACCCCGCCGCTGGGCAAAAGGCCTGGCTGTTCATCGACAACATCCTGGTCAACCCAAGTGGGGCTCGATAACGCCCTGCACGTTTCAGGTAGTGTAGCGCTGTGATGTACCTCTACGCGGTGATAAGCATTGTGATCGGTATCGTTGGCGCTTGGCTGTCCGGCTCGGGCCCGCTCAAAGGCCTCGCCGGGGTATCCGCCGTCATCATCAATGTTGCATGCATCCTCCCGCTTGCCGCCGGGATGCTTATTCACCGCGACAAACGCTGGATCAGACTTATCTTGTTTTGCGCTGGGTTTGGGGTTGTCGAACTCATCGCGGATGCCCTTTGCGTTGATGTCACAAAGACGCTGGACTACTCGGTTGCGCGGTCCCCGATGATTCTTTCCAGCCCGTGGTGGATGCCCGTTTCGTGGGCACTGGTGGCATGTCAGGTGATGTTGATCTCCGATGCAGCTGCGCAGCGTTTTGGACAGAATTGGCGAGTTTTATCGGGTGCAGGCTTGGCTTTTCTGATGCTTGCTTTCCACGAGGATGCGGCATTTCGGGCGGACTGGTGGCGCTATCAGGACTGTTTTCTGGTTGGGAAGGCGCCCGTGTATGTGCTTCTCGCGGAGCTATTGATTGGCGGGATGCTGGCGTGGATCATGGGGCAGATCAGAGCGGATACGGGTCCAAAGCGCATTCTCGGGATTATTTTGCTGACCGGTTTGGGGACAGTAATTGCTGGGATGATCGGCTTTGGCATCGTTGAGGTCCTGCCCGTTTTGTTTCGAGGCCAACCACATCCGCTGGTGCCGTTTTTGTTTAAGTAGTGGAAGTCTCAGCCTGCTTAGATATCCCGTTTTTCCCACGGACCCAGCCAAGCAGAATACACTCCTTCGCACTGTAGTAGGTACCAAGGACTAGTACTCCGTAGTACGGCAACAGCATTGTTTCTCAAAATCGAAGCAACTACAAAACCAAATGTCCCTGTTCTACTCACCCTCGGAATCAATCAAAAGCGCTCCGTTCCGGCCGCGAACCCAGCCAAGCAGAATACACTCCTGCGCGCTGTAATACGTTCCGAGGACTAGCAAGCCCGAATAGGGCAAAGTTAGCACAAATTTGTTGATGGCCAGGAGCGAGTCGCTTACGACAAAGAAGAGCGCGCCAATGAGGACCGTTCTACTTGCAAGCGTTGGCTCGGCTTTGTAGCGGGCGACGGCAATCATCGCCATCGTTAGGATTACTGATAGGTACAGCATCACGGGAGCCACAAGCCCACCGGCGACCCCACCGGATGCGATAAGCCAAGTGGCCATGACGGCGCCGAAGAGCCCAAGTGGAACCGCCGCGAATAAATTCCATGCGCGTGGTCCAGACTTGACAAAAAGGATGGAGTAGAGCACATGCGCCGTCAGAAAGCTGGCCAGCCCCTGCATAAAGTAGCCGCTCCATGCAAGAAAAGCATCCCCGGCAAGCGATGCCGCCCACGCGCAAAGCACAAGAACTTTGAGGTTACGCGGCTGGGCTGCAAAAGCCTTGTGCGTGACCAACGTGAGCATTAGGAAGACCATCGCACCAAGCTTTGCGACTTTGTATGCGATGCCATCAACTTCAATCGGCCACGGAAGCTGTTCTGAAAACACCGCGAACACAGCCAATAGGTGAAAAATGTCCATCAGGCGTCGGTGCAGCATATTGATGGAGATGTTCACACAGTGGTTGGGATGTCTGCCACGTGCAGGAATCCTGTGGTTACCCGATGAACCTCCAGTGTCGCACCTTTGCGGCGGGAGATTTCGGAAATGCCACTTACACGACGCACACTGCTTGCGGGGGCCGCTGCCATGACGATTGCACCAGCTGTGGAAGCATCCAAAAAAGACACCTACTTATACGAGCTGCGCGTCTATCACTGCCATCCAGGCCGTACGGCGGCACTGCACACCCGCTTTCAAAAGCGCACGATTGGCATTTTCAAGCGCTGCGGGATGGAAGTCATGGGTTTTTGGGATGTGAATGGCAAGGAAAACGATGTCGTTTACATGGTCCGCCATAAGAACCGTGAAGCCCGTGAGAAGGCTTGGAAGGCATTTGGTAAAGATCCTGAATGGACGCTTGCCGTCAAGGAATCAGAAGAAAAGGATGGCCCGATTGTAGCGAAGGCCGATATCTACCTCTTCAATGCAACCGACTTTTCTCCAGCGGTGAAGACGGGTCAAAAAGGCGATGCACGCCTCTACGAGCTCCGTACTTACACATCGAGCCCAGGCAATCTTGAGCGCCTCGTACAACGCTTCCGCGGTGGAACCGTGAAGCTGTTCGAAAAGCATGGCATGGAAAACAGTGTTTATGGCACGCTCGAAGCAGACCAGCCAGCTGCCAAAGAAACGTTGATCTATCTGTTGGTGCACAAGAGCGAAGCCGCCCGTAATGAGAGCTTCAAAAACTTTGGCGCCGATCCAGAGTGGAAGGCACACCTCGCGAAGAGTGAGCAGGATGCAGGCGGTCCTCTGACAGCTCCAGGCGGAGTTAAGAGTGAGCTCCTAAAGCCTACTAGCTATTCCCCAATGCGCTAACAGTCATTGCAATCAAGAAGGCCCTCCAGACATACGGAGGGCTTTTTTTGTGTCTATGCACTCACTCCATCAACACGCTTGGCAAATGTCTGAGCCAGCTTGAACGCTAGTTCCATACAAGGACACATAAGAACTACAGGTCGTCTACATGTTGTTCAGACAGTCGCCGATACCATCGGTTTCTTCACCGTACAAAACATTCTCGATCAATTCTAGCCAACCACACAAGAATGCTTGTTATGCCACGATGCACGCTTCAGTACATAAGAAATGCATAATAATTTGTCTAAATTTGTACTCTAGTTCAGAATGGATGAAGGTCATAATCCCAGTACATGCAATTCTCAATTCTGAATGAGAGTGTCTCCGTTGTAATTCCCGGCTACAACGTAGGCCCATATATAGAAGCCAGTCTGGCCTCTGTTTATGCTCAAACACACAAGCCGAGAGAAGTTATCTGCGTCAATGATGGCAGCACGGATGACACCCTTGCCGTCCTACAGCACATGCAGGAAAAGCACCATGACCTAATCATCATCGATCAGCCCAATGCTGGTGGCTGTTCGGCTAGGAATGCAGGATTGAACGCAGCATCCGGCAAATGGATTCAATTCTTGGATGGGGACGATATCCTGCATCCACAAAAATTAGAGTCGCAGCTATCACTTGCCTGTTCTGAACTGGATGTCGATATTGTAATAGGGAGCTATCAGGAAGTGGATGCCGACCTCAAGTACATCCGGACGATGACAGAATCCGCATGCCCGGATGTGTACATCGCGATCATGCTCAGCCGCGCCGGAAGGACATCGTCACACTTGTATCGACGAGCTGCGGTTGTGCAGTCAGGTGGATGGAACACGAA